>Ga0073934_10010949_pt1 | contig 11116 bp, 11 predicted proteins | sample LarsenN4metaG_FD_76834 | JGI IMG/M metagenome (GOLD analysis project Ga0073934, IMG submission 76834) | Hot spring sediment bacterial and archeal communities from British Columbia, Canada, to study Microbial Dark Matter (Phase II) - Larsen... ...
ATGCCCTACAGTTGTGCAAAACTTCCTGTCTCTTATTCGAGGTCTAAACCCGGTAGTTCTGTCCATCAACCAGCTCTGAAATTCATCCAGTCCGGATCTAACAGCCATTAGAATCAATAAGTTGTGGAGGGGGGTCGCATGGGACCCGCTTTTTCTGCGGTTTTTTGCGTTTCGGCGCCTTCCGGACGCACGCTGGGGAATATCCACAGAGTTTTCCACAGGTAGGGAGGACGCAAAAACACGGGGGATTCAGCCCCTGCCCCGTTTTCGGTAGGCAGAAGGTGCGGCTGCCATTAGGCGGTCGCGCAGCGACATTGGGACTCGCACCCTCACCACCACCCGGCTGTCTTCAAACTGCGTCGAGAGCACCGTGCCGAAACGGTGCAGCATGGCCAGCCGGGCTCCATCGGCAGATGAGAAAACGAACTGTTCTTCGACGATGGGATCGCCGCGCAGCATTTCATCAATGCGCTGCCGAAGCCCGTCAAGTCCCGCGCCGGTGCGCGCGGAAACCCAGACCTCCGCCGCGCCCGGCGAGACCTCTTCGGGCGCCGACGACTTGTCTGCCCGCCGTCGCCCCATCTCGCGCTCCCCCAAAAGGTCAATCTTGTTCCAAACGTGGATGCGCGGTTTCAACGCGACCTCGAGCGTTTCGAGCAGGCCAACGACGGCGGCGTCTTGCGCTTCGTGGTCAGGATGAGACGCATCGGTGACGTGGAGAAGGAGGTCCGCTTCAAGCAGTTCCTCGAGCGTGGCGCGGAACGCCGCCACGAGATGCGGCGGCAGTTTACGAATGAATCCGACAGTATCAGAGAGCAGCGTTCCCCGGGGCGACGCCAAAGGCAGAGCGCGCACTGTGGGGTCGAGTGTCGCAAACAGCCGCGCCGAAGTCGTGACCCCAGACTGAGTGAGCGCGTTGAAGAGAGTTGATTTCCCCGCATTGGTGTAGCCCACCAAAGCAACGGTCCGGAAGTTACGGTCGCGGCGGTGCGCGCGGTGGAGGCCGCGTTGTGATCGCACACGCTCGATGGCGTCCTGGAGTTTCTGGATCCGGGCGCGAATGCGCCGTCGGTCGAACTCCAGTTGTTGCTCACCCGGACCGCGTGTGCCAATGCCTCCGCCCAGGCGTGAGAGCAGCGTGCCGCGCCCCGCCAGGCGGGGGAGAAGATACGTCAGTTGCGCTAGTTCCACCTGCAACTGGCCCTCGCGCGTGCGCGCGCGGCGAGCAAAGATGTCGAGGATGAGTTGCGTGCGGTCGAGGACTTTCAGGTCCAGCGTGTTCTCGAGGTTGCGGAGTTGAGTGGGAGTCAGGTCGTGGTCAAAGATCACCAGGTCAGCGCCGGCGGCTTGCGCGGCGGTGCGAACTTGCTCGACTTTGCCGCGCCCGATCAGCGTGGCCGGGTCCGGTTCGGGGGAGCGCTGCAAGGCGGAGCCCGCGATGCAAGCGCCCGCACTCATCGCGAGGTCCCTCAGCTCGAGGAGCATCTCCTCGGCGTCCAGCACGCGCCAATCCGGACCGCCACGCCGGGTTGACGCCCAGCCCACCAGATACGCTTTCTCCAGGGCTTCCGGACGACGAATACTCCTAACCCTCCGAGGCCGCCGGCGCTGCCGGGGAAGCGCCCGGACGCGGCAGCACGACCGTTGAAATCGCGTGCTTGAAGATCAACTGCTCCTGATTGTTGCTTTCGAGCACCACCGAGTATTTGTCGAAGCTGCGGATGCGACCAGAGAGCTTGACGCCACTCAGCAGGTAAATGGTTACGACGGTCCGTTCCTTGCGGGCGGAATTCAAAAATCCGTCCTGAATGTTCTGGGTCTGCCTCTCCATTTTTCCTTTTTCCCCAGGACCATGAGTATTCATCATCTATCTCCGTCACCAACCTCAGGAGCCGGAGGGCCCTCGTCGGTTGATTGCAGCCCCTCCGGTCTCTCACCAAGACGCTTCGCCAACCAGGTCGAAACGCTCTGCTGAATCACCGGGTCATCCCCGAAGCCGGCAAACCAGGCAATGTCGGTCTCGCGCCGGAACCATGTCATCTGACGCTTGGCATACCGGCGGGTCGCCGTCTGGATTTCGCGGATCGCCTCGCCCAAGGTCTTCGTTCCGGCCAGCACCTCGCGCGCTTGGCGATAGCCGAGCGCGCCCAGGGGTTTGATGCGGTCCGCTCCCGACCCCGAAAGCATATCACGAACCTCGTCCAACAACCCGGCGGCGAACATTTGCTCGACCCGCCAGTTGATTCGCAATGCCAACGATGCGCGGGCTGGGGAGAGGCCAACCTTGAGAACCCGAAAACCCTGGAGCCCCTCCCGGCCGCGTTCGTGCAGCGTCGAAATCGGCTGCCGGGCCAGGAGACAGACTTCCAGCGCGCGAATGATCTTGGGGGTGTCCCGGGGATGAATTCGCGCCGCCGCCTTCGGATCAAACCTCACGAGCATTCGATGCAGGAACTCGCGACTCCGTCGCTCGGCGAGTGCCCGGAGCCGTGCGCGCAGGGCCTCCGAGCGCTGCGGCCCCGCGAACAACCCCAGAAGGAGCGCTCGGAGGTAGAGTCCCGTGCCGCCCACGATGACCGGCAATCTTTGCCGCTCGCGGATGCCGGCTAGGACGCGAATGGCCTCCTGCCGAAAATCGCCCGCCGTGAAGACCTGTTCCGGATCGGCAATGTCCAGAAGATGGTGGGGGACACCGCGACGTTCCTGGGGAGGGACTTTGCCGGTGCCAATATCGAACCCACGGTAGAACTGAACGGAGTCGCAATTCACGATCTCGCCGTTCCACCGCAACGCCAGCGCGATCGCCAGCGACGACTTCCCGGATGCCGTGGGCCCGACAACCGCCAATAGTGGATACTCACTGGCTACCCTGCCCACCACACTAGGCGGAGCGATCGAATCAGGAGCACTATCAGAATGATAGCCAGCGCGATGAAACTCCCCAGAAGTTGCGTCCTCGACAGTCGTATCATCGGCGGATTTCAGAACCAAGGGTGTTGATCGGAGATGAGAATCGTGGGAATCAATGCGTACGAGCCGGCGGTCTCCCTCCTCCGCAGGTTTGCCTGCTGCCACGTCGGCATTCTAACCAAGCGCCCGAACCTCATCAAGGGACGTAGCCGAGGTTGTAAAGGAAAATGAACTGCAGCACGAGGTGCTCGCCCGTGAACTCCTCGGGCAGAGGAGGGAAGGGATCGGAAGCGCGAATGGCTGCCACGGCGGCACGATCGAGCGGATCGGATCCCGAAGTCGCCACCAGACGGAGCTGAGGCACCGACCCGTCTTTCACGATCGCGAACACAATCCCCACACGGCCCTTCTGGCCCAGCTTGGCCGCCACCGGAATCATCGAGTACCAGTTTCTCCGCACATTGAAGATTACCCGCGCGAGATATGGTCCGAAGTCCACGCCCTTGGTGTCGGAAAGAATAATGGGCGCTTCCGTGGAAAAGTTGGGGTCGTAGTTCCGAAACTGCAAGGGCGAATCGCCTGGGCCTTCGCCGGGACCGCTGGCGCGCCCGCGCGCAGCATCCGCGAGCGACCGGCGGATAGCGTCTCCCGGGCTCGTCGTGGAAAGCTCCAGCCGTGAGTCTCCGCCGCTGCCGGCGGGGGGAACATCCATCAAGTGCAGGCGGGCCTCTTCCTGCGCTCTGCTTTCCGGCGGAGGACCAGGTGTCGCGCCCGATCCGGGAGGCGCGGGTGGAGGAGTTGGAGGTGGAGCGAGCTTCGGGGCTCCCCCGGCGATTTCGGGCAGAGGAGTGTTGCCCTCCGAGTAAGGCATGCGATTGCCGAAGGGATTGATGATCGGAGATTGGCCCTGTGCGCGGCGGTCGCGATCGGAATGAATGTTGGTGTCCTCCGGCGGCTCCTGCAGGCGCTTCAAGACTTCGGGCGGGAACCAGAGGAATGTAGACTCTCGCTTTGGCTGCGGCTGGAATCGGATGCCCATCATTTCGGCACCGCGGCGAAACAGGTTGGGGGAAACGAGCAAAAGGATGATTGCCACGCCGTGCAGCACCACCGAGAGCAGGAACATGGTGCGGCGGCGCCAGCGCGCAACTTCTCCTTCCAACTCCAGGAGGAGGCGGATTTCGGGCTCGACTGCCATAAACAAGACCGCCACTCGCAACCTGTAATTTCACATCTCAAGAGCCGAGTCGGGAATTACAGGCAGCGAATCCAGGACTTCACATTTCTCCGCTCTGGCCCACCGGTCGGGACAGCGGGACACCGACGAGGGTGGCGTGTTCCTCGATCCGCGTCATGACCTGCTCGGCCAGAGCCAACGCCTGCCGACCTGCAACGCCTCCAACCAGAGGCGGGCGCCGCGTGCGAACCGATTCGACAAAGGCCTCGAGTTCTGCCCGCAGCGGCTCATCCGATCGGGTTTCCAGCTTGCGGAACCCAATCGTTGGGACTCCACTGTCACGGTCAACACTCAGCACGAGAACATCGCGACGCGTGAAATCAATAGAGACGTACTCGTTGGGCTGAAAGTAACGAAACTTCCTCACCCGCTCCGTGCTAACCCGGCTGGCCGTTAAATTCGCCACCGTACCATTTTCGAACTCTACACGCGCGTTCGCAATGTCTACTTTGTCGGAGAGTACCGGCAGCCCCACGGCACGGACGTCGCGCACTGGCGCGTCCACCATCCAAAGCACCAGGTCGAGGTCGTGGATCATCAAGTCGAAAACCACATCCACATCCAGGCTGCGCGGGCTGAACACTCCCAGGCGGTGGATTTCGAAGAACAAGGGATGGCGCGTGACAGCCTTGGCCGCCACCACGCCGGGATTGAAGCGCTCGAGATGGCCGACCTGGAGAATGCGGCCGCGCTCCGTAGCCTCTCGAATCAGCTCGTCGGCTTCCTCGACGGTGCGGGTGACCGGTTTCTCGACCAGCACGTCAACTCCGCACGCAAATGCTCGTCGAGCGACCTCGAAATGCTGGCTGGTAGGAATGACGATGCTCGCCGCCGCCACGGCACTGAGCGCCTCATGCAAATTCCCAAACGCCCGGACGCCCAGTTCGCCAGCGACCTCGCGGGTCCGTTCCGGGCGCTGGTCAAATACGCCCACGAGTTGCGCGCCCTCGACCTCCAGGAACTGCCGCGCGTGTTTGCGTCCGTGTTCTCCCACGCCGATGACGGCGACACGAACCTTTTCGCAAGATTGATTCATTGAGTCATTGGGCCGTTGATTCATTTTGCCATCCCGCCCCTGACACGAGCTGTCTCAGCCACTCAACTCTCTGATGGCATCGCGCCCCGACAGCCCAAACACCCAATCACTCAATGACTCAATCGCTCGATCAACCTCAATCCTTCATGCCCACAATTGCTATGCCTGCCTCATCCGCTTCAGCGGTCAACTGCTGCCGCTCGAACAGAAGCGTCTTGCCCGCATCCACGGCCAGCACAGTGGCATTCGACCTTCGCATCACCTGGATCGTCCGGCGTCCTACCACCGGGACGTCAAACCGCATATCCTGGCCGGGCTTACTTACTTTGACGACCACCAGCCGCCGAGCGTTGCTCAGCGTGGCGGCGCGTTCGATGGTGGCGTCGGTCCCCTCCATGGCCTCGACGGCCACGCAGGCCCGGTCGGCGACAACGATGGTCTGGCCGATATCGAGGCCGGCGATCTTCTTGGCGATTTCGCGCCCGTAGGCGATGTCCGCCTGCTCAGTCGTGTCTGGGACCCGCCGTGTCATGGCGCCCGGATCAGCCAGCAGCGGCTTGAGGAAGAGTGTTGAGTCCACCACCCGAATGCCGCGACCCTCAAGCATGCGGACAAACGCTCCGATCAAGGCGTCCGTGTTCCGGCGTTTCAGGCCCCGCAACGCCCAGCGCACCAGGCCATCGGCTTTGATGGCGCTGAACAATTGCGCGTGTTTGACTTGCCCGGCCAGAACCACTCGCTCGATCTGCTCCGCGCCCAGCAGGTCGAGCAGCCTTGAGACTTCACCCAGGCTCAGCCAGCGGATGTTGGCGGTCTTCTGGGCGAGTTCCGGAGAGGCTTCCTCCCGGATCGCCACCACCAGCGGGTCAATCCCCTGGTCGTGTGCGGCTTCGAGCACGAGAAAGGGGAAGCTGCCGTTGCCGGCAATAATGGCGAATCGTGCAGGAGTGTTGGATGGCGCGTTCATGGGAGACGGAGACTTGAAATTCGAAAATCGAAACTCGGGTGCGGGCGATTTTCGAATTTCGATTTTCGACTTTCGGTTACTTCACCACCCCCCGCTCGGAAGTCTTGATGAATTCCACCAGATTGCGAACGTGGGAGGACTGGAAACCCTGGGCTTCGATGGCTTCGAGGGCCTGGCTAGTATTCAACTTCGAGCGGCTGAGCAAGCGGAGAGCCTTGTCCAGTTCCTCGATCTCCTGTTTGCCGAGGCCGCGACGCTCTAAGCCCAGCCGGTTGGCGCCGTATACGCCGAGGGGGCGCTCCACTGTGGTCTTGGCGTACGGAAGGATGTCTTTATTCACGACGCTGTAGCTGCCCAGAAAGCTGTAAGCGCCGATGCGACAGAACTGGTGAATCCCGCAAAAAGCGCCAACCATGGCGTGATCGCCGATTTCCACGTGCCCGGCGAGCGACGCTCCATTCGCCATGATGATGTGATTCCCCAGCGTGCAGTCGTGGGCGATATGCACGTAGGCCATCAGGAAATTATTGCTGCCGATGCGGGTGACGCCGCCGCCCTCGACCGTGCCGCGGTGCAGGGTGATGAACTCGCGGAACACGTTATCGTCGCCAATCTCGAGCCGAGTCGGCTCACCCCGGTATTTCAAATCCTGGCAGGCAAACCCAATGGCACCATAAGGAAAGAAACGATTCCGCTTGCCGGCCGTGGTCGGGCCTTCGATGACAACGTGCGACATCACTTCGCAGTCGTCGCCCAGTTCGACGCCTTCGCCGATGATCGAGTAAGGCCCCACCGTCACGCTGCAAGCCACCTGGGCCTGGGGATGAATGATGGCGGTCGGGTGTGCTTTCATTTCGTGGTGTTACCGGGATGATCGGCAATCGCGAACAGGACGACGGCTTCGGCCACCAGCTTTCCGTCCACCGTGGCGCGGCCCTGCATCTTGCCGAAATTGCTGCGGCGATTGAGCACCTCCATTTCGATCCGCAACTGGTCGCCGGGGAGGACCGGGCGGCGGAACTTGGCGCTCTCGATGCCGGTGAAGTAGATGAGCTTTTTCTCCCTGTCCGGCAGGTCGCGATAGATCATCACGCCCGCCACCTGCGCCATGGACTCGATGATCAGCACGCCGGGCATGACGGGCGCTCCCGGGAAATGCCCCTGAAAGAACGGCTCGTTGATGGTGACGTTTTTTAGCCCGACGACGCGCTTCTCCGGCTCCAGCTCCAGAATCCGGTCCACCAGCAGAAAGGGGTAGCGGTGCGGCAAGAACTTCATGATCTCGTGGATGCCGTAGACTACCTTGTTTTCCGTCTCGGGGGCTGTAATGGGATCAGCCACGTTGCACCATCCGGAAAAACTGAGCGTCTGAGCCGAATGCAGGATTCCACGGCCCGTGCCGGGACGGCCCGAAGGCGCGGCGACCGCCCTTCACGTCATTATAGTCGAAACACTTCCACCGTCCAAACCGTGGGTTTCGCGGCCAGATCACCGGCGAGCGGGGCGTACGCGGGAAAGGCACAGCTCGCGCCTTGTCAATAGTTGACAAACATTGTAGGCTACAAAGTGGCGGGCAGCGCGGCCGGCCTTCCGCGCGGAGCGGGCCGCGGCCTGGCTGGGGGACGTGAGATTGGCGTGATTCGTGGAACTATGGGAACGAACCCACGATCTCCTTTCGTTTCAATAAATCCTGCCTGAGACGAACCCAACCGGACCCGTGGCCAGACGGATTGCACAAGTTACTGAGGGCGCTACGTAGATCCAATGTGGACAAAATGCCCCATCTGTCCGCTGGGCACTTCGCATGCCTCGCCGGCGACGGGTATGCTAAACTCGCTGGGCTTTATACCTTCAAAGGAGAGCTTCCGTGAGCGCACGCATTCTTGATGGCAACAAAATCCGTGATGAAATCCTGAACGACTTACGCAAGGAGATCGACGAGCTGAAGCAAGCAGGAATCGTTCCAGGACTCGCCGCGGTCCTGGTTGGTGAAAACCCCGCGTCGCAGCTTTACGTACGTAGCAAGGTGAAGACCTGCGAATCGCTGGGGCTGTTCAGTGAAAAGATCGAGTGGCCGGCCTCGGTCACGACCGAGCAGGTGCTGGACCTCGTCAATCAACTCAACCACCGGGACGAAATCGACGGGATTCTGGTTCAGCTCCCGCTGCCGCCGCAGGTGGACTCGAAGAAGGTGCTCGAGGCCGTGGATCCCGCCAAGGATGTGGATGGCTTCCATCCGGTCAACATCGGGTACTTGGTCAGCGGCCGCCCGGGGCTGGTGCCCTGCACGCCGGCAGGAGTCATCGAGATCCTGAAACGCAGCGGAGTGGAGTTTAAGGGCGCGCGCGCGGTGGTCGTCGGCCGGAGCGATATCGTCGGCAAACCGACGGCCATGCTGTTGATGCACCGCCACGCCACCATCACCATATGCCACTCGCGCACTCGCGACCTGCCCGGCGTGGCGCGTGAGGGGGATATCCTCGTGGCGGCGATGGGCAAAGCGGCGTTCGTGACCGGCGACTTCATCAAGCCCGGCGCGATCGTCATCGACGTCGGCCAGAACGTTCTCAAGACCGAAGAGGAAGTCCGCCGCGTCTTCCACGACCCGACGCTGGCGCTACAGAAGCTCGCGGCCAAAGGTTCTGTTCTGGTGGGCGACGTCCAGCCCGAGGACGCCATGGAGAGGGCCGGTGCCTACACACCCGTGCCCGGTGGCGTGGGACCGCTGACCATCACCATGCTGATGGTCAACACCGTGCAGGCAGCCCGAGCCCGACGTGGCGCGCCCGTGGTGGCGGAATCTCGTCCGTGAACCGCCAGGCCGAATCTCGAAATCCGAAAATCACAACTCCACAGAACCTATCGACAAATTGATGGGGCTGTCGAGTTTCAAATTTCGATTTTCGTTTTTCGCATGACTCTTCTCAGTCGCATCTTCGGCCTGACTGGCGGTGTCGCCTGCGGCAAAAGCACCGTGGCTGCCATTTTCGCGGAGCTCGGCGCCAAGGTGATTGACGCCGACCGGCTCGCCCATGAACTCATCCGTTCGCCCCTGCCGGCCTACCACGACATCGTTCGCCACTTTGGCTTTGAGATTTTGGACTCTCAAGGCGAAATCGATCGCAAGCGCCTGGGAGACGTCGTCTTCGCCGACCCCGACAAACTCCGGGTATTGAACACGATTGTCCACCCACGCGTCCTCGAGCGGATCGGCCAACTCGCCGAAGCCTTCCACCTCCAGGACCCGCACGCGCTCGTGCTCGTGGACGCCGCGCTCATTTACGAAGCCGGCGTCGGCGATCGGTTCGCGAAGATCATTGTAGCCTGGTGCCGCCCCGAACAGCAGCTCGAACGGCTGATGGCTAAGGCCGGGCTGTCACGCGAGGAGGCCGAGCGACGCATCGCCGCGCAAATGCCCGTTGAAGAAAAACGCCGTCGCGCCGACTATGTGATCGATTGTTCGGGGAGCTTGGAAAACACGATACAGGAAGTTGATCGCCTCTATTCGGCCGTGCTTAAGCCCGTCGAAAAGCCGTAGCCGCCGGCGCTCAATCCTCCATCTTCGCTAGCCACTTCTCGCCGTGACTTCGTAGTTCGTCCAGAGCGTGCTGGACCTCCTGCTGCTTCGCATCCTGCTCGGCGTCGTCAGCGTCGAGTGAAACCACAATCGGCGGGGCGATGAAGACGGCGGCCTGGCTGAAGGGAAAAGGGAACTGGGTCTGGTCCCAGCTTTTCTTGAAGACGAAGGCCTTGCGCACGGCGATATGGAAGCAGAGGATGGCGGCCCCGGAGGCGCGCGAGAGGATGACCGAGCCGCGCTTGGCGACGTAGCGCGGGCCGCGCGGGCCATCGATGGTGAAGGCGGTGTCCCGGCCGGCGCGGTGGCAGCGAATCATTTCCACCAGCGCCCGCCCCGCGCCGCGCGAACTCGACCCCCGCGCCGCCCCGTACCCGTGCCATTGGATGATGCGCGCGATGTACTCGCCGTCGAAGTTCTGACTGGTCATTACCACAATACCGCGCTTGCGCCAGAACCAGGTGGCCGCAAAGATCTCGCGATGCCAGAAGGTGTAGATGAGCCCCTTGCCGAGCTTACGCGCCGCTTCCCAGTTTTCCCAGCCGTGGACCTCGAAACGCAGTGTGCGCCCCACCAGCCACACGGCGAGATACCCCGCAACGCTCGCCACCGCAATCTGCACGCGCTGCCAAAGCGTGAAGGCGCGTGGATTCTCCTCGAGCTCCACCGCGCCTTCCGGCGTCGCCGTCGATTCCTTCCCTTCGAGCGTGCGCGCAGCTTCTTCTGGCATCAAAGCCTCGCCTCAGAATCTGGTTATAGCACAGGCCTGATGATCGCGGGATGACCCAGTGCCCACAGCATTCTTCTGCCCCCTGCTCGACTACAGCCCGTCGTAGTGCGGCCCACCGCCGCCTTCCGGGCAAACCCAGGTGATGATCTGGTACGGGTCGGCGATATCGCAGGCCTTGCAGTGGACGCAGTTGGAGGGATTGAGTTTCAGCCTTTTGCCAGAGCCGTCCGGACTGGACTCCATCTCGTAAACCGCCGCGGGGCAGAAGTGCTGGCACGGGTTGCCGTATTCGCATGTGCAGCGGTCGTTGCAGATGTCGAAGTCGGCGATCTTCAGGTGCGAGGGTTGATCTTCCTCGTGATGCGTCCCGGAGTGGTAAACGTCCGCGAGCTTATCGAAGGTCAATTTGCCATCAGGTTTGATCTTTTTGATGGGCTGATGCTCGACCTCACCCGCGAACCTCATCCGCTCATGCCCGGGCCGCGCGGGATAGGTCCCACGCGCGCCCCGGCCGCCCGTCATCTGCTGCAGAGCGCCGTGAAAGACCCCCGACCACAAACCTCCAGCGAATCCCTGATGGAAGTTGCGGACTTTCCAAAGTTCCTCCCTGATCCAGCTTGACTGCCACTTTTCCTCGAAGCGCGCCAGTGGCTCGAGTG
>Ga0073934_10010950_pt1 | contig 11115 bp, 10 predicted proteins | sample LarsenN4metaG_FD_76834 | JGI IMG/M metagenome (GOLD analysis project Ga0073934, IMG submission 76834) | Hot spring sediment bacterial and archeal communities from British Columbia, Canada, to study Microbial Dark Matter (Phase II) - Larsen... ...
GAACGTGGTTGCCTCAGCCATGAGCGGAGTGACCGGACCCGCGCGGGTACTGCGCGCGGACCAGGGGAAGCATCACTGCGTATTGCCCGCAGCGACGGAACTGGGCGCAGGTTCGACAGTCGGCCTCGATCTTCTCGGGGACCCACTGATGCGGCACGATCGAGAAACCCAGGTGGACGAAGTAACCCGGCGTGTGGGTGAACGCCGTCAACGCGTCGAATCCTGACGCCACGGCACGGCGCTCCACTTCCCGGACGAGCGCGCGGCCGATACCGCACGAGCGAACGCCGTCGTCCACGGCCAGAGAGCGCACTTCAGCCACGCTCCGGCTGAGCGGCGCCAGATCGACACAGCCGATGACGCGCCCGCCATCGGCCGCAACCAGGAAGCGCGAGATCCGGCGGGCAATCTCGTCGCGCGTCCTGGGCAACAGACGACCTTCCGATACGTTGTCCGCTACCAGCCGGTAGATCGCCTCGACCTCTGCCTCCCGTGCGGTCCGGACAAGCGGACGGACATCGTCGTGTGACAACTCGACGCTGGCACCGAGCGGCCGCGGATGCGATCTCAGATCGTGAATGCCGATGAACGACGGCGTGCTCATGCGTGCACCTCGGCGCCGACTTCCGCGAGGACTGAATCGAGGATGTCTGTTCCCATATCGAGATCAGCCGCGGTGATCGTCAGAGGCGGCAGCAGCCGAACGACCTTCTCGTTGGTCCGGTTCACGAGCAGGCCACGCTGGCGCGCGACATCGACGACGGCGGTGGCGTCGGTGCGGAGCTCGATCCCCCGCATCAATCCCGCGCCTCGCACCTCGAGGATGAGGGGGTGTTTGAGGGCGAGCGTTCGCAGCCGCCGTTCCAGGTGATCGCCCACCGACCGCACGTGATCGAGCAGACCGTGCTCCATCAACTGTTCGAGAAAGTACGCGGCCGCCCGCGTCGCAAGAAGATTCCCGCCGTACGTGCTGCCGTGATCGCCCGCCGAGATCGTGCGCGCGACACGCTCCGACACGAGCGCGGCGCCGACGGGAACACCGGAGCCGAGCGCCTTTCCAACCGACACGAGGTCCGGTTCCCAGCCGAGCGTCTGAAAATAAAACGGGTGTCCCGTCCTGCCGAGACCGGTCTGGATTTCGTCGGCAATGAGCAGCGTCCCCGTGCGCCGGCAGACGTCGGCAATCGCATCCGAGAACGCCCGCGGCAGCGGCCGCACGCCACCTTCTCCCCGGATCGGCTCCGCGATGATCGCTGCGGTGTGATCGTTCACCGCCGCCGCGAGCGATTCCGGCGAGGACGCATCGACGAACGTGACCGGCCCGAGCAGCGGCTGGAAGGGTGTCCGGTAATGCTCGTCGTATGTGACCGACAGTGCACCCATGGTCCGTCCCGCAAATCCGTTGTCGATGGCGACGAATGCAGTCCTGTCCTGTACGCCCTGGGTGTACCAGTAACGTCGCGCGAACTTGAGGCACGCTTCGTTGGCCTCGGCGCCGCTGTTGCAGAAGAACGTGCGCGACATGCCGGACAGGGTCGACAGACGCGAAGCTGCCTCCGCCTGAAACGGGTGGTAGTACAGGTTCGACGTGTGCAGCAGGGTCGCGGCCTGATCGGCGATCACCGCCGCAAGGCCTGGATGTGCATGTCCCAAAGAGGCGACCCCGATGCCCGACACGAAGTCGAGATACTCGCGGCCGTCGACGTCGTACAGACGCGGTCCCTCACCACGCACGAACGCCACCGGCTGACGACGGTAGGTGTGGAGGACGTATTGGGATTCGCGAGCCTGTATGCTGTCGAGGGTCGTTGTCATCGCACCACCTGCGTGCACCCTGTGAGACGCGTGGAGCAATCGGCCAGGGCGCCGAGCCGAGTCCTCCTGCCGTCAGCGATCACGACGTCGCCGACGCCTGCCTGTAACGCTGCTCGACACGCCTGCAGCTTGGCGACCATTCCCTTGGTCGCGGTGCCGGCTTTCACCAGCCGCGCCGCCTCGCGTGTCGTCAGCCGCGCGATGGTCTGTCCCTGTTCGTCCAGCACTCCCGAGGTCGCGCCGGCAATGACCAGTCGCGAGGCGTTGACGACAGACGCCAGATGGGAAGCCAGCGTATCGGCGTTCACGTTCACGAGCTGGCCGTCGCGAGTGGAACCGATACACGCGATGATCGGCACGTAGCCGCGCGCCATCAAATCCGTGAGCAGGCGAGGCGCTCCGTTGCGCACGGGCGAACCGACGAGCCCCAGATCGACGCGATCCCCGGACACCGTCACGATCGGCGCGGCACGCTTCATCGTGGCAACCGTCGCGTCTGCGCCGGTCAGCCCGACCGGGTCTGCGCCCGCACGGCGGACCGCTGCCACCAGGCGCGTGTTGATGGCGCCGGCGAGCACCGAGACGACCACGTCGAGCGTTCGCGCGTCGGTAACCCTGAGCCCGTCGACCTGCTGCTTGGGGATGCCCGCGGTGTGCAACGCAGCATCGATCTCCCTGCCGCCGCCGTGCACGACGACGAGCGACGCCCTCCGCGACAATCGGGCGATCGATTTCGCGATCGCGCGGACGTCCTCCGTCTTTTCCAGCAGCTCACCGCCAAGCTTCAGGACGAGCGATGGCTTCCGCGTGCTGCGTCCGCGCCCGGACGAAGCGGCGCGCTTCACAGCAGGCCCGTCCGTTCGTCGATTCCGAGCATGACGTTCAGGTTCTGAACCGCCGAACCGGCGGCACCCTTGAGGAGGTTGTCGATGATCGCAATCAGCACGACACGGTTCCGCTCCGGATCGACTTTCCAGCCGATGTCGCAGAAGTTGGTATGCGCGACGTGCTTGATCTCCGGCAACGATCCACCCGTGAGCCGGACGAACGGAGCGTCCGCATACGCTGCCGTGAACGCGTCGGCCACCTGCTGCTCCGTGGTGCCCGGCACGAGCGACCCGTAGATCGTCTCGAGAATCCCGCGATCGAGCGGGACCAGATGGGGCACGAACGTGACCGGGACGCCAAGCTCCTGCTCGATCTCCGCGGTATGCCGATGCTGGAACACCGCGTAGGCCGCAACACTCCCATGGTTCTCCGAGAAGTGCGTGCGCTCCGACGGGGTTTTACCGGCGCCGGATACACCCGATTTCGCGTCGACCACCACCGGTCCGGTCAGCAGGGCTGCGCGATGCAGCGGTTCGAGCGCGAGCAGCGCCGCCGTGGGATAGCACCCGGGGTTCGACACGAGGCGCGCGCGCCGGATCTCGTCCTGATGGCCTTCGGTCAAACCGTACACGGTGCCTTCTGGAAGTGCCGCCGTGGCGGGATACCAACGCTGCCGGTCCGCGTCGCTCCTGATGCGAAAGGCGCCTGACAGATCGATGACGCGCAGGCCACGCTCGAGCAGCGTGGGCGCCAGCTCCGCGGCCGCCCCCTCCGGCAGCGCCAGGAAGATCACCTCGGCGTCCCGCGTGAGCCGATCGACGTCGAGCGGCTGGACCGACCCGTCCCAGATGCGCGCCAGGGCGGGCAGCGGACGCGGGGCAGCGGTCGCGCCCGAGGACATCGCAGCGGTGAGGGTGACGCGTGGATGCCGCGCCAGGATGCGCACGAGCTCCTGGCCCGCATAGCCGGTCGCACCGGCGATCGCCACGCGCGCCAGCGTCGGGGTGGCCGTTGCAACGCGGTCACGTTCGACAGGGGTAGTGAGGGCCATCGTATCCAGGCTGAGCAAAAAAAGAATATTTATACATTCGAATGCATAAACAGTCAAGGTTTGGGTTATGCTGTCCGGCGGGAGCCCCGCGACGATGAAAGCGCGACGCCAATCGGCCATTCTCGAGATCGTTCGCCACGAGCCGGTGCGGAGTCAGGAACAGCTGCGCCGGATGATCAAGGCGTCCGGCTTCCACGTGACGCAGGCGACGCTGTCGCGCGATATCCGCGAGCTGGGGCTCGTGAAGGGCGGGGTCGATGGCGCCTATCAGGCGCCGGTGTCGACCGGGCTCAACGGGCACACGGCGAAGTGGATGCTGCAGCGCGCGCTGGCGTCCCAGTTGCGTCGAATCGATCGTGTGCAGCAGCTGGTGCTGTTGCGCACCGGGCTCGGGCACGCACAGTCGTTGTGCGCGGCGCTCGACGGGGCAGAGCTGCCCGACGTCGTCGGCACGCTTGCGGGAGAAGACACGATTCTCATCATCGCCCCTGATGTGAAGCGGGCGAAGACGCTGGTGAAGCGGCTGGAGGAGATGTCTCAGGCATGAACACGGTCGTGCTCGCCTATTCGGGAGGGTTTGCCTCTTCGAACGCGATTCACTGGCTCACCGAGACGACGGCCGCGAAGGTCGTCACCGTCACGCTGGACGTCGGCCAGGGCGAGGACCTTGCGGTGCTGCGGGCGCGGGCGCTCGCGCGCGGCGCCGCGCGCGCGCATGCCATCGACGCTCGCGACGAGCTGGTGCGTGACTTCCTCCTCCCCTCACTCGCGCGCGGTCCGCTTCACGATGGCCCGGCCATCGACGAACTGACGCGCCCGCTGATCGCGCGCAAGCTCCTCGAGGTTGCGGGATTCGAAGGTACGGCGACCGTGGCGCACGCGTCGCCGGATGCATCGCTCGACGCGATCCTGCGTGCGCTCAATCCGGCGGTTGCCATCCTCGCACCGGCGCGAGAGTGGCCGAGGGATGCGGAGGAACTGGCGGACTACGCGCGCCTCCGCGGCGTTCCGCCGCGCCATCCCGCTGACCCGCAGTGCCGCATCGAACAGAGCCTCTGGGGCCGGCGCATCACGTTTCACGAGCTGCATGGCCGTCCCGAGGGAACGCATCTCAAGCCGCTGGTGAAGCCAGCCGAGCCTGCACGGCTCGAGATCCGGTTCGAGGCTGGCATGCCGGTGTCGATCAACGATGTCCCGATGCCGCCGGTGGAGCTCGTGGAAAGCCTCGCGCTCATTGCCGGCCGCCATGGGGTCGGCCGGCTGGAGAGCACCAGCAACGGGCGCACGGTCGTCTACGATACGCCGGCGGCGATGGTGCTGCATACTGCGCACGCCTTTCTCGGTGAGCCGACGGGCGTCGTCCACCTTGCGGTTCAGAATGGCGGCTGCTCCGTGCTCGACCCCAACAGACACGTGGTGAATCTCGCGTGACGCTCTGGTCCGGTCGTTTTGATACGGCTCCCGATCCCGCAGCGTTCGAGTTCGGTATCTCGTTCGGTTTCGATCGCGCCCTCTTCGAGGACGACGTCACCGGCAGCATTGCCTGGGCCGAGGCACTGGGCGCGGCCGGCGTCTTGTCGGCCGCCGACGTGAATGCGATCGTGGCTGCGCTGCGCGACATCCTCGAGCACGGTCGCCACGATCCGTCGTGGATTGCCGGGCCGGATGAAGACGTGCACAGCTTCGTCGAGCGTCAGCTCGTCGATCGGATCGGCGATACCGGCCGCCGCCTGCACACAGGCCGATCGCGCAACGAGCAGGTGTCGCTCGATCTCAGGCTCTATCTGCGGCGGCGGATTGGCCTGCTGCAGGCGTCGATCGCGCGCCTGGTCGATGCGTGCGCCGATCAGGCTGAACGGGCCGGCCCGGCGATGATGCCGTCCTACACCCATCTGCGTCGGGCGCAGCCGGTGCTCGTCGCCCACTTCTTCCTGTCGCACGCGTCAGCGCTCCGCCGCGATCATGCGCGCCTCGCCGTCGCAGCACAGGAGGCTGATTCGCTCACGCTCGGTTCGGGAGCCATCGCCGGCACCAGCTACGGTGTGGACACGGCGCTGCTCGCGCGGACACTCGGCTTCTCACGAGTCGTGGCGAACAGCATGGACGCATCGTCGGATCGCGACTTCGTGGCGACCTTCCTGTATGCCGTCGCACTCGGCATGGTTCACCTGAGCCGGCTGGCCGAGGACCTGATCATCTTCACGGGGGAGGAATACGGCTTCTTCGATCTCGCCGACGCATCTGCGACCGGCAGCAGCATGATGCCGCAGAAGAAGAACCCCGACCCCCTGGAGCTCGTTCGCGGCAAAACGGGTCGCGCCATAGGCCGGCTCACTGGGTGGCTGGCGACGATGAAAGGACTGCCAGGCGGGTACAACAAGGACCTGCAGGAGGACAAGGAGGCGGTGTTCGACGCGGAGTCCACGTACGCCGCCTCGCTCGCTGCAACGCACGCGGTCGTTTCGCGCCTGTCCGTGAACACCGAGCGTTCCGGCCACGCAGCATCAGGATTACTACTGGCCACTGACGTTGCGGATTACCTGGTCGCCCGCGGTATGCCGTTCCGCCGTGCCCACGAGGTCGTCGGCGCGATGGTCCGGCGGCTGCTCTCGGAAGGGCGCGACTTCTCGACGCTGACCATGGCGGAATGGCGCGAAGCCAGCGAGATGTTTGGCGACGACGCGCCGAAAGCGGCGACGGCGCTCGCATCCGTGCAGGCGCGCAAGACGCCGCAGTCCACCAATCCGGCGGCGGTGCGGGCGGCGCTCGACGACTGCCGCCGCTGGATCGCATCTGCCGGCTCACCACCTCCTGCAGCGCCGAAATGAGAAGGCCGATGGGAAGCGTTTTTGGGGAATTTGCGTTTTGGAGTTACACTCATTCGGACCTTCACTCTGATTTCACCTGCCCCGCCCTGAAGGTTGCTTCCGGGGGAGTTCATGCAGCAGCGCCGGGTTCGGCTCGGTGACGTTCTAGACGACTACTGTCCGCGCGAGCGCCGCATCACCAATCATGCGGTCGTCGCGATGATCGAAGACGCGGTGAAGCAGACACGCTGCACCACGTGTGACGCCGAGCATGAGTACAAACACGCCAAGGTCCCGGCGCCGCGCCGGAAGAAGCCGGCCGCCGCTGTTGCTGGTGTGTCTGCTGACGCTCCCGAGCCGCCCACTCTCGCAGCCGCCGACGACACGATCGACGACATCGTGGATGACATCCCCGTGATCGCATCGGAGACGATCGAGGCGGCCAAGGAGCCCGAAGCCGTGGACGCCGACGAGTCGGCGACGGCAGTCCCCGAGGACGAATGGCCGGTGCACCGCCCGCTGATTCGTGCGACGTTGCCGCGGCCCGACGGGCAGCCTCCAGAGAGGAAGCCGACCGACTTCACAATCCGTCAGAGCAGTGGCCGCTTCGACGGACAGCGGAACGGCAACAAGTCGCGCGGTAATCGACACGCGCGCCAGGCTCAGGGCCACGGCCATTCGTCTGCGCAGTCGCGTTTCGGGCACTCGCGTTCAGGCTCGGGCCAAGGCTCGCGTCACGGACAGCATTCCGGCAACCCGCAACGTCACGGCAACCGTCCGGGACCGTCATCCGGGCAACGTGGCGGACGCCCGGGTCAGGGCGGCGGGCACAATCGACCAGGACAAGGCCGCGGACCCAAACGCGGACGCTAGCGTCGGGCGGCGTCGGCCGGAGCGCCCCGAATCCCAGGTATGACCGATTTCACTGGCAAACACGGCCTCATCGTAGGTGTCGCCAACAAGCGCTCGATCGCGTGGGCGATTGCGCAGGCGACGGCCCGCCGCGGGGCGCGTCTCGCGCTCACCTATCAGGGACGATTCGAAGAGCACGTCCACGATCTCTCGCGGGGACTGGACCAGCCGCCGCTCGTGCTCCCGTGTGATGTCTCTTCAGACGTCGACATCGCCGCGGTGATTGAAAAGGTCGATCAGGAATTCGGTGGGCTCGACTTCCTCGTCCACGGAGCGGCGTTTGCGCTACGGGAAGAACTGGACTCGCCGTTTGTGAACACCAGCCGGGAAGGGTTTCGCGTCGCCCTGGACATCTCGGCGTACTCGCTGGTCGCGCTCACGCGGGCAGCGCTGCCGCTGTTCGACAAGCGCGGCGGCGGATCTGTCGTCACGCTGTCCTATCTCGGAAGCCAACGGGTGTTTCCGAACTACAACGTCATGGGCGTTGCGAAAGCCGCGCTCGAGGCGACCGTGCGCTATCTCGCCGCGGACGTCGGGCCGAGGGGCGTGCGCGTGAACGCCGTCTCGGCGGGCCCCATCAAGACGCTGGCCGCCGCCGGTATCAAAGGTTTCTCCACCATCCTGCACGTCTACGCGGAGCGCGCCCCGTTGCGGCGCAACATCGACACCTCCGAGGTTGCCGAAGCGGCCGCCTTCCTGCTCAGCGACGCCGGTAAGGCGATCACGGGCGAAGTGCTGATCGTGGACGCCGGCTTCCACGCCACAGGAATGTAGGCGCCTGCCGCTACGACGCGGCGCGACTGTCGGGGGTGACGTTCGACTGCGGCGCGGCCCTGGCGCCGACGTCCCGCTTGTAGATGACCTTGTTGCGGTACATGCGCCGGTCGGCCTTGGCCATCAGGACCTCGTGGCTATCGCCGTCGTGCGGGAACACGGCGGCGCCTGCGCTGATCGACAACGGCATCCGCACACCAGGCTTGGGCTCGAACACGAGGCTCTCGACCGCCTCCTGCAGCTCCAGTCGCTTGTACTCGGCTTCATCCCAGCCGCAGCCGGCGAGCACCACGATGAATTCGTCGCCGGCGTAACGAACGCACACGTCGTAGGGACGAATCGCTCCGCGCAGCACCTGGGCGACTTCACGCAGCGCGCGATCGCCGACGTGATGTCCGAACGTGTCGTTGATGTCCTTGAAGTCGTTCAGATCCATCACCAGCAGCGACACCTCGGTGTTGCCGCGTCCGGCACGCGACAGCTCGCGCGCAAGGTGATTCACCATGAACCGGGTGTTCGGAAGATTCGTCAGCGGATCAGTCAGCGACGCTTCGTGCGTCTGCTCGAACACGATGGAGTTGTGGATCACTGCCGCAGCCTGCTCACAGACGCGGTCGAGCAGCCGGCGATGATCGTCGCCGTAGAAGCCCGGTGTCGTGTGATACACGGCGAGCGTGCCGATGACGCGATCGCCGAGCAGGAGCGGGCAGACCAGCGCGGACTGCAGCGTCGTCGGCAACGCCGATCCGGCAGCTTCGAGGTCGCCGCTCGGGCGGGCGTTGACCAGCGGACGTCGATTCCGCGCCACCCAGCCGTTGGCGCCCTGTCCGCCCTTCAGCGTGAGCTGCTGCATCAGCTCGTAGTCGGTGCCGGTCGCAAAGCGGCACGTCAGCAGGTTGGTGGTCTCGTCGTACTGGAACAACGTGCACGCCGAGAACGGCACCAGGCTCGTCAGCTTGGAGGCAATCAGCGCCGTGGTGTCCGACACGCCCAGGCTCGTGCCCATGGTCTGCGCGATCTGATACAGCGCGTAGATCTCGCCGTGCGCGATCGCAATGTCGTTGAACACCGACGACGCGCGTCGCTCACTGCGCGTCGCCGACGCCGCGTCGATCGGACCGCTCTTGCGTTCTCGGTCGGCGCCCTCCGCTTCGCCTCGCACCTGCGGCAGCACCCGGATGAACGCCTCGACCGCGCGCGGGTCGAGCGCCTTGCCCGCTTCCTGCGCGATCAGCGCGACCGCGGCTTCGAATGTCATCGCCTCGTGATACGGGCGATTGGAGGTGAGCGCGTCGAAGTAGTCGACGAGAAACAGGATGCGCGCGCCGAGCGGGATCTCCTCGCCTTTCAGGCCGCGCGGGTATCCGCGGCCGTCCCAGCGCTCGTGGTGGTTCTGAATCAGCGGCGCGACCGGGTACGGGAACGGTACAGCAGCGATGATGTCCGCGCCGACCTGCGGGTGTGCCTGTACTTTCTGGAACTCTTCGGCAGTCAGAGGACCAGGCTTCGAGAGGATGTGCTCCGGGACAGCCAGCTTGCCGATGTCGTGCAACAGCGCGGCGGTCCGCACTGCCTGAGTCTCGGCGTCCGACATGCCGAGCGCGCGAGCCACGGCCGCCGCATAGAGCTGGACACGGCGGATGTGGTTCTCGGCCGTACCGTCCTTCGCGTCGATCGCGCGCGCCAGCGCTTCGATGGTGGCGAGGTGCAGCTCGGCCAGTTGCTCGGCGCGCCGCTGCTCGGCCCTGAAACGGGCGGTGAGAATGCGATACGCGCGCAGTCCGAAATAGAGCACTCCCCAGGCGATAGCCAGGCCGGCTAGCCAAAGCGACGGCTGGGGCATGACGTGCTCCTAGCGGACGTCAGCAGGCAGCCAGATGATCGTGACGCGAGTTCTCATGTCCTTCTACCCCCGGGATCCGATTCAACGCAAGCGGTCAGTTCACTTCTTCGGGCCAGAGCACTTCCTCGACCGTGGCAGAGGTGCTCCACACGATGTTGTCGCTGGTGCTCCAGACGATGTTGTCCTCGCTGGTGCTCCAGACGATGTTGTCGTCGGCGCCGGTGCTCCACACGATGTTGTCGTCGCTGTCGCCGGCAGTGCTCCACACGATGTTGTCGTCGCCGGCGGTGCTCCACACGATGTTGTCCTCGCCGGCCGTGCCGACGACCATGCCGTTGCGGACCGAACCCCATACGACCTTCTGGCAGTTCCGGCCGCCGCACGAGTCGCCCCACACCACGTTCTGCAGCGTGCCGGTGCTCCAGACGATGTTGTCCTCGCTGGTGCTCCACACGATGTTGTCGCTGGTGCTCCAGACGATGTTGTCCTCGCCGGCCGTGCTCCAGACGATGTTGTCGCTGGTGCTCCAGACGATGTTGTCGTCGGCGCCGGTGCTCCAGACGATGTTGTCCTCGCCGGCGGTGCTCCACACGATGTTGTCGTCGGCGCCGGTGCTCCAGACGATGTTGTCGTCGCTGCCGGTGCTCCACACGATGTTGTCGTCGTAGCGGGCGCCCCACACCACGCGAGAGCCAGCTGGCGTCTTCAGCGCGCCCCAGCGGACGTTTTCCTTCCAGGCGCTGCTGCCCGGCAGCGGGATGCCGCCGGTGATGCGGTAGTTGCCCCAGATGATCTGGCGCGACCAGGGAATCCATTCGCCCTGGATGAGATCGCCCATGTTGCCGACGCCGTCCGTCGGTGCAGCGAAGAACTTCGCGAGCCGCACCGCACCGCGCGTATTGAGCATCCCGGCGCCCTGCGCGAGCGGGCTCGCATCTTCTTTCACCTGCGCCGTGTACTGAAGAATTGCCTTCACCGCGTTCGGCGTGAGCTTCGGGTTGGCCTCGAGCATCAGCGCCACGGTGCCGGAGACCACCGGCGCCGCCATGCTCGTGCCGCTGAGACTCAGATACGGCTTGTAGGAC
>Ga0073934_10010951_pt1 | contig 11113 bp, 12 predicted proteins | sample LarsenN4metaG_FD_76834 | JGI IMG/M metagenome (GOLD analysis project Ga0073934, IMG submission 76834) | Hot spring sediment bacterial and archeal communities from British Columbia, Canada, to study Microbial Dark Matter (Phase II) - Larsen... ...
GTCGTGAGCGCGCCTGAACGGCGTGCGCGGATCGAGGCGAAGCTGCGCGAGCGGCTCGGTGCGGTCCACGTGGAGGTGGTGGACGAGAGCCACCTCCATCGCGGGCACGCCGGGGCCGCGGGCGGCGCGGGACACTTCCGTGCGACGATCGTCTCGGCGCGCTTCGCGGGGCTCTCGCGCGTCGCGGCCCAGCGGCTCGTGTACGAGGCGCTGGCGGACGAGATGGGGCCGGAGATCCACGCCTTCGCCATGCGCACGCTCACGCCCGAGGCCTGGGAGAAGGCGTGAGCGCGGGGCGGGCGTCCGGCGCGCGCGCCCGCGTCGGCGTCGTCTCCGACACGCACGGTCTCGTCCGTCCCGAGATGCTGCGCGCGCTCGAAGGCAGCGACGCCATCGTGCACGCGGGGGACGTCGGCGCGCCGGAGGTGCTGGAGGCCCTGCGCGCCCTCGCGCCGGTGACCGCGGTGCGCGGCAACAACGACCGCGGCCCCTGGGCGCAGGCGCTGCGCGACGACGAGGTGCTCGAGATCGCGGGGCGCCTCGTCTACGTGCTGCACGACCTCGCAGAGCTCGCCCTCGATCCCGCGGCGGCCACCTTCTCCGTGGTGGTGAGCGGCCACTCCCATCGCCCGCGCATCGAGGAGAAGCGCGGCGTGCTCTACGTGAACCCCGGCAGCGCGGGCCCGCGGCGCTTCACGCTGCCGATCGCCGTGGCGCGGCTCGATCTGCCCGCCGACGGGCCCCCGGTGGCGCGCATCGTCGATCTGGAGGTGCCGCGCTGACGCCCGCGCGCGCCCGCGTGCCGTGCGCTCAGATGAAGCGCTCGGTCCACTCCCGCAGCGTCACGCTGAAGCCCGCCGCGTTGCGGTGTCCGCCGCCGCCCCAGCGGCGGGCGATGCGCGACACGTCGAGCTCGCCGATCGAGTAGAGCGAGACGTCGACGCGCTCGGCGTGGAGCCGGTAGACGAGGCCCCACGGCGCGCCGAAGGCGGCGCGCCGCGCCAGCTCGTGGCCGATGGCGCTGCGCAGCACCGCGGAGTTCACCGCCTCGATGCGCTTCGTGCCGAGGGCCACCGGGTGCGCGCTGCGCAGCAGGCGCTCCACCTCCACGCGGTGGGCGCGCACGATGGGCTCGCCTTCCGCCGCCAGCTCGTGGGCGGGACGCGCGGCGAGGATGTCCCAGGCGTCGAAGCTGCGCGGGTAGGAGCCGATCGCGGCGTTCACTGCCTCGGACCCCGGCAGCTTCCAGGTCCAGAGGTCCTGGTCCTCGACGTAGCGCAGCAGGTCGGGCGCGGGCGCGCCGTCGTGGAAGTGCTCCCAGGCCAGCATCGCGCCGGAGTGCGAGAGGTCGAAGTGCACGAGATGGCCGGCGCGACGCAGATCGGAGTCGAGGCTGGGCTCGGACGCGACCTGCTCGCGGGTGCTCACGTGGTGGTCGAGCACGACGAGGCGCGCCGCAGCCTCGCCGAGGGCGCGGAGGTCGCGGTTGGGCGCGGCGATGTCCACGAAGACCACGAGCGCTCCCTCGTGGGCCTCGGCCTCGATCGGATCGTCGTGGCCGCGCGCCACGTACTCGGCGTCGTCGCCCCAGGCCCGGCGCACCGCCCAGGCGGCGCCGAATCCGTCGGGACAGCCGGCGTGGTAGAAGCAGACGCGGCGCATCGCCCGACGGTAGCGGCGCCCCGGGGCGCCGTCGCCCCGCGCCGGCTCAGGGCAGCAGGGCCTCGCTCCGCCGCAGGAACTCGTCGATGGTGTCGGCCAGCGGCTGGGGGATCTCGGCCGCGAGGGAGTGTCGCGCGCCCGGGAAGACGCGCAGCTCGTCGTGGGGCAGGAGCGCGTGGAGCCGCGCCACGCCCTCGCCCATGTTCGCGCCGTCGTCCCGGTCTCCCCACATCAGCAGGGTGGGCTGTGCGATCGCCGGCGCGATCTCGAACAGGCTGCGCCCCACCTGGTCGGCTGCCATGTCCCAGTACATGCGGACGAAGCCGGGGCCGAGCACCTCCTCGTAGTACGCGAAGGTGTCGGCCAGGGCGGCCTCCCGGCCGGGCCAGTCGCGTCCGTACCAGAAGCGCGACTGGATCCACACGGTCGGCCAGAAGAGCAGGCGGCCACCGGCGGCGCGCATCACGCGCTCGATGCCCGGCCGGGCCTCCCACGCGCTCCCGGGCGCCCAGGCGACGAGGCGCGGGAAGCGCTCGGGCGCGCGGTGCCCGAGCCGCAGCACCAGGTTCCCGCCGAGGCTCCCGCCCACCGGGACGGCGCGCTCGACGCCGAGCGCGTCCAGGAAGGCGAGCGTCACTTCCTCGTAGAAGCGGAGGTCGTAGGGGCGATCGGGCTTGTCCGCGTAGCCGCTGCCGGGGTAGTCGAGGACCAGCACGCGATGGTGTCGGGCGAGGGTCGGCACCAGTCCGTCGTACTCCTCGATGCGCGAGGTGTGCCCGGGGATCAGCACGAGCACCCGGTCGCGCCGGCGCGGCTGCGTCGGGCCCTCGTCGATGTAGCGGACGCGGTGACCCAGCACGCGGAGATCGCGCTGGGCGAACGGGGTGGTGCGGACGGCGAGGGGGCGCGTCGGGGGCGGGTCGGGCTCGGCGGAGCGGGGACAGGCGGTGAGGAGCAGCGGGACGGCGAGGAGGAGGACGGCGCGGAGCACGCGCGCAGGGTAGCCGGGGCGGCGGGCCCCGCTCCGCCGGCGCCGCCTCGGAGCGGAGGAGCGGCGGCGGTGCATCCCGGGGGCTGGTCTATCGTGGGCGCATGCGCCGGGTCGCGATCGCCGCCGCCGTGGTGCTCGGTCTGCTCTTCGCCCTGCACGTCTCCGGGAGGCAGCCGCGGCGGGATGCGGTGAAGCTGGCCCGGCGGGAGCTCGGGATCCCGCTCGCCGCGCGGCGCGTCGACGTGGGCGAGGTGTCGCTGCACGTCGTGGAAGCCGGGCCTGCGGACGGGGCGACCGTGGTGCTGCTGCACGGCTTCCCGGAGTTCTGGTACGCCTGGAAGGGCGTCATCGCACCGCTGGCCCGGGACGGCTTCCGCGTCGTCGTGCCCGATCAGCGGGGCTACGGCGACTCGGACAAGCCGCGCGAAGTCGAGGCCTACGCGGTCGACCGGCTCGGCGACGACGTGGCGGGCCTCGTCGACGCGCTCGGCGCGGGGCCGGCCTTCGTCGCAGCCCACGATTGGGGCGGCGGCGTCGCCTGGAACCTGGCGCTGCGCCATCCCGGGCGGGTGCGCGCGCTGGCGGTCCTCGACACGCCCCATCCCGACGTGCGGAAGCTCCCCCCGCCGCCCGACGCCGGCGTTGCGACACCGGCCCGGGACGAGCCGATCTCCTGGTATCGCACGTTCTTCCAGATCCCGTTCCTGCCCGAGGAGACCGCGCGCTGGGGCAACTGGTTCGTGCTCGCGCGGATGCTGCGCGGCACCGCGGCGCCGGGCGCCTTCCCGGACGACAAGCTCGACCTCTACCGCTCCGCCTGGGATCGCGACGGCGCCTTCGGCACGATGGTGAACTGGTATCGCGCCGCGTTCCGGCAGGACCGGGACCCGGGACCGCCGCGCCGCCTGCGGACGCCGACCCTCGTCCTGCTCGCCGCACGCGACGCCTTCATCCCCGCCGACGCGACACGCCGCAGCGTCGAGCTGTGCGAGGAGGGGCGCCTCGTCGAGCTGGGCGTCGGCACGCACTGGGTGCTCCAGGAGGAGCCGGCGCGCGTCGCCGCGGAGCTGACGTCGTTCTTCCGCGGCGTGCCCGCGGCGGAGCGCTAGGCGCCGCAGGAGGTACCGAGGATGGGACGGACGTACGAGGCGATCGACGAGGATCTCGCGCGCTTCCTCGGCGCGCAGCCGCTCTTCTTCGTGGCGACGGCGCCCCTCGCGCGGGACGGGCTCGTGAACGTGTCGCCGAAGGGCCTCGACAGCTTCCGGGTGCTGGGGCCGACGAGCGTCGCGTACCTCGACCTCACGGGCAGCGGCGTCGAGACCGTCGCGCACCTGCGCGAGAACGGGCGGATCGCGCTGCTCTTCTGCGCCTTCGAGGGGCCGCCGCGCATCGTCCGGCTCCAGGGCACGGGCGAGGCGCTCGAGCCCGGCGACGCGGAGTGGGAGGCGCTGCGCGCGCGCTTCCCCGACCACCTCGGCGTGCGCTCCATCGTGCGGGTGGCGCTGCGCCGCATCGCCGACTCGTGCGGCTACGGCGTGCCGCGCCTGCGCTACGAGGGCGAGCGCGACCAGCTCCGGCGCTGGTGCGAGCGCAAGGGCGAGGACGGCGTGCGCGCCTACCGCGCGTCGCACAACGCGCGCAGCCTCGACGGCCTCCCGGCCCTGCGCGGCCCGGGCGGCGGCGAGCGCGGCGGCGCCTGAGCCCGCTGCGCGCCCCGGGCCCGCTGCGGTCTCCGGGCCCTCGGCGCGGCCCGGGAGCTCCCGCCGGCCCGGAACGGTCACGATTCGGTAAGGCCGCGGTCCGGTCCGGGGAGTCCGGGGCGGCGATGCTGCGGGCGTGGGAGCGAGGACGCTCCCCGCACCCGGAGGACGACCCATGCCGAAGTTCCTGATCGAGCGCGAGATGCCGGGCGTCGGCGAGCTCGGCCCCGACGAGCTGCGGGCGGCCTCGCAGAGATCGTGCAGCGTGCTGCGCGAGCTCGGCCCGCAGGTCCAGTGGCTACACAGCTACGTGACCCAGGACAAGCTCTACTGCGTCTACCTGGCGCCGCACGAGGAGGCGGTCCGCGAGCACGCGGCGCGCGGCGGCTTCCCGGCGAACCGCATCTCGCGGATCACCGGGCTGATCGATCCGGCGACGGCCGAGTAGCGCGGACGCCGCGCGGAGGAGCCCATGGAACAGCACGAGATCCGCGTCGCGCGCCGCTTCTGCGGTCCGCCCGCCTCGGGCAACGGCGGCTACGTGGCCGGCCGGCTCGCCGCCTTCGTGGGCGACGCCGCCCGGGTGCGGCTGCACCGTCCGCCGCCGCTCGAGACGCCCCTGCGCGTCGCGCGCGACGGCGAGGCCGTGCGCCTCGCCGCGGGCGGCGCCGTGATCGCCGAGGCCTGGCCCTGCGCCCTCGCGCTCGAGCCGCCGCCGAGCCCGGGCTTCGCGGCCGCCGAGGCGGCGGCGCGCGCCTTCCGCGGCTTCGCGCGGCACCCGTTCCCCGGCTGCTTCGTGTGCGGCCCCGAGCGGAGCGCGGCCGACGGCCTGCGCATCTTCGCCGGGCCGGCGGGCCCGGAGGGCGTGGTCGCGGCCCCGTGGCGACCCGCGCCCGCCGACGCGGGTCCGGACGGCGAAGTGCCGCGCGCGCTGGTCTGGGCCGCGCTCGACTGCCCGGGCGCGTTCACCTTCGACGTGCCCGCGGGCGGTGCGATGCTGCTCGGCGAGCTGAGCGCGCGCGTCACGGGGCCGGTGCGCGCCGGGGAGCGCTGCGTCGTCGTGGCCTGGCACCTCGGGCGCGGGGGCCGCGACGGCCGCAAGCACGACGTCGGCAGCGCGCTCTACACCGAGGACGGTCGGTGCCGTGCGGTGGCCCGCGCGACGTGGATCGAGGTGGCGGCGCCGGGTGTGGCGGAGGCCGCCGCGTAGCGGGGCGCCGGGCCGGCTACCGGGCCGGCTCCGCCGCCTCGCCGCCCGCGGCCGGCGGCTGGGCCGCCGGTGCCCCGCTCTGCGCGGCCATCTCCTCCTTCGTCAGCTTGGTGTAGCCGCCGCTGCCGCCGTCCTCGAGCACGAGGCCCTGCCTCTGGACGCAGTCGAGGCGGCGGAGGAGGTGGATCTGCCTGCCCACGCGGCAGCGCACCGGGGCGTCGTCGGCGGGGCCCGCCGTGAGGGCGCGCAGCTTCTCGCCGATCGCGGCCGCGGCGCCTCCCGAGCCCGGCTCGGCGCCCCGGGCCGACCAGGCCTGCCAGCCCAGCCAGCCGGCGGCGGCGATGCCGGCGGCGGCGATCCCGGCGACGAGGGTCCGGCTCATGGACGAGCGGATCGGCCGGCGCCTCGCCGTCCTTGAGGCCGCAGGCCGCCCGCGCCTGCGGTGCGGCGGGTCAGCCCGGCTCGCCCACCGCGCGGGCCCGCTCCATGCGGCTCGCCTCGTCCCGGGCGAGGCTGCGGCTCGCCTGCAGCGCGCAGATCACCGCGAGCCCGTTCACGGCGAGGCTCCACAGGATGGCGCTGCGCAGGTCGCCCCCGAGCGCCACGCTGAGACGCCCGATCGTGTAGGGACCCATGGCCAGGCCGACGAAGGTGATCACCAGCAGGTAGGCCGCCGAGGCGATGGCGCGCATGCGCGGCAGCACCAGCTCCTGCACCGTCGACGCGCCCGGGCCGATCCACATGGCCGCCAGCACGCCGAGCGGCACGTTCAGCGCGTAGGCCAGCTCGCGCCGCTCGGTGGTGAACATCCCGATCGCGATCGGCACGGGCAGGACGGCGGTGAGGACGCCGACCCAGAGCCGCCCGTTCGGGCTCGCGCGGCGCCATCGATCCGCCATGACGCCCCCGAGCGTCACGCCCACGAAGCCCGAGATCGCCGCCGTGAGGCCCAGCACGACGCCGAGCTCGCCTTCGCCCACGCCGAGGACGCGCACGAAGTAGGGCGCGGTCCAGAAGCCGAGCCCGTAGCCGGTGAAGGCCAGGAACGAGAAGGAGAGCGACGCCCAGCGCAGGGACGGCGTTCGGAACACCAGCGCGTAGGCCGCGGGATCGCGCACGCGCAGGCTCTGCGCCCAGGAGAAGGCGGCGTAGAGCCCGACGCCGAGGGAGCCCCACTGCACCGCGTTGCCGAGCAGCCGGGTCAGCGCCACCGCACCCGCGGCGATGGCCGCCGCGGCCGCGGCGTTCACGGCGATGCCGCGTGCGCCCAGGCCCTCGCGCGCGAGCGTCCACAGGGTGAAGGGCGGCAGCACCGAGCCGAGCTCCCGGAAGAAGGCGCGGAAGGGCGCGGGGTGCGGGGGCGGCGCGGCGAGGCCGTCGGCGGCGCCGCGCGCGGGCTCGCGCAGGGTGCGCACCCAGAGCGCGAGCAGGAGCCCCGGCAGGCCCACGGCGAAGAAGGCCACCTGCCAGCCGCGCAGACCGAACGGCGCCGGGCCGCCCGCGAAGGCGTGATCCCAGCGATCGACGATGAGCCCGCCCAGGAAGATCCCGATCCCGCTCCCGATGTAGATCCCGCTCGAGTAGAGCGCGAGCACCGTCGCGCGCACGCGCGCCGGGAAGTAGTCGGAGAGCATCGAGTAGGCGGCCGGGCTCGCGCTCGCCTCGCCCACGCCCACGCCGATGCGCGCCGCCCCGAGCTGCACGAAGCTGCGCGCGAGGCCCGACACCGCGGTCATGGCGCTCCAGAACGCGAGCCCGATCGCGATCAGCTTGCGCCGGTCCCACACGTCGGCGAGGCGGCCCAGCGGGATGCCGAAGATCGCGTAGAAGACGGCGAAGGCCGTGCCGTAGAGGAATCCCATCTGCGCGTCGGACAGGCCGAGGTCGGCCTTGATGCGCTCGGCCAGGATGGAGAGGATCTGGCGGTCGAGGAAGTTGAAGACGTAGACGACGACGAGCACCCCGAGCACGTAGCGGGGGTAGCGGTCGTCGCCGGGGCGCATCGCCGCGCATTCTAGTCGCGCGCGCGGCGGGAGCGGCGGAAAAGCGCGTCAGCCGCCGGACGTCGCCGGGGCGCCGGGGGCCCGTGCGCCCACGGAGGTCTGGATCGACTCGAGATAGAGCAGGAGCAGCGTGAGCTGGCTCTGCACCGAGGGCTCGCTGGGCGCGCCGAAGGGCTCCTCCGCCGCGAAGCGAAGGCCCCACACCGGCATGCTGCGCGGGCCGTGGCCGCGCACGGCCTTGCGGCCGTCCACGATCTCCTTCACCTCGCTCTCGGGGAAGCGGCCGTCGCGCCGCGCCGAGATCCGCGTGAGATCGGAGGGCGCGATCCGGAGGGCCTCCGCCACGGGCCCCCCGCCGCGGGCATCCAGGCCGTGACACGATGCGCAGTAGCGCACGTAGAGCGCGCGCCCCGCCTCGATCGTGTCGGGCGGCTGCGCCGCGGCGACGCCGCCCGTCCCCGCCGCGAGCAGCGCGCCGCCGAGCAGCGCGCCGGCGCGTGCGCGCCGCGGCCGCGCGCCGCGTCGCATCCTGCCGAATCGCATGGCTTCCCTCCCCGCTCGCGATGGGCGGCCGTGCCTAGGCTCGCACCTCAGGCCGACGGCTGCACGCCGGCGCGTCGGCAGAGCGACTCGGTGGTCGCCACGAGGCGCTCGAGATCGGCCTCGCGGGACAGGCGGTGATCGCCGTCCTTCACCAGCAGCACCTCCACGTCGTCGCCCGCGAGGGCCTCGGCGAGGCGCAGGGCGTGCCGCCACGGCACGTCGGGATCGCGTTGGCCGTGCACGAGGCGCACCGGTACGCGGATCGGGATCGGCGCGCGCGGCAGCAGGCAGTGGGCGCGCGCCTCCTCCAGCAGCCGCCGCGTGATCGGCGTCGGCGCCTCGGAATAGGCGCTCGGCTCGAGCCAGACCCCACGCTCGGCGAGGTCGCGCCGGGCGGCCTCGTCGAGGCCCGCCTCGAGCTCCGCGGTGAAGTCGGGCGCGGCGGCGACGCCCACGATGCCGGCCACGCGCTCCGTCCGCGCCAGCGCGGCGAGGAGCGCGATCCAGCCGCCCATGGACGAGCCTACGAGGATCTGCGGGCCGCGCGTCCGGTGGTCGAGCACGGCGAGGGCGTCCTCCCGCCAGCCGCCGATCGTGCCCTCCTCGAAGCGGCCGCCCGAGAGCCCGCAGCCCGACCAGTCGAAGCGCACGAAGGCGCGCCCCGTGCGCGCGCAGTGCGCCTCCAGGGCGAGCGCCTTCCCGCCCTCCATGTCGGAGCGGAAGCCCGGCAGGAATACGACGCCCGGCGCACGGCCCGGCGTCGCGACGTACGCGATCTCGTGTCGACCCGGGAGCGCGAGGCGCTCGGCCGCCGGCACGCGGCCTCAGCGACCCGCCGGGAGGAAGCGGCGCCGCAGCCAGTCCGTCATCACCCGGTTCAGGGCGTCGGGCTTCTCCTGCTGGGTCCAGTGCCCGCAGCGCTCGATCATCACCGTCTCGAGATCCGGCACGAAGGCCTGCATGCCGTTCGCCATGGAGGGCCGCAGCACCGGATCCCACTCCGCGGTCACCATGAGGCAGGGCACCTCGACCTTCCGGCCGGCCACGTGCGCCGTCGTCTCCCAGTTGCGATCGAGGTTCCGGTACCAGTTGACGCCGCCGCGCAGCCCCGTGCGGGTGAAGACGTCGACGTAGTGCTCCATCTCCGCGTCGCCCAGGATCGGCTCCCCCATCACCGGGATCTCCTCGAGCCGGCGGAAGGGATTCATGTCGCCGCCGCTGGCGGCCTGCTGCTGGAGCGCCTGCTCGAAGGGGATCGCGCTCCGCATCAGCTTCTCGAACAGGAGACGCACCCGCGCGTCCATCACGCCTTCCGCCACGCCGGGCGGCTGGAACCACAGCATGTACATCTTCTCGTCCTGGCCGCCGACCATCATGCGCATCATCTGCGTCGGCGGCATCGGGCCCCGCGGCAGGAACGGCGTGTTGACGCCGATCACGCCCGCCGTGCGCTCGGGGTGGAGGAGCGGCATCTGCCAGACCACGAGCCCGCCCCAGTCGTGCCCCACCCAGACCGCGCGCTCGATGCCGAGGACGTCGAGGATCCCCACGAGGTCGCTCGTCAGGTGATGGATGTCGTAGTCCGCGATCCGCTCCGGCCGGTCGCTCGCGCCGTAGCCGCGCTGGTCCGGTGCGATGGCGCGGAAGCCGGCGGCGGCGAGGGCCGGGATCTGGTGTCGCCACGAGTACGCCAGCTCGGGGAATCCGTGGGACAGCACCACCGCGGGGCCGCTGCCCTGCTCGTGCACCGACAGCGTGATCGGGGCGGCGGTCTCGCCGGTCGGGAGCGCGCGGGCGGGCAGGGCGAGACGCTTCGCGGGCGGCAGGGCAGGGGCGCTCGACATGGATCCTCCTCGTGGGCGGGCGCAGGATACCGGCGCGTGCGGTGGGCCGCGCCGGGCGCCGGCCGCGGGCCTCAGCGCGGCGGCGGCACCCACGCGGCCGGCGCCGTGGTCGGCGGCGACGCGCCCCGCGCCACCGGAACGAGCCGCCACAGCCAGAGCGCGAAGGCGGCGCCCCACGGCAGGGCGGCCCAGTGGCTCCAGACGGGCGCGGCCGGCCAGAAGCCGCCCGCCAGCGGCAGGCCGACACGCATCAGCGTCGCGAGCTGCATGGCGGCGAAGGCGGCGAGGAGCGGCCCGTCCGCCTCGATCGCGCGGCCGCCATGGCCGAGCACGACGCGGGCGCTCATGCCGAGGACGAGCGTCGCGAAGCCTCCCACGGCGAGGGCGTGGAGCACCGGCAGCTCGAAGAGCGCGGCGAGCCCGGGCCGGAGGAGCGCGATCGCGCCGCCGCCGGCGAGGGCCAGGGCGACCCACGCGAGCGCGAGGAACAACACCGCGAGCATGGGCCGGCGCAGGCCTTCGCGGCCGAGACGCCAGCCCGCGAGCTCGCGCGCCAGCAGCGCCGCGAGCGCCAGGTCGAGGGCGCCGGCGGCCCGCGCGCTCCACGCCTCGGCCGCTCCGGGCACGAGCGAAGCCGCGAGGCGCGCGCCGCCGAGCGCGAGCCAGAGGGGGAGGAACGCCGGTCGCGCGGGCGACGGGGGCCGTCCGAGGGCGCTCGCCACGAAGAAGGGCACGACGCGCGAGGCGACCCCGACCACGGTGAAGAGCAGGAAGCCGCGGAGGGCGAGCTGGCGCGCGGCGGCGTGCAGGGCGGGATCGGTGGCGAGGAACGCCGCGCCGTCGAGGGCGACCGCCACGGGCGCGAGGGCCACGGCCGCCAGCACGAGGGCGGGCTGCGTCTTCGCCGGGCTCGTCCCGCGCCGGAGCGCGCCGGCCAGGTACGCGAGCAGGGCCAGCCAGGCGGCGAGCTCCAGGGCGCAGGCCGCGACGTGCACTCCCCGGTGTAGGGCCGGCCCGACGAACCACAGCGCCTGCCCGGCTCCGAGCAGGGCCAGCCAGCGGGCGAGGGCGCGCGGCGCGGGCGGCGGCGCGCCCACCCAGCGCGGGAACGCCGTGCCGAGGAAGCCGAAGACGAAGAACGCGAACGTGCCGAAGAA
>Ga0073934_10010954_pt1 | contig 11109 bp, 4 predicted proteins | sample LarsenN4metaG_FD_76834 | JGI IMG/M metagenome (GOLD analysis project Ga0073934, IMG submission 76834) | Hot spring sediment bacterial and archeal communities from British Columbia, Canada, to study Microbial Dark Matter (Phase II) - Larsen... ...
CTCGCCGAGGCGTTGGCGTCGCAAGGCATGACGACCGAGGAGGCGCAGGCGCAAGCCGGGGCGATTCTCGATGGGCTTGTCGCCACCGCGGCGAAAATTCCGTTCGGCGTCATTTCGCCGCAGGAGCTGGCCGGCGCGACCGAGGTTATTCTCACCTATCGCAATTTCGGCGATATCTCATTGACCGGCGCGGATTTCAGCTTCACTTATCATGCCGGCGCGAATTGGAAAGTCAGTGGCAATTATTCTTATGTGAGCAAAAACTTTTTTCCGCAAAATCCGGCGCAGCCGCACGACATTGCGCTCAACGCGCCGCAGCATAAATTCGGGCTGGGCATTCAGCGCGGCAATTTGGCCAAAGATTTAAACACCCAGTTCCGTCTGCGTTACGTCGAGGGGTTTCCGGTCAATTCCGGTGTTTATCGCGGCGCGGTGCAGACTTACGCTGTGGTGGATTTGGATTGCAGCTATGACCTGGCCGGCAAGACGAAATTTTTCTTTGCTATACAAAACGTCCTCGACCGGCGCTATCGGGAGTTCGTTGGCGCGCCGCTCGTCGGACGGCTGGTGCTGGCGAGATTGTCACATTCGTTGTGAAACGTTTTAGTTGTGGGCGAGGAGAAGAAACATGATGAGAGTGATCCAATTTTTTGTCCTGTCTTTGATGACAATTTGGGGATTTTTTCATGACGCCGAAGCTTTGGCAGAACCCTGGCAGAATTCCCGCGCCAGGCAATGGTACGAAAGCGGCGTCAAGGAAAAAGATGTTGCTAAAAAAATCGCAGCGTTGCACAAAGCCGTTGAGGCCGAGCCGCTTTTTGTCGAGGCGCTTTTTGCTCTGGGCTTGGCCTATAAAGAGCATCAGGATTTCACCCGCGCCGAGCAATATATTTCGAAAGCGTATCACGCCAATCCCGATAAGCTCAGCGCCGATTTCAAAGCCGCGATTTTGTACGAGCTGGCCGCGACCTACAACCGGCAAGGCAAGGCGACGGATTATGAGGAAACCCTGCGCCAGATAAAAAGTTTGGCGGCGGCTCCGCAACGCGGCGCCACGATTGCTTTTGAGCTGGGACGTTTTCTTTATCAGCAGGGCCGTTACGACGAAGCGCTGGCGGCGCTGCAAGAAGGTCAGCGTCTCGATCCGGCCAAGCGGGATTATTTTGCCAACCTGATTCAACTCACGCAAACCGCGCAGGAAACGCGCCGGCTTTACGCCGCGATTTACGAGCAGGCGCAAAAGCACGAGGCTGACGGCAAGCTGGAACTGGCGATCAAAAGTTATACCCAGCTTCTTCAAACTGCAGGCGGTTATAAAGATGCGGACATCAGAGTGCAAAAGCTTCGCCGGCAGCTCGAACAAAAGGCATTGGATGATGAAACCGCAGTTCGAGAAGTGAACGGCGAGTCAACCTTCCCGGCGCGTGACTCGACCGCCGCTTCCGAGACGCTCGAAATGATCGACCCGCCATCCGATCCGGATTTTGAAGGCGCGGATACGGCTTGGGCTACGCCCGCCGGAGTGCGCAATGAGGCTACGCCCGTCGGGGTTGACGACGCCGGGACGATAAATCATGATTTGACCACAACGCCGGTGGCCCTGCCTTCAAGCGATGATGCAATTGCTGATCGCCTCGCTGCTGCGCGAACGAATCCAGCGGCTGAACTCCCCATGGCCGTGGTGGAAGCGCCTTCAAATAGCCGAAACTTTTTTTACGCTGCCGGCGTCGTCATCGCCCTGCTGATCTTGTCCGCGCTGGGTTTGTTCGCGTTGTCGCCGGTGGCGCGCGCGCGCCTGCTGCTGTTTCGCGGCCGGTACACCGCCGCCGCGCGAATTTACGAAGGCGCTTTGATGCGCCAGCCGGGCCGGCTGAAGTTGTATCCGCCTTTGGCCCACACTTATTTGCTGATGGGCCGCCGCGATCAAGACGCCATGAGAATCTATCGAATGATTCTGCAATTCAATCTCGCCACCGGCTATCGCGATGAAATCAATACGGTCGTGGCCCAAAAATATCTCACGGAAGGCCGGACCGACGATGAGGCGGTTGGCGTTTTAGAGCAGGCGCTCAAAGTCGAAAAGCGCCGCAGCAAGCCCGCCAACATGCGCTTTTCCGCAGTCTCACGCGGATGAGGCTATAATTTACCTCAAGTTCAATATCCGCAATCGCGGCGCCTAATCTCGCGGCTCTTTTAAAACCTTTTCAAGTATCGCTGACATCCCAGCTTCTTTGTTTAAATCAACCCATGATGTGATGACACGCTCACTTGTCTGTGGAGGTTCATTATGCAAGGCATCCGATCAGCCGCTGTTGCGGCAACTCTGCTTCTGGTTCTGCCGGGCGGTTTTGCTGTTGCGCAAACACAAAGCACTCAGGCATTGAACTGGCTGCGCGCCGGCCTCACCGAGAAAGATCTCGCCAAGAAAATTACGGCCTACAGGAAAGCCCTCGAATTTGACTCGTTGTTTGTCGAGGCGATGTATAATCTCGGTTTGGCTTACAAAAAACAGCAGAATTATCAACTTGCCGCCAAATGGCTTTCCAAAGCTTCATCGACAAAACCGCAAAAACAAAGCAACGATTTAAAACCGCAAATCTTAGTCGAACTTGGCAAAACCTACAAAAAATTGGGAAAATTGCGGGAAAGTGAAGAGGCGTTGAAAAACGCCAAGGCGGTGGCGGTTGATCCTTCGGCTCGCGCCGGCATTTTATTCGAGCTGGGACGCTGTCTGTATGACCAGGGACTTTATGAAGAGGCGCTGTCGGAGCTGCGCGAAGGCCGGGCATTAAGCTCGGAGAACGCTGAAAGTTTTCAAAGCTTCATCCAGGTGGTTGAAAACGTGCAGGAATCGCGGCGTCTCCATGCCGCCGCCGAAGAAGCTCTGGCGACCGGCAATACGAAACTGGCGCAGTCTCTGATGGATGAAATTCAGAAAAAAAATTTCGAGCCGAAAAAGGTCGAAGCGCTGGCGGCTAAAGTGGATTCCATAAACCGCGTTGAAACCAGCCGCAAGGCGTTGTACGAGCAGGCGCAGCGAGAGGCGGCGGCAGGCAATCCGGAGGCCGCGGTGGCGGCTTACGAAATGCTGTTGCAGCAAGCCGGCGCCTACAAAGATGCGTCCGCCAGGCTCGAGAGTGCGCGCCAGCAAGTGACCGCAAAACAAATTCAGGCGCAGCTCGAAGAAGATTACGCGGCCGGCATGGCCGCCATGCGCGAAAAAAATTGGACGGCAGCCATTCTGGCTTTTGAAAAAGCGCTCAAGGTCGATGAGAATTTCCGTGACGCGCGCAAAAAGATGGAAGAAGCCGAGCGCCAGCTCAAAGACGAGAACACGGAGGCCGTGTTGGCGCGCTACTATGTCGACGGCATCGCCGCGTTGAATCGCAACGATCTCGCCAGCGCCCTGGCCGCGCTCGAGCGCGTGCGCCGGTTGAATTCGCGTTATCGCAACGTCAACCTGCTGCTGGAAGAGATCGACCAACGTCTGCAGCAGCAGGCCAAACCGGCGGCGGTGGCCTCCGAACAGGTTGAAAATTTGTATCAAGAGGCACTGGCGGCAGCCGGGAAGAAAGACTGGATGCAGGCCGTGGTGGCGCTGGAAAAATTGCAATTGTTGCAGCCCAATTATCGTGACGCGGCCACGCTTCTCGCCGACGCCCACACCCAGTTGAATGATGCCGGAAAAAATCTCGCTGCGGAAGACGATGCCGGCAGCTCACTGCTCGACACCGGCGGCGTGATCGTGGCGATTGTGATATTGCCGTTGATTGGCATGGCTGCTTTTTCCAAATCAACACGCGCCCGGCTGCAACTGCTGCGCGGCAATTTGACGGCGGCGGCGCAGCTTTATGAGCAAATTTTGGCGCGCCATCCGGAGCGCCTGAAGCTTTATCCCATTCTGGCGAATCTTTATTTGCTCATTCAACGTCGCGACGAGCAAGCCATGAAAATTTATAAAGCAGTTTTGAATTTGAATATCGCCACGCAACGGCGCGATGAGATCAACGCGCTGGTGGCGCAAAAATACCTCACCGAAGGCCGGACGGATTCCGACGCCATCGAAGTGCTCGAGAATGCGCTGAAATCCGAACGCCTGAAGCAGACTCACGAAAATTGACGAGGTCACGTCGAATGCCTAACGTTGAACAAGCGACCGCAGCCAACCGGTTGCAGCAGCTCTTGTACACTCTTGGCCGGGCTTATTTGCAAAAGGAGCAGTATGCTGAAGCGTTTGACAAGCTCAAACAGCTTTTGGAAATGGATGCGGATAACGCCGACATTCTTTTGGATACGGCGATTGCGGCGCTGGGGCTTAACGAAGTCTCGGCGCCAACGCTGGCCTTGTATGAAAAAGCCCTGGCGCGCAACCCGGATTCGGCCGCGCTGAAGTTCGGACTGGCCTCGCTTTTCGCCCACAAGAACATTGCCACGCCGTTCGCCATTGAGTTGTGCCAAAGCGTGGCCGAGGCGGCGCCGGGCAACGAGCAGCAAATCCGTTTTTTTCTCAAAAAGTATTACGAGGACGCCGGACAGTTGGACAAAGCCAGAGCCGAAGAACAAAAGGCGATTTTCAGCGGCAACGACCTGAAATCCATTCGCGCTTTTCTCGAGAAGCTTTGGTGGGAGGGAAAATTTGCCGAGGCGCTGAGCGCGCTGCAATCTGCGCCAAAGGTGAATGGTCATTTTGAGTCCATCACCCGCGAGCTGGCGGTGACGCACGCTTATGAAGCGCTGGCGACCGGAAGACGAATTGAAAAAATCGAGACGATTAAAACCATGCTCGACGCCGGGCCGAGTCTGCAGCCCGCGGCGGCGATGGCGGATTTGCGCGATTATCTGGTGCTGCGCTTGAGTTTGCTGCGTGGTGAGCTGCCGCCGGCAAATGGCGAAGAAATCTTTGCGGCCGCGCCATTCAGCCTGCACGAAGAAGTGCTGAGCCGGTTGAATAAACCGGACGGCCGGCAAGACGATCAAGAACCCGCCAACGGCGAATGGCGTGGATTTCTCGTGGCGCAAGTTTTCAAATATGATGGTAACGAAGTGCCGGAGCGGTTACGCAATTTGTTGAGCACGCATTTGGCGGAGCTGCCGAATTCGATCTTGCGGCTTTGCGGAACGAGTGTGATCAGTTTGGCGGCGAATCCGATAGTGCAAATTCGCGCCATCGTGGATTTCATGCAGAGCCTGGAAGATTATAATGCCGCCGTTGCGGAATCGGATCGCGTGATGCTGGCCGGCGGTTTGCAAGTGAGGCCGCCGTCAAAACCGGAGGGCGATCGCGACATACTTGCCGCGCTGGTTGAGGCGGCGCATTTGTTCCGCCTCGCCGAGCAATACCTCACGCCGGAATCCGGCGTCGGCACGTTGTTGCTGCATCCGGCGGAGACGGAATTGGCCAGGCAGCCTGGCGCCGGCTTCACGCTGATGGCGATGGAATCGGTGAAACTGCTGCCGGGCCGGGAAACGACGTGTGCGGAGGTGGTGTGGCGCAATCCGTTGTCGCTGCTCAAACCCGGCCAGATTTACACCTTTGACCGCGTTGAAATCCGCAAGCGCCTGCTCAAGCACAACAGTTACGGCACCTATCTCGCGCACGATGTGCAGCTTGATCGTCCGATGATTATGAAAGTCATGCTGCCGGCAGACGCCGCGCCATTTTTGCAAGACCAGGACAAACGCCAACAGCTTTATGCCCGCATCCGCTCCATCGCGCGCCTGAGCCATCCGCATCTCGCGTTTTTGTATGACATGGGCGAGCACGAAGGCATGATGTTTCTGAGCCGCGAATATATCGAAGGAAAAAATCTCAGCGATCTGCATTTTCGCGACGAGCAGCGCGACGGCGAAATTCTGGCGATGCTGCAGAAAATCGCGCGCGCGCTGCTTTACGCGAACAGCAAAGGCGTGGCGCATCTGAATTTGAAGCCGGGAAATATCTGGCTCAGCGAAGCGCAAGAGCTGAAGATCAGCGATTTTCGCATCCCCGGTTTCATCGAAGATGGCGCCAATGCGAGCGTGCTGTTCCCGGCGCATTGGCGTTACCTGGCGCCGGAGATTCTCGCCGGCGAAGACGGTGATGCGCGCAGCGACATTTATTCGCTCGGCATCATCGCCTACGAGTTGATCGCCGGCAAACATCCTTATAGCACGGCCGGCGCGATTCATTCGCCCAAGGATATTTTCAAAGCGCATATCGCGCCGCTCAACGAGCAGGAACGGCCGCATCATCGCGCCTGGGATGATTTCGTCATGCGCGCCATCCAACGCGACGCCGACCGCCGCTTCGCCGATTTGACGGTCATCGATCAGGAACTGCGCGCGATTCAGATGGAGATGCTGAAGAAGGCGCTGAATTCAGCACGTTGAAAGTTCGAGGATTGAAGATCGAAGATGGATAATCGAGCTGATGTTTCTTGCAATCTTCCATCCTCGATTTTCCAACTTCGATTTTTAACACACCGCCCCGGCTTGACTTGGAGAAGCCGGGGCGTTGGTTTCGGTGCCGAAAATTAGTTCTCCCTTGGCAACAAACCGACAATTGTCGTGAGCGAAGTCATGAGAACCGGCCGCAGGCGATCGGCCGCGCCGGTGATGATGGCTTCGTGTTTTTCCATGCCGTGGCGCCGCAATTGGTTGATGTGATCGATCATGATGATGGCGTTGTTCACGACAATCCCGCCGAGCAGTACCACACCGATGTAAGCCGAACGGTTGGGCGATCAAGCAGAGAGTCATGGAAATTCTCAGCCAAAAATTTTTAAAAAAACAAAAAAATTCTCTTGACTTCGAATTTTTTTTTCATAATTTGCGTTGTACAACTTGAACTTGGGTCGGACAGCTTTTGGTCACAGGGAAGTGGTGAACGCAGAGTTGTGAGGGTTAATCCGGTGCAAGCGCAGTTGGACAAACTTGATTTTGTTTTGGAGCCCAAATCTCACGGGCGTGGTTGTGTAAAACGCCGAGGTGTGAGGTTTGGGCTTTTTGTTTTTAAAGCATCGAGCACTCTAACGATGTGAGGTATTGGAAATGTCATCGCCTTCGTTTGGCAAATGCTATAAAGCAATTATCTCTGTAAGCACTTTGTGTTTATTGATGATATCTTGCTCCGATAACAAAAAAAACGAACAGAAAGTGCCAGTAACAGTTAAGTATGCCGACGAGAAAATGGAGCCGAAGGAGGCAAGATTCCAAGTCGACCTTGAGATCGAAGAAGACGACTCCGATCCACATCGCGGTTTTCATAGAGTTTATGAAGTGAAAAGCGATAAAGATGGCAATTTGTACATTCTGGACAGTGGCAATCATCGTATTCTTAAATTCTCCAGTCAAGGACAATTTCTGGCGGAAATCGGAAAAAGGGGCCGAGGCCCTGGAGAACTCGAGGGACCTCGCTTTGTCGATATTGACAGTTCAGGAAAAATCTATGTATATGATGTCAGTTTGCGAAGAATATCGATCCTTAGCAACGCCGGTGAGCACCTCAATTCGATACCTATCGATTTACCCGTTGGCGACATGGCAGTTAGTGATGAAGGAAATATATTTTTGCTTTTGCGTGAAATGCTGAAACGAAAAGGGACACCGGCCTATCTTTGGAGATATGCCAAAGAAAACAATTATGAGAAAACGGGAAGAAAGCTGTTATGGACGCAGGACATCATTTATGCCATTGGCAGCGCTCCGGGGAATCTGGCGGTTTCAACCATGGCTACCGGCCCCGGAGGGGAATTGTTTATTTGCTTTTTTAACGAATATCTCGTGCGCAAATTCTCTCCAGAAGGCCATTTACTAACGAGTTTTTCCCGTAGAGTGAAGAAGCAAAAACTCCATGAATTTGTGCGCAAGGAATTGGAAAAAGCGAAGACGGAATTACGTGATCCGAGCTTTAAGATCCCTGAATTTAATCCGGAGGTTGTTGGACGTCTCCTTGTAGATCAGAAGGAAAAAAAGATTTATATACATACTCATGAAGGGGCAGAATGTGCAAGCTTATCGAATGGGATCCCAGTGAGCCTTTGCACATATATTGATCGTTTTGACTTGCAGGGAAATTTGGAAGAAAGGTTTAAGGTAGGCACAGAAGGTCTAATATATTCCCTTTGGGATATAGAAGATGGAAAAATTTTCGCTATGATCTATTCACCTTGGGATAATGAAGCTCCCCAAATCATGCGTTTGTTACTATTAAAAAATGGAGAATGATTTATGAAAACGCTGCCAGCAAACGTTAGCAAGATTGCCGCATTGTTGTCGGTATTTTTTGTGATCCTTTTTCTCTGAGGACAACCCGAGGTTGGGAGCCAATCTTCGAGATGCCATATATATTGGGACTGTTATGATATAGACGATTTCCGACGATGCAGCAACAGTGGGTGGGTCTGTGATAGCGGTCCCGGCGGATCAAGCTGTACTACTGATTACTGTGGGACGGCTTGCAGTCACATCTTTTGTAGTTGTACATTTCGCGCTTGCTACTGTGGCAGGGGCGGTGGTGGCAGCGGTATAAGACCAGAATAAAAGTAAAATACCCAATCGGCATCAAATCCGAGCAAATCGGGCGCTCGCGTAATGAGATCAAGATAATCATAATCATCATTGCGCGAGTGCGCCGAATTTCAAGCTCCCACTCTCCCTCTCAGCTTTTCCCCATCGCACACAGCGCCGGCAGCACCAGCAGCACCAACAAAGTCGAACTTGTCATTCCTCCCATTGTCGCTAAAGCCAGCGCGTACCACAAACCGGTTTTATCCGCCGCAATCACCATCGGCAACAAGCCGACAATCGTCGTCAGCGACGTCATGAGAATCGGCCGCAGGCGATCGGCCGCGCCGGTGATGATGGCTTCGTGTTTTTCCATGCCGTGGCGCCGCAATTGGTTGATGTGATCGACCATGATAATGGCGTTGTTGACCACGATGCCGCCGAGCAGCACGACGCCGATGTAAGCCGAGCGGTCGAAAGGCTGATCGGTGAGCCAGAAAATGAGAAACACGCCGACGAGCGCCATCGGCACCGCGGTCATGATGATGAACGGCTGTTTGAGCGACTCAAACAACGCTGCGGTCACCATAAAAATTAATATTAAAGAAAGCGCCAAGACTATCCACAATTCCTTTTCTTCTTCCGCGCTGCCCCAACCCCACTCCGGCTGCTCGAGCTTGTAGCCCGGCGGCAGATGGGTGTTTTTCACGATGCTTTCCACGTAACGATTGCCCAGTTTCCAAGGCCCGCGAAATTCAAACGTGACCCAGCGCTGATATTGCTGATTTTCCCGCGCGATCCGCGATTGCGTCGGGCGCTCTTCGATGTGCGCGATCTCCGCGAGATGCACCGGCTGATTGCGTTCGCCGCGCGCCGTCATGCGAAAAAGCTCCTGCAATTCAAATTTATCGAAATCGGCAAATTTGATCCGATAGAGCAGTGGCTCATCATTTATGATGAGTTCCTGCCGAGCATAATCCTCGCGCAAATATGCCCCAAGCTGCGCCATCACCGCTTGCACGGTCAAGCCATACGCCGGCAATTTCTCCCGATCAATCGTCAAAATCGTCTCGAAGCTTTCGCCTTCGGCATACCATCCGGCGCTGCTGGTGTTCACTTCGCGCACACGCGGGTGACGGGCGAGCGTGCGGCCAATTTCCTCGGCAAATTTTTTTGTTTCATTATAATTGTAACCCAAAACCCGCAGCCGATATTGCGGCGCCGATCCACCGCCGCCAATTGCAAACCCCGGCCCGAAGCCGTACACGCCAATGCTGATTCCGGCAAAACGGCTGGCGAGCACCGAGAGTTGTTCTTTCATTATTAAAGGATAGGCGGAAAACTGTGCGGCTTGGGGAAAGGTGATCCGCAGGTTCGCATATTCTGCTGAGACACGCGTAAACACACGCTCGACTTGGGATTGACCAACGACTCGCTCCTCAAAAAATCGCGCAATCGCATCGGCCCGCTCCAATTGCGCACCGGTTGGCAAACGCGCCCATACGACGATATACGTTTCCTCACCCCATTTCCACGGCGAGCCGCGCGTGACTTCTTTGAGAAAAATATACGTCGCACCGCCGAACGCTGCGAGTGCCAGCAGAATTGTCGCCCAGCGCCATTTGAGAATGATGCCGAGGAGCCGTTTGTAAAGCGCCTGGGTGGTGGGGTCCGTGGGCGAATGAGGGAGTTTCGTCTTCTTTCCGTAAAATGAAAAGCGCGCCGCCAGTGTTGGCGTCAAGGTGAAAGCGACGAGCAAACTCGCAGCAAGGGAAGCGCACACCGCGAGGGCAAAAGATTGATAATATTCGCGCAACTCGCCGGTTAAATAAAGGAAGGGAATGAACGCCACCACCGTCGTTGCAGTCGAAGCAAAAATCGCCACCCCGACTTCCCCGGTCCCCTTCGCCGCGATCTCCCACTCTCCAAGTCCCCCGCTCACCCTTTCTCCCTCTCTCCCTTTCTCCCCATCAGCTTCCCGCCGCAATCGTGAAATATTCTCCACCACCACGATCGCATTATCCACCAACATCCCGAAGCCGAGCGCGAAACCGGCGAGCGTCAAGAGATTGATGCCGAGGTTTAAAAATCCGAAGAGATTCAGCGATAACAGGACGGCGAAAAAAATCGTCGCCAGCACGACGAGCGCGGATGACCACGAGCGCAGAAAGAGGAGCAAGACGAGCAAAACCACCATTAAGCTGAAACCCGAGCGGACAAGCAAATCGCGCAAGTCCTCACGCATGCGAATAGTTTCGTCCTGTGCGTTCAACAACCGCACTTCGCCGGGGAAATTTTTTTTGAGTTCCGCCAGTTTCGTGTAAACGGCATCAGCGATGCGCAGCGAGTTGGCGCCCGGCTGCCGCAGAATCTGCAGCAACACCGCGGGCTTGCCGTCGATGCGCGTGACGGAAAGCGGCGGCACGCTGGTGAATTGGGGCTGCACGACTTCGCCGAGGTTGAAAGCGACGCCGTTTTTCTGAAGCTGCAGCTTTTCGATTTCGGCCACTTCCGCAGCAAAATTTTGCAGCACCAAATCGATCTGCTGCGCACCGTTTGACAGGCGCCCGACTTGCTGGCGGATTTGCGCGCTGGATAATGTTTGCTGAATATCGGCGAGTGAAA
>Ga0073934_10010955_pt1 | contig 11109 bp, 2 predicted proteins | sample LarsenN4metaG_FD_76834 | JGI IMG/M metagenome (GOLD analysis project Ga0073934, IMG submission 76834) | Hot spring sediment bacterial and archeal communities from British Columbia, Canada, to study Microbial Dark Matter (Phase II) - Larsen... ...
CATGGCGATGGCTTCTTTGTCCAGGCAGTTGAAGTTGCCGCCGTTCGACAGCAGCTGACCGGCGACCTCAAACGCACCACCTGCCAGCGCGCCAATGGCAAAGCCCATGGCAGCCGCCGCCAGCAGGGGCAGGAAGAAGATACGGCCGCTCGGATCGATGTAGTTGACCGGGTTAGAGCCAGCGTAGACATAGGGATTGAAGCGGACGGACTGGCCGCCCACCATACCCAGAACCGGATCTCGGCTCAGGAACGTGCCGATGGAAAGATTGGCGTAGCGAGCGCGTAGATACAGCAGACCGCTCGGATCCGTGTACTCACCGGCAAAGCCGAGATTCGTGCCCAGCGTGCCGAACTGATCCATTGGCACACCATATGGGTCGTAGTTGATGGCAAAGCCAACCATACCGGCCAGGTCGGTCAGTTGGCGCACCGAGCCGAGGCCGTCGTAGCCAAAGTAGCTCCACGTACCATTCTGCTGCTGGCCGATTACGTCCATGCCCAGCAGATACCAGGTATCGTCGCCCGGCTTGAACTCACCGAGCACCTGTGTCAATCCGCTGTTAAGGTCGAGCAGGTAATTGATGGTCTCGCCGCCCACCGTTTGCTGATAGCGGTCTCCTAACCCATTGTAGGTATAGGTGCTGGCGATACCCGCCAGACTGTCGGTGACACTCACCAGGCGGTTAGCCGCATCATAGCCGTAGGTAACGAGTGTTTCCCCACCGGAGACAATTTGCGTCAGGTTGCCGTTGGGGTCATAGGTATAGCTGTGAGACGGTGAGCCGATCCTCTGGCTGGTGAGCAGCTGGTTGGCGATGTTGTAGCTGTAGCTGGTCGTCACCTCCTCGCCGTCGGCGAAGGTACGCACGCTGGTGCGGTTGCCCATCAAGTCATAGGTGTAGCTGAAGCTCTGGTTGAGCATATTGTTCTGCGCGTAGTCGGCGCTGCGCAGGCGGTACAGTCCGTCATAGGTGTAGCTGATGGTGCGGGTCGCTGCCGTCGGTTGCGATTGCGGCGCAGGCGTGATGGTCAGCGTGCGGTAAAAGGGTGACGGCACCAGCCCGGTCGTCCCGCCATAATTGGCGCTGACACGCCAGTAGTAACGGCCCGTCGGGATGTTGGTCGGAGGTGTGAAGCTGGTGGCTGTGCCCCCTGCTGTGTAGGTGTTGAGGATATTCGTGAAATTGCGGTCCAGCGCCACTTGAATCTGGTGCTGCGTGGCACCCGCCACTGCGACCCAGGCGAAGGTCGGCGTCTGGTCGGGAGTAGAGACGTTGTCGGCCGGCGCGCTGAGGATGTTGATTGTAAAGGTACGTGCGGTACTGTACGCGCCCCAGTTACCGGCGGCATCGCGCGCGCGAACGCGCCAGCTGTAGCTGTTCTGCGACAGTGAAACTGTTGCCGTGTAGCTCGTCGTTGTACGCTCGACGTCAATCTCTGGGCTGCCGAAGTCGGCATCGTCGTCCACCTGAAGCTGGTACAGGGTGGCAGTCGTCACCGCGCCCCAACTGAAGGCCGGACGGGAGGTGGTCAGCGGCGCAAGATCGGCAGGCGCGGTCAGGGATGGCATGCCAGGCGCAACTGTCTCAATCGTAACCGTGCGCGTGGCGCTCCATGCCCCAGCTGCGCCATTGGCATTGATAGCCCGCACGCGCCACGAGTAGGTCGCATCAGCCAGGACCACTGAGGATATTTGCGATAGGGTGCTGGTTGTCGCGATGAACTCAGGGCTGAGAAAATCGCTATTATTGTCAACCTGGATTTCGTACCGTGTCGCCCCTGTCACTGCATTCCAGGTGAACTCCGGTGTTGCATCGCTAATTGTCACGGCGCTAGCTGGTGCCAGGAGGGTCGGGGCAGCAGGGAGACTTGGAGCGATAACCAGTGTCCAGGCGAACGGCGGGGTAACTAAACCTAAGCCGAGATTCAACCTGACGCGCCAGTAGTACGTGCCATAGGCCAGGTTGGACGCTGGTGTATAGGTAACACCTGTCTGGATGACCTCGATTTCAGGGCTTGTGAAATCGCTGTTGTTGTCCACCTGCAGTTCATAGTTGGCTGCTCCGGTTGACGTGATCCAGGTGAAGGTCGGGGTCTGGTCCGTGGTACCATTTCCTCTGGCCGGAGCACTCTGGATGTTGAGTCGGAACAGGCGTGCCGGGGCATAAGCGCTCCAGTTACCCGATGCGTCTCTGGCACGAACACGCCAGTAGTACCAGTTTTGCTGGAGTGAAATGGTGGCAGTGTAGGTGGCTGTCGTCGATAGCGCGTCAATCTCGGGGTTGCTGAAGTCAGCGTTGTCGTCTACCTGTATCTGGTAGGCGCTTGCACCTGTGACGGCGCTCCAGGCAAATGCCGGACGTACGGCCTGTACGGTTGTGTTAGCTGCCGGTGTCGTTAGCGACGGTACCGCCGGGGGCGTTGCGTCCATTGTGAATGTGCGCGCCGTGCTCCAGGCACCCGCGATGCCGAGGAAATTGACCGTGCGCACACGCCAGGAATAGGCGCCGTCAGCCAGAGGTATCGAGGGCGACTGCATGGTAGCGCTACTCGAACCCGTAAACTCGGGGCTGGTGAAGTTCGTGTTGTTGTCTACCTGGATTTCGTAAGTAAACGGCTCACCGGCTCCCGTGACCGGATTCCAGGTGAATTCGGGCGTGTTATCAATCACGACAGCGGCACTGGCCGGGAGCAGCAAGGCCGGCGCGGCAGGTGCGGCAGGCGTGACAATAAGGGTGCGATAGTACGGTGACGTGACCAGGCCGGAGCCGTAGTTCACATTCACCCGCCAGTAGTAGACGCTGTAGGCCAGGTTAGTCGTCGGCGTAAACGTAAGGGTAGTGGTTCCGGTGAACGGGCCATTAACGCTGATCTCCGGGCTGCTGAAGTCGCTGTTGTTGTCCACCTGAAGCTGGTGGTTGGTAGCCGTCACACCCGTCACCGCGATCCAGGAGAACGCAGGCTTCTGGTTGGTCGTTGAACTGGCGTCGGCCGGGGCGCTCTGGATATTAAGGTGGAACAGCCGAGGCACACTGTAATCGCTCCAATTTCCGGCCGCATCCCGGGCACGCACGCGCCAGAAGTAGTCACCCTGTTGGAGCGTGACCGTCGCGTTGTGCGTTGTCGTTGCCTGCATGGCATCAATTTCAGGACTGGTGAAGTCACTATCGTTGTCAACCTGAATATGATACTGGTTCGCTCCGGTCACTGCGCCCCACACTAACTGGGGGCGCGAAGCTGTTACCGTTGCATCCGCAGCGGGGGTTGTCAGACTGGGCACGGCGGGTGGCGTTGTGTCAATGGTAAACGTCCATGCGGCGCTCCACGGGCCAACCCGGTGGTTCGGTTCAGGAATGATGAGTGAAAACCAATGGCCGCGCACCCGCCAGTAGTACAGACCATCGGGTAGAGGATCGCTCAAAGTTCGAGTATTGGGATCTGGGGTGCAGCCTCGACCACAGGGAGGGGAATTAAAGCTTATGACCTCAGGACTGCTGAAATTACTGTTGTTGTCTAGCTGAAACTCAACGAAAATACCCTGACTGGGAGAGCTTACTGGGTAATCCCAGCGAAATGTTGGAGTATTGTCGTTTGTAGTGCTTCCATTAGCCGGCTCCAGATGTGTCGGAACGCTGACAGACGAATCGGGGATCACAAAGCCAAGGCCAACTGGCGACTGTGTTATGCCGCTTCCATCGTAGTTGACTGATACAGACCACGAGAATTGACCCGTGCCGAGGTTTGAGGGTGGAGTATGGCCGGTGGCTCCAGCTCCTAATACTACAGAATACCCTCCCCCCCAAGGGTATGGATCCCTATGCACTTGCAGTTCGTACTGGGTTGCGCCAGGTACACTGGCCCAGGTGAAGGTTGGCGTTTGATCGGTGGTTGTAGTGCCGTTGACAGGTGACAGTTGGATGTTGAGAGTGAAGGTCCCAACCGTGCTGTACGGGCCCCAGTTGCCCGCGGCATCTTTGGCTCGCACACGCCAGGAATAGAAAGCCTGATGAAGTACCGCAGTCGGTGTAAAAGCATCGGTGCTCGGCGTAACGTCGAGTTCAGGGCTGCTAAAATCGTTGTTGTTGTCGACCTGAAGTTGATACTGAACGGCACCTGCAACCGGACTCCAGTCGAACGGCGGGCGTGAATTCGTGGTTTTTATGCTGTTGATCGGTGAAAGCAGTGACGGCGCGTCCGGCGACGAGGTGTCAACGGTGAGTGACCAGACCTCGCTCCAATCTCCTGCGACTGCCAGACTGTTGATCGCGCGAACGCGCCAGTACAGCGTCGCATCTTCCAGTGCAGCACCAGGCATTTGCGACGTGGTGTCACTATCTGTAACCGTAAACTCCAGTGTGGTTGTGAAGCCTGGATCATCGTCTACCTGGATTTCGTAGGTAAACGGTGAATCGTTGCCCGTTACGGCGTTCCAGCTAAAGGTTGGCTGGTTATTCGTGGTGACCGACCCTGTGGATGGACTGACCAGCACCGGCGCAGGTGGAGGCAACGGCCCGGAAGTGAGCATTTCGGTCGCCGTGAGCCGATTACCTACACCATCAAGGGTGTAGTCGAACTGCATGAGCGTCTGGCTACCGTTGAAATAGCGCACCTGTGTTAACCGGTTATCGTTGTCATAGGAGTAGCTGACCTGAACTCCGTTGGGCAGCGTCATGCCGGTCATCCGGTTAATGTCGTCGTAACTGTAGCCAACGTTCGACGTTCCCGCATCCCAATCGGTAACCTGAGTCAGGCGATTGGCGTCGTCATAAGCGTATTCAACGCTGCGTCCGCCTGGCAGTCCCATCCCGACCCGACGGCCACCCGCGTCATAGGTGTAGGAGACGATTTGATTGAGGGGATCGGTAACGGTTTTGATACGGTCAAGCGCATCGTAGGTATAACTGGTGACGGTCGTGCCACTTGGACCTTCCGCCATCTCCAGCGTGCGTCCGGCTGCATCGTAGCTAAAGATCACGTCATCGGTGAGCGGATCACTGTAGTCAATTGATGTAAGGCGGTCGAGCGCGTCGTAAACCAGCGCCTCCGTCTGTCCATTGGGTGCCATGTTGCTGACGGCACGCCCTAACTTGTCATAGGTTGTTGACCAGGCATCCACTGTTCCGGCAAGCGGCCCGTCCGTGACAACGCGGCGGCTCAAACGGTCGTAGCCGAAACTGATCACCCTTGGACTGCCTTCGCTGGGAAGTGCGATACTGAGCACATCGCCAACCACATTGTAGGTATAGCTGGTCTGGACATTGCGATCAGGCCCGGTCATGAAACTGGCATTTTCCGTGACGGTGACTGCTCGACTCAGGTCGTCGTAGGTCAGGGCTGTACGGATATTGTTGGCGTCAATTCGGGTGATCGGACGGCCCAGCCGGTCATAGTTGATCCGGGTCGTGAGCAAGAGCTGACTGATCATCGAGGTTTGCCGATAGACCTCGTCGTAGGTAAAACGGGTGATGTGGCCGAGCGGATCGGTGATTTCGAGCACATTGCCAACCCCGTCGTACTCGGAAAACGCCGTGTGGTTGAGGGGGTCTGTGACGCTGACGAGCCGGTTCGCCAGGTCGTAATCGTAGGTCGTCGTTTTGCCATTGGGGTCGGTCTGGCTTAGCAGACGCCCCACACCGTCAAAGGTTGAACTCAGAATGACATCCTCATCCGGGAAAGCCGGATCGAAGACGCCATTCTGGTAATTCCGGATGATCTCTACCTGATGATCGGCGTCATCGTAGATGAACCGGGTGACACGACCAAGCGGATCAAGCGTCTCTTCAACACGCCCGGCGTTGTCATAGACCATCTGCTCGATCACGTCGGTATCAGGAGTCTGGGAATTAAAGATGCCGTCCTGGTAGTTGTTGATCCGTTTGACCAGACGCCCGGCGTCATCGTACTCCAGGTGGGTGCGACGCAGCTGGGGACCGCCGGTAAACTCGAAGGTGTCCACTACCCGGCTAACCGCGTCATAGACGATGTTGGTCATCAGGTCACGGTCAGAATCGCCGTTGGGCGTGTAAGTGGAATGGCATGGATGATCGGTACTGGTCGGATCAAGACTCAGGATGGCAGTAGATGGCAGCGGAGTCAGGTCCGCAGGCAGGACCGCCCGCGGGTTGACGACCCGGCGCACCTCGCGGTTGAGATCGTCATAGCACATCCAGGTCACGTCCCATTCGGGGCCGATGGTGTACTGAACATTGCCGTCGGCATCGTAGAACGTCACGGTGATGATGTCTTTGTCCGCCGCGTCAGGGGTTGCTCCTCCGAAGACATGGATGCCATCCTGGTAATTCTGGATGACGGCTACCTGCCGGTTGAGTGCATCGTAAATTATGTGGGTGTGATCGCTGCCGGTAGCCAGATCGTAGTTCGGGCCGTAAACGTCTGTTATGTTCCCGTTGTCGTCGTAAGTAAACTCGATAATGAGATTTTCGTCGCTGTCGCTGCTGCGCTGGAAAGAGCAAGGATCACCAGCCGCCGTCACATTCTGCACCTGCCGCACGGGCCGGCTGAGTGCGTCGTAGCAGGTTCGGTCAACCCGTCCCAGTGTATCAGTGGTGGTGAGTACATTGCCCATCGGGTCATACGTGAAAAGGGTGATAACGTTTTGATCAGGCGCGCTTGCGCTGTAGGTGGCAGACGCGGCCTGACTGAAATCCAATCCGGTGAGGTTTGCTACCTGGCGAATTAAACGATTATCGTTGTCGTACACGAAAGCCGTCTGGCGACCCAATGTATCGGTCACACCGATCAGCCGCCCGGCGTCATCGTAAGTCATGGCCGTGATCATGTTCTGATCCGGATTGTTGTCGTCATAAGTAACGGTCAGCGGGTCTGAGCCAATGAAATTCTGGATCGTGCGAATAACGTTGCCACCGCTGTCGTAGACTGTCCGCTGGCGCCGATCCAGATTATCAAGGGTCTCAATCAGGCGGCCAATCTCGTCGTACACATAGGTGGTACGAATATCCTCGTCCGGGATGAGCGGGGTGTAGATGCCATCCTGGTAGTTGAGGATCGTGGCCGTGCGCTGTCCGGACGCATCATATTCGTGCCGGGTTTCGATACTAGCAGCATCGGTAATCGTTTCCAGAAAACCGCTGCCGGTGTAGGTGAACTCGGTGCGATTGTCCATTGCGTCGACCACGGCGGTTGGCAGAGTCGGGAAGCGCGAATCGGAATATTCGTACAGGGTCTGAAGGCTGCGGGGAGCGGGTCCGATAATCTCGGTCAGGTTGTTATACGCCCCGTAATCGAATGTCGTCGTGTTGCCAAGCGCGTCGGTGATACTCTCCAGCACACTGCCGTCCGCGCTCCAGTTCATGATCGTGCCGTTGTTGTTCGCGTCCTGCGCAAATCCTAAGCGGAGCTGCGCCTCGTTGTACTCGGTGGCTGAAAGCGTCACCTCGGTATAAGGGTCGCTGCTTGTTACGAGAGAGACACTGTCAAGCGTGAAGTTGTCCGCGTACCGGTAAATGCTCCGAATACCGCGACCATCGGTGACCTCGACGTTGAACCGATCAAGATACTTCAGCTGGACGATGACCTGGTTCTCGCCGTTCCACTGGGTCTTCACCCGCCCTTCAATCGAGACGGGCATATTCACAAAGTTATCGAGCGTCTGGTAGTACTCCTGTCGTTCGACGATGTGCCCGAGAGGATCGGTGATCTGAATCAGATGAGAGAAGGGCGTATCTACCGTCACAGGCTGGTAGGTGTACGTCCAGATCTTGTCACGGAGATCGGTGGTTGCACTCAGCCGCCACGACCAGGGGCCGTACAGCGGATCGGTTGGGGAATAGGGATTGGTGTAACTGAATGTCACACTGGGGCTGTTGGGGTCGGCGTCACGGCGGTTGTCGTAAACCTCGACCAGCAGATCATCGGCGTTATAGCTGAAACCCAGATAACGGCTGCCCGATGTCACGCGCGTGAGGCGGTTCTGGCTGTCGTAGGTCAGCTCTACCGGGTTCCACGGCATGCCTAGAGTGGAGACCTGATCCATCCGTGTTAAGTCGGCAATCAGTCCACCCGCGCCGCTTCGCTCCGTAAACTGGTAGCGAGTCTGGTTGCGGGTCACGATGGTGTACTGGTAGCTGCCTACCGAACCGGTTCGCGTCAGTGTACCAATAAAGCCTGGAGCGAATGTGTAGACGGGCTGGCCATTAACGGTCTCCGTGGTGAAGCGATGGGCAGCGCCGTTACTGGCGACAAAGTAGCCGCCAGCGGAATCGAAGATCAGGTGCATGTTCCAGTTATGGGTCCAGGCGGCACCCATGGGATAACCATCGAGCCACTCCCAGCGGCTGCGCTCCACCGAATAAATGCGGCGGAACTCCAGCGGTTGCCCACGACCATGAACAGTCAGATCATGGACGGAGTAAGTGTAATTGCCGGTAAGTGGATTGATGGGTCTGCCGACCGTTTCCTGGCTTTGCTGAGCGGTGTTACTGTCCACGCACGGATCACACTCACTGTCGCCAGCCAATGAGGTTTCCGTCATGTCAGGGGTAAAAGTGCCGTAAAGTCTGAGCGCATCAATATGAATTACCCGCGCGCCATGAAAGACGTTTGGCCCATCGAAAATAACCAGTCTTGCCGAACGAACGGGTCCTACGTATCCGGGAACACAGCATCCGTTCCACTGGTACCAGGCAGCCTGAGTGTCATTTACTGTGTTGTGGAAGATGAGATTTTGTGTTTTGACGGGATACCATCCCGAAAAGTCATCACAGTCTAAGATATCCGGGGATACCGCAAGACCGACGTTCAACGAGCCGTAGTTAGGATCAGAATCCATCCATGCCCGCATCTGCATCCAGTCAGAATCCGTGACCTGAACCGTGCCATCAAACGAGACCACAATACAGGTGGAATTCTTATCTGCATTGCCGCTAAAGTCGGCACTGTTGAGGATCCGAGACCCGGAACCGTTTTCAACACCGACTACGGCCCCCACATCCGTTGAGAAGACGTTGGGAGTACCAAAACCGTTTCCAAAGTCCGTTCTCAGCGGCCACCAATCCTGGTGGTCAATTACGTCTGTTGCGTAAACATAGCCGGGGGTGCTGCCTGACTGCTCCAATATGTCCGGCGGCGGGGCAGCAGCGAGAGTCCCGGTCGATTCGCTAGTGCTGCTTCCAGCAGATGCTGAAGCAACACCGCCTTCGCTCAACACATCCCAAACGGACAGGGTCGGTAGCGCATCTGGATTCACAACCGTCGACGCGGCGTCGTTCAGTGAAACGGCTGATAGTGAGCCAAAGAGCGCCCGGAAGAAGCCAAAGGCGCCGCTCTGATACAGCGGCGTCAGGACGATACTGGCGATGAGGACATACGTCAAAAGGTGGAGAACCAGCGCTCTCCCCGTCACTGCGGGTAGACTCAGGCTCAGCTGAGCCAGCTTCCGGTTGTAGCCTGATAACACGTTATCGGTAAGGGTCATTTGAGTCATTTCTTTTCCTTGCACCTTGTGCCTATTGGTTGGTTGAAAATGCGAAAATAAAATTAGTTTCAAAGAAGTCTTTTCCGATGCAGAGCCTCCAGCGATGAGGCTCTGCAAGCACTGCCCTCCTTTTGCTAGCAGTCCGGTATGGCTACTGTAGCACTGTTGTTCTTATCGGTGGTGGACATTTGTCCGGACATTTGGCCCGTTTTTCGATCTCTATTCGGTCAGGGGGAGGGGATGCGGCTGCCGTTGGGCAGCACCTTGTTTGCCAGATACCCGGCGTGGCTCAAGCCCAGCAAAAACACGATGCCTGACCCCAGGCCCGGCAGTTCGGCGATCTTGCCCGGCGCGTCGGCGAACAGCGCCGCCAGCGCCGCCCCATACGCCAGCGCCAGGATCAGCGTGAAGACAAACATCTGCACCTTGCCCAGATCCAGATGCCCGGCATTGCCGGCCTCGCCGCCGCGAAACATGTCCGACCAGTGGGCGTCCTCCGGCTGCTCGTTGACCACCACCTGCCCCACCACCCGTACCTTCGCTTTCACCTGCCGCATCAGAGTCTCCAGCGTGCGACTGGCTTCGTCGTCGTTGGCCGGTTGGGCTTTCTTCGCGTTGACAATCAGCGGCGAGCCGACCAGCGAGGTCAGGCTGATGCCCATCAGCAGCCACAGATCCGGCGGCACCGTGATGGCTGCCGGGTCGCGCTGGCCGGTGGCGATGTTATAGAGCGCTGCTGTCAGGAACGCGGAGAGCACCAGCAGCGTCCACAGCAGCATTTGCAGCCGCGACAGGCTCATCTTGTTGCGCCCGTCAATCAGCAGCCCGTGCCACAGCCCGGTGACGCCGTGCCCGGCCAGAATGGCAAACGCCGTCAGCAGCGCCAGGATCAGCAGCCAGGCGGTCAAGGGCGCGAGCAGCAGGCCGACGACGCCGATGGAGACGACGATGAGCGCCAGGCTCAGGTCGTGCCCCGCCGTCCACTGCGACCCTTCACTGCGCGATTGGAAGATGGATAATTTCGTCATAACGTCCTTCTGTTCAGGAAATCGGATTCGTCTGCCACCAGCCCACAGAGGACACGGTTTGCAGCGAATGGAACCAGTTGGTGCTGTAGACCTGCGCCGACAGATCCTCCCACAGCAGGATCGCTACCCGCCGGTAGCGGGCGATGCGCCTGGGGCGGCCATACTCGGCGATGAGATAGGCTGCTGGGAACTGGCAGCCCGTGAAGCGGGTGTAGGTGATAACCCGTTGTCGTGCGATCAGATAACCCCGCTGGCAGTGCGGCACTTGCGCCAGCGTGCACACGTCGCCAGATGCGCCGGGATACTCGTTGAAGGTGCGGCAGCTCACGTCCTCTGGCACCGCCCTGCCGGGCAGGTAGCGCACGGAGCCTACCAGCGCCTCATCCAGATCATCGCCGCGACCGCCGAGCGGGAGCACCAGCGTTAATCCCAGTGCGATCAGCAGCAGGCCGGCGGTGAGTCGAACGATTACCCCGGCCATGCGGCCTGCCTTCTGCGCCGGCGCACCTGATCCACCAGCGCGATGCGGCGGCCACCGCCCGGCGCGCGGCAGATGAAGCCCCACAGCCGCAGCCGTTTCAGGTGATAGGCAACCGCCGAGACGTCCAGCCCGCAGCCTTCGGCG
>Ga0073934_10010956_pt1 | contig 11109 bp, 6 predicted proteins | sample LarsenN4metaG_FD_76834 | JGI IMG/M metagenome (GOLD analysis project Ga0073934, IMG submission 76834) | Hot spring sediment bacterial and archeal communities from British Columbia, Canada, to study Microbial Dark Matter (Phase II) - Larsen... ...
CCGACTGGCCCCAGTTCCGCGGCCCCGCCGCCAACCCCATCGCCGAAAACCCCGCCCTCCCGGGACGTTGGTCGCGCACCGAACACATCGCCTGGTCCGCCGACCTCCCCGGCCGCGGCTGGTCCTCACCCATCGTCACCGGCAATCGCGTCTTCCTCACCACCGCCGTTACCGACGGCGCCTCGAAGAAACCCCAACTCGGCGTCGACTTCAGCAATGACTACGTCGCCGAACTCGTCAAACAGGGTCTCAGCCAGGCCGAAATCCTCGCCAAGGTCCAGGAACGCGACATCGAAATGCCCCACGAGGTCACGCTCCACTACTTCCTCTATTGCCTCGACCTCCGCTCCGGCCGCACCCTCTGGCGCCGCGAATACCACACCGGCCGCCCGCCCATGGGCCGCCACCGCAAGAACAGCTTCACCTCGGAAACACCCATCACCGACGGCCAGTCCGTCTACGTCTACACCGCCGGGCTCGGCCTCTATGCGTTTGATCTGAATGGCAAGCTCCGCTGGAAAACGCCCCTCGAACCTCAGCCCATCTACCTCGACTTCGGCACCGGCGCCTCGCCCGTCCTCCACCAGAACGCCCTCATCGTCGTCTTCGACAACGAGAAACAAGGCTTCGTCGCCGCCTTCGACAAACGCACCGGCAAGCAGCTCTGGCGCACCGCCCGCGACCTCAAAGAGGACTCCGGCCCCCAGCGCCGCTCCGGCTGGGCCACACCCTACATCTGGACCAACTCGACCCGCACCGAGATCGTCACCAACGGGCCCTCCACTGTCGTCAGCTACGATCTCGAAGGCCGCGAACTGTGGCGCCTGCGCGGCCTTTCCGGCACCCCCATCGCCATGCCCTTCGCCGCCAATGGACTGCTTTACGTGAACGGCGGTCCCGGCAAGCGCCTCTACGCCGTGAAGGAAGGCGCCACCGGCGACATCACGCCCCCAGAAGGCCGCGACACCAGCCCCCACATCGCCTGGTCCGCCGAACGCGCCGGAACCTACTTACCCACGCAGGTCATCTACCAAGGCGGAGTCTACGTCCTCAACGAAAAAGGAATCTTCGCCCGCTACGATGCCGCCACCGGCAAACTCACCTACAAATCCCGCCTCGACCCCGACGCCGGAGCCTTCACCAGCTCCCCGTGGGCCTACAATGGCCGCATCTTCTGCTTAAGCGAGGAAGGCAAGACCTACGTCGTGAAGGCGGGTGATGAGTTCGAACTGCTGGCCACCAATGACCTCGGAGACATGGCGCAAGCCACGCCCGCCATTGTAGGAAGCAGGCTGTTACTCAGAACAGAAACTAAGTTGTGGGCGATTCAGTAGTCCTAAATTCACGTCGTGTGATGTCGAACACAATTGGCGAGGTACAACGTTGCTCACGGCCCACTTGGAGCCGGTTGGCGCTGCGAGCGGCAGTGATTCTTGCGGACCACAGGTTCTTCTTGTGATAGCCTGGCGGCTTATCTGACGCCCTCCAGCATCAGAATCTCGCTGATGTTCGCATCAACCTTCCAAATCAACAGCCACTCACCATCGGGCGATACCGACAACCCGCCCGGCCCGCGGAAGGGGCGGAATCCTGTTTTCACCGCCACACTTACCTTTCGCGTCGCGGGGTCCCACTTCCGATACCCGTCAAACCCCGCGTCCGCGAAATACAGTGCATCGTTCTCGAGTGCCCACGCGGATTCCGGATCCGCCTCGATCACCTTCTCCTCTTCCCCCGCCGGTAGTTTCATTCGGAACACCCCCGGTCCCATCCCGAACTTCGTATAGTAGAGCCACTGCCCATCCTTCGATTCCCGGCTCACCCAACCGCCGTTTCTGGTAATCCGCATTTCTTCACCCGTACCGTCCGCCGCCTTGCGCCATACCTCACGGCGTCCGGTCCTGTTACTGGCAAAGTAGATCCACCGGCCGTCGCGCGAATAGCGCGCGCTGGCGTCTTCGCCCGGATGCTGCGTCAAACGCTTCACCGCGCCGCCGGACGCGGGCGTCGCATATATATCGACGTTCCCACCTGGCCGCGCGGCAAACGCCACCCACTTCCCATCCGGCGACCAGCGCGGAGCGGCCGGCATCACCGCATCCGTCGTCAACGACACGGCGTTGGTCCCATCCGAATCCGCTACCCACACCTGCTGTGTCCCCCCACGATCGGAAAGAAAGGCGACACGCTTTCCGTCGGGCGAATACACCGCGTGCAAATCTTGGCGGTCGGAAGCGATCAGTCGCTCCATTCTGCCGTGGCTCCCTACCTTCAAACGCCATACGTTCCTATCCACCACCAAGCGCAAGAACACCAGTTTCCCGTCGCGCGATATCGACGGCCGCACCCCAGAGTCAGTACCCGATACCGGTTGGCTGCGCATGGTCTCCAGATCCAGCCGGTGCATCATTTGGCCGCCCTCACCCCCCGCCAGGATCAGGGCTCGCCCGTTGGGCATCCACGCGATCGAAGCCGGGCTCGACACCGGTCCAGCCTCAGTCAGCACTTCGGCGGTGCTCTTACCATCTACCGGCAAAGGTATCCGCTCCCACCGCTTTGCGTCGGTTCCCATTTGGCGCCGGTACACCAGCCGCTTGCCGTCCGGGGAAACTGCCGGACTATCATCGCCGTCGCTATTGGGCGGCGGATCGGTCACCACCTGAGTCTCCCCGCTTTGCACATTGACCTGCGCCAGACGGCACGCCGGTTTGCACGCATCGACCACGATCAACGCTTTGCCATCCGCTGTCCAGGACAGCCCCGGATTCATGCTCTGCGGCCTCTTGGTGGGAAGATCGTGCACCTTTCTTTCTGGTCCTCCCAGCGCCGGAATCACGAAGTATCCTGGATGCTCGCCCGTTCGATGGAAAGCGAGAAACCTTCCGTCGGGTGACCACCGCGGCTCCCGTTCGACATCATTCGGTGTATCGGTCAATTTGACCGGTGACCCCTCGTCAATCAGCTTCACGTAGAGTTCGCGCGGCCCTGCGTCTGCACCACCGTCCCAAGTGAAGGCGACCTGTTTCCCATCCGGTGAAATGGCCGGGTCTCCCTCACTCCCGGGATAACTGGTCACCACCTGCGCCTGCGCCACCGCCACCTGCGAAACCTCTGCTCCAGACGAAGCCCACCGCCAGGTCATTCCAGCGGCCAAGGCCAACCCCGCCGCCAGTCCCGCCGCGGCGACCCACCACGCGCGCTTTCCCATGGGTACCGCCCCCGGCCCAGCGCCGGATGTAGCACCACTCAGCCGGCCCGACGCCAACTCCTCCCGCAAATCTTCGAGCGCCAATTTCGCATCCACCAGATGCTGAATTCGCCGCTCCGGATCCTTGCGCAAACATCGTTCCACGATGCGCGCCACCTCGCGCGGCAATCCCGGCGCCACTTCCGCCAGCGGCTTCGGCTGATCGCGGATCACCGCCGCCAGCGTGGATGCCCGGCTATCGCCATGGAACGCCCGTTCCCCCGTCAATAACTCATATAACAGTGCGCCAAACGCGAATACATCGGACCGCGCATCCACTTTCCGCCCTTCCGCCTGCTCCGGCGACATATATGCCGGAGTACCGACCACCATCCCCTCCCCGGTCTCCAGGGTTGCCGTCGCCTCTGTATCCCGCCGCGGCGCCCCCGCCAATTTTGCCAATCCGAAATCCAGCACCTTCACGCGCCCGTCGTGCGTCAACATCACGTTTGACGGCTTCAAGTCACGGTGCACTAAGCCGGCGCGATGCGCTTCCGCCAGCGCATCGGCTACTTGAACCGCGATCTTCAACGCTTCATTCAGGCGGAAGCCCTGCCGAGGAATCAATTCGTCCAGCGTCCGCCCTTCCACGTACTCCATCGCGATCAGATCCTGATCCTCTTCGCGCACGATCTCGTAAATCGTCACGATGTGCGGGTGGTTTAGCGCCGACGCCGCACGCGCTTCCTGCAGCAATCGATGCCGCCGCTCTTCGTCGCCCGCCCGGTCCACCGGCAGCATCTTCAATGCCACCATCCGCCCCAGATTCACGTCATGGGCTTTCCACACCACCCCCATGCCGCCTTCGCCAATCCTGTCGACGATCTCGAAATGCCCGATCTTCCGCCCGATCACTTGCACTCCTGTGGTCCGCTTAGTTTAACAAGAGCCGCCGGTATTTTACTGAAAGGTCAGGAAGAAACTTCGCGGCTGGCGAACTCAAGTGCTCTCCAGACCTATGTGGCTGGGTAGCTGCCACCGCGCGGTGAGCCGTCAATTCAATTGGAAAACGCTCGCCTTACCCCACACTCAAACGAACCCACCCCGCCAACGCCGCCGGCTGATCGTTCAAAAACACAATCCGTCGCGTCTTGGGGAAGGGAAGTCCGCTCGCGATCGTCCGGCTGTACGGCGGCAGCGCCCCCAGCAGCTTCCGGTAATTGGCATCCTCCGGATGCGGCCAGCCGGTCTTCCCAAAGAAGCCGCCGCCCCATCCCAAATTCAACACGCACTCGGTCGCCCCCGCGCCCGCAATCGCTTCTTTCAACTTCCGCACCGAAGCCACCACACCCGCCAGGCCGCAGGCCGAAGCAAACTTCTCATGCAGCGTCAGCGCCGTCATCGAATACGCATTCGCCGCCGCGCACAACGTCCGCGCGTTCGCGTTCGATTTCACCCGCGCCAGCTCATCCCACCGCCCCGTGAACTCCGTCCCCGGCGCCGCCATCTCCGCAAACCGCGTCGACGCATCGCCCATCCGGTTCGGCTCCACCGTGCTCCGGCCCACGCCCTTCCAGCCCCAAGCAATTTTCCCGCCGCGGTTGTCGAGCTTCGCCGTCCGCCACACATACACCTGGAACCGCTCGCGCGACACCGCGCCCGAATCGGCCACCGCCACCGCCCGCATCAGGTCGTGCCCCGGATTCCCCAGCGACTGCCGCTCCAAATCCTCCGCCGCCGTCCGCCGCAGCGTCCCTTCCTCAAACTTCGCCGCCAGCCCTTCCATGTGCTTGGCCTGCCAGCGCGACGCCAGAAACGCCGTCCGCAGCGCACCCTTCAGCGCGCTTGCCGGCAGATACGGCCCCGTGGCGTTCGTCGTGAACTCCGGGATGAACAGGTGGTCCACCGGCATGCGGTTCCAATGCGCCACCGCCGAGCTATGCTCAAACGCAATGCGCCGCCCCGCGAAGTTCTGCGCAAAGCCGCCCCAGGAAGCGAAGTCCAAACGGTCCGCCCGCCGGATCTGCGCCAGGTAGTTGTCCAGCCTCGGCCCGCGCGCCAGCAGCTTGAAGATGCGCGACTGGTCGAGCACGTTCACCTGGTCGCGCCACACCATGTAGTCGATCGGCGAAAGAGCCTCGCCCGACCCCACCAGCGTCGGCGTCAGTACGGTCACGCGATAGTTCATACCGTCGGCTCCGTCTCCCCGCCCGCGTCCACCGCTTCGCCCACCACATGGCCCACCACCGCCGGCTCCAACTCGGGCTCCTCTTCCAGCACAGGCTCAGGCGCTGGTTCCAGTTCGGGCAACGTCCCCAGCACGGGCAGTTCCAACTCCTCCACGGGAACTTCCGCTGGAACCTCGGCCGGGATCTCCAACTCGCTCACCGGCGCCTGCTGCACTTCCGGCAGCGGCAGCGCCACGGCGAAGTCCGCGCGATACACGTTGTGCGCATGGCCTTCGGGCGTCACATCGGCGGCGCGGCCCACCGGCTCGGCGTCGCTGGCCACCACGCTGCCTTCGGCCACCAGGTCCACGCTCGCCTTCAGCGCGCCCGTCGCCGTACGGCCCGAACGCGTCTCCAGCGCATAGTGTCCCGACGTCCAGTCAATCGCATCGGCCGCCGCCGCGTCGTATAGCGACAGCAGCCACCAGTTCCGCGCCACCGTGGGTAACGCCTGCGCCCGCGGCATCAGCATCGAAGCCAGCTCATCGAACTGGAACCGGACCTCCGAAGCCCGCCCCCAGCCGCGCGAACGTTCTCCGCCCACGCCTGAATCGCCCAACAGCCGGAATGCCGCCTCCAGTTTGTCACGCCATTCCGTCGCCGCTGCTTCCGATGCAAACACCGCCGCGCACCAATAGCCCGCGTTCGGCGCAAACTCGATACAAGCCGTCTGGTGCGGAGCCGCGGCCCCGCTCAACCGGTCCACCGCCGCGCCCGCGCGCAGCGCATAGCGGAACGGCCCGGAATGCCCCGGACGTCCGCTGCGCGGCACCAGGCACTGGCTCATGCCGTCGACTTCCCAACCGTCCTCGCGCAACAGTTGCCCCGACGCCAGAATCCCCACCACGCGCGCCGGAACGAACCGCGCCCCCGAGGCCCGCAGCCGCCCGGTTACCTGCGGCGGCCACAGCGTCTTTGGCGGCGGCACGTAGAGGTCATCGCGCAGGAAGGGGAACATCGAGGTCAGCCGCACCGCCGGACGCGCCGCGCGCGCCGTCGCCGCCAGCCACTCATCCAACACGTCCAGCTCCGCCATCGCCCCGGTCAGCGCCGCGAACAGCGTGTCGCTGTGGCACACCGGGTCCACGCGGTCGCGCGAGCCCGTGTGCGGGCCGTTGCGCCACGGTCCGGCAGGCGTCCATCGAACGAGCAGAGCAAGCGCCATATCAGTCGAACCGTCTAGCTCAATTGCGACGCGAACCCGTCGCCCGTCACCAGCGCCAGCAACTCGCCGGCGCCCGCGCCGGCTACCAGCTCGGCTTCCGCCGCGCCCTTGGCATAGTAGTCGCGCCCGCGCCAGGCCGCGCGGAGGTTAGCCAGCTTCACACGGCCCGAACCGCGCGAACCGCCGCCGCCGAGCGAATCATCCTCCAGCAGCCGCAGCCCTTCGGCCAACCGCGCCACCAGGGCCTTGTCCTCTTCGCACAGAATGTCCACCACCATGCGTACCGTGAACCGCGCACCCGCCGGCACGCGCTCCAACGTCCGCGGATTCACCTGCGACGTCAACCGGTCAATCGCGTTCTCGCTCTTCACCTCGGTGATTTCATCGTCCAGGTTCTCCCGCATCTGCGGCGTGATCGAATCCAGGTCGAGCGGCGCATCGTACACCGTCAACCGCGCCGGTGTCGCATGCGAGCCTTCAATCGCCTCGCCCGCCACGCGCTCCATGCGCCCCGGATTGCGCCCGAACAACAGGCAGATTTCATCATCCGGCCGGTCGCTCTGGTGAATGCGCACCTCCTGCCCGCGACGCCGCGACAGGTACACCAGCTCCTCCGGCGACACCACGCCATCGGCATGCTCGAGCAGCGCCCGCAGCCGCCCGCGCAGCGAACTGCCCGGCACATACGGCCGCCCAAAGCTGTCCTTCACCACGGGATTGTCGGCCCCGCCGATTTCCAGCGATCCCTTGCCCGCGCCAATGTGCAGTCCGGTTTCGCAGTGCAGCTCGCCTTCCAGGATGAGCTTGCCGATCAATTTCAAATTCGTCTGTGCGGTATGAGCGCTCATGGGTTCTTCCTTGCCCGGATTCCGGCCCTATTCGTTGTAAGCAATAATCGCTTCAAACAGGTCGCGGAAGCGTTCATAGCCCCGCGCTTCGTTCTTTCTCGTCACGGCCAGCAGCAGCTTTTCCAGCGGATCGAGCGACCGCAGCGAATGCCGCGCGATCGTGTAGGCCAGCCGCGCCCGCAGCATCACGAAGTTGTGCTGCCGGTCGGCATCGGCCGTCCGCGTCGCCCGCCGCACGGCGTTATAGAACCGCCGCAACTGCGACCGCGTGCCCGAATCGAGATCCCGCATGCGCGCCACCACGGCGTGCGCCGCGTTGTCCAGATACAGCGGATCGGCGATCAGCTTCTCCAGATCGATCTCCAGCGGACCCTCGGGCCGTCCCATGCCGCCGCCGCGACGGTCATCGCGACGACCGCCTTCCGGCCTCGGCCCGCGACCCTCGCCGCGTTGACCTTCTCCTCGCGGCCCTTCCGGCCGCGGACCACGCCCTTCACCGCGCGGACCACCGCCCTGCTGCCCTTCCGGCCTCGGTCCCCGCTCACCGCGCGGACCACGCTCGCCTCTCGGCGGACGATCTCCCCGCGGAGGACGGTCGCCTCGCGGAGCCTGCTGGCCGCCTTCGGGCGTTGCCGCCGGCGCGGAGTCGGCCGCGGCCGCTTCCCCGGCCGGCGCTTCCGCCGCCGGAGCGGCTTCCACCGCCACGGGCTCGGCCACTGGCTCAGCCGCCGGCGCCGGAGCCACCGGTGCCGCCGACTCTACTTCCGCAGCCCCTTCGGCTGCCTGCCCGGTTTGTAGATCCTGTTCCTGATCAGACATTCGTTTCAGCCTCGATGGACAAACGAGCCCACTCGACCGCTACGCGGCCCGCGGGACGCAATCTCACGTGTTGTGCGCTGCCACCCACCAGTTCCTGAGTCACCGCATGGCGCAGCTTTTCAAATTCCCGGCCGGTGCGCGATCCCAGCGCACGGCCAATCCGGCGGTGATACCGCCACGGCCGGCCACCCGGCGCGCGCGACTCACCACCCGTTCCCGCCTGTGTCTTCTCGCGGTAAAAGCCCGTCAGCTCCGTCAGGAAGCCCGGTGGGCAGCGGAAATCCTTCACCAGCCGGATCAGCCCTTCCCGCAAATCGGCCGCCCGGTACACCTGCTTCCAATCCACCGTCCTGCCGAACAGTTGGAAGCAATCCTTGTCCTCGCTCTTGGCGCTTTCGAGCAACCGCCCGGCTTCCTCGTAGACATACGGGAACGGCGTGTCCTGGTCCGGCGCCAGCGCCAGGGCCATCGAAATCGTCTTCGCCTCCGGACCATCCCACTGCCGCAGGTTTTCGCCCGCGAACAGCTCAAACAGCCGGTGGAATTCCCGCGCCAGCCGGATCAAAGCATCCCACGAACCATACACCGCGAAATCGTCGCCGCCCGTGTAGAGAATCGTCGCCTTGCGCCACAACTCGGGCAGGGCATTGCAGGCCAGCTCGATCTCGCCCGCGAAGAACCCTTTCATCAGCCGCGATAGCCGCAGGTGCTCTTCAATATCGGCGCAATTGCGCAGCCGCACTCCGAAATTGTCCACATCGCCGCGCAACACGCCCCAGCGCTGGCTGCCTTCGGCGCGTTCGGCCAGCTCGGCCGGCGTCGCCGGATGAGTGCCCGCCTCATTCAACGCCGTGTGCCGCGCCAGGTGAATGTCGTCCGGACCCGGGCCCAGCCGCCATGTGTGCGTGCCGCCTTCCACCGCCACCAGACCCGGCGCCGACGCCGACCACGACGCCGTCCCAGCCTCGCGGAAGCCCTCGGCGAATTGTCCGAAATCCTGCTCCGCCGCCGCGCCGCCCAACTTCACCGCCAGCGGCGTGCCGAGCGCCTTGTTCAGCGCCGCGTAAAGCCGCTTGCGCACAATGGGCCAGTCGCCCAGGTTCTCCGTCGAGGCCCACACCAGCCGCAACCGCCCGGCGCTTCGGGCATGGATATCGGCCCGTGCCGCCGACAGAATCTCCTCGGCCCGTCCCTTGGACTCCTCGGGCAACACGACGAGAAACTGCCCGCCCCCGCTCGTGCCCAGCAACAGAGGCGACAAACCCAGCTCGGCCAGAATGCCGCGCGGCAGCACCTCGGTGAGCAACGCCGCCCACTGTGCTCGTCCCGCCAGCACACCCGCCGCGCCCTCCACCGGCGAAGCATTGCCGGCCGCGGAGACACTCCCGCTCTCTCCCGCCACCGGGGACAGCAGGAAATCCTCCAGGCCGGAGAGCTTACCTAAGAGAAAGATTTGAACGGACATCTTCAGGTTGCCGGGCGCGAAAAAGCCGCGCCGTTTGACTGCACGCGGGATCGGTTCGGAAGTATCAATGTAGCACAGCCCGCGCCCCGGAAACCTCACCCGTGCCGCCATCCCGAAGCGCGATCCGGTAAACCTTGATTTTGCCGGCTTGAAACACCTCGCGCGCCCTCTTCTCAATCAGCTCCGCCAGGTGCGCGTCGAGGCGAGCGTCCCGTTTCCGCATCGTCCCCTGCCAGGTCTCATACCAGCCGCTCTTCACCACCCAATCCGGCCGTCCACCGGTCAACAACCCCAGCCGCGGGTCGTCCACAAACCGGATGTGCTCCGTAAAGAACTGATATTCCGCCCCTCCATACACGGTCTCGCCCGCCTTCACCTGGCTCTCCAGGTATCGCACTACCGCGATCGTCCGCGTCCCCAGCGCGTTTTTCTGATGGAAGCCCACAAACGCCCCCACCTCTCCCACCACGACCACGCCTACCACCGCCCCCATCAGCGCCGCCTGCCCCCCCGCCAGCCGCCGGAGGCCATACGCCGCCAACAAAAGCAGCCACGGCAACACGTGCGGCAAATATGCCGACGTCTTGCTTCCGTCCAACAGCCACATCACACAGAACACGCCTCCACATGCGCCCAACACCGCCCGCCCCCCCCCCTGCCCCCGCAATCGCCTCCCCCAGCACGCCGCCACAATCGCCGCCGCATACAAACCCAGCACGTACATCTGCAGACTTCCAAACAACCTCCCGCCGCCCCATTCACCAAACTGCGCAAAATACCTCGAATACACCTCGTCCTTCAGTGATCCCCACGGCTGCGTCAGTCCCGAAAATCGCCCCGCCCTCCCGGCCTCCCCCGCCAGCCCCGAGATGTTCCCGCGAAACTGCCGCAGAAAGCCTTCCAGGTCTTGCGCAACATACACACCCCATGCCCCCATGCCCACAAGGTAAGGCACGGCCGCCAGCGCGACTCGTTTCCCATTCAATCGCTCGCGGTCCATTGCCAGCGTCACTACCACCAGCGCAAGGCCATGAACCACCCCCGCCGCATGCGTCAGGCAACTCGCGCACACCAGCGTATGCCCCGCGGCCACCGCCCAACCCAAGCTCCTTTCCCGCAACATCAGGTACGCCGCGATTCCGCCCAACCCCAACGCCGCGCACATCATATCCATCCGCCCCATCGCCCCCGTAATCACCCAGCGGAAATCAAATGCCAACAGCCCCACCGCCATCAACGCAGCCCAACGCCCCAACCGCAGCCGCACCCCGATCGCATACACCGCTCCCAGCGCCGCCACGCCACACGCCACCGACAACGCCCGCATCTGCATCAATCCCGCCCCCACCACCGCATACCACGCCGCCTGCGCCAGAAAGTACATTGGCGGCACCCAG
>Ga0073934_10010958_pt1 | contig 11108 bp, 5 predicted proteins | sample LarsenN4metaG_FD_76834 | JGI IMG/M metagenome (GOLD analysis project Ga0073934, IMG submission 76834) | Hot spring sediment bacterial and archeal communities from British Columbia, Canada, to study Microbial Dark Matter (Phase II) - Larsen... ...
CCCGGTTGAGCGAGGATCTCGCCGCGGGGACCGCCGGCGCCGAGTTGGCCGATCGCTTCCGCGCACTGGTCGAGGCGGGTCTGGCGCGAACGGTGACGGTGTCGGAGCTGCAACGGGCCTTGACGCGGATCGAACGGGAACTGCTCGCCCAATGGGCCGAGGCCTACGCCGAGCAATGTCACACCTACGGCGTGCAGGTGCGCGAATCGACCACGGCCCAGTGGCAGATCCTCGCGACGGAATACCCCTTCGGCGACGTCCGGCACAGTCCGGAAGAGACCCCCGGACCGGCGGTGACGTTCGGCGCGAACGACGACGTCGTCCAGCTCTGCGGACGGATCGACCGGATCGACGTCGGCCGGTATCGGGACCGACCGGCGTTCACGGTCATCGACTACAAGACCGGCCGCCGGCCGCAATTCCGGGAAGAGGACGTTCGCTCCGGGCGGGCGTTGCAGCTCGTGCTGTATGCGCTCGCCGTGCGTCGCCTGGGGCTTGCACCGGAAGACGCCATTCCGTTCCAGTTGGGTTACTGGTGCCTGAAGGACACGGGGTTTCAGGCCGGATTGACGTCGCGCAGCAAGGAGGCCCAGCCCATCGACGGCGCGGTCTGGCAGTCGCTGGAGCAGCTGCTGGACGAATTACTGCCGGGGCTCGCCAAAGGGATACGGGCTGGCGAGTTCGTCGTCGAAAACACCGACGACAAATGCACCGGGATGTGTGAGTTCCGCACCGTTTGCCGCGTGAACCAGATTCGCCCGCTGGTTCCGAAGCTGGGCAAGGTCCGCCACGCCGTGATGCCGCCCCCATCGGCCGAGGCGAGCTCCGATGTCCAGGCAAGCCCCGCCCAACCGGCGAAGTCCAAACGAAAGTCCTCGCGATGATCCCGCTGACCGGTGGGCTGCTCAGCCTCGGCCTGGCCGACCGCGCGGAGTTCGCAGCGCTGCGCGAACAATTGGCCGAATCGTCGCGAGGCGCGGCGTGGCCGGCGTGGCCCACGGTGTCGGCGTTTTTGGAACAGCGAACCCGCGAGCCGATCGTATTCGCCGTTGTCTGGCAAAGCTGGCCGGATGAGTTTTCCGCCGCCGACGTGCACCGCCTGCTCGCCGCGCTGCCGCTGTGCCGCGTCGTCTGCGTGACCGGCGCGTGGTGCGAGTCCGACGCGCGGACGCGGCGCGTCTGGCCGCCGGCCCTGGTGGTGCCGTGGTGGCGCGCCGGGCCGCGCCTCGCCCGGGAATGGCAGGCGCTGTGCCACACCCCAGGCGACCTGTTGCCCTGGACCGCGTCGCGCGAGGAAACGTGGCTGTGGGAACAGGCCAGCTTGCAATCGCCCCGGCTGGACGGCGTCCGCGTGTCGATCGCGATGTCCGACCCGGCGTTTGCGGCAACCATCCGCGACGTCGCGACCTCGGCGGGCGCAACCGTCGTTGAAGAACGGCCTGACGTCGTCCTCGTCGACGCTGATCCGTGGAGTGCAACCCTCGCCGCAACGCTGGCCGACGTCGTCACGCGGGTCGCCCCGGCAACCGTCGTCGCGTTTTCCGCCTGGACCACGCCGGAACTGCTCGCCGCGTGCCGGGAAAGTGGCGTGGCCGCGGTGCTGCCGAAGCTCGACCCGTCGGCAGGGCTGGCCGGGTTGGCCAAGCCGGTACGGGACCAGTCCACCGATCGTTGCCGCGCCGGAACCTGACGAGCAGGAATGCCGTCGACGTCACGTTGCCGCAGGGATCACTGTTTCCACGACAGAATGATTCGCCGCTGGCCCGCCCGCTGCCAACTCTTGCGCCCGAGGCGACGATGCGGAACACGGGAGATGAATTCCGCGTGGCAACCGAAGCGGCATTCACATCTTTTGCCGGCGAGACGTGCGGGATCTCGATTCGCTCTTCGACCTGGTGATCCCCCGCGGACGGATTTGCAAGACGGGCCGTTGGGGGGTAGCATCACCCATCGGCGATTATTGATGGGTTTTTGCGGTTGGCGTGCTGGCCACCGCCTGCTCCAGCGGAATCCTCCATGCGCTCAAGCGACGCGTTCTCCCAGGTTTCACCGGTTCGTATCCACATGCCGCAGGTGATTGCGATCGTCGGCTGCGTCTGGCTGGTCACGGGGACGACGTTGTCGCCCAGCGCCACGGCCCACGCACAAGCGACGAAAAAGAAGCCAGCGGCAACGCAGGCAGCCGATGCCGTGACCGCCGGCAGCGTCTGGACGGGAACGCTGACCGACAAGAACGGCAAGACCTCGCCGATCGAAGTTCGCATCACCGAACGCAGGGGCGCCGATTTCACCGGCAAGTTCTTCGCCAACGGCAACCTGGTCCGCGAGATCAAGGGCACGATTCGCAACGGGCGGATCAGTTGGCTCGGCATCAAAGGGGGGGGCGAACCCAATCAAGGACAAATCGACGGAAATCGGATGGAGATCACTTATGGGCCCGGCGGCAAGGGCAACGGCACGATGTCGCTGACAACCGGCGCCGGCGATAGGTCAGGCGGAGTCCGCAATCCTGAGTACGATCAACTGGTCGCCGCCGCGGATTTTGAGCAGCGCGGCATCAAGTTCATGAAAGTCTTCGGGCAAAAGAGTTGGAAGGACTTTATGCCCGGCTACGTCGATGGGTCGCGCGGCTACCACATCGGCGGGGTCGTCGTCGACCGGAGCATGACGCCCAACCCGGTCTATATCGTCGATGCCGGCAACAGCCGGATTCTCGGTTTCAGGAGCTTCGCCAGCCAGAAGGCCGACCTGATTTTCGGTCAGCCGGACGAGTTCTCCGGCGCGCCGAACGGGAACTGCAACGTGGGGATGTTCGGGCCGGCGTCGCGAGAGCACTTGTGCCTGTTTTATGTCCCTGGCGGCTCCAATATCGAGGAGCAGGGCCTGAATTTTCACATCGACGTTGATGGTGAAGGCAACCTGTATGTTCCTGACTTTTACAATAATCGCGTGCTGGTCTACAACTCGCCCTTTGGGCCGGCGAAGTCGAGCGGCCAGGGAGACGCGCTGCCGGACCTGGTGATTGGTCAGCCCGATTACGCGTCGAATCTCCCGAACTATGGAATGGGGAAGAATCGACGCGATGCGGCGTCGCTCTACCTGGCGGTCCATGCGATCACGATGGGCGTCTCCGTCGATCGTCAAGGAAACCTCTGGGTTGCCGACGTGGGCAATCACCGCGTGCTGCGGTTCCCGAAGGGGAAAACGACGGCGGATTTGGTTTTGGGGCAACCGGATTTCACGACGGCCCAGCGCAACACGCCGGAAAGCGGTTATCACGACGGCCGCGAAGGGACGCAGCACCTGCGGTTCTGTGCGCAGCCGATGCTGGCCCGCGTCGAGCCCGAATCGGGCGAGGTGTACGTTCTTGACCGGAACCTGGGGGCGTCGAAGGATGACGCCCGCATTCTGGTCTTCAAGCCGCCGCTCAGGAATGGCATGGCTGCCGACCGCGTGATGCAGGTTCGCCAACCGTTGGAAGGCGAATTCGCGGCGGGCTTTCGCTTCGCCAAGCCGAATGGTTTTGTGTTCAATCCCTTCAAGACGGACGACTGGTGCGACGACACCGCCAGGACCACCCGCTATCGCGAGGGCGTGCTGTGGGTGTATGCCCACGATGCGAATCCGAACAACGGCCACGGCAGCCGCGCCCTGCTCCTCGACAAACAAGGCAACATCCTGGTCGCAATTCCCGGTCCCGGCATCACGAAACTGGCCGGAGGATGCAGTGTCGGCGGGGGATCAATCGGGTTCGACTCGGAAAACCGCATGTACCTGGCCAGTGGCGCGCGAAATGAAGTGATGCGACTTCCGTTGCCGTTCCGTGCGTTCGATCGTTCGAGCGTCTGGCCGACGGCGCCAACGGGAAAACTCAATCCCACGGCCAACAACGTTTCCCCGGCGCGACTCAACGCCGACACTCAAGGCGTCATCGTTGCCGGCAACCAGTTGATCGTCAGCGACAAGCGCCACTTCCTGGTCTGGGACGACTACCTGACCAAGTCGGACGGGGCCGATGCGGACCATGTGGTCGGCCAACCGGACGGCCGCACCCTCTCGGAAGTCACCAATTTCGGCGGCAATACCCAGTTCGCGGTCGATGGCCAGAATCGCCTCTGGTCCGCGGGTGAGCACGGACGCCTGGTCGTGTTTCAGCTCCCGCTGCGCACCGGCTCCCAACCGTTGCGGAAAAACATTCCGCTCTATTGGGCCGATGAGCCCGGCAAGGAAGTGGAGCACTTCATCGACGAGGCGCTCGACATCGATCCGAAGAGCGGCCAGCTCTGGGTGTTCGACCGGCCCCGCAGCCGCATGCTCAGAATCAGGAACCCCGAGGATTTTCAGGGCAAGCTGCTGGTGGATGTCGTCCTGGGACAACTCGACAAGACCGGCGGAAAACAGAATCGGGGGATGCCCAAGCCCGACGCCTCGACTCTCGGCCAGCCAAGCGCGATCCGTTTTGATCGTCAGGGAAACCTGTTCGTCGTCGACAACAACAACGAAGGGACGCGCAACGGCCGGATCATCGCCTTTGCGGCCGCGGACATTGCGGCGATCCGCACGATGTTTCCCGGCACGAAGGCCCGCTGGGTCTATTGTGTGGACGGTTTCGACAAAGTCCCGCCCGAAACTCACCGCATCCACTCCGGCATCGATCATCCGTTTATGCCTTTGTCGATTGCGTTCAACACGAAGGGGGAAATGGTGGTTGGTAATGGCGGCTACTGGAACGATGCTCACGCCGCCCTGCGGCCCATCCGCCAGCTCTACCTCTATCGCACTCCGCTGCAGAAGAACACGCCCGACGCGATCATCGAATTGCCCGTCGGCACGCCGCAGGCGCTGTGGTTCGACGATCAGGACAATCTGTTGGTCCACGACGGCAATTACTGTCGCATCGGGGTCATCAATCTGCAGAAAGATCCCCAGTGGCTCAAGCCGCTGAAATGAACCCTCACGCTGTTGGCGTCAGCGGCAATGCGAAGCGGTCTTCAACGGAAGGGCGAGGCTCCTGCCGAGCCGCAACGCTGGCGGACGTCGTCACGCGATTCGCCCCGGCAACCGGCGTGGCCGCGGTGCCGCCGAGGCTCGACCCGTCGGCAGGGATGGCCGGGTTCGCCAAGTGTTGCGTTGGATCCGAAGTGCTGTCACCACGACTTCCGAGTGTCTGCCTGAACTTGCGTCTGCGACGGCGTGTCAGCGAAAGTTGACCGACGACTCGACCAGAGGACGCCACCATGAACACCACGCAGCTCCGCAAGCTGGGCGTGCCCGACGCCTGTTTGAACGCCGCCATCCAGGCCATTCAGACGGCGATTTCGTCCGGCGCCTACAAGGGCCGCGACGTCAAGGCACGGCTCAAGCAGATCGTCGCCGCGCCGGCGGATTACGCGCACGATCCGCACTTCGGCCGGTTCGCCGCGCAGCTCGTCGGGCTCGCCGAGAGGAAGCCGCGGGAACCGATCAGCTACCAGACGTGGGGGGACGACATCGAGGCCGGCTGCCACGTCCAGATGAAGCAGGCGTGCGCGTTGCCGATGGCGGTGGGGGCCGCGCTGATGCCCGACGCGCACGTGGGCTACGGCCTGCCGATCGGCGGCGTGCTCGCGCTGGACAACGCCGTCGTCCCATATGCGGTGGGGGTGGACATTGCCTGCCGGATGAAGCTGTCGGTCCTCGATCTGCCGGTCGAGCAACTGGAGCAGCGGCCGCAATTGCTGGAGACCGCGCTCCACAAGTGCACGCGGTTCGGCATCGGGGCCGAGCACGTACGCCCGCAGGACCATCCCGTCCTGGACGAGAACTGGTCCATCACCCGCATCACCCGCGAACACAAGGACAAGGCCCGCCGGCAACTGGGAACATCGGGATCGGGCAACCACTTCGTCGAGTTCGGCGTGCTCAGCGTCCCCGCGGACGACGCGCAGCTTGGTCTGCCCGCCGGCGAGTACGTCGCGCTGCTCAGCCACAGCGGCAGCCGCGGCGCCGGGGCCGCCGTGTGCGACGTCTACAGCCGCGTGGCCCGGACGAAGCTGCCCGCGGAGTTCGCGGAGATCGGCCGGTTGGCGTGGTTGAGCCTCGACGACGAAGCCGGCCAGGAATACTGGGCCGCCATGAACCTGATGGGGGACTACGCCGCCGCCAACCATGCAGTGATTCACCGGCTGGTGGCGGAATTTCTCGGCGCGGAGATTGTGGCGGGCGTCGAAAACCACCACAATTTCGCGTGGAAGGAACGCCACGGGGGCAAGGAAGTCATCGTGCACCGCAAGGGGGCGACCCCGGCGGGGGACGGCGTGCTCGGCGTGATTCCCGGTTCGATGTCGGCCCCGGCGTTCGTGGTGCGGGGGAAGGGGAACCCGGCCAGCCTGGATTCGGCATCGCACGGGGCGGGCCGGCGGATGAGCCGGACGGCGGCCCGGTCGCAGTTCCGCTTCAATGCCGTGCAGAAGGAACTGGCTCACGCGGGCATTCGCGTGCTCTCGGCGGGCGCGGACGAAGTCCCCGGGGTGTACAAGGACATCCATGCCGTCATGGCGGCCCAGACCGACCTGGTGGAGGAAATTGCGCGGTTTCAGCCACGGATTGTCAAAATGAGCGACGACCCCCGCGCAGAAGACTGATGACGAATCCGTCAGACAGTGAACAAGGCCGCAGTCGTATGGTCGCCGGCGTGACTATAATACCTTGAGGTTCGAGTCGCAGCCGGAGTCACGAAATAAGGAGATTGACTGAATCTGAAACAATCGTGCTGGCGGAGCGTCCCCCGGTTGGTGGCACGTGCCAATCAGCATTTGTACGATGACGTCAGATCTCACGGATTCGACTTGAGACTCGTGAATCGACCTTTCTCAGCCGCTCGGCTTTGCCTTCGGAGAGGACCCCATCATGACCAGTGAGTTGGGACAACTGTTGGCCGCTGCCGTTGCCGAGATTGGTCAACTGCACGAGCGGCTAAACGAGCTCGGAAGAACGGTTGAGGAATTGAAGGCCGAGTGTTCTTCGCTCAGAACCGAACTGGGGAGAGCGAGTCCGGCAAAGGCAACCAAGGCGGAACATCCCGGACGAGCCGGGGCGATCGCGGCGGTCTCCGCCCCTGAAAAGCCGGCGGCGACCCATGCCAGCTCGGGGATCAAGGTGTTCGAGCGGCCGCCGCAGCCCATCTTTTTGCCACCGTCGCCGCACGATCCCCCTCCGCCCCCCTCCCCGCGGCCGGAACTGTTTGAGCCCGAAGAATCCCGCGAAGAGACGAACTCGGCGGAACAACCCCGCCGACCGTTCGTCAAATGGTTGCCCACCACCGACGCCGAACTCCCCATGATCGAGGCGCGGTGCCGGTTGAAGGCCGAAGCCAGCCGCTGGGCCGCGGAACGACGCCGCTTGTTGAATCAAGGCAGCGACTTCCGCACCGAGATCGAGCCCCGGGATCGCGACCTGATCTGGCAGGCCAAACAACTGCCCGAGTGTTTTCTGTGGATGTCGCACCCATCGGCTCCGAATCCGACCGATGTCGGCCAGTGGCAGATTCTCGCCGGCTGCTTCGACGTCCTGGCCGACGCCGTGGCCCTGATTCGACGCATCCTCGACGAGTCGGACGACGCGTCCGACCTGTTCGGTCAGGCGGTCGATCTGCTCGCCGAGGCCCAATCCAGCCTGCGGATCATCGTCACCCGGCTGGAGGGGCCGCCAACCGATCACGATCAGGCCCGCGTCTTCGGCTGGCTCAAGTCGGTGGCCATGAGCCGGCAGATTTTCATCCGCCGGTACATGCGGCTGGACGACCCCGCCGATCCGGATCGCTGGCTCGACCTGCGGAACCGCATCGCCAACTTTCAGGTCGTCTCGGAGGACGGCCGCAAAAAGGCCAAGCTCCGCAAAAAGGCGCTGGACCGCATCAAGCACAAGCTCTCCCAGCTCTCCACCACCGCCGAGTCCGAGATGGCGGCGATGTGGAAGTCCATTGCCGACGACGTCGACGAGCTCGTCACGAATGGCCTGCCTCCCAGCAGCGTGGAATTGCGCGACTTGCTGATCGAACACGTCGATCACCTGCCCGAAATGGCATCGATGCCCAAGGGCTTCCAGCTCACAATGCGGGAAATCGACCGCTTCCTCGCCGCGACTCCCGACAAGTTCGAGACCGACGACAACGACGCCACTTCGCCGCAGATCTCTGAGGTCGCCGACATGCTCGCCGGCAAGGCGATCATCCTGATCGGGGGGGACCGGCGGCCGTTTGCCGCGGAAGCCCTGGAGCGGGCCTTCCTGCTCTCCGAGCTGATCTGGATCGACACCCGGGCGCACGAATCCATCTCGGGGTTCGAGCCGTACGTCGCCCGGCCGGAAGTCGCCATGGTGCTGCTCGCCATCCGCTGGTCCAGCCATTCCTACGGGGAAGTCCAGGACTTCTGCCGGACCTATGGCAAGCCGCTGGTGCGGCTCCCCGGCGGATACAACCCGAACCAGGTGGCCGCGCAGATCCTGGAACAGTGCAGTCAACGGTTGACCACCGGCTGACGGCGCCGCCGCCGGCCGCACAATCGCTGCGTCCGGCAGACCCGGCAAGTTCGGCACAAGTTCACCATCCCCTTCAGCCGATACCACCCGAAGACCGAATGTCGGCCGTCCAGGCCGGCATCGTCGATGCGGGCCGACTGGCTGGGTGGGGGGACGACGCGTGTTGTGGACTTCCGCATTCCTGGCGGCAGCGCTGCTGCAGGCTCCGGGCGAGACCGCTCCGCCTCCGGAGACGCCGACCGCCAATTCAACCAACGGCTGGACCGCCGCGCCGACGCAGTGGTTCGCCGTCCCCGATAGCTCCGCCGCCTCTTGGGGCTTCCAGAACTTCAATCCGCGGTTCGGCGTGCAGCACCGTTCGCAGGGGTACGGTTACGACAGCGGCTTTACCGCCTTCGAAACCTTCATCCCCCTCTATCAGGAAGACTTCTCCTGGCTCGCCGCCTTCCAGGGGAACTTCCTGCTCGACAACTACGGCGACATCGGCTTCAACGCCGGTCTGGTGGAACGCCACTACGTCGATGCCTGGGACCGCGTGATCGGCGGCAACATCTTCTACTCGCACCGCGAACAGGGTGGCAACGACTTCCACCAGATCGGGTTCGGCATCGAGACCCTCGGCAACCGCCTCGACTGGCGGATGAACGGCTACCTCCCCCTGGGGGACGACTTCGAGATTCCCAACTCCGGCGGAGGCGTCACCGACGCCGTCTTCTACCGCCGGTCCCTGCTCGTCAATTTCATCGCCGACAAGCCCCTCGCCGGTTTTGACACCGAGATCGGCGGCATCATTCCGTCCACGCTGGACATCTTCCGCAGCTACGTCGGCTTCTATCACTTCCAGGGGGACTACAGCCGCGACGTGTGGGGCGTGCAGGGACGCATCGAGGCCCGCCTGCAGGACTTCGGCGTCCTCTCGATGGCCATCACCAACGACGCCGTCTTCGACACCAACGTCGTCTTTGCCGCCGGCTTCTACCTGCCCGGCACCAAGCCCAACAGCACGCCGCCGTACGGCCGCAGCCAGGCCCGCATGGCCGAAGACGTCGTCCGCAACCAGAACATCGTGATCGATCGCTCGGCCACCACCGAGCCGGTCCCGGCGCGATGGGCCGACGGCACGCTGATCGACGTCGTCCACGTCGACAGCAGCGCACTGCTGCCCGGCACCGGCGGTCTCTTACTGCCCGTGCAGACGCTCACCGAAGCCCAGAACATCGCCGTCCCCGGCTCGCTGATCTTCGTCCGCGCCAACGGCACCTACACCGGCGAGGGAATCGTGCTGCAGGACCGGCAGGCGCTCCTCGGCGAAGGCATCGAACACCGGATCGACTCGCTGTACGGCTCGTTCGTGTTGCCCACCGTCACGCCGCCGGAAGACATCACCGGCATCCCGTCCATCGTCAACGCCCCCAGTCATGCCGTCACCATGGCCCACAACACCCAGGTCTCCGGCTTCCAGATCGCCAATCCCGGCGGCGCGGGCGTGTTCGGCATCGGCCTCAGCAACGTCTCCGCCGACCGCTTGAGCGTCAATGGCGCCGCGCTCGACGGCATCACGCTCGTCGGCGTGGACGGCCGCGTGAACGTCACCGAAAACTTCGTCACCAACAACCAGTTCGCCGGCATCCGGCTCTCCACCTCGTTCGCCGAGGAGAACAACCAGTTCACCGTGTCCGACAACACGGTGCTCGGCAACAGCGGCCTAGGGATCGGACTGACCACCCGCGGCCAGTCGTCCAACTCCCTGGTCATGGAGCGCAACCTCGTCCGCGTGGTCCTCGGTCCGACCGACGACCGCACCGTGCCCCTCATTCAGTTGCAGTCGCAGGACTCGTCGCGGCTGTCGGCCCGCATCGAGAACAACGACATCGAGGACAGCTTCAACCGCACCGATGCCAGCCCGGATGAAGACCCGTATTACCACCAGCTCGTCGTCGAGGCCGCGAACAACTCCCGCGTGGACGTGGGGCTGATCAACAACCGGCTGGTCTCCGACCGCACGTTCCTCGACAACAACCCGCGGAACGGGTCGTTCGGCGTGGACCTGACGTCGGCCGACGTGGCCCAGCTCCGGGCCCGGCTGGAAGACAACTCCAGCTCGCTCAACTACGCCTTCTCGGAACTGTTCATCTCGCGGTTCCAGTTGGAGAGCGCGCTCGACACCAATACGGGCGAGCTGTTCTACTTCCCCACGGCGAACTTCTTCGAGACGATCCCCGCCGGGACGATCGATCTCCCCTGACCGCCACGGATTCGCCGCCGGCAGGGCATCCCCGCCGCAGACCGGGACGACCAGCGTCCCCCGCGCCCAGGCAGACGCGGATTCCGTCGCGAAGGCGAACGGCGCCGCGTCCGCCCCCACGGTTTTGCAGCCGGGGAGTCGGGGAGCCGGGGAGAGAAAGAGAGCAGTGCCGTGACGGCGACGTTCTTCCGCCCCAGCGGGGCGGAAGAGCGTCGCCACAGGCGTCACAAGGTATTGCAGGGGTGGAGAGAAGTTCTTGAAGAGGAAGGAGTTCGCGTTCAGACTGCTCGAAGGGTGAGTTCTTCCCAAGGAAGGAGAGCAGCCATGGAACGCGAACTCTGGCCGG
>Ga0073934_10010959_pt1 | contig 11108 bp, 9 predicted proteins | sample LarsenN4metaG_FD_76834 | JGI IMG/M metagenome (GOLD analysis project Ga0073934, IMG submission 76834) | Hot spring sediment bacterial and archeal communities from British Columbia, Canada, to study Microbial Dark Matter (Phase II) - Larsen... ...
CAACACGGCCGTTGGCGAGCTCGTCGGCCCGCCCGATCCGATCGTGCGGCAGCAGATACGGGAACTGCGGGAGCGGCGCCCGCTGTCGGAGGCCGACCGCACCCGTCTGTCGGAACTGGAAGCCGCCGAGGACGTCCGGCTGCCGTTCACCGTCCGGTGGAATCGCGAGGCGCGGACCGCCAACATCGCGATTCAGGGCGAGGACGTGCACCTGGCCGAAGGGCAATGGAGCACGTGGATCGATCTCGAGTTCCGGGTCAACTTCCTGGTGCGGCTCCATGGCATGGCGCAGCTGTACCTGATCAAGGCGAGCAACGACCTGCAGCTCTACGTCTCCCCCGTGAACTGGCATCCCGAGGACCCTCCGGCGCCGATGTCGGCCCCCAGCTCGTTTGCGGCCGATCTGTTCGAGCGGCTGGGGCCGTACCGGACGCTCGGGTGGGCGGAGGCCACCTGGCCGCTCAACGAGGAGCGGCTCGACGAGCAGCAGTTCATGGCGGACCTGTACCGCGCGTTCGACGATCGCGCGCAGGTGATTTTGAACCGGCTCGACTCGAAGCAGTGGGATCTGCTCGTGGGCGTGATCGAATCGACCGACCGCGTCCAGCACATGATGTGGCGGCTGATCGATCCGGGGCACCCGATGTACAACGCCGGGCTCGCGGCGAGGTTCGGCGATGCCATCGAGCGGGTGTACCGGCGCTGTGACGAGTTCGTCGGCAGCGTACTCGAGCGGCTGGACCCCTCGACGCCGCTCCTCATCGTTTCGGATCACGGGTTCCATTCGTTCCGCTACTCGGTGAACCTGAATACGTGGCTCGTCGAGAAGGGCTACATGACGCTGAAGGGACAGCGGCCCGGGGAGAAGAAGCTCGACGATCTGTTCGGCGGCGGCCAGTTCTGGGAGAACGTCGACTGGGCGGGCACGCGTGCGTATTCGATGGGCCTCGGCCAGATCTACTTCAATCTGAAGGGGCGCGAAGCGCAGGGGATCGTGAGCGAGGGCGCGGAGTACGATCAGCTCACCGCGCAGCTCTCGAAGGACCTGCTCGAGATGCGCGATCCGAACAACGGCAACCGCATCGTGCGTGCGGTCTACCCGCGGGCGGTCTACAGCGGGCCGTACCTGGCGAACGCCTCCGACATCCAGGTCGGCATGGAGGACGGCTACCGGGTGTCGTGGCAGACGTCGCTCGGCGGCACGCCGCCCGGGATCGTGTATCCCAACATGAAGAAATGGAGCGGCGACCACGGGTCGTTCGACTACCAGACGACTGCGGGCGTGCTCATCTCGAGCCGAAAGATCGAGCGTGACACGACCCGGATCATCGATATCGCGCCCACCGTCCTTCGATATTTCGGCCTCGCCATCCCCCAGGATATCGATGGCAAGCCGCTCTTCTAGGCGGGCGGCCTGGCTGGTTCTGGCCGGCGTGTCGTGGCTGACGTGCGCCTCCGGGGCGAACGCGCAGGCGCCGGACGCGGCGGCCACTGAAGCGATGACCCGCCGGGTGAACGAGCGGGTTCGCGCGCTTCAGCGTGAAGCCGACGAGCTGGCTGCCCGCGCGCGCACGCTGCTCGGCGACCTGCGGCGGCTGGAAATCGAACGCGACCTGGCGGTCGAGCGCGCGGGCGATGCGCAGCGTGCGGCCGAAGGCGCGCGGGCGGCGCTCGCCGCCGTGTCGGCTCGTGTCGCCGAGCTGGAGCAGCGCCGCGTCGCCACCCTTCCCGATTTGAAGGCGCGGTTCGTCGAGCTGTACAAGCATCGCCGCGGCGGCTACGCCCGGATGCTGGCCGGCGTGCGCGACCTCCGCGAGTTCGGCCGTGCGACGCGCGCCATCGCGTCGCTGGCGCGCATCAACCAGCAGCGGATCGAGGACCACCGGCGCATGCTGGCGCAGCTTCGAGAGGAGCGGGCGGCGGCCGAACGCCACGCGCGCGAGCTGCAGGCGGCGCAGGCGGCGGCGCAGCAGGCGCGCGCGGCGGCCGATCGCGCCGTCCGGGCCCGCGCCGCGCTGGTTGCCGAGATCGATCGCCGGCGCGACCTGAACGCGCAGCTGGCGGGCGAGCTGGTCGTGGCGCGGCAGAAGCTGGAAGGAGCGCTGACGAACCTCAAGGCGGGGCGGCCGGCCGAAATGGTGCCGGTGCCGCTCGCTCCGTTCCGCGGCGCGCTCGACTGGCCCGTGACCGGGGCGGTGGTCGGCCGTTTCGGCGCGTCCGACCGGATGGCCAGCACGGGCGTCAGAAACGGTATCGAGATCGCCGCGCCGGAGGGGGCCCTCGTCCGTGCAGTGCACCCGGGGACGGTGGGGTTCGCGGATGCCTTCACCGGGTATGGCACGCTGGTCATCCTCGATCACGGCGGCAGTCAGTATTCGCTCTACGGCTATCTCTCGTCGGCCTCCGTCACGCGAGGGCAGCACGTCAACGCGGGCGACGAGCTCGGCCGCGTCGGCCTGGCGCCGGCCGGCGACACGGCCCTCTACTATGAGATGCGCGTCGACGGTCGGTCGGTCGATCCCCTACAATGGCTGAAGAAGCGGTAGCCGTGGAGCGCCGCGCTCCCGGCGGAGGGCACACATGACGTCGCGCACGCGCCTGCTCGTCCTCGCGATTTCCACACCGGTCATCGCGTTCGCCATCATCGGGGGCTTCCTCGGCCAGGCGATGACCCGCGACGACACGTACCAGCACCTGCGCGTCTTCCAGGACGTCATTTCGCTCGTCCTCAACAACTACGTGGAGGAGGTCGACGTCAACAAGGCCATGCGGGGAGCGATGCACGGGCTGGCCGAAGGGCTGGACGCCGACAGCGCCTACCTCCGGCCCGATCTCGTCAAGGCGATGAACGAGGAGTCCGGTCCGGCCGATGTCGGGCTCGAGCTGACGCGGCAGTACTACCTGCGCGTCGTGTCGGCGCGCGACGGTTCTCCGGCCGCGCGCGCCGGCCTTCGTCCGGGCGACTACGTGCGCATGATCAACGGCCGCGCCACGCGCGACATGTCGGCCTTCGAGGGCAACCGCCTGCTCCGCGGCGCCCCCGGCACGAAGGTGTCGCTGCTGGTCATCCGCGGCAACGCCGCCGACCCGCACGAGATCGAACTGGTGCGGGAGCGCTCGACGGCGCCGGAGGTCACCGGGCGCATCGCGGCGCCCGGCGCCGGCTACGTGCGGGTGGCGGAGTTCTCGGCGCAGACGCCGGCGCTTCTGAAACAGCAGGTCGAGGCGTTGGCCCGGCAGGGCGCGACGCGGTTCGTCATCGACCTGCGCGGCACGGCGCGGGGCGACGTGGACGAGGGGATTGCCGCCGCGCGTCTGTTCGTCAGCACGGGAACGCTCGCCATCAGGGAGTCGCGGCAGCACCAGCGCGAGACCATTTCCGCCGGCGCGGGCGACGGCGCCATCACGGCGCCCCTCGTGCTGCTCACCGATGCCGGCACGTCGGCGGCGGCCGAAACGTTCGCGGCGGCGCTCGACGGCAACGATCGCGCGACGGTGATCGGCGATCGGACGCTCGGGCGCGCGGCGCGGCAGCGCCTCGTCAGTCTGCCTGACGGCAGCGCGCTCTGGCTGACCCACGTGCGGTATCTCACGCCGAAGGGCGAGCCGCTCCACGAGAAAGGGATCGAGCCCGACGTGGAAGTCGATCAGCCCGAAGTGGAGTTCGGCAGCGAGCCGCCGGCCCAGGACGCCGTGCTCGAGAAGGCCCTCGAGTACTTCGCGGCGAAGCACGCCGCCTGACGCGGCTTGACACCTCTGCAGCGCTCGCCTATCGTTGCACGCGACCACTCTGCGCGCGTGGCTGCTCGACGCGCGGCATTCCTGAGGAGAACTTCATGAACAAGCAGGAACTGATCGCCAAGATCGCCAAAGACACCGGATCGTCGAAGGCGAGCGCGGCGGCTGCTGTCGAGTCGCTCATCGACGGCATCACGAGGTCGCTCAAGAAGGGCGAGTCGATCACCTTCGTCGGGTTCGGGACGTTCAAGACGTCGCAGCGCAAGGCGCGCACCGCGCGCAACCCCCAGACCGGAGCGGCCATCAAGATTCCGAAGCGGCGCGTCGTCCGCTTCACCGCGGGGAAGGCCCTGAAAAACGCCATCCGCTAGCGGCCACCTCCCGCCGGACGCCACCTCGAAGCCGGCCGGTGCGGCGTATTGCTGCGCCGGCCGGTTTCGTTTTATACTGTCCGTTCGTTTAACGCCTGATTTTTGTATTAGATAGGCGCGTAGCTCAGTTGGTTAGAGCGCCTCCCTGACACGGAGGAGGTCAGTGGTTCGAGTCCACCCGCGCCTACCATTCGACTCGCCGTTCGGTCCGCCCGCGGTGCGGCGAACGGGCCTGCGCGCCGCGGGCCGGACACTCGCCGCTGGCGGGGAGAGCGCCCGCGCCGGCGGGATATCGACAGGGAGAAGGCCCTGAGCGAGCGAACAACAGGTCAGAGCGCGAAGGGCACCTCGGAGAGATTACAACGCTGCCGCCGAATCCTGTCGTCACCGTTCAATGAGTCACCAGGTCACGGTCACGCTGCCAGACGGGTCGACCCGTACTGTGCCCGCGGGTACGCCCGTTCGCGACGTCGCGGCGGCGATCTCGCCGCGTCTCGCACAGGCTGCGCTCGCCGCGGCGGTGGACGACCGGCTCGTCGACCTCGCGTATCCGTTGAACGCAGACGCGCGCGTGCGGATCGTCACGCCCGACAGCCCCGAGGCGCTGCCGCTCTATCGCCATAGCACCGCGCACCTGCTGGCGGCGGCTGTGACGAACCTCTTCCCCGGCGTGCAGTGCGGGATCGGTCCCGCTACCGACGAAGGCTTCTTCTACGACTTCGTGGTCCCGCGCCCCTTCGTGCCGGAGGACCTCGAGGCGATCGAGAAGAAGATGAAGGAGCTCGCGCAGCAGGACCTGCCGTACGAGCGGCAGCTGTGGCCGCGCGAGGAGGCCAAGCGCTTCTTCGGCAGCCGGGGCGAGCCGCTGAAGGTGCAGCTCATCGAGGAGAAGACGGCCGGTCAGTCCGAGGTCTCCTGCTACACGATCAAGGACCGCGACACGTTCGTCGATTTCTGTGTCGGTCCGCACGTGCCGTCCACCGGCAGGCTCAAGGCGTTCAAGCTGCTCAACACCTCGAACGCCTACTGGAAGGGGGACGCGCGCAACCAGCCGATGCAGCGGATCTACGGCACGGCGTTCTTCTCGGAGAAGGAGCTGCAGCAGTACCTGCACCGGCTCGAAGAGGCGAAAAAGCGCGATCACCGCAAGATCGGGCGCGACCAGAAGCTCTTCATGCACCATGCGTGGGCGCCCGGCGCGACGTTCTGGCTCGCCAAGGGCACCGTGCTCTACAACACGCTCGCGGACTACATGCGGAGCGTGCTGATTCCCAGCGGCTACGTGGAGGTGAAGGCGCCGATCGTCTTCAACAAGGCGCTCTGGGAGACGTCCGGGCACTGGTTCCACTACCGCCAGAACATGTTTCTCGTCGAGAGCGAGGACGAGCCGATGGGGCTGAAGGCGATGAACTGCCCCGGCCACTTCCTCATCTACGGCAGCGAGGTGCGCAGCTACAAGGACCTGCCGATCCGCTACCACGAGCAGACGCCGCTGCATCGCAACGAGCCGTCCGGCGTGCTCTCGGGGCTCACCCGCGTCCGTCAGTTCAGCCAGGACGACGGCCACTGCTTCGTGATGGAGTCGCAGATCGGCGAGGAGGTCGAACGGCTGCTGCGGCTGGTACAGCGCGTCTACGGCGACTTCGGCCTGAAGCCCGAGATGAAGCTGTCGACGCGGCCGCCCGAGTTCCTCGGCGCCGTCGAGACGTGGAATCACGCCGAATCGGAGCTGAAGCGCGCGCTCGACGCCGTCGGCGAGCGGTACGCGATCAACGAAGGCGACGGCGCCTTCTACGGCCCCAAGATCGACTTCGACGTCACCGACGCGATCGGGCGGAAGTGGCAGTGCGCGACGATCCAGCTCGATTACCAGATGCCGGAGCGCTTCGACCTGAAGTACATCGGGGCCGACAACGCCGAGCACCGGCCGGTCGTGATTCACCGGGCGATCTTCGGCAGCTTCGAGCGCTTCATCGCGCTGCTGATCGAGCACTTCGCCGGCGCCTGGCCGCTCTGGCTGGCGCCCGTGCAGGCGGTCGTGCTGCCGATTTCGGACCGGCACCTCGACTACGCGCGGCAGGTGACCGAGCGGCTCGCCGCGGCCGGGCTGCGGGCCGAGCTCGACGATCGGCAGGAAAAGATTGGCTATAAGATCCGGGAAGCCCAGTTGCAGAAGGTCCCGTACATGCTGGTGACGGGCGACCGCGAGGTCGCCGAGCACACCGTGTCGGTGCGGAGCCGGGCGCGGGGCGACCTCGGCGCGCGCGCGGTGGACGCCTTCATCCGCGACGCGCAGGACGAAATCGCACGCAAGGATCTCGGCGCCACGGCGGCGCCGGCGGCGTAGACACAACCGGCGTAGGAGGCCATATCGCTTACGATCGATCGTTCCGACGTGATGACCGCGTTCGTATCAACGAGCGCATCCGGGTTCGCGAGGTCCGGGTCATCGACGACACCGGCCAGCAGCTCGGGATCATGCCGCCGCCGCAGGCGCTCGCGATCGCCCGCCAGAAGGGGCTGGATCTCGTCGAGGTCTCCCCGACCGCGGTGCCGCCGGTCTGCCGGATCATGGACTTCGGCAAGTACCAGTACCAGGAGCAGAAGCGGAGCCGGGAAGCGAAGAAGCACCAGAAGGTCATCGAGGTCAAGGAGATCAAGTTCCGTCCGAAGGTCGACGAGCACGACTACCAGTTCAAGAAGAAGCACATCGAGCGCTTCCTCGCGGACGGGGACAAGGTGAAGGCGACGATCTTCTTCCGCGGGCGCGAGCTGGCGCATCCCGAGATCGGGCGGCGCATCCTCGATCGCCTGATTGGCGAGCTGGCCGACGTCGCGGTGGCCGAAAGCCCGCCGCGGCAGGAAGGCAACCAGATGCACACGATCCTGAGCCAGAAGGCCGGGCGGAAATCGGCGCCGAAGCCGCGCGTGCAGGAGCCCGCGGCGACGACCGAAGAATCCTGAGCGGAGATGCAGGGGAGACGATGCCGAAGCTGAAGACACACCGGGGCGCCGCCAAGCGGTTCAAGAAGACCGGGACCGGGAAGTTCATGCGCGCGAGCGCCTTCAAGCGCCATATCCTGACCGGCAAGACGACCAAGGCGAAGCGCCAGATGCGAGGAACCGAGGAAGTGGCCGAACAGGACGCCGCGAAGCTGCGGCGGATGCTGCCGTACAAATGAGCCGCGGCTCGCGCGGCCGCCCGAACCGGGCGGCGGACGCGGGCGGCGATTGACACGAGCGACGAGAGAGTTCCCATGCCAAGAGTGAAACGCGGGACCGTGCGCCGGGCGAAGCGAAAGAAGCTGCTCGCCCGCGCCAAAGGGTATTACCAGACGAAGAGCAAGCTGTATCGCGCCGCCAAGGAGGCGGTCGATACCGCCGGCAAGTACGCCTACGTCGGGCGCAAGAACAAGAAGCGCGACTTCCGGCGGCTCTGGATCGTCCGCATCAACGCAGCCGCGCGCGAGAACGGCCTGACGTACGCACAGCTGATGCGCGGGCTGAAGGCCGCCGGGAGCACGCTCGATCGCAAGATGCTCGCGGACCTCGCCGCGACGCAGCCCGCGGCGTTTGCCAGGATCGCCGCGTCGGCGAAGGCCGCGCTGCCGGCGTCGGCGCACGCGTAGGACCGGTCCGGGGCATCGGCCCCGCGCCGACATCTCCGTCGCTTACAATCTCTGCCACAGCCGCACGCGTCCCTCGTCACGGGAGGCGTGTCGCTGTGGCATTGCCGTATATGGCTGAATCCATCCTCGATCGCTCCGCCATCGACGCGCTGCGCGTGCGCTTCCACGAGAGGCTCGCGTCCGCGACGACCGACAGGGACCTGAAAGCGCTGACCGACGAGTTCCTCGGCCGCCGGTCGGGCGCGGTCACGGCGCTCATGAAGGCGCTCGCGTCGATCCCGGCCGAGGCTCGGCGCGAGTACGGCCGGCTGGTCAACACCCTCAAGGCCGAAATCGAGGCGGCGATCGACGCACGCCGCGCCGGCCTGGAGGCCGCGCGCCCGCCGGCCGGCGCCGTCGACGTGACGCTCCCCGGGCGCGAGCTGCCGCTCGGGCGCGTGCATCCGCTGATGCGCGTGCGCCAGCAGGTCGAGGACATCTTCACCCGCATGGGCTACGAGGTGCTCGAAGGACCCGAGGTCGAAGAGGACTACTACAACTTCGAGGCGCTCAACATGCCGCCGGACCACCCGGCGCGCGACATGCAGGACACGCTCTACCTCTCCGTCCCCATCGTCGGCGGCACGTGGGGCGCCCACCGCCGGAGCGCGCTCGGGGGACGCGTACCCGAAGCGCAGGTTCGCTCCGCGACGCTGCTGCGCACGCACACGTCGGCGATGCAGATCCGGTACATGAAGACGTTCCCTCCGCCGGTCCGCATCATCGTTCCAGGCCGTGTGTATCGCAAGGATGACCTGGATCTCAGCCACACGCCGATGTTCCAGCAGTTCGAAGGGCTGGTCGTCGGGGAGGGGATCACGCTGGCCGATCTGAAGGGCACCTTCGAGGCGATGCTCCACGAGCTGTTCGGCGACGTGACGGTTCGCCTGCGGCCCAGCTTCTTCCCCTACACCGAGCCGAGCGCCGAAGTCGACATTTCGTGTCAGCACTGCGGCGGCAGGGGCTGCGGCACCTGCAAGCACACCGGATGGCTCGAGATTCTCGGGAGCGGCATGGTGCATCCGGCGGTGTTCGAAGCGGTCGGCTACGACCCCGAGCGCGTCACCGGGTTCGCCTTCGGCATGGGGGTCGAACGCGTCGCGATGCTGAAGTACGGCCTCGACGACATCCGGCTGTTCTACGAGAACGACCTGCGGTTCCTCGAGCAGTTTGCCGTGTAGGTGCGAGCGTGAGAGTCCTCCTGTCCTGGCTGCGTGATTTCGTCGATGTCCCCGGCGCCGCGGAGGAGATTGCGGCGACGCTCTCGGTGCGAGGGTTTGCCGTCGAGGGGATCGAGCCGTGGGGCGGCAACGGGGACGCCGTGCTCGACTTCGAGATCACGGCGAACCGGCCCGACTGCATGTCGGTCGTCGGCATGGCCCGGGAGGTCGCGACCGCCTACGGCCTGCAGGTGCGGCGCCCGGCGGCGCGAAGCGGCGCGCCGAGCGCGGCCGCGGCCGCCGGCGACCTGCGCCTCGCCTCGCTCCGGCCGGTGGAACGCGACGGCCTCGACGTCATCATCGAGAACGCCGATCTGTGCCCCCGCTACGTGGGCGCGCTGGCCGACGTGGCGGTCGGCCCGTCGCCAGCCTGGATGCAGCAGCGGCTCCAGGCCGCGGGCGTCAGGCCGATCTCCAACATTGTCGACGTCACGAACTACGTGATGATCGAGCTGGGGCAGCCCATGCATGCGTTCGATCTCGCGCGCATCGGCGGCGCGCAGATTCGCGTGCGGGCGGCGCGCGAGGGCGAGCGCCTGAAGACCCTGGACGGGCAGATGCGCACCCTCACCCCCGGCATGCTGGTCATCGCCGACGCCAGCCAGCCGGTCGCGATTGGCGGCGTGATGGGCGGCGCCGATTCGGAGGTTGGCGAGGCAACCGCCACCATCGTGCTGGAGGCGGCCTGTTTCAACCCCCAGTCGGTGCGGCGGACCAGCCGGGCGCTCGGCCTGAAGACCGAGGCCAGCATGCGGTTCGAGCGCGGCGGCGACCCGCGGCTGCCGGTCACCGCCATGGAACGCGCATGCGCGCTCATCGAGGCGATTGGCGCGGGCAAGCCGCGCGGCACGCTCATCGATCGCTATCCCGCGCGAATCGACCCGGTGACGCTCCGCCTCCGGCGGCACCGGATCGCAGGGCTGCTGGGCGCCGCCGTCCCCGATGCCGACGTCCGCCGCATCCTCGAAAGCCTGGGCTTCGCGCTGCGCGAGGCGCCGGATGGCTGGGATGTCACCGTTCCGACCCGGCGCGTCGACTGCCGGCGGGAGGTCGATCTGATTGAAGAGGTCGCCCGCCACTACGGCTTCGACCGCTTGCCAGCGACCTTTCCGGAGCTGACGCAGCCGGCGGCGCCGCTCGACCCGAGAATCACCCGCGCGCGCCGCCTGCGAACGCTCCTGACGGCCCACGGCTTCTTCGAGGCGGTCACGTTCGGCTTCATCGGCGAGGCGGCCGCCGGCACCTTCGCGCCCCCGGACGAGATCGTGCCGATCGAGAACCCGTTGTCGGAGAATTTCGCCGTGCTGCGCCCTTCGGTGCTGCCCGGCCTGCTCGACGCGCTCGCGCACAATCGTCGTCGCGAGCAGCGCGACGTCCGGCTGTTCGAGGTCGGCAATCGCTTCTCGAGAACGCGCGGAGAGAGCCCTGTCCTGGCGTGCGCGTGGACCGGCGCCGCCACGCCGGAGCACTGGAGCGGCGGGGCTCGCGAGGTCGATTTCTTCGACATGAAAGGGGTGGCCGAACAGGTCTGCCGCGCCCTGGGCGCCGACGCGCTCCGGATTGAAACGCATCGCGAGGCGTGGCTCGTTGCCGGGCGCGCCGCGATGCTGGTCAGCGGAGGGGCCCGGCTCGGCGTGCTCGGGCAACTGGCCCCGGCGGTTGCGGATGCGCACGGACTGCCGCCACACGATCCGGTCTACGTCGCCGAACTCGATCTGGACGCCGTCGAGCGGGTCGCCCGGCCGGGCGAGGCGCCGATCGAGCCGCTGCCGCGCTACCCGTCCGTGACGCGCGACATCGCCCTTCTCGTAAACGAGGCGCTGCCGGCGGAGACCCTTCGCCGTACGATCCGCGAGGCCGGGCCGGCGACGCTGGTTCGCGTGCGCGAGTTCGATCGGTACCAGGGCAAGGGGGTGCCCGAGGGGAAGGTCAGCCTGGCGCTGCGGCTCACGTTCCGCTCGCCGGAGCGGACGCTGACCGATGCCGAGGTCCAGAGCGCGATGGACGCGATCGTCGCCGCGGTGAAGCGCGCACACGACGCCGTGCAGCGCTGACGCGCGGCCTTGTCTTCCGTCGTCCTTCGTGGCACCATGCACGCCGGACATCTCACG
>Ga0073934_10010960_pt1 | contig 11108 bp, 11 predicted proteins | sample LarsenN4metaG_FD_76834 | JGI IMG/M metagenome (GOLD analysis project Ga0073934, IMG submission 76834) | Hot spring sediment bacterial and archeal communities from British Columbia, Canada, to study Microbial Dark Matter (Phase II) - Larsen... ...
CGACGAGGAGCGCCGCGGCGAGGCTGTTCCACGCCACGCTCTCGCGCGCGAGGAGCTGCCCGATGAGCACGAGGCTGGCCATGATCGTCGCCCGGAGCACCGAGGGCTGGGCGCCGACGACCAGGGCGAAGCCGACAAGCGCCACGAGGGCCGCGGCCGCCGCCGCGCGCGCCGGAAGCCGGAGGAGGCGCAACACGAGGAAGACCGCGGCCGCGACGAGCCCCACGTTGAAGCCGGAGATGGCGAGGATGTGGAAGACGCCCGCGGTTCGGAAGTCGGCGACGAGCGTCGGGGGGAGCTGGCGACGCTCGCCGACGAGCAGGCCTTCGAAGAGCGCGCCCGAGACGGCGGGGAGGTTTGCCTGGACGACGTGGTGAACCCACACGCGGGTCCTGAGCCACCACGGCGCCGGCGCCGGGGGCCGCCGGACGACGGAGTCGGTGCGGCCGACGGCGACGAGGGAGACCGGGCGATGACGTCGGGCGTCGACCCGGAAGGCGCCCGGATTCCGGAAGGGCCGCGCTTCGGTCAGCTGGACGGTGAGGCGGATACGATCGAGTGGGCGGAGCGTCGACGGGGCGCCGTAGAGGTGGATCAAGAGCCGACCCCTGGCGGGGCGCGTGCCCTCCCGGTCCGTGACCGTGTGGACGAGGAGGGGCAGTCGAGTGCGCGGACCCTCCGTCTCCGGATCGCCCGTCACGGTGCCCTCCAGCTGGACGAGCCCCGGAAGGAGGCCGGCCGAGGTCGGCCACGGATCGGGCAGGCCCGTGCGGGCCCAGCCGGCGAGGCCGACCACCGGGAGGACGGCGATCGCCGCGGTGGCGAGGTGGCCTTGGCGCGCCGCGAGGCACGCGAGCCCGAGGAGGAGCCCCCCCGCTGCGGGAAGCCACCAGGGCGCCGCCGCCAGGAGCCCGAGGCCGACGCCCGTGGTGAACGCGAGGGCGACCGGCACCAGGGGGGCCGTCACGGCGGCTCCCACGGCTCGAGAGGGTCGCGGCTGTCGACGGGCGAGCCGATGCGTCCCCGCACGACGATCCGGGGACGCAGCCGGGCCGCCGTGCGCGGGCCGATCCCCGGGATCGTCGCCAGATCGTCGGCGGATTCGAACCGACCCCCGAGGGCGCTTCGCCGAGCGAGGATTCGCTCAGCCAGGGTCGGACCGATGCCGGGGAGCCCGACCAGCTCGTCCGACGTCGCCCGGTTGAGGTCGATCGGAGCGTCAGCCTCTGGCAGGGAGTCGCCGCGCCCGGGCCGTGCGGGGTCGTCGCGAGCTCCGGCCCGGTGCCCAGGAGTCCGTGCGGACCGGGGTGGCGGAGGCCGCCGGGGCGCCGGCCACGGGGTCCGGAGCCGAGGTGGCTCGGCCTCGACCCGCGCCAGACCCGCCGGGTCGCGCCGCCGCCAGACGTCGACGGCGAAGCCGCCGAGGAGGCTGGCCGCGAGGAGGCCGATAACCGCGAGCTCCGCCCGGCGGTAGCTCAGCGCCTCCATCCCCCGCGTGACGGCGACCGCGAGGGCGCCCCAACCCTCCCGCACGCCGCGCGCTGCCACGCGGGCGACTCGGTCCACGAGATTCCGGGCTCGCGTCATCCTCGCCCGGCATGGAGCAGGCTCTGTGCCAGGCGCGGCGCTGCCCCGCGCTCGCTGTAAACCCGCGAGGTTTGTTGGGGGGCGGGGCCGGCGGCCGAGACCCCCCGGATCCGGCGCAGATACGCTGCGGATCGAGACGTGGACAGGGAGGAAGCGGCGGCCCCGGCTAGCCGACAGGGCGGATCGCCGGGAGCGACCGGAGCCCGCGCAGCAGCACCGCGGTCCAGCCGAGGGCCAGCCCTGCGCCCATCAGATAGGGCACACCCGGCCCCAGGGCCTCGGCCGCTCGCCCGCCGGCCAGGCCGGACACGAGGAAAGACAGCCCGCACGCGCCCTCGAAGAGGCCCATGGCGATGCCCCGGTCGGCCGCCCGCACATGGTCCGCGATGTGCCCGACGCAGGTCGGCGCGCAGGCCCCGGCCGTGAGGCCGAGGCCGATCGTCCCGGCGTACAGCGCGGTCGCGCCGGCCGGAACGCCGATGAGGACCCCGCAGGCGGCGCTCACGAGCATGGCGGGCACGAGCACGGCCCGGCGCCCGAGCCGGTCCGAGATCCGCCCGGCCACGAGCGCCGCGAGGAGGCGCGCCATCCAGTATCCGGCGAGCAAGAGCCCGACCGCGCGGGGAGAGAGCCCCCGGTCTGCCGCGTAGACGGGCAGGAACGACAGGACGGTGCCCAGCCCGAAGACGTAGACGAAGCCCGTGCCGTAGGCGAGGAGCCGCTGGCGGCGGGCCTCGCCGTCGCCGGCGGGCAGGCTCGAGGCCCGGGCGCCGCGTCCGGCGGCGTGATGCGGCTCCGCGGTCGCCGGGCTTCCCGGCATCGCGAGGACGAGCCCGAGCGCGAGGGTGGCCGTGACGAGGTAGACGACGAAGGGGGCGCGGAGCCCGGCGGCCTCCATCACGAAGCCGGCAGCCCCGGTCCCGATGACGAACGCCGCGGCGTAGGCGCCGTAGCCCACGCCCATGGCGGTGCCCGCCCGCCGGCCGAACACCTCGGCCGCCCACGCCTCGATCGCGGGCCAGAAGGCCGCCCAGCCCGCCGCCTCCACGAGCTTCCCCACGACCAGCCCCGCCACGCGCGTCGAGACGACGTAGCACAGGGCGGCGACCGCCACCGCCAGGCCCGACGCGAGCAGGAGCGTCCGCCGCCCGAAGCGGTCGGACGCGCGTCCGAGGGGGATGGTCAGCGCCGCGAAGGCGAGCCCGTGGCTCGCGCCGATGAGCCCGAGGTCCCAGTAGTCGGCCCCGAGGCTCCGCGCGTAGAGGGGAATCTCCGGGGCGATGAGCCCGCCCCCGAGGTTGAAGACGAACGCGATGAGCCCGAGGAGGGCGAGCGGACCGAACACGGCGCGGCGAAGCGGCGTTCGGGGGTGAGGGCGGCTCGACGCTACGGCGCCAGCGCGGCGCGGGTGATCCGGCTCGAGGCGGGCGCCCGGGAGTCCCACTCCGCCTGACGGAACGCCTCGTCGATCTCGGTGAGCGGGAAGGTGTGGGAGACGAGACGCTCGAACGGATAGCGCGTCCGGCAGCGCTGGAGGAACTCGAGGGCGCGCGGGATCACCCACGGATCGTACATGACCACCCCGACGAGCCGCTTCGACCCCCACACGAGCGCCGACGGGTCGAGCTCGACTGTCCGCCCCCGGCTGATGCAGCCGATCTCCAGGTAGGTGCCGCCGTACCGCAGCATCTCGATGCCTGCGGGCACGGCGGCCGGGAGGCCGACGAAGTCGCAGGCCACGTCCGCGCCGCGCCCGCCGGTCCAGTCGCGCACGAGCTTGACGCGGGCCTTCCGGTCCGGCACCTCCGCGAGGCTGAGCGTGTGGTCGGCGCCGAAGGCCCGGGCGAGCGCGAGCCGCTCCGCCACCTGATCGACGACGACGATCGGGCTCGCCCCCATCTCGCGGGCCACGGCCGTGGCCTGGATCCCGAGGCCGCCGGCGCCCTGGATCACGACGCTGTCGCCGAGCCCGAGTCCGACCTGGGTGAGGCCGTAGATCACCTGGGAGAGCGCGCAGTTCACGGGGGAGACGAGCGCATCCGGGAGGTCGTCGGGGACCCGGAAGAGGACGCCGCCGGGCCGGACGTAGTAGTACTCGGCGAAGGCCCCGACCCAGTGCGGGAACTCGCTGGGGCCGGTCGGCCGGCCGACCTTGTTCGGGCACGCGGCGCGGTGACCGCGCAGGCACACGTAGCATCGACCGCAGGGGTAGAAGTACGAGAAGGCCGCGCGGTCGCCCTCGCGGAGGGGGCGTCCGAGGGAATCCGTCTTGACCCCGGGCCCGAGCGCCGCCACGCGGCCGGTCATCTCGTGGCCGAAGATCCAGCCGTCCGGTGGGAGGGCCAGGGGCGCGTCGCCGCGCCAGAAGTGGAGGTCGGAGCCACAGACGTTCGCCAGCGTCACGCGGATGAGCACCGCGCCGGGCTCGAGCGCCGGGAGCGGCAGCTCCTGGATCTGGAACGGCCTGCCGGGGCCGAAGAAGACGGCGGCCTTGCCGGTCGCGCCCATCGGGGGTCCAGGTCAGACCGCGCCGAGCCGGCGCAGCTCGTGGATCTCGCCGGCCGTGTAGCCGAGCTCCGCCAGGATCTCGTCCGTGTGCTCGCCGTGCTCGGGCGCCGGCCGGCGGATGGCCCCGGGCGTGCGCGAGAGGGCGGCGGGCAGCCCCTGGACCTTGATCTCCCCGCGCGTCGGATGGCGCACCGGCTGGGCGAGCCCCAGGTGCTGGACCTGCGGGTCCTCGAACACCTCGCGGATGTTGAGGATCGGCCCCGAGGGCACCCCAGCCTGGTTCAGGATCTCGATCCACTCGACGCTCGGCTTCTTGACGAAGATCTCATTCAGCGCCGCGTTCATCTCCTGGCGGTGCTTCGAGCGGTCGGCAAGGGTGCGGAAGCGCGCGTCCTGGAGCAGCTCGGGCGCGCCGATCGCCGTGCAGAGCCGGCGGTACATCGCCTGCCCCGAGGCGGCCACGTTGATGTGGCCGTCGGCGGTCGTGAAGACGCCCGTCGGGATGCCGGTCGGGTGATCGTTGCCCGCCTGCGGCGGGACCTCGCCGTCGATGAGCCAGCGCGCGGCCTGGAAGTCGAGCATGGTCACCATGGCCTGGAGGAGCGAGGTGTGCACCCACTGGCCGCGGCCCGAGCGCTCGCGCTCCAGGAGCGCGACCAGGATGCCCTGGGCGAGGAAGAGCCCGGCGGTGAGGTCGGCCACGGGGATCCCGACACGCACGGGCCCCTGGCCCGGCAGCCCGGTGATGGACATGAGCCCGCCCAGGCCCTGGGCGATCTGGTCGTAGCCCGGGCGGTCGGCGTACGGGCCGGTCTGGCCGAACCCCGAGATGGAGCCGTAGACGAGCCGCGGGTTGATCGCGCTCAGCGTCTCGTAGTCGATGCCCAGGCGATGCTTGACGTCGGGTCGGAAGTTCTCGACGAGGACGTCGGCCCGCGCGGCCAGACGCTTGAGGACCTCGATCCCCCGGGGGTGCTTGAGGTCGAGCGTGATCGCCCGCTTGTTCCGGTGGAGGTTCAGGAAGTCGAAGCCGAGGGCCGTGGAGTCGCCCTCGGTCACCTCGCGGGTCTCCACGCGGACGACGTCGGCGCCCATGTCGGCGAGCTGGCGGACGGCGGTGGGGCCGGCCCGAGCCCGGCAGAGATCTACCACGCGGATGTGGGCGAGCGGAAGCGGTCCTGGCATCGGTGACGATCCTCCCTTGGTCGGAGCCTCCCGCGCATGGTGCCAGAAAATCGGGCGGCTCGCCAGACGTGGGTCGCCGACGCGGCCCTTGACGAGGGGCGCCGGGGGGCTGATACTTGCAGCATGCAAGTAAGTGGGCGCGACCGTCGAGCCGACCTGGACGCGGATGCCGAACGGCTCCACCGGCTGATGACGGAGCTGGTCAAGCGCTACCAGTTCCGTGACCGGAACCGGATCTGCTGTTTCGGCGTGTCCGTGAGCGGCTGCTACGTGCTGGACGAGCTCGCGGAGCACGGGGACCAGACGATGCAGGCGCTCGCGGGTGGGCTGTTCCTGTCGGTCAGCACGATGACGCGCGTGGTGGGCCAGCTGGTGCGACGGGGTCTGGTGAGGCGGCAGCGGGACCCGGGCGACGGCCGCGTCGTGTGGGTCTCGCTCACGCGGGAGGGCAAGGACGTGCTCGCGCGGATCCACAAGGGCCTGATCGACTCGCAGCGGGAGATCCTGCGACCGCTCTCGCCGCGGGAGCGCGCGGCGGCCCTCCGGGTCCTCGCGCGGCTCGGGGAGTCGGCCGGGGAATGGCAGGAGCGCTGCGCCGGCCCGGGTGCCGGGCGCGGGAGGGACGGGCGATGAGCGACGAGGTGCGGGAGGACGAGGCGATCAAGGCCGCGGTGCGGGAGCGGTACGCTCGGGCGATTGGGGAGCCGGACCGGGGGTGCTGCGGGGACGGAGGCGTGCAGCCGCGCGGGACGCTGGCCCGGACCGCCGGCTACGAGCCGACCGAGCTCCAGGGCGTGCCGGCCGGTGCCGTGGAGAGCTCGTTCGGCTGCGGGAACCCGCTGGCCCTGGCCGAGGTGCTTCCCGGCGACGTCGTCCTCGACCTCGGCTCGGGGGCCGGGCTCGACTGCTTCCTCGCGGCGTCCCGGGTGGGCCCGACGGGCCGCGTGATCGGCCTCGACATGACGCCCGAGATGATCGAGCGGGCCCGGGCCCATGCCCGCGAGGTCGGCGTCACGAACGTCGAGTTCCGGCAGGGCGAGATGGAGCGGATGCCCGTGGACGCCGCGACCGTGGACTGGGTCATCTCGAACTGCGTCATCTGCCTGTCGCCCGACAAGGACGCCGTCTTCCGGGAGATGGCCCGCGTCCTCAAGCCGGGCGGCCAGGTGTCGGTGGCCGACATCGTCGCCGAGGCGCTGCCGGAGGTCCTGCGCCGCAATCCCGCCCTCTGGAGCGCCTGCGTGGGCGGCGCCATCCCGGAGGACCAGTACCTCGCGCGGATGGCCGCGGCGGGGCTCGCCGACGCGCGGGTGGAGGCGCGCCTGGTCTACGATCGCGCGCAGATCGCGGCCTTCGTCGAGGCGGCGATCACGCGAGGCGACCTCCAGGGGGACGACGCCCGGGCACTGCGCGAGGCCGTGGCCGGCTTCGTCGGGCGCATGGCGAGCGCGCGGGTCCGGGCGGAGCGCCCCATCGTCGGGCCCGGTGGCGAGCGCGTCCAGGTCCGCGCGGCCGTGCCAGGCGACCTCGACGCGATCGAGCGGCTCCTCCGCGAGGCCGACCTGCCCCCGGACGACACGGCTGCCCATCTCCGGAACTTCCTGGTCGCGGAGGCCGGAGGCGCCCTGGTCGGCTGCGCCGGGTTCGAGGCCTACGGCCCCGACGCGCTCTTCCGCTCGCTCGCCGTCGCGCCCGCTTGTCGGGGTCGCGGTCTCGCAAAGGCGCTCATGCGCCGGCTGACGACCCAGGGGCGGGCCGTCGGCGTCGACCGGGCGTGGGGGCTGACCTTCACGATCCCCGAACTGCTCGGTCGCTGGGGGTTCATGGCCGCGGATCGGGCCGCCGCGCCCGCGGCCATCCGCCAGACGGGGCAGTTCGCGGGGTGCTGCGCGAGCGCGCCGCTGTTCGTGCTGGCCCTTCGCGGGGACCGTCCGGCGCCGGTCGAGGCTCGGGCGGGGACAGCGGGCGGCGGGTGCTGCGGCGGCGACGCAGAGGCGGCGCCGGCCGTGGTCAGGCGTCTCGCCCCACCGCACCGGTAGGCGCGCCGACGCCGCGGGCGGCGCGGGGCGGCGGGCGTCAGCGTCGCCGCCGGGTGCCGCCTTCCCGCTCGAGCAGGCGCTCGAGGAAGGCCCGGGTGCGTGCCTCGCGCGGCTCGAGGGACATCCGGTCGGGCGGGGCGTGCTCGAGGATCAGCCCCCGGTCCATGCAGACGACGTCGTCGGCGACGTCGCGGGCGAAGCCCATCCCCGCCGCTTGCCGGACCGTGGTGCGCGAGGCTATGCTGGCGGGGACCGCGCGGGCGATCTGACGTGCGGCCGGAGCGAGCGAATGGGCTACGTCGAGCGGCATCTCCTCCCGAACGAGCAGGTGCTGTACAAGACCCGACTCCACTGGGTCCTGTTCCTCAAGCCGGGTCTGGTCGCCGTGGGCGGCCTCGTCCTCGCCGGCCTGCTGGCACAGGTCCCGCAGCCGACGTGGCTCTGGTGGGTCGGGATCGCCGTGACGGTCGTGGGGCTCGCGTGGGGGTTCGTCCACTTCGTCGAGCTGATGACGTCCGAGTTCGCCGTCACCACGACGCGCCTCATCTTCAAGGTGGGCCTCGTCGCCCGCTACACGACCGAGCTGCTCCTGACCAAGGTGGAGTCGATCGGGGTCAACCAGGGGCTCCTGGGGCGGCTCCTCAACTTCGGCGACCTCGTGGTGACGGGGACGGGGGGCGCCAGGGAGGTCTTCCGGCGGGTCCGCGACCCCATCGGCTTCCGCAACCACGTCCAGCACGCCTCGACCACCAGCGGCTCGTCGTCGGGGCGCTGACGCGGGGAGGCCGCGACGACTCAGGATTCGCTGGAGGCCCACTCATGGCGGAGACTCCGATCGCCTTTGAATCCATCGCCGGCCTGGCCGCCCGGATCCGTGCGGGCACCCTCAGCCCGGTAACCCTGGCCGAGCAACTCCTCGAGCGCATCGACGCGCTCGACAAGCGGCTTCGGTCGTTCATCCTCGTGACGCCGGAGCGTGCGCTGGCCGCTGCCCGAGCGGCGGAGAGCGCGCTCAAGGGCGGCGCCGACCTGGGTCCGCTCCATGGCGTGCCCTACGCGGCCAAGGATCTCTTTGACGTGAAGGGCATGGCCACGACGGCGGGCACACGCCTCTTGGCGGGGAATGTCGCCCGCGAGGACAGCGCCGTCGTCCGGAAGCTCGGGGCGGCCGGGATGGTCCTGCTCGGCAAGACGTATACGGTGCAATTCGCCTATGGCGCCGTGGGCATCAATCACGACCAGGGAACGCCCCACAACCCCTGGCATCCGACGCCCCACGCGCCAGGCGGCTCCTCGAGCGGCAGCGCCGTCGCGGTCGCGGCCGGCCTGGCGCCCATGGCCCTGGGCAGCGACACCGGTGGGTCCGTCCGCGTCCCGGCCGCACTGTGCGGCATTGTCGGGCTGAAGACCACCGTCGGCCGGATCAGCCGCGCCGGAGTGTACCCCCTGGCCTGGACCCTCGACAGCGTCGGTCCGCTCACGCGGACCGTCGAGGACGCCGCGCTCGTCTACCAGGCCCTGCAGGGGGCTGATTTGCGAGACGACACCACGGTGGGGGTGACCCCGCACGAGGTCCTGCGGCGTCTCAAGGATGGGGTCAAGGGGTTGCGGATCGCCTTCGGGGAGACCCTCTTCTTCGACGACGTGGACCCGGAAGTGGAGAAGGCCGTTCGGGAGGCCGGTCAGGTCTTCCGGGGGCTCGGCGCGCACCTCGCGAGCGTCGCGGTCCCGGAGGCGGCCGAAGCCTGGGCCGAGGAGAAGCGGCCCCTGCTGATCGCGGCCGAGGCGTGCGCGGTCAATGCCGAGTTTCTGGACAAGCACCTCGAGGCGCTCGACCCGGTGATCGGTCCCCGCATGCTCACCGGGCGCACGCTGTCGGCCCCCGACTACTTCGCGTTGCTGCGCCGGTACGCCGACCTGCGGGACCGAGCGCAGCGGACCCTCGGCGACGTGGACGCGCTGATCGTCCCCACCACGATGGTTCCGGCGCGGCCCGTGGCCACCATCGATCGCAGCTTCGAGCGCTACATGGAGCACAACGTGAAGTATCACCGGAACGCGGGGGTCGGGAACATTCTCAACCTCTGCGCCGTGTCCGTCCCATGCGCGTTCACCGCCGAGGGGCTGCCGATCGGGCTCATGGTCTACGCGAAGCCGTTCCAGGAGGACGTGGCGCTCCGGGTCGCCTACGCGTACGAGCAGGCGACGGCGTGGCACGAGCGCCGTCCCGACCTCGCGTGGACAGGCGCGGGTCGGTTCGCCGGGTGACCGGGGTTGGAGCTGTGGCGACACCCTGGTCAGGCGTCGGCTCGGCCCTCCACGGCGAGTCCGAAGGCGCGGCGCATGGCGTTCAGGCCCTCCTGCTGCGGCGTCCACATCCGGCCACCGATCTGGCCGCCGTCCACGACGATGTCCTGACCGGTGACGAAGGACGACTCGTCGCTGGCCAGGGAGACGGCCACGCTGGCCACGTCGTCGGGTAGCCCCGCCCCGGGGATCGGCTGGAGCGTCGCGAACCGCTCGCCCAGCCGGGAGGCCGCCGCGTCCGCCTCCCCGGGGGCGAGCCCGAGGGCCTTCAGCAGGATGCCGGTCACGATGGCGCCCGGCGAGATGCGGTTGACCCGCACGAGGTGCTTGCCGAGCTGCATCGCCACGTAGCGGGCGAGCTGCACCACCGCGGCCTTGGCGGTGGGGGGACCCCGGGACCGGGTGGCTGCGAAAAAGCGTCGGGAAGGCCGGGGGTCGGAGGCAGAATAGTAGCCCCGCAGGGCATTCGACGGCCGACGGAGGTGGATGTGCCATGTGGCGATGGACTGGAGTCGTCGTCGTCAGCATCCTGGCGCTCGGCGTGGCAGCCGAGGCCGGGGAGATCGAGCTCAAGAACGGGAGCCGTCTCGAGGCGGAGCTGGCCAACGAGGTCCTGCTCATCTCGACGGGGACCGACCTGGTCGAGGTCGACCCTGTCCAGGTGAGTGTCCTGACGGGCGAGGAGCTCCGACTCGTCGACGGCCGGGTCGTGCGCGGCACGATCGTCGGCGGCCGGATCAGGCTACGCACGAGCCTCGGCGAGCTCGCGCTCGAGGTGGACCGGCTCCGTGCGTTCCGTCGGGAGGGCGAGGCGTCGGAGCCGGCCGGGGCCGCGCCGTCCGAGACTCCGGCTCCGGCCGGTCAGACGGCGGCGGCGAGTCCGCCGATCCCGACTCCGCCGCCGTCCGCGACGGAGCGTGAGACGCACCCGGGCACGCGCTCGACCATCCCGGACGCGGCCAAGGGCGTCAGGCGCGCGGTCGTCGAGGCCGCCGACCTCGTCCACGACGGGTTCAAGGCCTTCGGGCTCTCGATCTGGGAGGCGATGAAGGGGGTCGGCCGGGCCGTCCAGAGCGCGTTCTAGTGACTCCGATCCGCGGGCCGGTCCACCGCGCCGGGGCCATCGGCGCCAGCTCCCGAACAGCTCGCTGCGGTAGAGACACCGGGGGCAACGCGGGTCTCCCGACCGACTGCATCGGCACCACGGTGGCCCTGGTGGCCCCACCACCGCGTGGCGTAGGTGAGCAGCGCCCACGCGGCGCCGCCGGCCGCGCCCTGGACGGTCCGGCGCAACCCCGAGCCGGCCGAGGGGGGCACACGATGGACGACGCGAGCTGAACGCGTTCGCCGAGCGCCTGTTCGGCGAGGTCAACACGGCCCTCGGCGCGCTGAACGTCTAACTCGGCCACCGCCTCGGCCTCTTCCGCGCGCTCGCCGAAGGGGGCGCCGCCACCCCGCCGAGCTCGCCCTGGGCGAAGTTCA
>Ga0073934_10010961_pt1 | contig 11106 bp, 6 predicted proteins | sample LarsenN4metaG_FD_76834 | JGI IMG/M metagenome (GOLD analysis project Ga0073934, IMG submission 76834) | Hot spring sediment bacterial and archeal communities from British Columbia, Canada, to study Microbial Dark Matter (Phase II) - Larsen... ...
CAGGGTTGCCGATTCTCAGCCGCCGCCCGAACTCGATTGGGATATGTACCTGGGACCGGCTCCGGCGCGACCGTTCAACGCAAGGCGGTTTGGCCCCACCTATCGCTGGTTCCGCGACTATGCGGGCGGCACGATCACCGATTTCGGTGTGCATCGCTTCGACACCGTTCATCAAATCATGGGCCAAGAGATTCCGCGGCGCGTCTCCGCATCGGGCGGGCGCTTTGCGCTGAAAGACATGGGCGAGATGCCCGACACGCTCACGGTGACCTATGAATATCCGGGCTTCGTCATGATCTACGAGATGTCCAACATCAATGGGCACGGAACCGGTGGCCGTACGCCGGGGATGCGCTATTACAACATGCGCGCGGCGGACGACCGCCCACACGGCGAAGCTTACTACGGGACCAAGGGGACAATCTTGGCCGACCGGATCGGGTACGAGGTCTTTTACGAAGGCGCCTCGAAACCGGTCCAACGCAAGAGTTCGGCGGATGCCACAGGGCGGCACGCAGCGCACTTCATTGCCTGTTTGCGCGGGCAACAGAAGCCGGTAACGAATCTCCTGACTGGCCACCGGGCGACCAACATCGCGCACCTGGGCAATATCGCCTACGCGACGGGCCGCAAACTCGATTGGGACGGCGCCCGGGAAGAGTTCCGCGGCGACCGGGAAGCCAACCGTATGCTGCGTCGTGAGCCACGCAAGCCCTGGTGAGGGCGGCTTCGCGCTACTTTTCGAGCAGGAAACTGCCTACCAGCAGTGCGTCCACGCCGCACGAATAAAAGCTCCGCACGGCGTCACGAGGCGTACAAACCAGCGGGTCGCCAAACAGGTTGAACGACGTGTTGTACAGAACCGGCAAGCCGGTGCGCTCACCCCACGCGTTCAAGAGCGCGTGGAAGAGCGGATTTTCTTCTTTATCAACCACGTGAACCCGCACAAGTCCATTGCCGAGAATCGCCGATTCGAAGGTCTTGCGATGCTCCTGACGCACGCGGCCGATCGTCGCCAGAAAGCGCGCATTGGGTCCGACATCGAAGTAGCGGTCCGCATGTTCGGCGGGGACAGACGCGGCAAACTTGCGGAACGACTCGCGCCGCTTAATGAAGATATTGAGGTTTTCGGTGGAATACGGGTCGAGCGGCGAGGCCAAAATACTGCGGTTGCCGAGCGCACGCGGGCCGAATTCCATGCGGCCCTGCATCCAGGCCACGATGCGGTTATGCTGCAGCAATTCGAGCGCTGCCTGAATCACCTCGCCGGTGGTCAGCAGGTAGCTGAAATGGAGTTTACAGTTCTCGAGCGTCTGCTTGATCTGCTCTGCCGTGTAGCTGGGGCCCAACGACAACGTGGAAAAGGGGATACGTTCGCTGCGCCCGTGCATGCTGTGCCAAGCCGAGTAGGCAGCGCCTAGCGCGGTGCCGCTGTTTCCGGCAGCAGGCTGTACGAAGACCCGCTTCCAGCGCCCGCTATGTTCCAGGGCCGACACCAGCGGTGTATTGAAGGCCAGCCCACCCGCAAGGCAGAGATGATCGCCTTGCCCCGCCATGCGAGTCACCGCCGTTTCGATGGCGCGCTGCAATCCTGCGGCCACGCGCGGCTTGAGAGACTCCGGCAGATCGGTTTCGTCCTGTACTCCCAGTCTTTCGAAAAAGCGTGAGCTAAAACCCCCAAACCCAAGCCGGTTGCGATCGAAGTAGCTGCGGTCAATGCGCGGCCAGTCCGAGTCGCCGTTACCGATAATCGCGTCGAACATCGGCGCCAGATCAGACGGCGCGCCGGTTGCCATCCACTGCACCTTGTGTTCATCGCCGCGCGGCTCATGCCCCATCAACTCGGTAACGCGCGAGTAGAGGTCTGCCAGAGAATCCGGAAAATAGCTTTCGCGTTCGATCTCGATCCGGTTCCCCTCCGCACGCCACCGTGAGGCGGAACGGTAGTCGCCACCACGATCGAGTACCAGCACGGTTGCACGGTCGAAACCCGAGGCGAAGTATGCCGATGCGGCGTGTGCGGCATGGTGCTCCACCACCAATGTTTGGCTTGATGGAAAACGCTCACGGAGTTGCAGATGCAACGCGCCTTCGCTGCTTTCCGGCAGCGGCCGGGCGATGGCGACCGTATCCACTCCGCTCGCCGTGGCGCCAGCGAGTTCCAGGGCGGCTTGAATCGCTTCGAATGGGAGCGTTCCCGGCCGGTGGCGTCTCCCGATCTTCTTTTGCTCGACGGCTGCGGCGAGCACACCATCCTTGATAACAGCGCAGGCGGCGTCGTCCAGAAGACCGCCCAATCCAACGATGATCATAGTTTCTGTAAACCTTATACGCGGCCTAGCCGCGCGATGGTACGCTCACGTCCGATGGCAGCAAATACCTGGAACACACTGGGGCCAACTGTCTGTCCCGTCAACGCAGCGCGCGAACCGTTGATGAGCACGCCCGCCTTCACACCACGCTCCGCGGCATAAGCCCGCAATACGGCTTCTACGCTCTGTTCTGTAAACTCTGGGTTTTCAGCCAACTTCCCTGCCAGACCGCGCAGCAGTTCCCGCGTGTCGGGGCCACCGATTTTTGTTTCGGCTTCGGGCGTAACCGGGTAATCGTCGCAGAAATAGGCTCTCCCCTTGGTGGCAAAATCGTGCAGCGTGAAGAATCGCGAGCGGGTGACATCGACAGTGAACCGGAACCATTCTTCACCGTAATCGGGGGGCGTGATGCCCTGCTCCGCGAGATATGCCTTGACACGGGGCGCAATGTCTTCGATGGGAGCGCTTCGCAGGTGCTGCGAATTCAACCATAGGGCCTTCGGATCGATGGGGTCTTCTTCCGTGAAATTGACCACGGCATTCGCGCGATTCACCCCTTCGAACGAGAAGGACTCAATCAGCTCGTGGCGCGACATCTGTTCCCGGTTGTCCTTGGGCGACCAGCCCAGCAAACACAGGAAGTTGACGTAGCTGTGCGGCAAGAAGCCCGCGTCGCGATACGTCAGCACGCTGACCACGGGGCCGTGTTTGCGCTTGGAGAGCTTCGACCCGTCCGGAGCAACCAGAAGCGGCAAATGCGCGAACGCAGGCGGCTGAAAATTGAGCGCCTCGAAGATAAGAACGTGCTTGAAGGTGTTGGACAGGTGATCCTGGCCGCGAACAATGTGGCTGATGCGCAGGTCAGCGTCGTCAGCGCAAGAGGCGAGGTGATAGGTCGGCATGCCGTTGCTGCGTAGCAGGGCAAAATCCTCGATATCGTCGCATTCCTTCGACTGCTCGCCATAGACCAGATCGGAAAATGTAACCGCCCGGCCCTCGCCGCCGCGAGGAACGCGGAATCGAATGACGAACGGCTCACCCGCCGCGGCGCGCCGGTCGCTTTCCTCTCGCGAGAGCTCACGCATGCCAGGGTTGAACAGCCACGGCTTGCCCTCGCTGCGCGACTCCTCTGGATTGGCGTTCATTGGGGTGAAGTCACGGTAGGCCAGCCCTTTTTCGAGAATGGTGAACGCCGCCTTGCGGTGCAAGTCGAGCCTGTCGGACTGGCGGTAGAACTCGTCCCAACCCAGTTCCAGCCAGTTCAGGCCATCGTAAATCGAGTTCAGCGACGCTTCCGTGTTGCGCTCGATATCCGTGTCGTCGATGCGCAGGATCATTGTCCCGTTGTGGCGCCGGGCGAAAAGCCAGTTGAAAATGAATGTGCGCGCACTCCCAATATGCAGATAGCCCGTGGGGGAGGGCGCGAAGCGGAGTCTGAGCATGAATCTACCAGTATAAGAGAACCCCCAATTCGCCCCAGTTTACACGCCTGCCCAAAACGGACGGTATAGCCTCATAAAGGAGATGACGAAGACCAAACTGATTGCGGCGATTCTGCTGTCGGGGTTGGGATTAACCGCACAGGGGCAGAGCGTGGGGTGGGGGCGCGGGACGATGGGATTTCGCCTGCGCGAGATCGGCCCGAAATCGGCCGCGGCGATCGCCGGCTTGCGGCCCGGCGATGTGATCGAAGATCCGGCCACAATTACCTCGCGGATTCGTAACGCGGGCGTGGAAGGGGCGGTGCTGGTGTATCACCGCCAGGATTCTACTAACCGCCATAGAAAGTCGCTCGCCACTGTCCACTTTGCCGAAGGCGCAGAGCGCCGTTTGGGCGTGATGGGCGATTGGGGCTTTCTGATTCTGAAGAGCCAGCAGGGCGGTGTCGCGGATAGGGTTGGGCTGATCGAGGGTGATTTCGTCACCAAGGTCAACGAGACATGGGTTCACTCGATTCCCGAACTCAAACTGATCGACAAGGCTGTGGAGTCCGGCGCGCCGGCCGAAATCCACTATTTCCGGCGGGAGGCCGGCTCGAAATCCTATGCATCGGGCATCTTGAAGTTCCCGCCTAAGGGAACGAACTAGGCACTCTGCATGCGCGCGGCGCGGCTGGCAATCCATTGCTGGTGTTCAATCCAGCGCGATTGGAGCGTCCCGAGGATCTGTTGCTGTTTTTCCAGCAGCCGGTCACGATACGCCCCATTATCGTGAGCCAGGCCACGAGCGAGACAGCTCAATGCGGAAGAATAGTCCGCCAGTTGAGCAAACGAGTAAGCAAGATTCAGGTTGGTGCGCGGATCGGTTTCTTCCAGTTGGGATGCCTTCACATATGCATTGTGGGCATCCGGGTAGAGTTCCAGCGCATAGAGAGCGTCACCATAGACATTCCAAAGCCACGTGGAATACCAGGGGTTGACGGCGAGCGCAGCGGCAGCTATGTCCTTGGCTGCCTGGTAGCTTGCCACTTGCCGAATCAGGAACTCAGCGATTTCTCCCAGCAGAACCCAATCTCTCGATCGGGCTGCAAGCGCTGCCTCGTATGAGGCTTTAGCGTCGTCCATGCGGCCGGCTTCGATGTGCTGCCGCGCCTGCTCCTGAGACTCCATCTGATCGCGGTGGCCACTCCAGTCAAAAAGCCTGTGAAAGGCGCGCTCGGTTTCCGGCAGGCTTGACGATCGCATGTAGAGCCGCGGGTGCAATGGCAGCCGCTCATCGGACTCCGGCTTAACCACGACCCGGCCGTTCTTCGAGAAGTAATGGTCAAGGAACGGAAAATTCAGGCCTAGCGCAGATGAGGGGCCGAAGCGCTGGACCGCGCTCATCGAAGCAGCATCTTCGCCCCGCAACAGGCCGTAGTCGTTGATCAACACCAAGCCATGGGGGTCAAGGCTGGCGAGCACCTTTTCCACGCTGTCGATTGCGCCGTAGTTGAGCACGATCTTCGGCCAGTCATGACCAAAAGTGAGTGCGTCGCTCAAGCCGGTGTATTTTCGCTCGCAGGGGCGAAAACGCACTTCAAAATCCAGCACCGGCAAGAGATTCAACAGCGCCGGATCGAGGTTACGAGCAAGCGCTGCGATCTCCTGCAGCGAGAGAGACGTATGCCGCTTGACGCGCGCCTCATCCGCGCTAAGGTGCGTTCTGATGTGTAATTCCTCCGGTGCATTCGGTCCATTACGAATCACCGTGGCCGGCATTGAATCAAGCGCGTAATTGAAGAAGGCGGCTCGCACTCCGGCAAGGACCCGCCCGGGCAATCCGTCAACCTCAATCCGCAACGGGTCGATACCGTCTGCGCGGGCGAGAACGGCGCTGCACCCGGAGAACAGGCCGAGTTCGCGCCACTGGGCCACCGTCCGCGGCGACCGGTCCGTTACGTAGTAGGTAATCTGCTTGTGAAAGCACCGGCCGTTCTGCTCATTCAGGCGTGCAAACTCATCCAGAAATAGTCGGGCAAACAGTCCCGTGCCCGCTCCTATTTCGAGGACGTCGAACGCGCCCGCGGGCGGGTGTTCCAGGCAGTTCGCGAACAGGAGCCGGGCTGCATTGGCCGACAGGGTGCCGCTACTCGTGATCGTGTAAGGGATGTCACTTTGCACAAATCCCCGCGTGCCCGCGGTGTTCCAGTACGCTTCCGAGAGCCTCCATTCGAGGCTTTCCGACAAAGGCTTATCGTCCTCTAGCATCCGGGGAGCGATGGCAACCGATTTCAGGGTCTGGAGGGGGTCCACAGCCGCGGCAGCGGATGGCTGCGGTGCTTGTGCCCCGTTGGACTGAAGTTCGGGTTCAGATGCCGATAAGATGTTAGTCATGCTGGTGATCCGGCAGGCGCAGTTCGATGCGCTGGTTGAAAGCAAATGGCGTGAATTTGTGCGTTACGCGCGGGAACACTGCCGGCAAGCACATCCTGAAATATGCCAGCTTTTGGGAGAAGACGGCGTTGCAGCGAAAGTGGAATCGGGGCTGCGCCAGGCACGTTCCTTCGGATTCTACAATGGCGATGATCTGTGTCGCTATCTCGATCTGCTGTTCATTGAGGGCGACCAGCTGCTGGCGCAACCCTGGGCAGTGCAGATTCTCGGCTTCGCGGATTATGCTCCGTCCACCCGTTTGGATCTTCTGGAGCGCACAGCCCGCCGTGTTCGGAATGGGCTCCCGGTTGCTCTCCCGTTCCTGGACGAGGAGGAGGAAGTTCCAAACACCTCGGAAGAGGAGATGACTGCGGAAGAGGAAGAAGACATAGAGACACTGCCCGATGCAAGCTGGCCCGAGCCCGCAGAGGCTCCTGTTCCGCCCCCCGTTGTGATGCAGCCGCCGGACGCATCCTGCTCGACACCTCCCGCCGACGCCGAGCCAGGACGCGATTACTGAGAAGCAGGGCCTGTTCCGTCAAGCCGAAACTCGTTACTCTAATTAAGAACGGGTTTGTTAGTCCAAGGTAGATCGGTCGATGGCGAATGGAAAGGGTGCTCCACCTCCCAGCGGCGGTGTTCCGCCATGCCAGTGGAAACTGCACATCAAGGTACACTCACAGGAGCGGTTCTGGCCCAAGGATCCTTTTCAGGTTGAGTTTGGTCCAGTCGGAGCAGCGGATCCTGCTACTCCGCTGATTCCTCCGATCAATGGCCCCTGGTACAAGACCGATGTCAAGATGGTGAAGAAGACCTCGCCAGAGGTAGTCTTCAAAGATTGCGGGCTGAAGAACGGTGGTGTCACCGCTAGAGTACATAAGCTCGTAAACGAAAAAGACTGGGTACTGGTTGACGGCGCCGGCTCGACCACTTTGCAAGCGAACCAGAATGTGGCCGAGACGATCGATTCCGGACAAAAGCATCAGGTCGATCTCTTTATCCGCCATCCGCTGAACGTGTACCTCGAGTTCAAGTTTCACGATCCGCAGAAGACAAACACTTTTCCCTTCCCCAAGGACTTTCCCGTTCAAGTCTGGAACACCAGCAAGATCCTCGAGAAGAAGACGGATGAGAAGGGCCGAATCGACTTCGAACTCGACCGGCAACACAAGTGGTTCACCTTGAAGTTCGGAGATGGCCCGGTCTACTTCACGGTCGGCGACGGGTCGACGGGTAAATGCGCTCTGAAACTGGATGCCGACCGGAAGGCGATGAGCCTGGCCGGGGAGAAGTTTTTCAGCCCCCCAGACGTGTGGTCACTGCGCGAATCAATCTGGGAGTTCAGCGAAGAACCCAAGTTCATCGACGGAGTGGTGGCGCGCAACAATAACGAGGGCAAGATCTACGTTTTCAAGTCGGCGGGCCGTAACTGGGTTCGGAGAATCGGCGAGAAAGACGCGCCGATCACGATGACGCTCGACCCGCACTGGCAGTTCAACCGGTTCGAGTTTTTCGATCGTTACTACGGACATTCCGATCACGGTCACAAGCGAGCCAACATCCCGCCTGTGTTGGTTGAAGCGGTTTCCACAAAGGGCAAGACGGAGATCCGGGAGGGTAGCGGTCACTGGGTATTGAACCCGAAATCCGTGGACGACAGCGTCCTCGCGGTTCCATGGATCCGTCAGAAGAAGAGCAACGGCGTGAAAGCCGAGAAGCCGGACGACGGTTGTTTCCTGCGCTTCAAAACGGACACTGATACGTGGGTTTCGTCGAGCGCCGCCGATACGCGCAAGATCGAGATCATTCCAGCGGGCGACCCCAAACTGGCGCCTGGTGTCGATCGGCTTAAGTATTACGACCTACCCGAGCAATGGGAATCGCGCAAGTATTGGACCCGTTTCGGCAAGGGCGCTGCGCAGACAGCCAAGTTCTGGAAGGACTGGAGAAAGGCGGACTACCTCAAGAGCCGCGCCGTGGGTGAGCCGATCATTTTTTCGCTGGACGATATCGTGCTGAGCGATGCGGGTTTGAATCCGTTGAAGCTGACGAAGAAGGACCGCTTCGCCGTCTTTTACCACCGCTTCAAGCCTGACTACGATGAGGCAGCAAACGTATCCAGTCACGGCGTCTACAAGAAGCACGCCAAGGAAGAATACTTCAGCGATATCGAACTCAAGGGCGCCAAGTTCAACTACCTCACGCAATATCCGAATTGGGTGCGCCTGCTGGCGGGTGTCACAGCGCTGTACGATGCGTTCGACAAGCGTACCGTGTCAGGCGTCCTCGGTGCTCGCGCCGCAGTAAAGTGGTTCGATCCGATTGCCTCGGGCGTGGCGCCGGGAAATGCGGTCGGCTGGCAAGCCGCCATCGACAAGACACACTTCATACTCGAGCCCTATTACGGCCAAGCCCAGCACAAGCATTGGATGCAGTTCAACGCGGGGGGCGGCCGCGTCGGCCGTTTCGACATGGCCCTGATTCGGAATTGCGACCGCCAGGGCGCGAAAGAACTGTTCGTCAGCATGCAGTATTTCCGGCTGTTCTTCGACTTTATGGCCGATTCGAAAGTAGCCAAGGCAAAACGCCCGGGATACATCGTCGACGCCGCGGTTGCGCTGATGAATCGATGGAACGGAAATGATGCCGCGAGTGCCCATCGCGGCGAGATCGTGCCTCAAGACGCGGCAAAGAACCTGACTGGAGAAGTGCTGTGGTTTGTGCAGCCGGTGGCATCGATCAACGAGGCGCACTTTCAGATGAAGGTCACGTCGTCGGTGGACCGGGCTTCGATGGGCTCGGTACGAGGGACGGGAACAATCGGTGATGATGCCGCGAAGCCGGCGCCAACGTACGGCACAGCGTTAGCTTACGTGCTGGCTCACGAATTGGGGCACGGTGGATCGTTGCCGGACGAATATGCAGAGCGGGTCAATTGGGCGTCCAGAGGAACGGCTGGATTTTCCTGCAATACGCCCGGGGATCCGTTTGTCGACGAAGGTTTATACCCGGAGTTCAACGCGTCGGTATACGCGGCGGCCAACCCGCCGTATCCGATGATGACGCAGACGGTCGAAATGCGAAACCGGTACTTCTGGCACAACGCCGAGTTTGCGCGGAAGTTCATCGGAGACGCAATGTTCGCGAAGTACGATACGTTCCCCGAATACAAGGTGCCGGGTCACCCGAGCTATCCGCGCAGCCAGTACTCGCACTGGCCGATCGCCACCGCTTTAAATCATGGGCTCGGCGCAAAAGGGCGGGCAGATATTTATCTGCACGCTGCTGGAAAAGAGCGCTACACCCAGACCTTGATTCCGAAGGGCCCCTACGATGGCATCCTGACCTTACTGTTGAAGTTGGTCTTATATGAAACGGCGGCAGCCTCGTCGGCAATCGACGTGCGGGACGCGATTCGAAATACCATCAGGAACTACAACAAGCGGTTTTATGGAACCGGCGGCTTAAGCGTCTCCACTGATGCGGGCAATAAGGACTTTAACTGTGCCAGGACGATGTTCCGGCTGTCACCCCGTTTTGCGCTGGATGCTCCTGACAAAACCGCAGCCGATTTCGCAAAAGCGGCAGACTGGGCCGCGTACCAGGTGACTTGGGCGAATAAACTCGCTTCCACCCTGGCAACCTTCGGCAAGCATTTTGACGTCAATGTTGTGGATGCCAAGGTAGGAGCGTCAGGATTCAACGCCGTTACGAACAAATACGACCTGATCGTGGATTACACCGACCCCAACGTGGCAAACCTGATCAAGGGTTGGACAGAGCAGTATTTCCGCGAGATGATCGGGTTGCCGTATGATGCGGGGAATCCGCAGAAGATGGTGGCGGGGGACTTGAAAGCCGTCGCGCAGGCTGTGTTCACCAAGAACGCCGATGTCAAGGATTTATAGGCGAACGTTTCTGTTGGGCTTCCAGGCATTGGGCCTGGCGGCACAGAAGCGTGCGCCGAAAAGTGTTTCGAAAGCTGCTCCAAGAAAAGGAAAGAGCGTGATCGAAATTGAACGCCGCGTTTCGTTTCTCGCCGCGCAGCCGGTACCGGTGAGAGTGCAGCCGCTGGAGGAAGGGCATGCTACAGCCCGGCCTGCCGCGCCGGGGATTGAAACCGCAGAATTCGTGCGCCATTTCGCAGGCAATACAGCCAACTCACGCTTGCCGGGGGTGTTGGGTGATAGGTCCTGGGCTGTGAAGTGGACGGCTGCGTTCCCCTCGGAGCCGCTCTCGGTGATCCGCGGCGCCCGGCGCATTCTGGTGCAGTGGTCGGGTGAATGGCGGCTGCTGAGCGATACCGGTAAGCAGGTTGCGGAAGGCTATTGTGGGCGGTCGCCTCTGGTGATTGATGCCCGCGCCAACTTGTTTCAACTGATCACCGACGCGCTTGGCTGGGAAGTGCGAGACCTCGATACAGGTGAGCTGAAGTTTCAGAACGCTCTGCCCTACAACGAGAACTACTCCTGGCCGGTGCTGTTCAGAACAGGAAGCCGCTTTCTTGCCTTCGCGAACGTTCAACCTCCGTTCAGCCATGGCGAGCCGGAAAAGGCGTTTTCCCTGGCTCAGTTGCTTGAGCTGGGGACACCGATCGAAACCGACAACAGCAAACTGGTGCGTAATTTAAAACGATTCGAGCGGCTCAACATCAGCACAGCGGACACACGCGCGGCGGCTGGCGCTTCAGGCGTGATTACCTTTGCCGGGCCAAATGTGATCGCGAGAATCGATTCGAATCTCCAGGTCGCGGCTATCTTTGGGGCATCGTTCAAGCCGCTGCAGATTTCGCTGGATGAAGCCGACTGGATGCATCTGGTGGTGGACTCTGGAGAGAATGGGCGAAGCCTTTGGATTGTCACTCCCAACGGTGCGCGCATGGCAAACGGCAAGATCGCGGTGGACTTCGGCGATCCCGTACAACCACCGATTCTGGGCTA
>Ga0073934_10010963_pt1 | contig 11106 bp, 6 predicted proteins | sample LarsenN4metaG_FD_76834 | JGI IMG/M metagenome (GOLD analysis project Ga0073934, IMG submission 76834) | Hot spring sediment bacterial and archeal communities from British Columbia, Canada, to study Microbial Dark Matter (Phase II) - Larsen... ...
AATCCTGCGCCGACCACCGCGGCGTTCAACGGCCGCGAGAGCCTCTGCTCCCGGCGCAAGATGTCCTCGAAGATGTTCATGGCGGATGGGGGTGCAACTTTTATACCCGAGCCTGCACCGCTTTGGCTCCGCTGCGGGCACGCTCCACCATGCGCTCGAAGATCTCGGCATAGCGCCGGCAAATGTTCTCGATGCTGAAGGGCTCGGCTGCCTTCTTCGCCTCCTCGCCCAGGCGCCGGCGCAGGGTCCTGTCCTCGAGAAGCCGAACGAGCTGCGAGCGCCATTCGTCGAGGTTGTCGGCGAAGAGGAGATGCCTTCCATTTTCGCCCAGCTCTCGATACGCGGGGAGGGTGTCGCACACGACGGGCAAGCCCAGCGACATGTAGTTCAGGACCTTCACGGCCGGCTTTTGCGACTGGTACTCGACGTACTGGCTCCCGAGGGCCTTGCACTCGATCGCAATGTCGCTCGAGAGCATCATCTCCTCCCACTCGGCGTACGTCTGGGTCTCGCGCCAGGCTTCGATGAAGACGAGCTCCGCCCCGTGCTCCCGGAGGATCCCCCGGATCATGTCCTCGAGCTCCTGGTACTTCTCGCGGGGCATGCCGACCTTGCGGGCGTCGTAGCGCGGGTTGTGGTGGATCGCGTTCTCCCAGATCACGCGCCGGACCACGTCCCGGTACTCGAGCGCATTGCGAGTCTCGAGACGGCTTGCGTGGCCCACGAAGAGCACTTCGCCTGCCGGTCGAACCGCTGCGATGGCCTCCGCCTGCATGCGCGACACGGCCAGAGCGTAGTCGGCGATTTGCTCCGTGAACGCATCGGACGTGCTCCCCGTGTCGGCCCCCGGACCGTCGCAGGGGTTCGATGCGAGGACGACCCCGCGCGCCCGGCACGATGCCTTCAAGTGCGGTGCGGCCTGGAGGAAGTCCTTGAAAAGGCTCGATTTCACGATCACGAGGACGTCGGCGCCCTCCGCGAGCGCCTCGATCCGTTTCACGGGTACGCGCCGGAGCAAGCCCTTGCGCGCAAAGTGGTCCTGCGGCAGGAGAGTCAGGCTCGATTCAATGCGCCCAGGGGCGGCCCGCTCGAGGTAGGTGGAAATCCGGACAGCCTGAGTCTCGATGCTCTGGAATTTGCCTTCAGCTCCAACAAATCGGACGTGGATCATTGTCGAAATAATCCAAATGCAAACTTCATGCCCGGGCAAGGGGCCCTGAAGCACATCGAGCTCAAGGCTGCCGGCAGCTCACTTCACGGCGTAGTACCCGAGCAAGATCGACATCTCGTCCTCCGACGTGGGGCCGAACGTCAAGGGAGGTGCGTTGTCGTTGGGCGGGTCGTCGTAGGTGAACGTCGTCGTGAACCGGATGCCCTGGCCGGGCTTGAGGATCAAGGGCGGCTCGAAGACCTTGTAGACGGGGTCATCCCAGTCGACATTGTCGTAGAGTTGCTGCTTCGGGTTGACGTCGACGCCGTTTTGCGTCAGGAACGCCTGGAACCTGACTCCGTGGCGGTGCATGTGGGAGCCGAGCGCGTAGATGTGCGTCTCCTTCGTCACCCTGCCGTTCGAGCCGAGGGTGGGATCCGCCTGCGTGCTCGTCACGCCCGGGAAGAGCCACTGGACTGTGCGCGTTTGATTCGGCGGGACGTTGATCAAGGGGTTGATGTCGAAGATCGGCTTCGTGAACGTCGTCACCTCGGCGGGATCGGCGAAGAAGATGTTGACGTAGACCTCTCCCGTGAGCGGCTCCGTGCCGCTCAGGTTGATGTAGTGGGAGTTCAAGTCGAAGCTCGCGTCCTTCGTGAACTTGAGGCCGACGCCGTCCGGGAAAGACTGGCTGAAGAACGACTGCTGCGAGCTCGCAATGAACCGCTGGCTCGTCAGGAAGTTGGCGAAGCTTGACTCGCGGATCCCTGCCGGCGGCTTGCTCGCAGCGATCCACTGATAGAGGATGAAGTGGTGGCTCTCCTCGGACATGTGGATGTCGATCCGCTTGACCGTCACGCCGTCGGGGTACGCCGCAAAGGGTTTGTCGATGAAGTAAAAGATCTCGCGCTCGGCACGAGATCCGATTGTGAACGACGGCAAGTGGAGCTGGACGCCGTTCTCCGGGACGGGCGGCTGCGAAATGCGGCCGGGAGGCGGCGGCGACTCCTCGCTGATATCGGGAACCCCGCGGATCGTGCCCTCCAGGGGCGCCCCGGCCAGGATCCACTCGCGGATCGCGCTCACCGTGGCCTCCGAGAGGGGCTGCGAGGAGTTCGCCGGCATGCGGTTGCCCTCGCCAGGGCCAGGAACGCCGAGCTTCTTGAGGAGGAAGCTGTTCTCCGGCTTGCCCGGATCGACACGCAAGAGGTCTGCGGCAAGCGCCACCTCGTTGACCGGAGCAATCCCGACGAGCGCCTCGTACGCCTCCTCCCGGCTCCCCAGCGCCAGCCCGCCCTTGTGCCGCTCGGTCGAGTGACAGGAGCTGAACGCGCACGAAGTGGCGAAGACCTTCTCATAAATGCTCGTGAAGGAAAGCTCGCCTTCCCCATCGCAGGTGCGCTGCTCCGCCTCGGAGAGCGCTGCCGGCGCCGGTCCGCCGAGGAAAAGGTAGTTCAAGACGACGACGGCATCCGTGATGTTGACCGCCGCATCGCCGTCGGAGTCGGCCAGGAGGTCGCACGCCGGCGCCTCGCCGCCGAGAAAGAGGTAGTTGAGGATCACGACCGAGTCGGTGATGTTGAGCACGTCGTCCTTGTTGGCGTCCCCGCGGGTCGAGACGTGGGCCTTGCGGGCGCCATCGGCGATCCAGTCGCGGATCACGTCGACGTCAGCCGCCGGGAGCGGGTCCAGCTCGTAGGGCATCTGCTTGCCGAACTTCGGTGTTGCGTTCGTCAGCTTGTCGATGATCGGGCTCTCCTCGGGCTTCCCCGGCACCACAATCGGCTTCTCGTACTGAAGACCGACGCTCGCCATGATCTTGTCGTACGTGGTCATCTCGACCCCGTTTGTCTCCTCTCCGATGTGGCAGCCCATCCCGCCGCAGCTCTTCTGGAGGATCGGCTTGACGTCCTTCTCGAAGAAGACGAGCTCGTGGGCAAGGCTCACGCACGGAAGCAGTAGGACGGTACATACGGCCAGCGAACCAGCAGCAGGCAATCGCAAGAGACCAAACATTAGGGGCATCTCTCCAATCAATACGGCAAAAGGGTCGAAGGTGTTCCCTCGCAAGGACTCCGATCCTAACCGAGGGCTCCTGGTTTGTCGCCCTCCGGGGCCCGATCTTTCCGGTAACCTTTTCCCCGAACGGTTCGCGAAAGGAGGAGGTCGAAGAGGAAACCCGGCAGGCACCTGAGGAGCTTCATGGGCACTGTCAGGCGCCGTGGGAAGTGTATCTCGCGCTTCCCACGGAGGATTCCGTCGATGATCCGCTTCGCGGCCCGGTCCGCAGGCTGCAGGAATGGCATGGGGAAGCGGTTCCGGTCGGTCAGCGGGGTCTTGATGAAGCCCGGGGAGACCGTGATGACCTTCACACCCCGCCCCCAAAGGTCGAGACGCAGACTCTCGAGGAACGAGGTCAGCGCCGCCTTGCTCGCGCAGTAGGGAGCAGCGGTCGGGAAGCCCCGGACGGCGCCGATGCTCGAGACCCCGACGATCGTGCCGGAGCGGCGCTCGAGCATCCCCGGCAGCGCGGCCTCGATCGCGTAGACGGCGCCGAAGTAGTTGACCTGCGTGATGCGCTCGACAAGCTCAGCCGAGAACTTGTCCGGGAAGAGCGAATCGCCGATCCCGGCATTCAGGAGGAGCACGTCGATGCCGCCGAAGCGTGCCTCGCACTCTCCCACGGCGGCGTGGACCCGAGCACGGTCGCGGACGTCCCCCACCTGAACGATTACCTCGGCGCACGCCGAGAGTCCTCTCAGCTCGGAAGCAAGCTTCTCGAGCAGGTCCCCTCGCCGTGCGAAGAGCGCCATCCGCGCTCCCCTCGAAACGAGCTCCCTGGCCAGGGCCTCTCCGAGGCCACTCGAGGCTCCCGAGAGCCACACTCGCCAGGGGAGCCTCGGCTGTGCTGGAGCTGCCACGCCCATGGGCGACCGCCGTCAGCGCGTCGACGGGACCGGCGCGACCTCCTGCTCGTAGGTCCGCTTTTCCTGCGGACCATCCTTGAGCCGGAGAGCCGCCTGGTAGAGGCGGTCCCCCCACGGAGTCGGGTAGCGACCCGTCAGGCAGCCGAGGCAAAGCTCGTTCTCCGGCGGTCCGATCGCCCGGCTGAGCTGCTCCAGCGTGAGGTAGCGCAGGCTGTCGGTCCCAAGGTCGTCGGAGAGCTTCATCAACTCCGCCGCAGAAAGCTCCACTCTCGGCTCAACCCCCAGGAGCTTGGGCGCGAAAAGCTCGCTCACGGTCGACATGTCGATCCCGTAGCTGCACGGCGCCATGATCGGCGGACAGGCGACGCGAACGTGCACCTCTCTCGCGCGGCCCTGTTCCCGCAGCATTGCCACGATCACTCGAAGCGTGTTCGACCGCACGATGCTGTCCTCGACGACGAAGACCCGCTTGCCCTCGAGGACATGCGGCAGGGCAGTGTACTTCCGCTTGGCTCGCTCCATGCGGTTGCGGCCCTCGATGAATGTGCGGCCGACGTAGCGGTTGCGGATGAGGCCCTCGAGCGACGGGATGCCGAGCTTGTAGGCCATGGCGTCGCAGGCCGCCCGGGCGGTGTCCGGCACAGGCACGGCGACGCAGTCGGACTTGTCGCCCAGGGGGCCTTCCCCTTCGGCCAGCGCCTCTCCGAGCCGCTTCCGCGTCAGGTAGACCGGCCGGGCGTTCAAGGTCGAGGCGACGTTGGCAAAGTAGACGTACTCGAAAAAGCAGAAGGCGGGCCGGGGCGAGTCGGCGAAGCGGATCTTCCGGTACCCCGAGCGCGTCACGTGCAGGAGGCAGCCCGGCTCCAGGTCGCGGACATCCGTGAATCCGCGGTTCGTGAGCGCGAGGCTCTCGGAGGCGGCAGCAAAGAGGTTGCCCTTGACGGCGTAGCAAAGCGGCCGGAAGCCGCGGGGGTCGCGGGCGAGGACGAGATCGCCGTCGGCGTTCAAAAAGGCAAGCGAGTAAGCTCCATCCACCGTCTCGGCAATGTGCCGGAATACCTGCAGGAGGTCCGGCTTGGAGTCTCCCTGGAGCGCGTATGCCAGGTGGTGCATGAGCACCTCGGTATCGTTCTCGCACTTGAGGTGGTAATCGCCCTTCGCGAGGATCCCGGCGCGGAGCTCTGAATAATTAGCCACGTTGCCGTTGAAGCAGAACGCAAACCACTTCCACTTGCGGCCGTGCTCCCGCTGGAACGGCTGTGCATGCTCGCGGTCGTCGCTGCCGCAGGTGGCGTACCGCACGTGGCCGATCCCGGCCCGCCCACGGCACCGGTCCATGATGTCGCGGAACTTGGCAGGGTCGGGGAATGTCAGGTGAAACACGTCCGAGACGCTCCCGACGTCCTTGTACGTGTCAAGAATCTTCGCCTCGCTCTCGTTGTACCGGGTGATCCCGGCCGCGAGCTGGCCCCGGTTCTGGAGGTCGATCAACATCTCGGGGAGCAGGCGCACGACGTTGCCCTCCCCCTCGAGGGGGCCGTCATCCACGCGCGCGTCCATCCGGTACACGGCGGCAATCCCACACTCGTCGTGAATTGGATCGAGCACTTTGTGAGCTCCTGAAGCCTCCCCCGGCAGCCAGGGAGCGGCAAAACGGGTCGGTTCTGGGACTTGGGAAAGTGGGAATGGTACCAAGGGGACGGGGGGGATGCCAGGAGGGGGGACGGCCAGGCTCCTGAAGCCGCCGCCGAGAATCCCTCCCAGATGGGCTGGAGAACCGTGTTTGGAGAGTACGTGGACTTCACAACCAGCTTCTCGGTGCACAGATCCAGGGAGTCTCCCGATGACCTCGAACCCATGCTTTGCCGTCACGATCGTCTCGCTCCTTGCAATCCCCGGCGGTGCGCTGCGCGCCGACACGCCCACGGCCCTCGTGACGAGCGGAGTCACCGACTACTCCCTCTCCGACCCGAAGGTCTTCTGGCACACGGCTGCCGATTGCCCCCTGGACCCCCCTAAATCACCCGTGGGGCCGGCCGGGGACGACGACGAGGCGATGGGAGGGGGTGGGAGCGCCGCAGACCCGGAGGTGATCACCCGCGTCCCCAGCTACGGCGGCATGAAACGCAAGCTCTTCGAGAAGAACCCCTCGAGGCCGGCCGGCAAGTGCAACCCCTACCACTTCTACTCCGACATTGCCGCCGACGCGAGCCACGTCTACTGGGTCGACTCGACCGGCCTCGTGCGCCTCCCGGTCGAGGCGAACGTGGGCGACCCCGTCGAGGTCCTGAACGCGACCATCACCGGAGCCGACAACCTGCCGCGGGCCGAGATCGCGATGGGAACCACGTCGGTCTACGTCCTCCGCTACGTGACCGCGACGAAGGGGGACATTTTCGGCGTGTCGAAGGCCGATGGAACGAGGACGCTGATCTGGCACCTCGAGCAGCACTGCTCGCGGCTCTCGTTCGACGGGCAGTACGTGTTCTACAAGCCCGACTCGTCATCGCTCTTCTTCCGAGTCAATGTCACGGATCACTCGAGCACGACGGGCCTCTCGACCGGCGACGGCTCCCACGGCGCCTCCAGCCTCTGGTCCGAGGGCCTCCGCGGCCGGCCCCCCCTGGACAGCCACTACGTCTTCGTGGGGCATGGGCCGAAGCTCTACCGCTACAACATCCTGACCGCCACGCCCACGGGTCCGATCTACACGAGCACCGACGCCAACGCGTCGATCTTCACGATGACCGGCGACTCCTCCTACGTTTACTTCTTCGAGGCGCGGCCCTTCACTTGCCCCGGCTGCATCTTCCCGACGTACACGCAGCTCCTCTTCCGCCGCCCGCAGACAGGCAACGGTGCTGCGGAGCTCCTCTACTCCCGCGAATCGCAGAGCTTGAACCTCCTCGATGTCTCCCACCTCACGACGGACGGGAAGTTCCTCTACTGGCAGGAGGCTTTCAGGGTGATGCGCCTCCCGAGCAACGCAGCGGAGCTCCCGAAGACAAACATGCGCGTGACGGACATCGAGGTGACGCAGGGAATCCAGGACCTCACGAACAGCGTGCCGCTGATCGACGGAAAGCGAACCTTCGCTCGCGTCTACGTGGAATCGGACGGCCCGGACGTCTCCGGCGTCACGGCGTGGCTCTACGCGACCTGGACGGGGGGCGGCGGCGGACCAGTCGGGCCGTCGAACACAAACTCGCAGATCACTGTCTACTCGTTCCCGGTCCGCGACAACCTCGACGACAGCTTCTACTTCCAGCTCCCGTGGGACTGGATCGGGAAGCCGAATCTGAGGCTGCGAGCCGAGCTCAATCCCAACAAGGTGCCGATCCAGGAAAGCTACGCGAACAACAGCCTGACCGTGGGCCCGTTCACGTTCAAGGCTTCGCCGAGGCTCGAAGTGCAGTTCATCGTCTGGGAGTTTGATTGGGCGGGAAAGCGGTACACGGTCGACTATGAAGACCACGTCCTGCCGACCTACTCCTGGATCCGTCGGGCCTACCCGCTCGCAAGCAGCGCCCTCCCCGCCTCCGACCCGGGGCCCGGCTTCCGCCCCCGTCTGCGATATGTCTTCGACGAGGACCTGGGCGCCGAGGTCGACCGTTCGTCGGACGACTGCGCCGAGCTTCTTACCAACGATGATCCAAAAGATGACGACCAGGTCTCGCTGTGCGCGAGCGCCTACACGAACAGCAAGATGCAAGCGATGCAGGCCGAGTACGGCGACGACGTCTTCTACTACGGCATGATCTCCGACGAGCACAAGTTCCCGCGCGGGCAGGCGAGCGGAAAGACGTCGTCAGGGCCCGTCGGGGACGCCTGCTGCGGTGCGGTCTGGGACACGGATGGAACCTACAGCGACTGGTACGCCGGCCACGAAATCGGGCACACTCTCGGGCGCGGCCACCCCATCAAGGAGTCCGACGACCCCGACACAAAGGACGTGACGGAGGGTTGCGGTCACGACTCGGGCGATCCCAACTACCCCTATGAGGGCGCGAAGATCGGCCCTGGCATCGGCTCCCTGGAGGGCTTTGACATGGGCGACGCCTACAACAAGCCGGCGGTGCTACCGCAGTCGATCTGGACGGACCTCATGAGCTACTGCGACTACCAGTGGATCAGCGACTACACCTACAAGGGCATGTACGACACCATGGCGGCTGGCTCCGGCGGCGCGCAGGCCCAGCAAGGTGGCGGCGGCGGTGTGGCCGGGGACTTCCTCAGCGCCTTCGGCGTCATATTCCCCGACTCGAACAAGGCAACGCTCCACCACGTGCGCAGGCTCGCTTCCGTCGGCCGGATCCCGGCTCGCCGGCCGGGAGCCTACGAGCTCGTCCTCTGCAATGCGCAGGGCGCAAGGCTCGCCGGCTATGCCTTCGAGCCAAGCAGTCTCGAAGATGGAGGCCAGCAGAGCAGCCTCGGCTTCGGCCTCATCGTGCCCTTCGCGCCGGGAGCACGTCAGCTCAAGATCTCCCGTGTCCCGGGCGGCCAGGTGCTGGCCATAAAATCGATCAGCTCGAGCCCGCCGGTCGTGAGCAACGTGGCGCTCCAGGGCGCTCCCAACCCCGTCTCGGGCGTGGTCACGCTTGGCTGGACCGCGAGCGACCCCGACGGGGACAAGCTCTGCTTCGACATCCTCTACTCGAACGACGCCGGCGCGAGCTTCGCTCCCGTCCTCCTCAACGTCAAGACGCTCAGCGCGCCGATCGATTCCTCGCGCCTCGCCGGCGGCGCCGGCAAGTTCCGCGTCACCGCCACAGACGGCGTCCACACTGCCTCCGCCGACAGCCCGTCTTACAACATGTCCAGGAAGGGCCCCGTGCCCCGCATCGTGCTGCCGGAGCAGGGCACGCGCGTTCACTGGGGGACCCTCGTCAACTTTGCGGGCGAGGCCGATGACCTGGAGGACGGGAGCGTCGCCCCCGCAGGCCTGACGTGGTTCCAGGGAAGGACGCTCCTGGGAACAGGGCCGCTTCTGTCCATGGACAACCTGAAGGTCGGCGAGAACATCATCTCGCTCCAGGCGGTCGACTCGGACGGCATGTCGGCGAGCGCGAGCGTCATCGTGATCGTGGACGACGACCTGACCCTGCCGGGCCCCACGCTCACCGCCGGCCCGAGCAAGATCGGCTGGCACGTCGGCGCTGGCTCCATCGGCTCGGTGACAGCTCAGATCGGCATCTCGAATGCGGGGAGCGGCATCCTCAACTGGACGGCGAGCGAGGGCGCACCCTGGCTCACGCTCAGTGCCACGAGCGGCAGCGCGCCGGACCTCATCACAGTCACCGCAGTTGTCACCGGCATCGCCGGCGGCACGACGCTCGCCGAGAACATCGTGATCAGCGGGCCAGCTGGGCAATCGGTCACGATCCCCATCACGCTTTCCGTCGGCGACACCTACAGCGAGCCGGTCGGGCCGGGATCTCCGGGCGGCTTCAAGCGCGGTGACTCGAACGGGAGCGGCGGCGTCGACATCTCCGATGCGATCAACACGCTCGGCTACCTCTTCGGAGGATCCGGCACCGTGGCCTGCCTTGACGCGGCCGACGCCAACGACGACGGGAAGACCGACATCTCGGACGCTGTGGCGACCCTTGGATTCCTCTTCCTCGGCCTTGCGCCCCCGCCGGCCCCCGGTCCGATCAACTGCGGATTCGATCCGACCGCCGATCCGCAGACGGAGTGCGGATACGATCCGTCGAATTGCTGACAGGCTTCCGCCGGTAGCCCTCGATCCATGCGCTCAAGTGCTTGCCCGGACAGCTCGTCGGACCGAGGCCGCAGTCTCCACGCACTTCGCTGTGGGAGAGAACCTGCGAGCGCGGAATCGAGCTCCGGGCACGCAGCGCGCCGACGAGCTTCTCGAGGCTTGCAGCCTGTGCAGTCGAAGGAGACTGCTGGTCGAAGTTGCCGAGCAACACGATGCCGAGGTTGCGATCGTTGGCCGCTGCACTGCCGGCGTGCGCGCCAATAGAGTCCGCGGGGCGGCCCTCCCAGACCCGGCCGGCCCGGTCCACGATGTAGTGGTAGCCGATATCGCTCCACCGGCGCTTCCGCATGTGGTCGGTTTGCATGGCCTTGATCGACCTGGCCGCTGAGTCCCGGTCGTCCGCGGTCACGATGCTGCCTCCCGTGTGGTGAATCGTGATTCTCGTCGGTCGCTGCATGCGTCCAAGCGCCTCGGTGGGCTCGGAGGCCGACCAGTCCGTGCGGCGAAGCAGCTCGATGCCCCCGAGGCTCCACTTCTTCCGTGCCCACGGCCACTCGCCCAGCCGGTATTGCTCGTAGGCGCACCAGGCCGTGCCCCCGGCCACGCAAAGCCAGAACACGCGGGCCAACAGGGCTCCAAGACCCAGGGCAGACTTCCTCTTCGGCATCTTCTCTTCCCTTCCGGCACTCCGGCTCTTCCGTCGTCACGTCCCACGCCTGCGAAGACGCCAATGTACGGGCAGTCGCCCGCCGATCAACCCCCCAGCGCCGGGAATCCATGGGCGCACCGAACCCCGAGGCACTTGACGGCAGTCGTGAGCCTCGATGAGAATCGCCCACACACTTTTTCAGGAGGTGACCTGTGGCCTGGATACGTGCCTTTTCTGGTCTCGCCATCCTGTTTGCGGGCTGCAGCTCGGGCAGCTTGCGCGTTGAGCCGTCCGAGTATGAGCTGACCAAGGAGGTCAGGGACTACGTGGACGGCCTCGACCCACAGGACGAGGCGATCGAGCTCCTTCCCATACCGTACGCCTCGAATGGAAGGGCAACCAATCGATTCGCCAAGGAAGCATCGTGGTTCCTCAACTTTGTGGACTTCAAGGCCGTGGGCAAGCTCGACGATGGTTACGGGTACCAGGAGGTCGACATGTGCTTCCCGCTCTTCATCGAGGTGAAGTCGTGCCTCTACGACGCCCAGGGCAAGCGCCAGGCAGTCCTCGACGGCGGCGGCTTTGGAGTCTATGGCCTTTATCCGACTATTGGTATCCTGACGTTCGAGACGCAGTTCGCCTGGAGCACCGAGCACCG
>Ga0073934_10010964_pt1 | contig 11104 bp, 10 predicted proteins | sample LarsenN4metaG_FD_76834 | JGI IMG/M metagenome (GOLD analysis project Ga0073934, IMG submission 76834) | Hot spring sediment bacterial and archeal communities from British Columbia, Canada, to study Microbial Dark Matter (Phase II) - Larsen... ...
AGGCGCTCGAGCAGGGCGTCGACCCGCGGGGCGTCACCGCTGCTGCCGAGCGTCGCCGGCCCGCTGCGCGGCTCGGTCACCTCGTCGGCCTCGCGCGCGGGCGGCGCGGCACGGCGCTCGGCGGGCGCGGGCGTCGGGTTCGCAGGGCGCTCGCCGGTCGGCCGCTCGGCGGTCGGCCGGCGCCGCACGCGCGAGGAGCTCGTGTCGGAGCTCTTCGACGGCTTCCACGAGCGGACGTTGCGCGCCGTCGTCTCGGGCGCGTTCGGGTCGGTCGTCTCGGACGCCGCCCGGTCGCGCGGCTCGCCGATCCGCCGGGGCCGGGCGGTCGAGGCGTCCGCCGGGACGGAGCCGGTCGTGGTCGGACGCGCCTTGAGCATCGAGCGGAGCGACTCGCGGTCGTTCGCGGCGCCGGACGTGCGGAACGCGCGCTCCTCGCGCCGGCGCTCTGGGCGGCGTATCCGCTCGCGCTCTGGCTCGCGAAGCAGCCGAACAGCGAGGTGCCGTTCGCGGCCCTGCTGTTCGGCGCGGTCGCGGTCTTCGTGCCGCTCCTGGTGCAGCGCCGGCCGGCGGCCGGGCGCGCGGTCACGTGCGGCGTCCTGCTCGGGCTCGCAACGCTCGTGCGGTCGATCGCGCTCGGCCTCGGCGGCGTGCTGGCGGCCGTGCTCGTCGCCGCCGGCCGGGGCCCGCGGGCCCGGCGCGGCGCGGTCGCGGTCTGTCTCGTCGCCGCGAACGTCGCGACGCTCGCGCCGTGGGTCGCGTGGGCGACCGTCCGGACGGGCGTCTTCGTGCCGGTCAGCACCGGCGGGCCGCCCAGCGTCCGCGACGGGTTGACGTTCGCCGTCCGGACGAAGGGCTACCGTGCAGCGGTCGACGTCCCGCCCGGCGTCCGGGCGCTGATGACCCGGATCGAGGGGCGCGCGGCGGAGCTCCGCTCGACGGGCGGGATCGCGCGCGTCGTCGCGGAGGAGGTGGCTCGCCGGCCGGCGGCGGGCGTCCACCTGCTCGCCTGGAAGCTCGTCCGGAGCTGGTACGCGACCGACAGCGGGCGAGGGGAGCGCGTCGCCCTGGCGGTGCATCTCGCGCTGCTGCCGCTCGTCGTGGCCGCGACGCGGCGGGCGGCGCTCGGCCGGCGGGCCGAGCGCGCCCTCGCGCTCACCGCGTGGGCGGTCGCGGTCTACTGCTGGATGATGACCGTCGTCGTCCTGTCGATCGTCCGCTACCTGGTGCCCGCGGTCGGCGTGCTCCTCGCCCTGGTCCCGGTGCTCTGGCCGGCGGCGCGCGGGCGGCGACGCCGCGCGCGCGATCAGCGTGCGGTGGGTTCGAGCCGGCTCGAGACGACGGGCGTCCCCAGCCCGTGCCAGCCTTCGGTGAACCCGGCGCTTTCCGGGCGGAGCTTGAACGAGTGACCGAGCACCGCCTCGGGGCTGATCGGGCGGAGCGCGCGTCCGATGGCGCGGAAGAACCCGCGCGGATACTCGTAGAACGCCGCCTCCGCGAACCGCACCGGGAGCGCGCGGCCCTTCATGTCGTACGTCGGCAGGTCGCCGGCGAACTCGCAGGGCCCGCACAGCACGGGCGCGGTGAGCCAGTTGTAGCTGCTGACGATCTTCGCCGAACCGATCTTGTAGCCCGGCTTCTGAAGCTCGACCCGGTAGCTGTTGTCGCGCCGCAGCCGGACGGTGGCGGGTGTGGTGACGGTGTACTTCTTCGTGGAGTCGAGGAAAAGCGGGCCGCGCTCGGAGAGCATCGGCGTGACGGTGGCGGTGGCGCCCGGCGGATCGGTCTCGATCTGCACCGTCTGGAGAGGACCGTGGATCAGCGTCGAGCAGCCGCTCGACAAGAAAGCCAGGGCGGCGACCAGCAGGCGTCCCGGATGCGTCATCACGACCTCCTCAGACGGATGCGGGTCCGACGCTGCCACGAGGGTCGGACCGTGTGCCGTCCCCGGCGACGGCACATTAGGGTATCCGGTCCCGCGCGTCCAGGCTCCGCTCGGGGGAGGGACGCGCGGAGCGGGTTACTTCTTCGGGCCGAGCACCGTCTCCTTGAAGCTCTTGGCGACGGAGAAACCTACCTTCTTCCGCGCGGGGATCTTGATCGGCTCGCCCGTCTGCGGGTTGCGACCCATCCGCGCCTTCATCTTCCGCAGCCGGAAGATTCCGAGGCCGGGGATCTTCACGTTCTCGCCCTTCTTCACGCTCTTGATCACGGTGTCGATCAACGAGCTCAGGACCTCGTCGGCCTGCTTCCGACTCACGCCTGAACCCTCCGCAAGCTTCGTCACCAACTGCGACTTCGTCATCAGCACCTCCTCAGGGGCGTGGGAAAACGAGCGCGGTTATTACGGCACGGTCGGGGCGGGTGTCAAGGAAACCCGCGCCCATCAAGGCTCAGCGCGTCCCGTCGCGCGACGCGCGGCGCGTGCGACGAACCGCCGCGCGCGCGCCGCGATGCGATCGCCGCCGCCGTCGCGCGGCGGATCGCCGCGGCGTCGTCGCGGTGCGCGCGCGCCGACGCGCGCGCGGGCGCCGCCGTGGCGCGCGCGGATGGCGGAGCCGCGTCCGCGAAATCCGCGACGGCGAGCACCGCCGGCATCGCGCCGCGCGGCGGCGCGTCCGCCGTCGTCCGGTCGACCGCCGACCGCGCGGTGCGTGCCCGCGTCGCCGGCCGCAACCCGGCGGTGCGGCGGCGCCGCGCGGGGTCTCGGAGGTGGGGGCAGGGGGCGCGCCGGTCCCCACTTCCCCCCGTGCACGCGCGCAGGCAGAGTCCTGGCATCGTGCAAGGTTGCCAGTGGAGGCCCGGTGCCCGGGGGGATTTTCGACCGTAGTATCGGCGGGATCCGCGGAAACCACCGGCATTCGAATTGCACCCGTCGGGCGGCGCTTCCGAGACCGAGGAGATGACGTGCAAGAGAGCGGGTCAGGGGCCGACAACGTTCGGGATCGCCTCGAGCAGATCATGGCGTCCTACGAAGAGATCGACCGCCGGCTGGTCTCGGCCGGGGGCCTCGGCAGCCTCCTCGGTCTCTACGAGCAGGTCCGCCGCGAGCTCGAGCGGGTGTCCTTCGAGGAGCTCGACCGGATGACCCTCGAGATCAAGACGGTCATCGAAGCGCTCCTGAAGATGGACTACGAGCTGCGTAAGGTCCACAACTTGAAGCTCGCCTTCGAGCTCCGGCCGCCGGGGCCGCGCAGCACGTCCTGAGGGCCGATTCCGGCCCGGCCGGGCGGCGCCGGGCCGGGCGCACCTGCCCGTGCGGGCGCTGTGTTCTCGCGCGGGTGCGCGATTTGTGCTTGCAAGTTTGCAGCGGCAACTCCTACAATGCTGCTCGATCGCAGCGGCGTGCCGGTTGCCCCCCGGCGGCACCGCGCGGCGGTGAGCTTCGGTCTCGACGGCGATGCGCGATCGATCGGGCGCGCAGGCCTTCCAGCCCAGGAGCCGCCGCCGATGTCCGGGGGGGAAACACCCCACGACGATGTCGGCGAAGAAATACCCCGGGCCGGAGGGACGGCGGCGGCTCGCGCCGCGCACCGAGCGTGCGCCCGCGTCGCGTCCGGAGCCGGGCGCGGTCGTGATCGTCCAGGAGAAGGTCCTGAGCGAGATCACCCACGAGCTCGGGAACTTCTTCCACAAGCTGTACTACTGGGCCGAGTACCTGCGCGACGCGCCGTCGCGGAAGCCGGCGGCGGGCGGCGCGGGCGAGAACGCCCCCCGCGGCGCGAGCGACACCAGCGCCGCGCAGATGCTCGAGGGCACCATCCGCGCGCTCGAGGACTTCCTGAAGGTCACGCTCGGCTACTTCCATCCGATCACGCTCTCGCCGATCCGCATGACGGCCGGCGATGTCGTCGAGGGGCTGCTGTTCCAGGTGCGCGCGCAGCTGAACGGGACGCCCGTCGAGGTCGCGCATTGCGACCGGTCGAGCGGCGCGGTTGCGATGGTCGACCCCGCGCACGTGTCGCGCGCGTTCGAGGTGCTCGCCCGGCAGGTCGCCCGCCAGGTCGGGCCCGACAGTCGCCTCGTGATCCGCTGCGAGGAGACCAGCCGTCGCGACTGCGCGGGCATCGAGGTCGAGTTCGCGGTCGAGCGGCCGGCCGAGACCTCGCCGCTCTTCCGCAGCGCGGAAGCCGGCCTCGAATGGGCGGTCGCCCAGCGCATCCTCGCGCTTCACGGCGGTGAGCTCGTCGAGCGCGCGCCGGCCGACGGCGGCGCGCGGTACGTCAGGGTGTTTCTCCCCCAGCTTCCGATCGAGGACTAAACCGCATGGAAACGCGCATTCTGATCGTCGACGACGACCCGTTCATCTGCCGTCAGCTGGAAGAGCTCTACTCCTCGCAGCAATACCAGGTGTGCGCGGCGCCGAACGCGCCCGAGGCGCTCCGGCTCCTCCAGGAGCACGAGTTCGCGCTGGCGGTCGTCGACCTGAAGATCCCCGGCACCGACGGCATCGGTCTCACACGCGAGATCCGCGATCGCTGGCCCGACCTCGACGTGATCATGATCACGGGCTACGCGAGCATCAAAGGCGCCGTGGAGGCGATCAAGCAGGGTGCCAGCGACTACATCACGAAGCCGTTCCAGAAGGAGGAGATCCTCCTCGCGACCGAGAAGATCCTCGAGAAGCGCCGCCTGCTCGACGAGATCAACTACCTGCGGAGCCAGCTCTCGGACCGGTATTCGTTCGCCAACATGGTGAGCCGCAACCGCGTCATGCACGAGATCTTCGAGACGATCACCGTCCTCGCGCAGAACGACGCGACGGTGCTCATCTACGGCGAGTCGGGCACGGGGAAGGAGCTCGCGGCGCGCGCGATCCACTTCCAGGGCAAGCGCAAGGGCGGACGCTTCGTCGCGATCAACTGCGCCGCGTTCCCGGACACGCTCCTCGAGAGCGAGCTCTTCGGCTACGAGCGGGGCGCCTTCACCGGTGCGATCCACGACCGCGTCGGCAAGATCGAGCTGTCGAGCGCCGGCACGCTCTTCCTGGACGAGATCGAGAGCATCTCGCTCAACATGCAGCTGAAGCTGCTTCGCGTGCTCGAGGAGCGCGAGGTCGAGAAGCTCGGCTCGAACCGGCGCATCAAGGTCAACATGCGGATCATCTGCGCCACCAACATGGACCTGGCGCAGCTCGTCGCCGAAGGCCGGATGCGCGAGGACTTCTACTACCGCATCAACGTCGTGCCGATCCGCATCCCGCCGCTCCGCGAGCGCATCGAGGACATCCCGCTCCTCGTGGGCGAGTTCCTCCGCAACAGCGAGATGGCGAAGGACAAGGGGATCAACCGGCTCTCCAACAAGGCGCTCTCCCAGCTCATGAGCTACGGCTGGCCGGGGAACGTCCGCGAGCTCGGAAACGTGATCGAGCGTGCGATCCTCCGCACGAGCGGCCCGGTGATCCGCGAGGTCGATCTGCCCGGCCACAGCGGCATCGGGAAGGAGCACGCGAACGGCAACGGCCGCGGCGGCAACTACGACTACGAGGTGCCGCTGAAGGAGTATCTGCGGCGCGCCGAGAAGGACTACCTGACGCGCGTCCTCCGGAAGTACCGGGGCGGGATCAACCTCTCCGCGAAGCACGCGCTGGTCGACGCGGCGACCCTCCATCGCAAGATGAAGCTCCACGGGCTCCGCCGCGAGGAGTACCGCCTCCGCGGCAAGCTCGACGGACCGGAGGGGCTCGCCACCGCCTGACCGGGGTGGGCCGCCGGGGCGCCGTGCCGCCGCCGGCGCATGTGACGTCCCGGGCGCCGCGCCGGTTTCGACCGGCGCGGCGCTCGTGCATCGGGGCTCCGACGCTCGCGCCAGGGGGCATGCAGCCGAGCCAGATCGACCCCCCAGATGCCGTGCGGATGCACGATGCGACCCGAATGCAAGGCGGCTCGACGCCCCGGCAGGTGCATGCGACTCCCGGCGCACCCGGCAGCGACGCTGCACGAGCGCTGCATCGGTGCGAGAGGCGGGCCTTTTTCGCGGCCGTCCCCCGAGACGAAAGTGTCGTGATTTCAATAGCCTCGACCTCTCAGGCTCGACCTTTATGGCATTGAATTTGCACAACCGCCGGCCACGTCATGGGAGTGGCCTGGCCGCGGTCCGAGGGGTGTGGATTGGAACCCCAGTGGTACGTCGTCCGTACCAAGCCCCGGAAGGAGGACTTCGCCGTCCAGCAGCTCGAAGGGCGGGGGGTCCGCGTCTTCCTGCCCCGGGTGCTCGAGTACGGGCACGACGACGTGGCGCCGCTCTTTCCGGGCTACCTGTTCGTCCGGATCGCCCTTCTCGCGCAGTATTACCGCGTGGTATGGACGCCGGGAGTGCGCGGGTTCGTGGCCTTCGGAGCGACCCCCACCCCCGTCGGCGACGCGGTCGTCCGGCTCATCCTCGCGAGCGCGGGCGAGGGCGGTGTGATCCGCCAGCAGCCCCGGCTCCAGGCCGGGGACCGTGTCCAGATCACCGGGGGCCCCCTGGCGGGCCTGATGGCGGTGATCGAGCAGCCCTGCTCGCAGCGCGGGCGGGTGAAGATCTTCCTGGATTTCCTCCGGCGGGGCGCGACGGTCGAGCTACCGGTCGGCCTCGTGGAATCGATCTGACTCACCGGGCCGTTCCACGGTCCGGCCGCTGTCCGGGGCAACCCGGACGAGACAACGACGACAAGGCAGATAAAACCCCTGGCGGACGGGGACCGGCGGAGCTATGACCGCGGGACCACGCAGGTGAGAAATGAAGATGCAAGGCAGACTCGACGGATCACATAGCGGCTGGGCGATCGTTCTCGCCGCCGCACTGGCGGTCGCGGGATGCGGCGGCCACCGGAACGCCGCCCAGGGCGCCGGCGGCGCGCCGGTCGCCGCCCTCATGCCGCCGGCTCCGCCGACGGCCGGCCCCACCTACCGCATCCAGGCGGGGGACGAGCTCCACGTTCGCTTCCTGTACCAGCCCGACATGAACGAGCAGGTTCCGGTGCGGCCGGACGGCCGGATCACGCTCGCGTCGACCGGCGAGATCGTCGCCGTCGGCCTGACGCCGAGCGAGCTCGAGGACCTCGTCGTCGAGAAGTCGTCGTCCCGCCTCCGCGACCCGGAGGTGACGGTCATCGTCACCAAGCTCGCCGAGCAACGCGTCTACGTCGGCGGCGAGGTGACGAAGCCCGGCTACGTCGCCCTCCGCGCCGACATGACGCCGCTCCAGGCGGTTCTCCAGTCGGGCGGGTTCACGAAGCGCGCCAAGCTCGACAGCGTGCTCCTCATGACGCCCGGGGCCGACGGCCGCTTCTCGGCCGCGCGCGTCGATCTCGACCAGGTCGTCCAGGCCGGCGTCCCGGAGCGCGTCCGGCTCCACCCGAACGACGTCATCTACGTGCCGCCGACGTGGGTCGCCGACATGAACGATGTCGTCGACCAGTACGTTCGCGGCCTGATTCCCGCGCTGCCGCGCGTCGGTGTCGGCGCGTCGGTCACCCAGTAGGCGAAGGGGAAAGGTCGAGGCACACGACATGGCAACCTTGCAGACGCTTCCCGACGCGACGCTGGTCCCGGCGGGCATCACGCGCGTCCCGCGGAGCCTCGCCCCACGGAAGGTGCTCTACGCGGTGTTCAAGCACCAGCGCCTCGTCATCGGCGTCTTCTGCCTCGTTTTCCTGGCGTTCGCCGTCGTCGGGCTCACCCGTCCGCGGAGCTGGCGCGCCAACACGAAGGTCATGGTGAAGCTCGGCGAGACGGTGCAGCTCGCCCCCGCCGAGGCCCCGTCGCGGAGCGTGAACGTCCCGCTCAACACGGAAGTCGTGAATACCGAGGCCGAGATCGTCCGGAGCCGCGACGTCATCGCGGAGGCGGTCAAGCGGGTCGGCGTGAAGCTCGAAGACGGCGTCAGCATGGACGAGCTGGTGGAGAACCTCCGCCTCGCACTCACCGTCCAGCCGACGCCCGCGTCGAACGTCCTGACGATCAGCTACGTCGGCAAGGAGCCGAAGCGCGCCGCCGACATGGTGAACACCATCACCGACGTGTACCTCGAGCGCCACGCGGCCGTGTACCGGAACGAAGGCGTCCACTCGTTCTACACCGGGCAGATCGCCCTCCTCGAGAAGGAGATGAAGGCGGCGCAGGCGAAGCTCCAGGCGTACCTCGCCGAGCACGGGATCATCGACATCGATCAGGAGATCAACCTCCTGAACCAGGACGTGCAGGAGCAGGAGAAGGGCTACAAGGCGCACCTCGCGAAGCTCGCCGGCACCGAGAAGAAGCTCGCCGAAGTGCAGGCGCAGCTCGACCGCACGCCGCTCCAGGTGCCGTTCGAAGAGGAATGGCTGGCGAACCCGACGAGCCAGACGTTCAAGGACAAGCTCGCCGCGCTCGAGATCGAGCGCTACCAGGCGCTCCAGCGCTACATGCCGACCGACCGCCACGTACGCGACAAGGACGAGGAGATCGCGAACATCAAGCGCCGGATCGCCGAGGAGAAGGTCCGCATCCTCGGCAAGCAGACGATCCAGCGGAACGAGCTCCACCGCGAGCTCGAGCGCAACCAGAAGACGATGCAGGTCCTCCTCGCCGACCTGCGCGAGCGCCAGGAGCCGCTGCGCAAGCGCCTCGAAGCCACCAAGGAACGTCTCAAGGAGCTCGGCGAAAAGCGCTTCACCGTCTACAACCTGAAGCAGATCGCCGACGAGCGGGCGTACGCCTTCGACCTGTACTTCAAGAAGGGCGAGGAGGCGCGCATCACCGAGGCGATGAAGAACCACAACATGGTGAACGTCAGCGTCGTCGAGCGCGCGACCGCCCCGCTCGAGCCGCTGAACGGCCCGCTCGCTCCCCTCGTCGTCGGCCTGGTGGCCGGGATCGCCCTCGCCGGTGCGACGGCGGTCGGCATCGAGTTCCTGAACCGGACCCTCCGGTTCGAGGAGGAGGTCGAGCGGCACCTCGAACTCCCGGTGCTCGCCGTGATCCCCGATCTCAAGTCGCTGCCGGACGTGGCCGCGTAGGAAACGAGGACGACATGAGCAAGTTCTACGACGCGATCAAGAAGCTCGAAGCCCAGCGCAGCGGTGCCGCCACCAACGGCAACGGCAATGGAAACGGCAACGGGAACGGCCATCATGCCAACGGGAACGGCAACGGCCATCACGCGAACGGCAATGGCCACTACGCCAACGGCAACGGCCACCACGCCAACGGCAACGGCAACGGCAACGGCCACGGGAACGGCCACGGCCGCTGGGGCAACTGGCGGAAGCTCTTCGCGACCAACGGCCACGCGAACGGCCACCTGAACGGCAACGGGCATGCCCGGGTCGCGCTCGACATGAAGCTCGGCCCGGAGGTCGAGGAGGCGTACCAGCGCCTGGGGACGAACCTCCTCATCGGACCCGCCGACGCCGGGCGCGCGCCGAAGCTGCTCGGGGTCACCGCCTCGCGGCACGGCGAGGGGACCACAACGACCGCCGCCGTCTTCGCCTCGATCCTCGTCCGCCGCCGCGGCGGGCGCGTGGCGGTCGTGGAGGCGAACTTCCGCACGCCGAGCTGCGACGGCGTCTTCGGCGTGAAGCGGAACGGCGGCTTCGCCGAGCTGATCGAGGGCCGCCACCCGCTCTCCGCGGTCGTCCAGCCGAGCCAGCACGGCAACCTCTTCGTGATCACGTCGGGGCATTCCGAGCAGTCGCCGGCGGCGCTCTTCGACGCGCCGGGGCTCGGGACGGCTCTCGAGCAGCTCCGCGAGCACTTCGACTTCGTCATCTTCGACCTGCCGCCGGTCAACGTGTACAGCGACGCCTCGATCCTCGCCCCGCGTCTCGACGCCGCCCTGATCGTCATCGAGGCGGATCGGACCCGGATCCCCGAGGTCGAACGGACACGACGCAGCCTCGAGCGCGTCGGGGTGAAGGTGGTCGGCTCCGTGCTGAACCGCCAGCGCAACTTCATCCCGGCCTTCCTCGAGGAGCTCCTCTAGAACGTCCTCTCCATCTCGCATGCCGGCCGTCCGCTCCAACGCATACCGCGGGGGGACGACGCCTGCGGCGCTGCGCCTTGCGCTCGCCCTCGCGTTGCCGTTCGCGGTCGCCCTGGCTGCCGTCGGGACGTACCTCGGGAAGGAGGTCATCGTCGCCGGCCTGTGGATCGGCGCCGGCTTCCTGGCCCTCCTCGCGGTGAACCCGGTCATCGGGGTCGTGATCATGACCGCGATGTTCCTCCTGGTGGCGTATCCGACCCTCTTCCAGACGCTCGGGGTCCTCACGCTGAACAACCTCCTCGGCGTCGGCCTCGCCGGCATCCTCGCCGTCCGGATCCTCGAGACGCGCGACGTCTCGTTCCTGAAGAACCGCCAGGTCCTGATCCTCGCCGCCATCGGCTGCGGCTTCGTGTTCTCCACCTGGTACGCGACGGAGCTCTTCCCGCTCCTCCAGACGAGCCGGGGGAAGATGTTCATCCTCGACCGCTCCGCGGACATGGGTCACGACTTCCTCGCGCGGCTCGTCTTCCTCGTCTTCATCCTGGCGTTCGTCCGCTCGCGTCGCGACATCGGCGCGCTCTTCCTGACGTTCATGATCGCGCTCTACCTCGCCGTGCCGTCGGCCCTCGTGAACGCGGCCACCGGGAACCTGGTCCGGGGATTTCGCGCCGGTGCGAGCCTCACCGTCGGCTCGAACCCGAACCGGCTCGCGATGATCTGCCTCATGGAGATCGCGTGCTGGTGGTTCTGGGCGCGCTCGCGGCCCGGCGCGGCGCGGCAGCTGCTCGCGCTCGCCGCGATGGCCTCGTGCACGATGGTCATCTTCGGGACGGGCTCCCGCAGCGGGCTCCTCGGCGTCGGCATGCTGGGCGTGCTCCTGCAGACGAGCCCGCGGCGCTTCCGTGTGCCGTCGCGACAGATCGCGCTGCTCGGCGCCGCGGCCGTCTTCGCGGTCGCGACCATGGTGCCCGCCGAAGCGTGGGAGCGGATGATCACCTTCAATCCGGAGAAGGGCGAGATCGGCGCCACGTCGAACACGATGCGCGAGGAAACGATCTGGCGCGCGTTCCAGGTCGCGCAGGACTATCCGCTGTTCGGGATTGGCATCGGCAACTTCCGCGAGGTGTCCCGACAGATCTACCAGGACCGCTACTTCCGGCCG
>Ga0073934_10010965_pt1 | contig 11103 bp, 8 predicted proteins | sample LarsenN4metaG_FD_76834 | JGI IMG/M metagenome (GOLD analysis project Ga0073934, IMG submission 76834) | Hot spring sediment bacterial and archeal communities from British Columbia, Canada, to study Microbial Dark Matter (Phase II) - Larsen... ...
CGCGCTCTGGGCTGGGAGATATCTATTTTTCCCCCTTCACGATGTTTTGGAAAAAGGGAAATTTTCACTACCTGGGTTCCTTGGGCATTTACGCCCCTTCGGGCGCCTATGAGGTCGGCCGCCTGGCGAATTTGGGGAAGAATTATTGGACCTTCAATCCCTTGTTCGGATTCCAGTACAATGACCGCGAATCCGGCTTAGAGGCGGTCACCTTCCTGGGTTTTAACTTTAACACGGAGAACAACGCGACCGATTACCAGTCTGGCCACGAGTTCTACCTCGACTTTACCGTCGATAAGCGTTTTAAGAACGGCTTCGGCGTCGGCGGCACCGGCTATGTGTTTCAGCAAATCACCGGCGACGGCGGCACGGGCGCAAGGCTGGGCGGTTTTAAAGGCCGCACCTTCGGTTTGGGGCCGGTGATCTCCCTGCTGCGCCCCCTCGATAAAAAAGTCCTCTTCGCCATGGAGGCCAAGTGGATCCCGGAGATCGAGGTCAAGAATCGCCTCCAAGGGCATTACGTCTGGTTTAAGTTCGGCTTTATCTTCAATTGAAAATTTTTCACGGGCATCGCGCGAAAACTCCTCGGGAGGGCCTATGAACTCATATCGTTTTTCCTTTTTCCTCGCCGTATACATCCTGGCCGGCGGCATGGGCAGCCGTCCCGCGGAGGCGCAGGGCCAAGCCTCCCGCGCCCCGAATATCGTCTACATCTTGGCCGATGACCTGGGATGGAAGGACGTCGGCTTCCATGGCTCGGATATCGAGACGCCCAACCTCGACAAGCTCGCCCAGGGAGGCGCCCGGCTCGAGCAGTTCTACGCCCAGCCGATGTGTACCCCCTCGCGCGCCGCCTTGATGACCGGTCGGTATCCCAACCGCTATGGATTGCAGACCGCTGTCATCCCTTCGGCGGGCCAATACGGCCTTTCCACCGAGGAATGGATCCTGCCCCAGGCCCTCAAGCAGGCCGGGTACAAGACAGCCATCGTGGGCAAGTGGCACCTGGGCCATGCCAAAAAGGAGTTTTGGCCGCGTCAAAGAGGCTTCGATTACCAATACGGACCGCTCTTGGGCGAGATCGATTATTTCACCCACTCCGCCCATGGAACACGCGACTGGTTTCGGGACAATCAGGCCGTGGTGGAAACCGGGTATGTTACCACGCTCCTCGGTCAGGACGCCGCCAAGTGGATCGAGAACCATGATGCAAAAAATCCACTTTTTCTATATTTGACCTTCACGGCGCCTCACGCGCCTTATCAGGCTCCTCAGGAATACCTCGACAAATATAAAAATATCACGGACCCCAACCTTCGCGCCTATTCGGCGATGATCACCGCCATGGACGATGAAATCGGCAGGGTGGTCGAATCGCTGGAAAAGAAAGGGATGCGCGAGAATACCCTGATCGTCTTTCAAAGCGACAACGGGGGGCCTCGCTCCGCGAAAGTCACCGGGGAGGTGGACACCTCCGGCGGATCCATTCCGGCGAACAACGGGCCGTATCGGGAGGGAAAGGCCACGCTTTACGAAGGAGGCACGCGGGTCGTGGCGCTGGCCAATTGGCCCGGAAAAATTCGGCCGGGTAGCATCGTCGACCAGCCAATGCACATCGTCGACATGTTCCCCACCTTGGTCAAATTGTCGGGCGCCTCCCTGGGCAAGGGCAAACCCCTGGACGGCATGGACGTTTGGCCGGTGATCGTCGAAGGAAAGCCCTCGCCGCGCCAAGAGGTGGTCTATGGCATTGAGCCTTTTCGCGGCGCCCTCCGCCAAGGGGACTGGAAGCTCGTATGGCGCAGTATCCTGCCCGGCAAGATCGAGCTCTTCAACATCGCCCAGGATCCCGCAGAGAAAAACAACCTCGCCGCCCAGCAGCCGGCCAAGGTCCAGGAATTGCAGAAGCGCATCGAGGTCCTGGCCGCCGAGAGCGCCAAGCCGCTGTTCCTACTCGAGGCCTTCCAAAAGTCCTGGAGCGCCCTGACCGAGACAGTGGCACTTCCCCGCGATGATCAGGCTTACCAGATGGAACCTTGATCCAACGAAAGAAAAGAATTGATAGGAGGCCCCATGTATCGACGAATCCTTTTTACAGCCCTCGCCCTGACGTGGGCGGCGAGTGTTTCTCCCGATCTTCCCGCGGCTTCTCCCGAGACCGGAGCGCAGGTGACGCCGGCAGCGGACCCTTCGGCCAAGGCTTGGCAAATCATTGACGGGGCGATGGCCGGCAATGTGGACCAACGACGCATGATTGTGGACGCGGCGAGCCTGGGCGGGGCGCGGCCGAAGGTATTCGAATATCTAGGCAGGGCCGCGGTGGACAAGGACCATGAGGTTCGCATGGCGGTCTGCACCAGCTTGGCCTCGCTCAAATCGCCGGATAGCATTCTTCTTCTCAAAAAATTGTTGGCGGATCCGATCATCGAGATCGGCTTTTGCGCGGCCCAGGCCCTGTACAGCCTGGACGATCCCTTGGGGAAGGAAGCCTTGTTGGAGGTCCTGGAGGGGCAAAAGAAGACCGGAGCGGGCTTCTTTTCCGCGGAGAAACGGGAAGCGATGGGGGCGTTCAAGACGAAAAAGAGATTTTTCGCCTTCCTGTTCCGAATGGGGATTCGTTTCGCCCCGGTTCCCGGGCTTGCCATGGGGGTGAGTTCCATGCAGGCGCTCAGCAAGGATCCCGGTGTCTCGGGTCGTTCGCTTTCCGCCCTCGCCTTTGCGACGGGTCGCGATTCCGAAACGCGGGAGGCCTTAGTCGGGGCATTGAAGGATAAAGACGCGGTGGTGCGCGCCTCCGCGGTCCATGCCTTGGCGTTGCGGAATGATCCTTCCGTCAAGGCGGCGCTGATCCCCCTCCTGGATGACAAAGAGGACAAGGTCCGGTACCGAGCGGCGGTTGCCTACCTGAGACTGGAAAAGGTGGAGGAGGAAGCCAAGGCGGCGGAGTTGCAGCCGGCCACGGGGAGCTCGCCGAAGGAATCCCCGCGAAAAAATTCCGGACGCTGACCGCGGTTCACGGTTGAGAAATCCTCGACATCAACTCCAGCGCTGGAGAAAACTGAGGATTTCTTGCCAAGGCTCTGCCCAGCGCTTTTTCCGCCTGGGCCTTGTCTCCGCGCCGCAGGACAATCGTCGCGATGGCGTACGCCGGATCCGGCGAATCGGCCAACAAGACTTCGGCCTTCGCCAATGCCCGCAGGGCCGGCTCCACGTCGCCGGATTGGGCGTAGGCAAGACCTAGGTTATACCAGGCGCGGCCGAACGAGGGATCCAATTGAACGGTCTTTTTTAGGAGTTCCAGGGCCTCACGGCTACGATTGAGTTCCGCGTACAAAAGCCCAAGGCTATAGGTGTAATCGGCGTTTTCCGGCTCCAAGCGTTGCGCCTCTTGAAAGGCGCCCAGGGCCTCCAGGTTTTTCCCCAGGAGATTCAGCACCTGGCCCTTTAGGAACTGGGCGTAGGCTGAACTCCGGTCCCAATCCGCGGCCTTGCGGATCCAGAGTTCCGCCTTGTCTTTTTCTCCCCTGGCCAAAAGGAACTGGGCCTGCTTGAGGGCCCCCTGCGGTTGGTCGGCATTTTCCTCGAGATACCGCATCAGCTCCGGCAGTCCCGAGCCCGGAGTCTTTCCTTGAACGACGGAACTCCAAAGGGCGTCCACTCGAACCAGGCGGCTGGGGTCGTCCTGAAGCGAGGCCGTTTCTTCAAAAAAATCGGGAGCCTCCCGTAAGGCGCGCAGGGCTGCGGAGCGCACCAAGGGATGGTCCGACTGCAGGGCGCCTTGCAAATGTTTCCGCACCCGCGGGTCTTGGGCCCCGGGCGAGAGGAGGGAAAGTAAGACCGCGCGCCACGCGGGGTTTTCTTCCTGCTCGAGGAGGGCGATCAATTCCGAGACCGCACCGGCATCACCTTTGTGGGCGCGGGCAATCGCTCGGGCACGACGGCGGCTGGGGCGATCCATCTTGGAACCAAACCACTTCCGGGTCCACTCCACCGCCCATTCGGTCGAGCGGTCGGAGTGGCAGCGGTTGCAGGCATTGGGCACGCCCAATTCCTTCGTGAGCAGGGGATCGGGAATGGTAAAGCCATGATCGCGCCGGGGATCGCGAATCATGAATTTGGTCACCGGCATATGACATTCGATGCAAAGACTGCCCTTGCTGCCCGCGGGATGGCGGCTGTGGGCCAGGGGCTCGATGGGAACGGCGCCGCGTTTTCCCGGTATCCGGTGGCAGGAGAGGCAGAGGGCGTTGTTTTCCACGGGAAGAAGGAGTTTTCCCGAATGGGGATTGTGGCAATCCAAACAGGTGATTCCCTTCAGGCCCATCCGGCTCATCAGGAGGGACCCATATTCGAAATTTTCCTGCCGGACCTGGCCGTCGGGATAATACACCCCTTCTTGATCGGCCAGGACGAGCCGGTAATGGTCCTCGAAGGATTCGCCGGGAGGAAAACGGCCCGTCAGCTCCTCGCGCCGGGAATGGCAGGAGGCGCAGGTGTCTTGCGCCCGGCCGGGTGTCTTCGCCGCGCTTTTGTCCTCGCCGGGGTCCGCCTCGGGGTGCCCTTTCTTCTCGCCGTGGCATTGAAGGCAGGAGACGCCCATGCCCCGCCAACGGCTGTGGTAGGCGTCGGTTTGAGGGTCGTAGCCCTTTTCGAAGCCGCTCATGTGGCAGGAGGCGCATTGCGAGTTCCAGTTGTTGCCCCGGTTGAACCAGTGGCCCCAGTCCTGGGGATCCCGGGCCTCCTCGCCGAAGACGTGAAACCATTCCCGGGCGGCGGGGTCCCAGGCCAGCGGAAAGACCTGCCAGCGCCCGCCCGGAGCCGGGACCAGGTATTGCCAAAGCGGCGCGACGCCGATGACGGCCTCTGGGAAAAACAAGCGTTCCTGGCCCCCGGCCTCGTTCCAGACGAACGCCGGCCGGCCCTTGACGCGGGTGACTTGGAAGCGCGAGGCGCCGATGGAGAGGGATGTCTCTTTTTCGAAGGCCGCTCCGTCTTTGGCGGGATCGAGCCGGCGATTGGCCCAGGCGTGCTGCGAGGTCAGCCAGGAGTCGTAGGCCTCACGGTGGCACCGGGCGCATTGCTGGGCCTGGGGGGAGGGGATCTGCGAGTCGGAGGAAGGCGAGTCGGACAGGGCTTGGGGGGCGGTTTCGGGCGTGGGCGATTCTTGCTGGCGCGAGCATGCCCATCCCAGGCATGCCCAGAGGGCCCCCGCTCCGAGCAAGGCCGGAAAAATTTGGGAGCGGAGGGTTTTCTTCACTCCGAATTCCATAGCCGAGCCAACGGCCTACGTCATTAGTTTTCCAGGAAGCCGGCAAAGTCCATCTCTGCATGGATTCACGGGGGTCCATCCGCCGGGCATGGCGGGTTCCGCCGTTTTTCTTCAAGTTTGACTTTCGTCATTGGCTTCTGTGCCTTCCTTGTTCTCCAATGAAACCATGAACCCCCCCGGGCCCCCAAAGCTTTCGCCGTCCCGCCCTCGAAGCATCCTCGTCTACAGCTGCTCCGGCTGCTCCTCCGCCGCTCAGATGGCGAATGCGATCGCGCTTAAGCTCGATCGCGAGGGCCGAGCGGAGATGTCCTGCATCGCCGGGATCGGGGGCGGCGTCGAATCGCTGCTTCGCAAGGGCCGCGCCGCCGACCTCGTGCTTGCCTTGGACGGCTGTCCGCTGGCCTGCGTCCAGCACTGCCTGGAGCGGGAGGGGCTGCGCTGCGACCGGCGCTGGGACTTGAGCCGGATGGGGGTGGCGAAGAAATTTCACGAGGACTACGACCCCGTCCAAGCCGAGACGCTGTACCGGAAGATCGTCGCGGATTTGGAAGCGCTGCTCGCGGAGGTCGGGGCGTGAAGGAGCTCTTCGCTTTTTTGGCCGAGCATCGGGCGATGCACTTGGCCACGGCGGGGGGAGGGGGGCCTCATGCCGCGGCCCTGTTCTATGCCTTGGATCCCCGACCCTTCCGCCTGATCTTCCTCTCCGCCCGCGAGACCCGGCATATCCAGGAGATCCTCCGCGATCCCCGCGCTGCCGCCTCCGTCGCCTTTGCCGGCGCCGAGCCGAGGGAAATCCGCGGGGCCCAGCTGTGGGGGCGCGTCGCGGCGCCGCGGGATGCGACGGCCTGCCTGCTGCGCTACCTCGCGCGCTTTGCGGAGGCCGGCAATTATCTCCCGGGAGACGTTCTGTCTCACCTCTGGGAATTCCGCGTCGAGCGGGCGCGCTGGATCGACAACCGCGAGGGCTTCGGCCATCGCCTCGAATGGAGCTTCCCCCGTGGAGACGGCGGCGACGGACCTTCCGGACTTTGATTTTCGCGTGGACTACGCGGAGGGCCGCCTCGAGCTGCGCGAGGGCCTTCCTTTGCCCGTGGAGTTTAGGGATTACCTCTCGAATTACCTGCGCAAGCTCTCCGGGCGCCGCCCGATCGGCTTTTACCGGGGCTCGCCGGTCTATTCCCTCTACCAGACGCCGCCCGCCTCCGAGGCCGGCCGGTGCTCTCTGCAAATGCGGCTGCGGCGCCGCTTCGCCGGCGCGCGCATCCCCGCCGTCGCGACCCTGGCCGTGAATCGTGCCTGCCAATGCCGCTGCGAGCACTGCTCGGCCCTCTATTACAACCGCAGCCGCCAACGCGAGCTTTCCACCGGGGAGTGGCGCGAGGCGATCGCGCAGACCCTGCGCTTGGGGGCCACTCAGATCATCTTCCTGGGTGGGGAGCCGCTCTTGCGGCGGGATTTGGGAGAGCTGTTGCGGTCGGTCGATCCGGAGCGGGCGCAGGCGATTCTCTTCACCAACGGCGAATACCTGAGCGAGCCGTGGGCGGAGGCCTTGCCGGAGCGGGGCCTGATGGGCGCCTTCGTCTCGCTCGATTCGGTGCGCGCGGAAGAGCACGACCGGCTGCGCGGGCGTCCCGGCCTCTTTGAAAGGGCTGTCGCGGGTATTAGCAGCTGGCGAAGCCGAGGTTACTTGGTTGGCGTCTCCTCTTACTTGAGCCCGGCGCGTCTTGCGGCGGGGATATTTGAAGAGATGATGGAGTTGGGGCGCGAGCTGGACGTGAACGAAGTCACTTTTTTCGACGCCATCCCCAGCGGCCCTTGGCTGCACCGCGAGGACTGCCTGCTGCGCCCGGCAGACCGGAACCTCATTCGGCGGCTTGTGGCCTCGTATCGAGCGAAAGGCGATTACCCGGGTATCTCCGCCCAATCCCTGCTGACGAGCGGGGAGGGCGGCGCCTTCTGCTTCGCGGCCAACACCCAATTTTACCTCGGTGCGGGCGGCGAGATGTGCCCCTGCGATTTCACGCCTCTGACCGTCGGGCGTTTCCCCGAGGAAGGCCTCGAGGCACTGTGGCGGCGCATGACCGCCAGCCCCCCTTATCGCTGCCGGGCCAAGGCCTGTCGCATGCAGGATAAGGAATTTCGCCGGGTTTGGATCGATCCCATCCCCGCGGGCGCGGCCTTGCCCTGGCCTTTGCAGGATGCCCTTTGCGCTCAAGAAAAGGGGCAGCGCTCATGATTTTCAATGAAGCAACGAATGCTGCGGCTGGAGGGCCCTCACTTGAAGCCAAAGGCCCCACGCCATAAGTTGATCCAGCGTCAATCCTTGATATTCCGAGTTCATGGGGGAATTCCTTTCCTCACTAAAAGATGAGATCGAACATCGATTGGGGTTGTTTGGTGGGATAATTTTCTTTCCGGACCCAATCCGGGATACGGTCTTCCTTGTCCTCCACCTTGAGCTTCGCAAGGCTTAGGTCGACCGCGGGCCAGACGTTGCGGTTGGTGCTCAATTCGATCTCGCCGGTGCGGATATTTCCGATCACGTTGAGCTCGGTGCCGTTCACCGAGAGCATCCCGGCCTGCTGTGCGCCATGGAGCACCGTGACCTTGTCTTCGGGAACGCCCTTCAGGGCGGCGAGGATGGGGAGCGTCGCCTTGGCCTCGGCCTGCAGGGCGTCGCTCAAGGCCAGGGATGCCGCGTCTTCTCGCTTGGACATATCGAGAAGATTGCGGAAGGGACTGAAGTCGAGGGAATCTTCGTTGGCGTTGACCTTGTCGGCGGCATTCATATTCCGGTCGATGGATTTCTGCAGGTCGGCCTGAGCCTCGGCCACCTTGTCTCGGGCCGCACTGAGCTCCTCTCCGCAGAATTCTTCCAAAAGCGTCGCGATTTGCGTGTCGTTGAGGTTGTCCGGGTCGCTGACACCGTGCTTGTCAAACAGGTCCTGGACCGCGGCCGGCTTCATGCCCGTGACGGTCGCGAGTCGGGAGACCGTCGTCCCGTAGACCTCCTCGGAACCGACGCCCTGTTGGAAGGCCTGGAATTCTCGGGCGATCGTCTTCTGGGTATTTTCCGGATCCAGCTGGTAGGCGCCGATCCATTTCGCGAGCTTGTCCTGGTCGGCCTGATCCAATTCGGGGTGGGCCTCAATGTAGGATTGGATTTCTTCGTCCAGGGGGAGCTTCCCCCCGGATTTTTTACCGGGATGCTCCAGGCTATCCAAGGTCGCGTCGATCTCGGCCAGCAAGGCTGCCTGGTCTTCCCCGCTCAGGGAGACCGCGTAATTGAGTTTGCGTTGGAGCTTGTCGAGATCCTCTTTGGAAACGGTCGAGAGATCTCCGCTCAGTTCCAATCGGTCGAGGCGTTCCCGTTCCGAGTCGAGGCTGGGGGCCGGGGCGGCGCCCTGGCCCGGCTGGGCATTCAGGTATCCCAGCCCGAAGGCGGCGTCGCTGTCGTACCAGTCGTCGTAGCCGAATTCCAACTCATCGTCGTAACCGTATTCCGACCAAGAATCGTTTGCGGCGCCTTCATTTTTCACATTCGCGTTTTCCATCACGTCTCCTTTTTCGCCGAGCTTGGCTCGGACAGTTCTACTTAAAGCAAAAGCATTGCCAAAAAATGGTTCGAAATATTCGTTTTTATTTCAATAAGTTAGTTAACCATCTCGCCAAAACATGCATGCTTTGCAGGGTCAAATCGTGTAAAAAGAGCAATTGTTGGCGAGAGGTTTAGGCGTACTGGAGGCTAAGGGAAGGAAAGGAATAGCCCGGAGCCTTGGAGGCCTTGGGAAGCGCATTCGGCGCTCCGCTAGGCTGTAACTGCCTTTCCAACACCTCGACAAAGGCCACTACGGCTTTTTTCTTAGCCTTGGCGGTTTCGAACTGGACTGAGTGAATTTTCTTGCCGATGAATTTAGTAAACATGAGCCCTCCTGCTTTTCCTTCGCGCCATGCGCTTGCCTGGGATAAAAGCAAAAGGGTTGCCAAGAAGGGCTAAAATTTAACTAGCTGTATTTATTATATTTTTTAATTGAGTCTTTATTCAAACATGTAAAGAATGCAATTCGGCCTTCGAGATTACATGCATATATTGTAATCGCCGCACGCCTTGGGCCGCCTCCCGGGAAATGGGAGGCGGCGATGTCAAGGTCTCACGGAGCCGGGCCTAATTTTTACAGGACCCGGCTCGGGACGGGAGCCAAGCAGCCCCGTGTTTAGTAATCGCCGGCGTTGAAGGGGTCGGGATTGACCTGGCCTCGGGTGTCGGAATCGGATTGTCCGAAGAGTTGCTCGTTGTACTCCTTGATTTCGTCCTCGTTCAAATCGTTCCAACCAAGCTTCAATAAATCGAGGCTGGATTCCACCTTTCCGATGCCGGCCCCTCCCTCCCCACCTTGGAAGGCCTCCATCTCTTGGCCGTCGAAGGTGATGTCGTTGCACTGCCACCAGAACTTCGGACTGGAATGGGCGACCTCGATCGTCGAGCCGGGATAAGCGACCTGGAGCAGGGTCACGGTATGGGCGGTCGCCTGCTGCATGGCCAGCATGTAGGTGGTGACGTCCTCCGCATTTTTCGCGGTCTCGATCAGCTCCTTCAAGTCGCCGTCGTTGTCTTTCAAGAAGTTGATGAACTTTTCGTCCGGCAGCACCGGCGGGAAGTTGGCGTCGTCCAAGGCCTCCTCGACCTCGTCCTTGCTGATCTTGCCGTCATCGTCCTCGTCCTTGAGCTTGAGGCCGTAATCTTCTTCCAAGGCCGCCAGCAGCTCGTCTTCGCTCAGGCCCATCTCTTCGGCGAGATCGCTGACGAACGAGGGATAGGAGATATCCTGCTCTGCGGCCGCCTCCTTGGCGTCGGAGTGGGAGACGCTCTCATAGGCCTGGATGGTGAAATCCTCGGTGAAGGCCCCGGGCGTCTCGATCTGGTCGGGGTTATCCTCGCTTACTTCCGGCGTCTCGTTCTTGTATTCGGTCCCGTCGGATTTCAAAAAGGTGATGTGCTCGGGGACGGCGTTGATCGTGCAGTGATATTCGGAGTGGAGGCGATAGACGTCCGAGCTGCCGTCCTCGTGCTTCACCGTCACCTCGTAGTCCCATTCCGAGCTTATCGCCATTTTCTGCACGGTGACCGTGTCGGTGTTGTGGACCGTGATCGTCGAGTCGCCTTGCACGTCGTTGATCGTGACCTCGCCCTCGGTTCCGCTGCCGACAGGAGTGAAGTCGATGGTACCGACCGTAGTGCCGTCGTAAACGGTGTAGGTGCCGTCGGAACTGAGCTCGCCTTCGATGCTCGCTTCGGCGAGGGCCTCCGCGGCCTCGGCCTCCGCCTCCGCGGGGTCGACGTATTCCCCGCCGGTGACGAGGCCGCCGGTGTAATCGGTGAAGCGGGAGCTGCCATCGGACTTGATGTCCGCGTTGACCGAATAAGCGCCGCCTTGGTAATCGTGGACGAACACCACGGTTTGCTGGGTGTTGCCATAGGCGTCGCGCAGGCTGGGATTGGTCACGACATACTTCAGCACCTCTTCGGGAGGTTGGAAACGGGTGTCTGTGGTGACTTCGGCGGTGACCGTGCAAGGCGGCGGTACGTTGAGGGTCAAATTGCCCCAGACGTCCACCGGAGTGGGATCGCTGCCGTCGAGGCTAATCTCGTTGTCCTCGGCGGTGTAGACGTAGTTACCGACGGCGCCGTTGGAGGCGCCGTCCGGGACGGAGGGTGCATCATAAGCGCTGCTTGAATAGGGATCTTCCCCCCAAGTGCTGCTTTGATAACCGAGTTCTCCCTCGGCCCATTGCATCTGGTAGAGAAAATCATTGTACTCTTGCTGGCTGGGCAG
>Ga0073934_10010967_pt1 | contig 11100 bp, 11 predicted proteins | sample LarsenN4metaG_FD_76834 | JGI IMG/M metagenome (GOLD analysis project Ga0073934, IMG submission 76834) | Hot spring sediment bacterial and archeal communities from British Columbia, Canada, to study Microbial Dark Matter (Phase II) - Larsen... ...
CCCAGCCCGGCGGGGTCGCCTCCGACGGCCACGGCCAGGGTGATGCCCAGCACCACCGACACCGCCACCACGCCACCGACGACGACCGCCGTGACATCGTCGATGAGGGTGGCCAGCAGGGCGAGGGCGTAACCATAGCGGTCGGCATCCGGGTAGGGATTGTCCTTCTGGGCAACGGCACTGCGGAAATAACGCAGGGCGTCATCGGGGGCGCTCGTCAGGACGCGCATCCGGGCCTGCATATGGGCGAAACCCGACATGTCCGGATTGTTCCGCCGGGCGAACCCCTCGGCGTGGTCGAGCGACTCGGCGAGCCGTTGCCCTGTCACCGGGTGGGTGCGAAGGAATTCCGGCAGGTTGGTTTCATACAACCGGCTGAGCGACTCCAGGCGCTCGAAAAAGGCCGGCATGGCGCGGGCGTCGAAACCGGCGCCGTCGAGGAACGACATGCCGATCCGGTCGGCTTCCTGTTCGAAGGCGCGGGTGAAGTTGATTTGCGCCTGCGCAAGCCCGGCCGTCGCCAGCACAATCGCCGCCTCGCCGCCAGCCTGACCGCCGGAAGCGGCGATCAGGAGCCCCGCGAGCATGGCCGCCAGCGCCGGTCCGGTCAGGCGCTGGCTCGCGGACAGAAGCCGTGGCAGATGGCGCTGGGTGATGTGCGCGGTTTCGTGCGCCAGCACCGCGGCAATCTCCGCCTCATTGCGCGCCGCGAGCAGCAGGCCGCTGTGGACCCCGATGAATCCGCCGGGCACCGCGAACGCGTTGATCGATCGATCGTTGATGATGAAAAAATGGAAGCCCGAACCTTCGGGCACAGTTTTAGCCAGGCGGCGTCCAAGCTGGCGGATGTATTCGTTGATCTCCGGGTCGTGTTGGATGTCGAGTCGCGCATAGGCCTCGCGCATGAAATCCTCGCCCAGGCGGCGTTCATCCCGGGGGGAGAGTAACGCCCCCGACTCGTCGCCGAGATCGGGAAGATTGTGCTCGACCGGCACGGCGCCGAAGACAGGGTTAAAGCCCAGTGCCGTGATGAAGGCCGGCAGTAGGGCGAGAATGCGGGTAATTCTTCTCATCGAGGGAAGTGTGCCAGACCGGTGGCCTGCTGGGTGGCGATCATTGAAGGTTTGATTTGAGCTGCTGCCCGAAAGACCGGTCGTGTAACGCCAGGAATGCCAGGATTTCGATTGGTTAGAACTCCTGTTCAATTATTAAGTTCATAAAAAACAAAGAGAAAAGGTCGTACGGGAATCTTGAATATATATTATTTAAGAATATACTAATTTCAATTTCCACGGGGGGCAGGAATAGAATCGCTGGCCGGTTAAACCGGCGTCCGAATCATTGGCGTGCGAGTTGTCGGCCGAACAGCCCGATGCTCTCCAACGAGGTTCCGGTCGTCCTGTGGTTGCAGCGAAATTGATCACTCATTATTGATTAACACAGTCTGGAGGAAACGATGCCAAGTTTTGACAAAGAACTCGATGCCCGTGGTCTCAATTGTCCGCTGCCGATCCTGCGCGCCAAGAAAATGCTGAGCGAGATCGGCGGTGGCCAGACGCTCAAGGTCGTGGCGACCGACCCGGGTTCGGTGAAGGATTTCCAGGCATTCGCCAAGCAGACCGGCAACGAGCTGCTCGAGTCGGGCGAGGCCGGCGGCGAGTACACCTTCTATATTAGGAAGAAATAACACGCAGGCTGCGGTCGCACGACCGCAGCCTGATTCGCTCCCCACCATAACCTAAAACTAACGACAACGAATTCCGGGGGATCGCAAGGTTCCCCCCTCCCGAGGAGAAGATCATGTCCGACAAGAAACTCGCCATCATCGCCAGCAAGGGCACGCTCGATTGGGCGTATCCGCCGTTCATTCTGGCGTCCACCGCCGCGGCGCTGGGTTACCAGGTACAGGTGTTTTTCACGTTCTATGGGCTCGGCCTGCTGAAGAAGAACCTCAAACTCAAGGTCAGCCCGCTCGGCAACCCGGCCATGCCGATGAAGATGCCGTTCGGTCCCAAATGGTTCCAGGGGATCAACTGGAACATGCCGAACGCGCTGATGGCGAACGTGCCGGGATTCGAGTCTCTGGCGACTGTGCTCATGAAGAAGACAGTCAAGAACAACGGTGTCGCGACCATCGAGGAGCTGCGCGATCTGTGCCGCGAGGCGGATGTGAAGATGATCGCCTGCCAGATGACGCTCGAACTGTTCGGCTACTCGCAGAGCGAATTCATCGACGGCCTCGAATACGGCGGCGCCGCCACCTTCTTTGAATTCGCCGGCGAGTCGGACGTCTGCCTGTTCATCTGATTACCGAATGCTGCCCGTCAAAAACCCCGCCGGCCTGTGTCGGCGGGGCTTTTTTATCGGTTCCAACCCGGCGACGGTATTTCGTGATTTCTGACGCCCCCTTGCCGGGGTGCAGGGGACTTGCTTCGCCGCTATCAAAATGGACATCGCAGCGGCAAGTTCCTGAATTCCTGGTTTTTCAGCGCGGACAGCAAGGGAAGTACGTTTATATATCACTATAAAATAATACATTGACAGACCGATCGTTCGGTGGAATATTTTCTCGACCGTCAACGTCGCCGGCGAAGCATCAGCGACAGATAACACGGACAGCGGGAGATCCAGCAAGGGGCCACATGGCATCTCGCGCAATGGCAGTAACGGCGGCCTGCACCAACAGGCTACTTTTTTTTCAATATTGAAACGAGGAGGAGTTCCGATGTCATTCAAGAAAAGCAAAATCGCACTCGCCGTGGCCGCGACGGCCGGCCTGACGTTCTCGTCGGGCGCCTTCGCCACCAACGGCATCATTCAGGCCGGTAACGGCATGGCGGCACACGGTTTGGGCGGCGCCGGTCTTTCCAACGCCAACGAGGCGATGTCCGGCTATGACAACCCGGCGCTCATCAGCCAGACCGGTGACTCGATCAGCATGGGGTTCAGCGTCTTCATGCCGGATCGTCAGGTTGACATGACGGCAGTGGGTGCTGCGGCGCCGGTGGTCAGTGACAGCAAGGTGTTCGCCATTCCTCAGGTTGCCTTTACTTCGAAGATCAACAATGACCTGAGCTGGGGCATTATGGCCAACGCCATGGGCGGCATGAACACCGACTACCGCACCGGTCCGAACGGTGCGGGTGGTGCGCAAACTGTCGACCTTTCGGGCATGATCGTTGCCCCGACTCTGAGCTACGCGCTCGGCAAGAACGCCACGATTGGCGCCTCGCTGCTCATTGGTTACGAGAATCTTCGGGTGCGTAACCTGTTCGGTTTCGGCCTCACCAATGAAGGCGCGACCGTGGCCTATGGCGTGAAGCTCGGTGCGGACTTCAAGGTTGTTGATGGCATCTCGGTCGGTGCGGTCCTGCAGCCGAAGATGAGCGCAGATGAGTTTTCCTTCTTTAAGGGCTTCCTGACGAGCATGGGCTTCAATGGTGATGCCGCGTTGGTGCTGCCGAACACGGCCGGTGTTGGTGCAAAATTCGCGGCCGGCAAGAACATGGATATCGTCGCCGACCTCATGTACTACCAGTGGTCGGGCGTGGACGTGTTCGAGTTCTTCGGTTGGGATGACCAGATCGTCTACAAGCTTGGTATCGAGTTCCGTCCGAGTGACAAGCTCGCGCTACGCGCCGGCATCAACTACGGTGAATCGCCGATTCAGGGCGGCAACCGGACCGGAAACGGCGGCGGGGATGTGGCGTTCGCCAACTATCCGTTCCCGGCCATCTCCGAGCAGCACATCACGGTTGGCCTTGGCTACAAGATGGATAAGAACATGGCGGTCAATGCTTATTACCTCCATTCGCCGGAAGCTTGCCAGACCGCGACGACAACCTCGACGGGTATGGGCGGCCCGCCGGCCGGTACGGAGATCTGTATGAGCCAGAACGCCTTCGGTCTCGGCCTCAACTATCAGTCGAAGTAAAGTTTGGGGTTGTAATTAAGGAAAAGCGGGTAACCTTGCGGGGCTGCGGAAACGTAGCCCCGAATTTTTCCAAGGGTGAACCCGGCAGAATGCCGTATATATAAGTACAACCATTGCTTGCGTGTTTCCTTACTGAGAGGAGAAGACCCATGTTCAAGACGTTGCTTCGTGGCGTTATTGCTTTGACGCTGGGCGTTGCGTTCGCGCCGGTGTTGCGGGCGGCGGACGAGGCGTTGCTCAAGCCGTTCGTGCTCGGCAACACGCCGGCCGGTGATCCGTCGGCGGTTATCACTACCGTCAAGACGGCGCTCAAGGCCCAGGGCTTCGAGGAGGCCGGCAGTTATTCGCCTTATGCCGGTACCACCATCATCGTGGTGACGAGTTCCGAGCTCAAGGCCGCGGCCGCCAAGTCCGAACGCGGCGGTTTCGGCGCGGTGGTGCGGGTGGCCGTGGTGCAGGGCAAGGGCGGCGTGCAGGTGAGCTACACCAATCCGCTGTACGACGCCAATGCCTATCGCATGGCCGAAGACCTCAAGAACGTCGACGCCAAGCTGCAGGCGGCGCTCGGCAAGAAAGAGGAGTTCGGTGCCAAGGGCCTCACCGCGAAGAAGCTGCGCAAGTACCATTACACCGTCGGCATGGAATATTTCGATGAGCCGAGCGTGCTGGCCGAATACGGCAGCTTCGAGGAGGCGGTGAAGGCGGTGGAGGCCGGGCTCGCGGCCGGCAAGGGCGGCGTGACCAAGGTCTACCGCGTCGATATCCCGGGCAAGCCGGAAGCGGTGTTCGGTGTAGCCATGAAGGGCGCGACCGAGGCCGACAAGTACATGGACGACAAATACATCATGAGCGAGATCGACTTCAAAGACATCAAGTCGGCCGCGCATCTTCCCTACGAGATGCTGGTGAGCGGCAACAAGGTGTATGCGCTGTATGCCCGTTTCCGCATTGCCAAGAGCTTTCCGGACCTCTCCATGATGGGCTCGAACAGCTTCATGAACATCATGAAGTCGCCGGAAGCGATCCGCAAGGCGCTGGTCCAGGCGGCAGGCGGCAAGCCATAGATTGTGGCCGGCGGTTGCCGGTCGTTTATGAGTCAGTTCTGAGTCAGCTTTTTGCAGGGGTGAACGCGATGCGCATCGCAAATCTGATGCAGCCAATCCTGCTGATGGCAGGTCTGTTGGCAACGATCGGGGCCGTGTTGCCGGCCCGGGCGGCGGAGGAGGAGCGCTTGCGTCCCTTTATCCTCGGCAATACGCCGCCCGGTGGCATGGAGCAGGTGGTCACGGCGGTGAAGGCCGCGCTCAAGGCGCAGGGCTTCGAGGAGGCCGGCAGCTATTCGCCCTATGCCGGTGCCACGGTGATCGTGGTCACGAACCCGGAACTGAGGGCGGCCGCGGCGCGCGTTAAGCTCGGCGGGTTCGGCGCCGGTGAGCGCGTGGCCGTGACCGAGCTCCACGGCAAGTTGCAGGTGTCGTACCTGAATCCTGCCTACATAGGTGCGGCTTACGGACTGGGCAAGCTCGAGAGGGTTTCCGAGAAACTCAAGGAGGCGCTCGGCGCCGCCAAGGATTTCGGATCGGCGCATGGGTTGACTGCCCAGGAACTCGCACCGGGGACTTATCGCTATATGACCGGCATGCCTTATTTCCACCAAGTGGATCAGCTCGCCAAGTATGACAGCTATCAAAACGCGGTCGCGGCCGTGGAACGGGGGCTGGCGGCGGGCAACGGTGGCACCAAGAAGGTCTACCGCATCGACCTGCCGGGCAGGGAAACGAGCGTGTTCGGAGTCGCCATCGTCAGCGGCGACGGTCTCGACAAGGGAGACAAGGACACCGACAAGGAGATCATGGACATCATCGACTGGAAGGATCCTCGGTCGACCGCCTACCTGCCGTACGAGATCCTGGTGCAGGGCGGGGAGGTCCTGGCGTTGCGCGGTCGCTACCGCATCGCCGTCCATTTCCCGGATACCACCATGATGGGCGCGCATGGCTTCACCAAGATCATGAGCGCGCCCGGTGGGATCAAGAATGCGCTCAAGGCGGTCGCCGCGGGCGAGCCAGCCAAGGTGGAATAATCGATGTTCAGGACGGGTTGGAAATTCTCGTTTGAACCCGGAATATCACGCAATATTGTGACCCTCAGACCCAGGAACTTGAAATACCATGACTGTCGCACGTGTCCGCAATAGCATCGCCGGTTTCTTCATCATGTTGTCACTCGCGCTCGGTGTGCCCGGCAGCCCGCTGTTCCAGCATGTCTACTGGCTGTGATTCACGCTGTTCGTGGGTGCGAACCTGTTCCAGAGCGGCATCACCAACTGGTGCCTGATGGACAAGATCCTGGCCCGGCTCGGTGTCCCGAAGGGCGCGGCCGGCTTGCGGTTAAGGCTTAAGGCGCAGGCAGCATCTCGAAAGGCCGGGCCTTGCCCGGCCTTTCGTTTTTCCCCGGGCATTCCGGGCGGTTGCAGGGGATGGGCCTTGGGCTAGACTAATCGACGTATGAACGAAGCCAGCAAATCGGCCGCCGCCGCCGAAGTCCAGGCGGCCGCCTCCGCGGCCATCACCAGCACCACCGACCCGCTCAAGCTCCTGGGTCAGATCCTGGCCATGGCCGTGCGCCACAAGGCCTCGGATATCCATCTCCGCACCCGCAATCATCCGATCCTGCGTGTCGACGGGGTGTTGCGCGCGGTGCGCGAGATTCCGGCGCTGCCGGCCGATTTCATGGAGCGTTTGGCGCGCACCATGATGTCGGCGCGCCTCCAGGCCGAGTTCGACAAGGCCCATCAGGTGGACCTCTCGATCGGCTTCAAGGACATCGGCCGGGTGCGTGCCAACGTTTTCTACCAGCGCGGCTCGATCGGCATGGTGCTGCGCGTGATCAACACCTACATCCCGACCCTGCAGGAGCTCGGTATCCCCGGCGTGGTGCAGAACTTCACCACCCTGGAACGCGGGCTGGTGCTCCTGACCGGTGCCACCGGCTCCGGCAAATCCACGACGCTCGCGGCGCTCGTCAACGAGATCAACAACGTCCAGAACAACCACATCATCACCATCGAGGATCCGATCGAGTTCCTGTTCACCGAGAAGCGTTCGATCATCACCCAGCGCGAGCTCGGCATCGACACCAACACCTTTGCCGACGCCATGCGCGCCTCGTTGCGCGAAGACCCGGACGTGATCCTGCTCGGCGAAATGCGCGACCCGGAGACCATCGAGACCGCGCTGACTGCGGCCGAGACCGGCCACCTGGTGTTCTCCACCGTGCACTCGCCGGCCGCCGCCGAAACCGTGTCGCGCATCATCTCCGCCTTTCCGCCCGAGGCCCAGCAGACCATGCGCGCCAAGCTTGCCCAGAACCTGCGCGGCGTGGTCAGCCAGCGGCTGCTGCCGCGCAAGGGCGGGGTGGGGCGGATCGTGGCCTGCGAGGTCATGACCGTCTCGCAATTGATCCGCGAATACATCCTCGATCCCCTGCGCATCAAGGAGATCGCCGACCTGATCAAGAAGGGTTCGCTCGCCGAGGGCATGCTGTCGTTCGACCAGCACCTGTTCCAGCTGGTGCGCGCCGGCCACATCGACGAAGAAACCGCGCTCCAGTACGCCACCAGCGCCACCGACCTCAAGCTCAAGCTCGAAGGATTCTGAGCCCGTCCGTGGCTTGCCCGGGGATGGACCGCTATACCCATCGCCGCCGAGTTATGTTGAAATGCACGCTGAATCTCGAACCGGGGCGAAAGTCCGGAGTCCATGGCCGACCGCAGACTTCAGGTATTCCATACAGTAGCGCGCCTCTTGAGCTTCACCAAGGCGGCTGAAACCCTGCACATGACCCAGCCGGCGGTCACCTTCCAGATCCGCCAGCTCGAGGAGCATTTCAATACCCGGCTCTTCGACCGCACCCACAACCGCATCAGCCTCACGGCCGCCGGCCAGCGGGTCTTCGAGTACGCCGACAAGATCCTGGCCCTGTACGGCGAAATGGACAGCCGGGTGCGCGAGCTCACCGGCGACGTGAGCGGCATCCTGATCATCGGCGCCAGCACCACCATCGCCGAGTACGTCCTGCCCGGGCTGCTGGGCGAATTCCAGACGCAGTACCCGGACGTCAACGTGCGCCTGAGCGTCTCCAATTCGCTCGGGATCGTGCACATGGTCGAAAGCAACGCCGTGGACGTCGGCATCGTCGAGGCCCCCGTCACCAACAAGAACCTGGTGGTGGACGTGTGCTGGCACGACGAGCTGGTGTTCATCTGCCCGCCCAATCATCCACTCGCCAAAAAGAGCGCGATCACGCCGCAGGAAGTTGCCACGCTGCCGTTCCTGTGCCGCGAGGAAGGCTCCGGCACGCGCGAGGTGATCAACGAATACCTTGAGCACAACAAGGTTTCGGTGCATGAGCTCAACCTGTGCATGGAGTTCGGCAGCCCCGAGGCCATCAAGAGCGCGGTCGAGGCCGGCCTCGGTGTGTCGATCGTGTCGCGTGCCACGGTCGGCAAGGAACTCAAGCTCGGCACGCTGGTGGCGTTGCCCTTGAAGCCGGTGCTCAAGCGGCCGTTCTCGTTCGTGCACCAGCGCCAGAAGTTCCGCCTGCGCGCGGTCGACGAGTTCATGCGCTTCGCGCACGAGCGTTGCGAGAAGCAGGAACCGGCCAGGAAGGGCGCCGCCGGCTGACGGCGTTGTACCCGCCATGCCCAGCAAGCCCGAACAGCGCCTGCGCGAGATCCTCGCAACGCTTCCGGACGAGGCCGCCCGCGCGCTGCTCGAGTACGCCGAGTTCCTGGCGGCGCGTTACGCCGGCCCGGCGGAAATCACCGCCCCGCTCGACATTCCCCGCCCCCCGAAGGAGTCGGTGGTCAAGGCCATCCGGCGCCTGTCCGCGACCTACCCCATGCTCGACCGCTCCAAGGTGCTCAACGAAACCTCGGTGCTCATGACCCAGCATGTCATCCACGGCCGCAGCGCGGTCGAGGTGATCGACGAGCTGGAAATCCTGTTCCGGCGGCACTACGAAAAGCTCGCGGAGAAGTAGGGTGCGCCGCGCTGCGCGCGCTACAAAATTTCCGACGCGTAATCCGCCAGCCGCGAGCGCTCGCCGCGCTGCAGGGTGACGTGGCCGCTGTGTTCCCAGTGCTTGAAGCGGTCGACGACGTAGGTGAGGCCGGAGGTGGTCTCGGTGAGGTAGGGGGTGTCGATCTGGGCGATGTTGCCGAGACACACCACCTTGCTGCCCGGGCCGGAGCGGGTGATGAGGGTCTTCATCTGGTGCGGCGTCAGGTTCTGGGCCTCGTCGATGATCAGGAACTTGCGCAGGAAGGTGCGGCCGCGCATGAAGTTGAGCGACTTGATGCGGATGCGCGAGCGCACCAGGTCGTGGGTCGCGGCGCGGCCCCAGGCGCCGCGCTCGTGGTGCTCGGACGGGTTGAGCACGTCGAGGTTGTCCTCGAGCGCACCCATCCACGGGCTCATCTTCTCCTCCTCGGTGCCCGGCAGAAAGCCGATGTCCTCGCCGACCGGGACGGTCACGCGCGTCATGATGATCTCGGCGTAGCGCTTGTCCTCGAGCGTCTGGGTGAGGGCGGCGGCCAGCGTCAGCAGCGTCTTGCCGGTGCCGGCCTGGCCCATGAGCGTCACGAAATCGACCTCCGGATCCATGAGCAGATTGAGCGCGTAGTTCTGCTCGCGGTTGCGCGCGGTGATGCCCCAGACGGCGTGGCGTTCGCCGCGGAAGTCGCGTGCCACCTCGATCACCGCCGTGCCGCTCTCGACCCGGCGCACGATCGCCTCGAAGGCCCGCTCGCTGTCGTCGAACAGGAACTGGTTGGGGAACCATCCGCGCGCCAGCGGTCCGGCGATGCGGTAGAAGGTACGCCCCTGCTCCGACCACGATTCCATGTTCTTGCTGTGTGTCTCCCAGAAATCGGCCGGCAGCCGGGTGGTGCCGGTGAACAAGAGCTCGGCGTCCTCCAGCACCTGGTCGTTGGTGTAGTCCTCGGCGCGGATGCCGAGCGCGTGCGCCTTGATGCGCAGATTGATGTCCTTGGAAACCAGAATGACATGGGCATCCGGATGCTGGTTGCCGAGGTCGAGGGTCACGCCGAGCAGGGTATTGTCCGGGGTCGGTGCGCTCAGGCCGTTCGGAAGCGTGGCGCGCACCGCCTCCATGTGAAAGAACAGCCGCCCGGTCTCGAAGCCCTCGGCATGCGACGGCAGCTTGAGGCCCTGGCTGATGTCGCCGCCGGCCTTTTCGACCATGTCGCCGATGAAGCGGCTCACCTGGCGCACGTTGCGCGCCACTTCCGACACGCCCTTCTTGGAGTGGTCGAGCTCCTCCAGCACCACGATCGGCAGCACGATGTCGTGCTCGTGGAAGCGGAAGATCGCCGCCGGGTCGTGCATCAGGACGTTGGTGTCCAGTACGAAGATCTTTTTCTGCTGCTTTGGATTCATTCGGATCAGCCGTGTTCCTTGATCAACCGTTTGACTTCGCCCAGCACCTCGGCCACGTGGCCGTCGACCTTGACCCCGCGCCATTCGCGGCGCAGCACGCCGCGCTTGTCGAGGATGAAGGTGCTGCGCTCGATGCCCAGCACCTTCTTGCCGTACATGTTCTTTTCCTTGATGACGCCGAACAGCCGGCACAGCTTCTCGTCCTCGTCCGACACGAGATCGAAGGGGAAGCAGTGTTTTTCCCTGAACCCGTCGTGCGACTTGAGGCTGTCGCGCGACACGCCGAGGATCTCGGTCTTGAGCTTGCGGAACGCCTCGTACTGGTCGCGGAAATCCTGGCCCTCGATGGTGCAGCCCGGGGTGTTGTCCTTGGGATAGAAATACAACACCACGAACTTGCCTTGCAGGTCGGACAGGCGGAAGGTCTGGTCGCCGGTGGCGCGCAGGTCGATGTCCGGTACCGGTTTGTCGATGCTGACCTTGTTCATGACGGTTTCCTCGCGATGGGGACGATGCAGAGGGATCGATCTTCAGGATTCCAGCACCACGGCCCGCAGCTTCGCCGCGGCGGACTCGGGGCTCACGGTGTTGACGAACAGCCCCGAGCCGAGTTCGAACCCGGTGGGGATCGAGGTGCGCGGGCAGATCTCGAGGTGCCAGTGGTAGCTCGCGCCGCAGTTGGCGTAGGCCGGCGCGTGCGGCGCC
>Ga0073934_10010971_pt1 | contig 11096 bp, 9 predicted proteins | sample LarsenN4metaG_FD_76834 | JGI IMG/M metagenome (GOLD analysis project Ga0073934, IMG submission 76834) | Hot spring sediment bacterial and archeal communities from British Columbia, Canada, to study Microbial Dark Matter (Phase II) - Larsen... ...
CATCTCGAGCTCGCGCTGGCGGCGCTCCTCGCGCAGGCGCCGACGCTCCTCCCGAGAGGGACGCCGTCGCCCGCCGTCGGGGCGCTGCCCCTCGGGCCGGCCGCCCTCGGACCGCTCGACACGGGGCTCGCCACCCGGGCGCGCTGTGCGCTCGACGAGCCCTGGCTCGGAGCCGGCCCGCTCCATGCGTGTCTCCGGCTCAGCGGGGCCGGTGCCGGCCTCGGCCGTGCGCTCCTCCGTGATCTCGCCGTTCCCGCTCGCCTCTCCACGCGGTGGTGCTGGCATCTCGCTCGGCGACTCCGTCGCCGTCCCGACCTCGCCGTTCGCGTGGGCCAGGATGCTCTGGATCAGGTCCGCCTTCTTCAACCGCTGGTGTCCCTCGATCCCGAGGTCCGACGCCAACGCATGCAGCTCCGCCGCGACCTTGCCCTCGAGGGTGCTCTTGTCCATCAACCTAGGCTCCTTCCTTCAGTTCCTTCTGCAGCCGCTCCCAGTCCTGAAGGAACGTCTCCAACCCGATGTCGGTGAGGGGATGCCTCACCAGCTGCTTGAACACCGCGTACGGCATCGTCGCGATGTCCGCTCCCGCCGCCGCCGCCTCCACCACGTGCATCGGATGGCGGAGCGAGGCGGCCAGGACGTTCGTCTCGTACCCCTGGACCTGGTAGATCTCGCAGATCCGGCGGAGCAGATCCATCCCGTCCGATGCCACGTCGTCGAGCCGCCCGAGGAAGGGCGAGACGATGTACGCGCCGATCTCGCCCGCCAAGATCGCTTGGGCCGGCGAGAACACGAGCGTCACGTTGATCCGGATGTCGTCCTGGACGAGCCGCTTCCCCGCGCGCAGGCCGTCGGGCGTCATGGGCACCTTCACGACCGCGTTGGGAGCCATCCTCGAGAGCTCGACGCCCTGCTCGTACATGGCGTCGGCCTCGAGCTCCGTCGTCTCCAGGGAGATCGGCCCGTCGACCTCCGTGAGGATCTCCTTCCACACGCGGTCGGGGTCGCTGCTCTCCTTGGCGACCAGCGAGGGGTTGGTCGTCACCCCACCGAGGACCCCCCACCGGTTGATCTCCCGGATCTCGTCGATGTTCGCCGTGTCGAGGAACAGCTTCACGCACGCCCTCCTTCCCGCAAAGGCATCCCGCCGAGCACGCTCGACCGTGCCTGCGCAGCGCGCTCCGTCGCCTTCTCCAGCACCAGGTCGATCACGGCCGCGAGCGACCGGTCGAAGTCGTAGTTGGGGACCACGTGGACCCCGTGCGAGAGCGCTTGGCTCTTGATGTAGCGCTGGATCCTGCGGATGTTCTCGAACCCGGCCAGGTACCGGCTGGCCGGACGACCTTCCTGATCGACCCACCTGGCCACGAAGTGGCTGCGGTGCACGTCCTCGTCCTCGACGGTGATCACGACCGGCACGGCGAGGATCCGGTCCTCCCAGACGCTCAGGTCGATGAACCCGGGGACGACGTGCGCCCCCTCCAGGACGATGCTCGTCCCCTCGAGGGCCGCCCGGTCGATCAACGCCTGGAGCCCCACGGCCACGGCGGCGGTCTGCTCCCGGAACCCCACGATCGCGGCGTCGCGCCCCGGCGGCTCGCGGAGCGCAGCGCCCGCCTCGAAGGAGGAGGCATGCAGCGACGGCATCAGCTCGCGCGAGAGCATCGCCCGCATGACCTCGCGCACGGCGTCGCTCGCGACGACCCGGACGATGCCCAAGCGGGCGGCGAGCTGCGTCGCGATCGTCGACTTCCCGACGCCCGTGGTGCCGCCCATCAAGACGACGAGCGGGATGTCCAGCGCCTCCACCTCCTGCCAGCGGACGAAGTTCTTCGCGTACCGATCGCCGGCCAGATCCTCCAGGACCTCGAGCACCAGCCGGTCGAGCTCCTCGCTCGTCACGGATGGACGGCCCTGGTCCAGGAGCCGATCCTCGATCGCCTCGGCCACCTGGTAGGCGCGCACCGGCGACAGGCCCGTCACCATCACCTGGGAGGCCATGAGTCCTTTCGAGTACGGGAGCCCCGTCTCCCGGTCCGAGATCAGGATGTGGGGGCCCTTCGTGTCCCTGGTCACCGACCCTCGCGCCGTCGCTCGTACCGCCGCCCCGCGAGTGCGATCGTCTCCTCGACGAGCTCCCCGAGATCGGCATCACCGTCGACCACCACGGCGCGGTTGTCGCAGAACACGACGCGCGCGCCGCTCGCGAGCGCCCGGTCGCAGGCGACATCGACCGCCGCGGCCTTCAGCTCGGTCAGGAGCACGTCGTACCCTCCCGCACCGCCGAGGTCCTCCGCCAGCCCGGCACGGTCCGCCAGACGGGCGCTCAGCCCCACCACCCGGCATCCGTGGACCGCCTCGAGATGCTCGGCCTGCCTCTCGGCGACCGGCACCGACGCCGTCGTGGTGAAGAACACATCCGCGCCGCTCACATCTCCCAGCGGAAGGGGCACGAAGTCCGTCACGACGAGCCGGGCACCGTCGTGCAACCGCTGGACGTGGGATCTGAGGGCGGGAAGGTTCTCGAGCCCGGCTGGGCTGTGCGCCATCGTAACAACGACCAGGTCCGATAGCAACAGTCGGAACGGCCCCAGGTATCCCCTGAGGTACTCGGGCGGCGCCGAGGCCGGCACGACCAGGACGCCCGCGTCCCACGGCACCGGCGGAACCGCCGACCCGCTGCCCTCCAGCACGACGAGCCCGGCGCCGAGCTCCGCCGCCAGCTCGGCCGCCGGCCGGACGTTGGACACGAACGGCGCGCCCGCCAGCCCCCCGGCGGCCCGGCGAGCGCCGACGGTGGTCACTCCGGTCGTGACGGCGTCCTCGAGGTAGTCCGAGGCTGCGTGCTCACCGTGCCGAACCAGCTCGAGCAGCCGCTCGACCGTGACCGTCCCCGCCGCTGCGACTCGGGGTTCGGGGGGACCGCCCCGACCCATCGCGACGACGACCGGGTTCACGGCTGCGCGGGCGGCCGTGCGGGCGACCTCGCCCGCGATCGCCGTCTTCCCGGTGCGCTTCCCCGTCCCGATGACCGCGAGCGTCGGGACCGGCAGGGGCGCTCCCGAGATAGGTGGGTCGAGCCGGAAGTCCGCGCCAAGGTAGGGCACGCCACGGGCCAGGGTGACGGCCGCGAGCTCCATCCGCTCGCGGTAGCCGAGGACCGGCTCGTCGGATAGGTCCAGGACCCCTTCCGGCCCGAGCTCGTCGAGCGCGCGGCCGAGGGCCGCCATCGCGTCGGGACCGGCGGTGCGGACCGGGACGCCCAGCTCGGGGATCTCACCCACCGCGAGCTTCTCGATGCCGCCGACCAGGAGCGCCGCGAGGACCTCGTGGCCCGCATCGCGCGCCGTCTCGATCGCCCACCGGGTGACCGGCGGGTAGTGCTCGCCATCCACGAGCGCGAGGATCCTCACGGAGACCTCCTTGGGGGACGCGGCTCGACGTCAGTCGCCGAGCGGCGCGGTCGTGCGCTGCTGCACCGGCGGTTCGAACTCCCGGAAGTACTGCTCACCGGTCGCGAGCGAGAAGTGCGCGATGGTCGCCGAGCCCCCGAACGGGTACCGGCGGCTGATCCGCACCTCGTCGCCGTCGACCTCCACCACGTTGTAGCAGGGTTTCGTGTAGCCACGGACGCGCAGCGACGCCACGGTCCCCGCGTTCGCGATCCACAGGTTCTCGAGGTGCCAGACGTAGGGCACGTGCTTGTGTCCGGACAGGACGACGTTCACCCCCGCGGACACGAGCTCCTCGAGCACGTCGCCGGCGTCCATCACCGTGCTCCGCTCGCGCCCCGTGCCGGGGATCGGGAGCAGGTGGTGGTGCAGGACGAAGACCTTCACGGGGGCGCGCGCGGCGAACTGCTCCTGGATCCAGCCGTAGTGCATCCGGCCGACCATCCCCTCGTTCAGGTCGGGCTCGCTGGAGTCCACGCCGACGATCCGCACCCCCTGCACGTCGATGCTCCAGTGCCGCGCCCCGATCAGCTCCTCGAAGTGCAGGTAGCCGACGTTCCGCGCGTCGTGGTTGCCGGGGACCGTGTGCATCGGGGCCTGGATCCGCTCCGCGTACGCGAGCCAGTTCTTGTACTCCTGGCGATAGCCCTCGTTGGTGAGGTCCCCCGTGTTGATCACCACGTCGGGTTGGAGCTCGTTCAGCTCGGCGATCACGCGCTGCATCATGTTGGGGACGAAGTAGGGCGAGCCGACGTGAGGGTCGGAGATGTGGGCGATCGTCACCACGACCCTGACAGTCTAGCGGTTGGCCCCTTCGCCTCGGCCACGCGTGGGACGATACGGAGAACATGAACGGCCTCGACGTGATCCTCGCCGTCGCGCTCGGCGCCGCGGCGATCGCCGGCTACCGACGGGGGGCGGCCCTGCAGCTCTTCTCCTACGGTGGCCTGCTCGTCGGGCTGGCGATCGGCGCGCTGGTCGCCCCGCGTCTCGCCTCGCTGGTCGCGGGCCCGGCCGCGCAGGCCGGCGTGGCGCTCACCACCCTGCTGCTCGCGGGGGCGGTCGGGGACGCCGCCGGTTGGGTGCTCGGCTCCAGGCTACGCGGCCGCGCGGCCCGCTCACGGCTCGGCTCGGCGGACGCGGCCGGAGGCTCGCTGGTCGCGCTCGTCGCGACGCTGTTCGCGGTCTGGTTCATCGCCCTGAACCTCGTGAACGGTCCGTTCCCGAGCATCTCGTCCGAGGTCCGGGGCTCCACGATCGTCCGCGGCCTCGACGGCGCCCTGCCCGATCCGCCGTCGGTCGTGGGCGAGGTCCGCCGGTTCCTGGACCGGTTCGGGTTCCCCGAGGTCTTCGAGGGCATCCCGCCGGCGCCGGGTGACCCGGTCGAGGGTCCGACGCGGGAGGAGACGCAGCAGGCGACGAGCCTGGCAGCCGGGAGCACGGTGATGGTCCTGGGGCAGGCGTGCGACCACGTCCAGGAGGGCAGCGGCTTCGTCGTCGCTGACGGGTACGTCGTCACCAACGCCCACGTCGTGGCCGGGGTCACCGCGCTCGAGGTCCGCACCTCGGCAGGGAGCGGCGCCGACGCGACCCCGGTGCTCTTCGACCCGGAGCTCGACCTCGCCGTGCTGCTGACCTCCCCCGGGCTCGGCCCCCCACTCGCCCTGGCCACGGATGACGTGGGGCGGGGCGCGGTCGGCGCGGTGCTCGGCTATCCGGAGGGCGGTCCGCTCGTGGGCGCCAGCGCGGCGGTGCGCCAGCCCATCCCCGCGCTCGGTCACGACATCTACGGCAGGAGCGACGTCGAGCGCGACGTGTACGAGCTGCAGACGAGCGTCCGGCCCGGGAACTCGGGTGGACCGTTCGTGCTGCCGGACGGACGCGTCGCGGGGCTCGTCTTCGCCGCATCGAGCGTCGACCCGGCCATCGGGTACGCGATCCGGAGCACCGAGATCCTCGACGAGGTCGAGCGGGCGCTCACGAGCACGACCTGGGTGGACACCGGCCCCTGCATCCGCTGAGCCCCTCCCGCGGCCGCCTCTCGGCGCCGTGCTGGGTGGGCCGAACGGGGGAGGGTCGCCACCGCACGGGGGAGGTCGCTCGACCAGAAGCCGGCATGGCCCGTGCAGGCTGCCGCGCATCCCCCCGATACAGACCAGGTGGGGAGTCGACGCTGGACACGCCGCGTTGCCGTCGTGGCGATCGCCGGGCTCACGCTCTCCGGCTTCGCCGGGGGGGTTCGCTGGGGCGATCGTTCCACCGCGCTGGCCGCCGAGCCCACCTGGGGGGGGATCCCGCTCGTGGAGCTCCCGATGCGGCCCGCCGACGCCCCCGCCAGGGAGCCCTCGGCGAGCGGACGGCAGGCCCTGGTCCCACGCTCCCTTCTGGTCGAGATCCCTCGGGCGATGCCCCTCACCGCGCGACCGGGGGCGGGACCCGTCGTCGGCACGATGCCGACGGGATCGCGCTTCTACGATCAGCCGATCGTCGCGTGGGTCCTGGAGACGACGCCGGACGGGCGCTTCGGACGCGTGCCGGTCCCCTACGCGGGGCGGGACGTGACCGGCTGGCTGCGCCTGCGCGGCCTGGAGACCGCCACCACCCCGATCCGTGTCGTCGCGGACCTGTCCGAGCATCGGATCGTGGTCCGCCGCGGCGAGCGCGTGCTCCTGCGGGCCCCGGCGGCGACCGGTGCGCCCGTGTCCCCGACCCCACCCGGCCGGTACTTCGTCACCGACCGCGTGGCGTTCCCCGCCGGGGGGTACCTGGGGAGCTTCGCGTTCGGCATCTCGGGGATCCAGACCGACCTGCCACCCGGGTGGTCCGGTGGGGACCAGCTCGCGATCCACGGGACGAACGCGCCCGCCACGATCGGCACGTCGGCCAGCGCCGGGTGCCTACGCGTGTCCGAACGTGTCCTGCGGCGCCTGCGGCCACTGCTCAGACCGGGAACCCCGGTCGTCATCGTGGCCTGAGGCCTACTCCTCCATCACGACCCGCACGTCGCCATCCCGCGAGAGCACGGAGAACGACGTGATCTCGCCCTCGCGCCGGAACAGGAGCGAGATCCTGCTCCGCCCGACGGCCAGGTTGCGGACCTCCACCGTGTTCAGCCAGGTGGGGAGGTGCGGCTTGTTCACCGTCACGAGGTTGAGGTGGGCGCGGGCGGAGATCCCCAGCATCGCTTGGAGCAGGAGGAAGGGCGATCCCGCCGCCCACGCCTGAGGGGAGCAGGCGACCGGGTAGCTCACCGGACGGTTCGGGCTGCGGCGCGTGAAGCCGCAGAACAGCTCGGGGAGCCGCATGTCGTCGGCCTGGATCGCGGCGTCGAACAGCGCCGTCGCGATCCGGTTGGTCGAGCGCACGAACCCGTACCGCTTGAACCCGGCGGCGATCAAGGCGTTGTCGTGCGGCCAGACCGACCCGTTGTGATAGCTCATGGGGTTGTAGGCCGCAGCCGCCTTGCTCATCGTGCGGACCCCCCACCCGGAGAACATGTCCGGCGCCAAGAGCCGCTTGGCCAGGGCTGCCGCCTTCTCCTCGTCCACGATCCCGCAGTAGAGCGCGTGCCCCGGGTTGGACGTGACGGTCCGGACCTGACGCTTGTCCGCGTCGAGCGCCATCGCGAAGGTCCGCTCGTCCGGCATCCAGAAGGCCTCGTTGAACCGTTCACGGAGGGTCTGGGCCTGCTGCACGAGCCGCTCGGCCTCGCGCTCACGGTCCATGGCTCCGTACAGGTCGGCCATCCGGAGCTTCGCGAGGTACACGTACGCCTGCACCTCCGACAGCGCGATGGGCGGCTCCGCCGGTCGGCCATCCGCGTGGACGACCGCGTCGTCCGAGTCCTTCCACCCTTGGTTGCGGATCCCCCCTGCCGAACGGCACTCGTACTCCACGAACCCGTCGCCGTCGGCGTCCCCGTACCCGTCGATCCAGCGCAGCGCCGCCTCGGCGGCCGGGAGGAGCTCCTGGGCGAAGGCCAGATCGCCCGTCCACCGCAGGTGCTGACCGAGCAGGATGAGGAACCAGGGCGTCGAGTCCACGGACCCGAAGTACGGCGTGTGGGGGACCACGCCCGCACCGGCCAGCTCGCCTCGGCGGACCTCGTGGAGGATCTTGCCGGGCTGCTCGTCCCGCCAGTCGTCCACCCTCGCCCCCTGGTGACGCGCCAGGAACCGGAGCGTCTCGCTGGCCGGCAGCGTGTTGACCGACAGCAGCTGGTGCGACGTGATGAGGGAGTCGCGTCCGAACACCGTCGCGTACCAGGGGATGCCCGCACCGAGCACGTGGCCCTCCTCGGCCCCCATGTACAGGGCTCGCAGGTCCCGCAGGCTCCGGTCGAGCAGCTGGTTGTACAGCTCGTTGTCGGTCACGAACCGCGTGCATCCACGCTCCCAGTCCTCGTAGGAGCGACGGAGCTGATGCACGGCGACGTCGAAGTCGAGCATGGGCGATCGTCGCTCACCCGCGACGGGCTCGATCGTCAGACCGACGAGCTTGGTCTGGTAGGGGCCCAGCGTGATCGCGAACCTGGCCGTCACGATCCGCCCGTCGGTCTCCACCCGATCGGGCTCGGCGGCGAACACGACGCGGGTCTCCCGACGGACGCCGTCGCGCCCCTCCAGCGCGAACACCACGGTCGAGCCGTCCACCGCCGGCGGCTCCGGCGGCTCACGGTCGGGCACCAGCATGCCGCGGACCTCGAAGATGTCGGCGAAGTCGGCGCCAAGGACGAACGCGAGATCGAGCGTGATCGCGAACGCGTTGTAGTTCTTCACGCGCACGCGCTCGAAGAACCGCCCGTGGATCGCTCGGATCCGGCGGATGTTCAGCGTCTGCTGGGGAACCACGAGGGTCTCGCCGTCGTACAGGTCCGGGTTGGTGAGGTCGACGTGCGACATGTATCCGCGCTCGGACGACGACGACAGGAGCACGGGATCGCGTCCGTTCACCGTCATCCGGAAGTGCGACAGGAACCGCGTGTCGCGCGCGTAGAGCCCGAGCCCGTAGCTCCCACCGTGGTCGAGGTTCCCCTCGAGATCGGAGTACAGGAAGGTGTCGCCCTCCTTGACCGCGAGCGTCTTGCTCGCGAGGTCGGTGACCAGGACGGGGGCGGCACCCTCGACCGGGCGTTCGAGCGCCTGATGCGGATCCGGCTCAGGGTGCATGGACGATCGGCCGAGTGTACCGTCGCGCCCCGGCCCGTTCGATGACATGGATCACACCCAGCTCGGCGAGGGCTCAGCCGCGTGTGACCTCGACGCCCGCCGCTCGGACGGGGATCCTGAGCGAGCGCCACCCCGGTGCCGGGGCCGGCATCGGATGCCCCTCCCGCTCGAAGGACAGGAGCGACGGTCCGGCGCCCGACACGCACACGGGCACGCCCGCCTGCTGGAGGCGGTCGAACATCGCTCGCACGGACGGGACGAGGGCGAGCCGGGCGTCCTGGTGCAGCCGGTCGCGCATCGCCGTCGCGAGGACGCTGGGATCGCGGGTGAGCGCCTCCACCATCAGCGCGGCGTGGGCGACGTTGTGCACGGCGTCGATCAGGGGCACCGTCGGAGGCAGCGCCCTGCGGGCCTCCTCGGTCGGGAGCCGCTCGCTCGAGGGGATCCACACCACCGGGCGGAGGTCCGGGTGCGGCTCGAGCCGTCGCACCGCGCCGTCAGGCATCGCGAGGGTGAACCCGCCGAAGACGGCCGCCGCCGCGTTGTCGGGATGGCCCTCGAGCTCCGCGGCGACCCGGAAGACGCCGTGCAGGTCGTCCCCGGTCACGCCGACCAGCACGCTCGCGAGCGCGGCACCGGCGACGGCCGCCGCTGAGGACGACCCCAGGCCGCTCGCGAGGGGGATCCGGTTGACGCCGTGGAGATGGAACGCGGGCAGTGGTCGTCGGGACCCCGAGGCGAGCCCCTCCACGTGCCGCATCGCGCGGCTGATCAGATCGGTGCCGTCGGTGGGGAGCTCCCGCGCCCCCTCGCCCTCCCACGTGACGCCGGGTTCCGCATCCGTGTCCACGATGACCTCGTTGCACAGCTCCAGGGCGAGCGCGAAGCAGTCGAACCCCGGACCGAGGTTGGCCGAGGTGGCGGGGACGCGCGCGCTGAGCCTCACGCCGGGGGAGCCTACAGCCCCAGCTCCGCGGCCACCGCCGCCGGGTCGGCCGGGACGCTCGCAGGCTGACCGGCGCCGGCGATCGCCCACTCGGGATCCTTGAGCCCGTGCCCCGTGAGGACGCACACGACCACCGCGCCCGAGGGCAGGCGCCCCTCGGCCGAGAGGTGCAGGAGCCCGGCCACGCTCGCGGCCGAGGCGGGCTCGGCGAACAACCCCTCCCTCGCGACGCGTCGGTACGCGGCCAGGATCTCCCGGTCGGTCACCGCGAGGATCCCTCCCTCGGACTCCCTGGCGGCCGCGACGGCCTTGTCCCACGAGGCGGGGTTGCCGATCCGGATCGCCGTCGCGATCGTCTGGGGATCCTTCACGGGTGCGCCCCGCACGAGCGGCGCCGCGCCCGCCGCCTGGAAGCCGAACAGCTGCGGAGGCTCGGCGATCTCACCGTCGGCCAGGAGCTCCGAGTAGCCCATCCAGTGGCTGGAGATGTTCCCGGCGTTGCCCACCGGCACGCAGTGCAGGTCCGGTGCGCGGCCGAGCGTGTCGCAGACCTCGAACGCGAGCGTCTTCTGTCCCTGGAGCCGGTACGGGTTGACCGAGTTCACGAGCGTGACCGGATAGCGATCGGCCAGGTCCCGGGCGAGCTCGAGCGACGCGTCGAAGTTGCCCTCGACCTCCAGCACACGCGCCCCGTGCACCAGGGTGCCCGCCATCTTGCCGAGCGCCACCTTGCCCTTCGGCACGAGGACCACGCAGGTGAGCCCCGCCTTGCCGGCGTACGCCGCGGCCGAGGCGCTCGTGTTGCCCGTCGAGGCGCACACCACAGCCTTGGAGCCCTCCTCGAGGGCCTTGCTGATCGCCAGGGTCATCCCCCGGTCCTTGAACGACGCCGTGGGGTTCGCCCCCTCGTACTTGAGCCAGACCTCGCAGCCCGTCTCGAGCGAAAGCGCCTCCGAACGCACCAGCGGGGTGCCGCCCTCGCACAGGGTGACGACCGGGGTGGCCCGGCCGACCGGCAGGCGATCGCGGTACTCCTCGATGATCCCCCGCCACGGCGCGGCGCTCATTCCTCGGCCTCCACGCGCAGGATCGACCGCACCTCCTTGACCGGGGCGAGCTCGCGCACGCCGGCGACCGCATCCTGGAACCCGCCCTCGCGCGCCCGGTGCGTGATGAACACCAGCTGGGCGTCGTCGCCGGTCCCCTCCTGCCACACGCTCTTGATCGACACCCGGGATCGCCCGAAGACCCCCGCGATCTCGGCCAGGACGCCCGGCCGATCCTGCACGCGGAGCAGGATGTAGTACTGACCTTCCATCTCCGACATCGGGCGGATCGTGCGCTCCAGGAAGCACGTACACCCCACTCCGCGCGCCCCCGATCGCAGGTTGCGAGCGACGCTCACCAGGTCGCCCACCACCGCGGTCGCCGTCGGTCCGCCGCCGGCTCCGCGGCCGTAGAACATCAGCTCGCCGATCGAGGGGCCCTCGACGAAGACGGCGTTGAACGCGTCCCGCACCGCCGCCAGGG
>Ga0073934_10010972_pt1 | contig 11095 bp, 7 predicted proteins | sample LarsenN4metaG_FD_76834 | JGI IMG/M metagenome (GOLD analysis project Ga0073934, IMG submission 76834) | Hot spring sediment bacterial and archeal communities from British Columbia, Canada, to study Microbial Dark Matter (Phase II) - Larsen... ...
CCACCTCGTCGGCCGTGAGCAGTCGCGCGCCCAGCCGCTGGAACTCGGCGAGCACCGCGTCGTAGATGGGCTCGTCCACCACGCAGGTCTGCTCGGCGGGGCAGATCACCGAGGCGTCGAAGGTCTTCGAGATCAGGATGTCCACCACGGCGCCGCGCACGTCGGCGCTGCGGTGCAGATACACCGGCGCGTTTCCCGGACCCACGCTGATGCACGGCTTCCCGGCTTGGTTCGCAAGCTGCACGATCTTCGGCCCGCCCGTCGTCCAGATCATGTCGATGCCCGGGTGGTGGAACAGGAAGTGCGTGACCTCCCGCGGCGCGTCGGGGATCACCTGGATGGCGTCGGGCGGCAGGCCCGCCTCCTCGCCGGCCTTGCGCAGCACCTCCGCGGTGGCGAGCGCGCAGCGGATGGCCCGGGGCGACGGCCGGAACAGGATCGCGTTGCGCGTCTTCGCCGCGACGATCGCCTTGAAGAGCACGGTCGAGGTGGGGTTCGTGACGGGCAGGATCGCCATCACCACGCCCACCGGCTCCGCCACGTACTGGAGGTTGCGCTCGGGCTCCTCCGCGATCACGCCGACGCTCTTCTTGTCCTTCAGGTAGTCCCACAGGAACTCGGTGGCGACGTAGTTCTTCACCACCTTGTCCTCGAACACGCCGAAGCCCGTCTCCTCGGTGGCCACGCCGGCGAGCTCCACCGCCGACTCGAGGCCGGCCACCACCATCGCCTGCACGATGCGATCGACGGCGGCCTGGTCGAGGCGGCGGAAGGCGTCCGCCGCGGCGCGCGCGCGGGCGACGATCTGCTCGAGCTCGGCGGCGCGCGCGGGGTCGAGGGCGGGCGCCGGCTGCGGGGACGGGGTTTGCATGGAGGCCTCCCGGGCCGAGGCGCCCGTGCGGGGAAGCACCTAGGAAACCCCAGGCCGTCGGGCTCCGACTGTCGCGCGACCGACGTCCTCGGGGGCTGCTAGGATCCGCGACCTGGCCGCCCGCGCCCAGGAGCCCTCCCATGCCCGACGTCTTCATCGTCTCCGCCGTTCGCAGCCCCCTCGGCCGCCGCAAGGGCGGCCTCGCCGGCGTGCACCCGGCGGACCTCCTCGGCGCCGTGCAGAAGGCGGCCCTCGAGCGGGCGGGGGTGGATCCGGCGGCGGTGGATCAGGTGGTGGCGGGCTGCGTCTCCCAGGTGGGCGAGCAGGCGTTCAACGTCGCGCGCACGGCCTGGCTCTCGGCCGGCCTCCCGATCGACGTGCCGTCGACCACGGTGGACGCGCAGTGCGGGTCGTCCCAGCAGGCGATGACGCTCGCGGCCGGGCTGGTGGGCGCCGGGCTCGAGGATCTCGTGCTCTCGTGCGGGGTCGAGAGCATGACGCGCGTGCCCCTCGGCGCGAACTTCGCGGACAAGAACCTCGGCCGGCCGGTGCCGAAGTCCTACTTCGACCGCTTCGCCTTCAAGTCGCAGTTCCAGGGCGCGGAGATGATCGCGAAGGAGTACGGGATCGGCCGCGCGGACACCGACGCCTTCGGCCTGCGCAGCCAGACGCTGGCGAAGCGGGCGCGAGACGAAGGGCGCTTCCAGCGCGAGATCGTGCCGATCACGGCGCCGGTGCTCGACGCCGAGGGCAAGCCCACCGAGGAGACGCGCGTCGTCTCGGTCGACGAGGGCATCCGCGACACGAGCCTCGAGGCCCTCGGCGGGCTCAAGGCGGTGATGGAGGGCGGCGTGCACACGGCGGGCACGAGCTCCCAGGTCACCGACGGCGCCTCGGCGGTGCTGCTGGCGAGCGAGGGCGCGGTGAAGCGCCTCGGCCTGCGGCCGCGCGCGCGCATCGTGGACACCACGATCGTGGGCGTCGATCCGGTCACGATGCTGAAGGGGCCGATCCCGGCCACGCGCAAGGTGCTGAAGCGCTCGGGCCTCGGGATCGAGGACATGTCGGTGTACGAGGTGAACGAGGCCTTCGCATCGGTCGTGCTGGCGTGGATGAAGGAGTGCGGCCCGGTGGCGGAGCGCGTCAACCCGAACGGCGGAGCGATCGCCCTCGGCCATCCCACCGGCGCGACGGGCGACCGCCTCGTGACCACCGCCCTGCACGAGCTCGAGCGGACGGGCGGGCGCTACGCGCTCGTCTCGATGTGCTGCGGCGGCGGCCTCGGCACCGGCACCATCCTCGAGCGCCTCGGCTGAGCGCGCCGCCGCCCTCCGCCCCGCCCGGCTCGCTCCGGGCGAAGATCCTCGCCGAGGCGATCGGCATCGTCTACGCGGAGGGGCCGCGCCACGTCACCATGCGATCGCTGGCGGAGAAGCTCGGCTACTCCGCCGCGACGATCTACCTGCACTTCAAGAACAAGGAGGAGCTGATCAAGGAGATCGGCCTCCACGGCTACGACCGCCTGGCGGCGGCGATGGAGCCCTCCCTCGCCATCGACGACCCGGTGCGGGCCGTCGACGACTGCGCGCGGCGCTACATCGACTTCGGCCTCGCGAACTACCCCCTCTACCGCCTCATGTTCACCGACATCTCGCCCACCGAGCGCACGCCGCAGGAGCAGGCGCGCGTCATGCGCTCGCGCGACCTCGCGATCGAGCTCTACCGGCGCGGGATGGAGCGCGGCGTCTTCCGCCGGGCCGACCTGCGCGTCGAGACGATGATCGGCTGGTCGCTGCTGCACGGGTTCGTGCAGCTCGCCGCCGAGGGCCGGCTCCCGCCCAACCCCGACGGCAGCCAGGCGGACGTGCGGGCGGTGCGCGAGGCGATCGTCGCCGCCCGCCTCGCCGCCCTCCGGCCCTGACCCGCCCCCCGGCCCCGCCGGAAGCGTGCCGAAACGCCGGTTTAGCCCGACACTTGCGAGCGGCGGCCGCACCGCTCCAGCCGGCCCGAGAAACGTCGAATTTCGCTGTGGAATCGATGGGTTGGACCGTTGCCCCGACGGAGTGGCGCGGTCCATCGCCCCCCCCGACTCTGCTATGCTGCGCCCGTCCCGCTCGATCCCACCCCCCAGTGCGCGAAGGACCCATGAAGGACAAGGATCGCTATTGGGATTGCCTGGATCAGGCGATCGAAGCGTCGAACGGCGGCCGCACCGACGAAGCGCTCGCCTGGCTGGACGAGGCGCTGAAGGTGGAGCCGAACGGCGCCGAGGCCCACAACAGCCGCGGCGAGATCCTGTGGGACGAGGGCAAGTTCGAGGACGCCCTCTACGAGTTCGAGCTCGCCACGAAGGCCGATCCGAAGTTCCTGACCGCGCACCTGAACCGCGCGGAGCTCCTGATCGAGGACCTCGGCGAGTACGAGCAGGCGATCGAGCAGTGCGACGAGCTCCTCGCCGGCCGCTCCGAGCTGGCCAAGCCCGACAAGGCCACCGAGAGCGAGATCTACTACCTGAAGTCGAAGTCCCTGTTCTACATGGACGACCTCGAGGGCGCGCTCTTCCTGGTGCGGCGCGCCCTGCGCACGGGCGGCGAGCACGCCCTCTTCCGCGCCTTCGAAGGCCAGGTGCTGTTCGAGCTCGCGAACTACGAGGAGGCGCGGCGCCAGCTCGAGCACGCGGTCGCCCTCGACCCCGACTCCGCCCACGCCGTCTACCACCTCGGGCTCGTGCTCGAGCGCCTCGGCGAGCACGAGGAGGCGCAGAAGGCCTTCGCCCGCGCCAACGCCCTCTCGCCCGAGACCTACCTCGTGCCGGTGGAGATGAGCGAGGACGAGTTCCGGGAGGTGGCCGCCGAGGCGATCGCCGACATCCCGCGCTCGATGCGCCGCTACGTCGAAGAGGTGCCGCTCCTCGTCGAGGACTTCCCCTCGAAGGAGCTGCTGCGCGAGCAGAACGTCTCGCCCCAGGTGCTCGGACTCTTCATCGGGGTTCCGCGCACGGCGGCGTCCGTGACGGCACAGCCGAACGATCTCGAGGCCCGGGTCATCCTGTTCAAGAAGAACCTCGAGAAGATCTGCCAGGACCGCTCGGAGCTGGTCGACGAGATCAAGAAGACCGTGCGCCACGAGGTCGGCCACTACCTGGGGCTCGACGAGGACGATCTCGAGCGTCTTGGCCTCGCCTGATCGCACGCCGGGCGCGGGCCCCGCGGCGGGCGCTCCGGGCTCGCTCGTCTCCGCGCTGCGCGCGATCGTGGGCGAGGCCCACGTGCTGGTTCGCCCGGAGCAGCTCCTCGCCTACGAGTGCGACGGCCTGACGCACCACACGGGGCCCCCCTCCGCGGTGGTTCTGCCGGCGGAGAAGGGCGAGGTCGCCCGCGTCGTGCGCGCCTGCAACGCCCACGCCGTGCCGTTCGTGCCGCGGGGCGCGGGCACGGGGCTGTCGGGCGGGGCCCTCGCCCTCGGCGGCGGCGTCGTGATCGAGTGCTCGCGCATGAACAAGATCCTCGAGCTCGATCCCGACGACGGCGTCGCCGTGATCCAGCCCGGCGTCGTGAACGCCGACCTCTCGAAGGCCGCCGCGCCGCACGGTCTCTTCTACGCGCCGGACCCCTCGAGCCAGCAGGCCTGCACGATCGGCGGCAACGTCGCCGAGAACTCGGGCGGCCCGCACACCCTGAAGTACGGGACGACCACGAACCACGTGCTCGCCCTCGAGCTCGTGACCGCGGACGGAGAGCTCGTGCGCCTGGGCTCGCGCACCGGCTTCGCGCCCGGCTACGACCTCGTCGGTGCGGTGGTCGGCAGCGAGGGCACGCTCGGCGTCGTGGTGGAGGCGACCGTGCGCCTCGTGCCGCTGCCCGAGGCGGTGGAGACGCTGCTCGCGATCTTCCCCGACGTCGTGTCCGCCTGCCGCGCGGTGGGCGACGTGATCCGCTCCGGCCTCGTGCCGGCCGCGCTCGAGATCGTGGACCAGCGCACCGTGCGCGCGATCGAGGACAGCGTCTACGCGGCGGGCCTGCCGCGGGACGCCGGCGCCGTGCTGATCGTCGAGCTGGACGGGGCGCGCGTCGCGGTGTCGGCGGAGGTGGAGCGCGTACGCGCCCTCGCCGTGGGCGCCGGGGCCGCGCGCGTCGAGGTGGCGCGCGACGCCGCCGAGCGCCAGCGCTTCTGGCGCGCGCGCAAGGGCGCCTTCGGGGCGATGGGCCGCCTCGCCCCGGATCTCTACGTGCACGACGCCGTGGTGCCGCGCACGAAGCTGCCCGAGGTGCTGGCCCGGGTGTGCGAGATCGGCGACCGCCACGGGCTGCGTCTCTCCAACGTGTTCCACGCGGGCGACGGGAACCTCCACCCCAACATCTCCTTCGATCGGCGCGATCCCGACGAGCTGCGGCGCGTCCTGGCCGCGGGCGAGGAGATCCTGCGCGCCTGCGTGGAGGCGGGCGGGGTGATCAGCGGCGAGCACGGCATCGGCACCGAGAAGCAGGACTTCATGGGCCTCGTCTTCGGCGAGGACGACCTCGCCGCCATGCGCCGGCTGCGCGACGCCTTCGATCCCGCCCTGCGCTGCAATCCCGGGAAGATCTTCCCGACCACGCGTTTCTGCGTCGAATCGGATCCCAAGGCCCGCGGCTACGACCGCGTGCCCCTGGGCGGGGCGCCGCGTCCATGATCGCCTCCGCCGACCTCGACGCGCTGCGGGCGGCCGCCGGCGAGGACGCCGTGGCGGTGCACGACCCCTTGGAGCAGGGCGGCGCGAAGCTCGCGGTGACCCTCGCGCCCGACGGCGCGGCGGGCGTCGGCGGCGCGCTGCGCACGCTGGGCGCGCGCGGGCTCGCGGCGCTCGTGCGCGGCGGAGGCACGAAGCTCCACCTCGGGAACGCCCCGCGCCGGGCCGACGTCTTCCTCTCGACGCGGCGCCTCGGCGGCGTCCTCCAGCTCGACGCCGACGACGGCGTGGTGGAGGTGCGGGCGGGGACGCCCCTGCACCACCTGCGCGCCGCCGCCCGCGACGCGGGCTGGGACGTGGGCCTCGAGGCCGCCCACGCCGACGCGACCGTCGGCGGCGTGCTGGCGAGCGGCGAGCGCGGCCTGCGAGCGATGCGCTTCGGGCGCCCGCGCGACGCCGTGCTCGGGCTCGAGGTCGTCCTCGGTACGGGCGAGGTCACGCGCTGCGGCGGGCGCGTGGTGAAGAACGTGACGGGCTACGACCTCGCGAAGCTCTACGTCGGCTCCCTCGGCACGCTCGGCGTCGTCACCTCGGCCTGGCTGCGCCTCCGCCCGCTCCCCCGCCTCGTGCGCGTGCTGGTGGGCCCGGCTCCGGCGGAGGAGGCGGCGGCGGTGGCCGCCGCGCGCGCCCTCGCGGGCCTCGCGTCGGCGCGGGCGGTGGCGCTCGTGGACGCCGGCGTCCTCGCGCCGCGGCGCGCGGACACCGCCGCGACGGGCGGCGCGCCGGCGCGGCCGGCCGCGGAGGCGGGCGCGGGCGCGAGCCCGGGTCTCGTGCTCCTCGCCGAGCTGGCCGGGGACGAAGCGCTCGTCGACGCCGAATGCGCGCGCGCCGAGGCGCTGGCCGGTGTCGTGCCCGGCGATCCGGAGCTGCTGGCGCGCGCGCACGCACGCCAGGCCGCGCCGCCGGACGCCGCGCACCTGCGCTTCCGCGTCCACTTCCGCCCGTCGCGCGCCGCGGCCGCCGTCACGCTGCTGCGTCGCGCCGGCGCGGAGGTGATCGCGCAGCCCCACGCCGCGGAGGCGTCGGCGCGCTTCGCGCTCGGACGCGGCGACGAGCCCGCCGTCGCCGCCGTGCTGCGGGCGGTGCGCGAGAGCGTTCACGCCGGCGAGGGGCACGCCGTGCTCGAGGCGGCCCCGGCCTGGGTGAAGGCCGGACGCGACGTCTTCGGCGCGGGTCCGGCCGATGCCGGCGCCCTGGCGCTCGCGCGCGCCGTGAAGGCGCGCTTCGATCCCCACGGCGTCCTCGCGCCCGGGCGCTTCGCGGGAGGCCTCTAGTGGCGTCCGGGGACGGAGCGCCGGGCCAGGGAGCGGGGGCCGGCGGCGCAGCCGCGGAGGCCGGGGCCACCGAGGCGCCCCTCGATGCGCTGCTGCGCCGCTCCCTCGACTGCGTGCACTGCGGGCTCTGCCTCTCCTCCTGCCCCACCTACCGCGAGACGGGTCGGGAGCAGTCGTCGCCACGCGGCCGTGTGTACCTCATGCGGAGCGTGGCGGAGGGGCGCCTGCCCCTCGACGCCGGCGTGGCCGAGGAGATGTATCTCTGCCTCGGCTGCCGCGCGTGCGAGACGGCGTGCCCGTCCGGCGTGCAGTACGGCGCGATGGTCGAGGCCATGCGCGCCGAGGTCGAGCGGCGCGGCGTGCGCACCGGTCCCGCGAAGCGGCTCGAGCGCTTCGCGCTGCGCGAGATCGTCCCGCGCCCGAAGCGGCTGCGTGCCGCCCTCGACCTGCTCGCGCTCGTCCAGCGCAGCGGCGCCGACCGCTGGGGCGCGCGCCTCGTCCCCGGCGCCCTGGGCCGCCGCCTGCGCGAGCTCTCTGGCGAGGCGCCCCGCGTCCCGCCGCGCGCGGAGCGGCGGCCGCTGCCGGCCGTCGTGCCGGCGCGGGGGGAGCGGCGCGGGCGCGTCGCGCTGTTCGTGGGCTGCGTCATGCCGGAGCTCTTCGGCGCGGTGAACCACGCCACCGCGCGCGTGCTCGCCCGCAACGGCTTCGACGTCGTCGTGCCGCCGGCCCAGGGCTGCTGCGGCGCGCTCCACGCCCACGCCGGCGACGCAGACGCCGCACGCGCCCTGGCGCGGCGCAATCTCGCCGCGTTCGCGGCCGCCGACGTGGACGCGGTGGTGATCAACTCCGCGGGCTGCGGCGCAGCCCTGCGCGAGCTCGAGCACTGGCTGCCGGGCGAGGGCAAGGCGCTCTCCGCCCGGGTGCGTGACGTGTCGGAGTGGCTGGTGGACGCGGGGCTCGCCGTGCCGCGCCCGCCCGCGCGCCCGCGCGGTGCGCCGCTGCGGGTCTGCTACGACGATCCCTGCCACCTGGTGCACGGCCAGCGCATCGCCGACGCGCCGCGCATGCTGCTGCGCGCGATCCCCGGCCTCGAGCTCGTGCCGCACGACGATCCCGGAAGCTGCTGCGGCGCCGCCGGCATCTACAACCTCACGCACCGCGAGATGTCGGCGGCCGTGCTGGCGCGCAAGGTCGAGTCCCTCGCCGCCGCCGCCCCCGACGTCGTGGCGACGGGGAATCCCGGCTGCATCCTGCAGCTCCGCAGCGGGCTGGCCCGCGCCGGGCTGCGCGCGCGGGTGGAGCATCCCATCACGCTGCTCGACGAAGCGTACGCGGCGGAGCGGTCGGGCTAGCGATCAGCGGTAGAGGGCAGCGTCGGGCGTCGGCTTCGGCATGCGGATGCGCGGGAACGCTCCCAGCCCGAAGTCGGGGAACGAGCCCTGCACGACGATGTCCACGGGCAGGAGCGACTCCCGCCCCCGCACGAGGCCGTAGCGCTCCCGGACGCCCACGTACTCGTAGCTCGACATGGCGGTCGCGCGCGGGTCGTAGGCGTCGGCGACGCCCAGGCGGGCCTGCTCGAAGAAGCGCTCCCGCCGCGCATCGGGCGCCAGCGGGTCGTCGGGGTCCACGAGGGCGTTGCGCTGCGAGGTCTCGTCGAGGAGGGTCACCACGCGCGCGAGCCGCTCGGCCGAGACGACCTTGCGTTCGCAGCGCGGCTTCGCCTCCTCGTCGCCGCCCTCGCCCAGGAAGCACAGCTCGATCACGCGCCCGCCGAGGAGATACACGCCCTCCGGGTGGAGCTCGCCGTTTCGCGCGCTGCCGTCCACCAGCTCGGCGCGCAGGCCGAGGGCCTCGGGCCCGCGCAGCCTCGGGTTCTCGGCCAGGAAGCCGCGCGAGATGCGGATGCGCTGGGGCGACGCGTTCTCGGACTCCTCGCGCGCCAGCTCGCCGGCCTCACGACCTGCCGTGGTGTCGTGGAAGCTGCGCGCCAGCTCCCGCGCCAGGGCGGCGCGCGTGTCGCGGCGGCGCTCGCGGCGTACGGCTTCGAGGCTCTGGCGGGCGGCGTTCTCGCGCAGCTCCGCCAGCCTCGCGGGCTCCACCGCCGCGGGATCCGTGAGGGCGAGGGCGCCCGCCCAGTTGCCGCGCTCCGCCTCGAACTCGGTGAGCCAGCCCCGCACCTCCGGGGCGTGGACGCCGTCCGGGTAGCGCTCGAGATAGGTGCGGGCGTGCTGCGCCGGCACGCGGCCGAACGGCCACGGCGCGAGCCAGGGGTAGCGCACCAGCCGGTTCGGGAAGGTGGTGACGATGGAGAGGTAGCTGGGCGCGTCGATCATCCACTCGACGGGTCGAGGGAGATCCATCCTGCGCGGCCCCGAGGCGAGGGGCCCGAACAGCACCCAGCCCACGCGCGCCGCCCGGTCGGAGCCGAGGCCCTGGCGGAACGCCGCGTAGGGATTGCGCTCGGGATTCGCCACCAGCGCGCGGGAATGACGCGCCATCGGCGACGCGTCCTCGCCGGCGAGCGCGTCCCAGGACGCCCACATCGCGTCCTCGGGCTCGAAGGGCGCCAGCACGAAGCGCGCCTCGTCACCGATCGGTGTCTCCCCCGCCTGCCCGGCGATCCCTTCGGCCGTCCCGCGCACGTCGGCCCCCGGCTTCCAGAGCGCCAGGGCGAGCCGGCGCTGCTCGGCCAGGTCGTTCGTGCGCAGCGCGGGCGAGGCCTCGAGGCTGCGCGCCCGGTCGGCGCGCCGCGCCCGCAGCCGCGCCTGGGCCTCGTCGCGCAGCTCGGTGGCGTCGCGATCCTCCGGGACGAAGTCGAGCGCGCGCTCCGCCGCCACGAGCGCCGCCGCCGCGCGATCCTCGCGCAGCGCCTCGCGGGCGCGCCGCAGGGCGCGATCGCGCTCGTTGCGGTTCCACTCGGCCTGGGCCTCCGCGATGCGAGCGCGGATCTCCTCGGCTTCCGGCGCGTCGGGGTGCTCGGCGACGAAGCGCTTCCACTGGGTCAGCGCCTGGCGCTCGGGCACGCTCATGTCGTCCTGCACGTGCCGTGCGACGGCGAGGCCGAGGAGCGAGCGGGCGAGCTCGACCGCGCCGAGGGGACCTCGCGTGATCGACGTGCCGACGGGCTCGGCCACGGCGTTGAAGGCCTGTCCCCACTCCTGCACGGTCGCGTCGTGCATGCGCGCGTCGGCCAGCCGGAGCGGGTCGTCGTCCACGGTCTGCTGCAGGCGGGCGCGCAGGGCGGGCTCCAGATCGTCGCGCTCGAGCAGCTCGGCGGCGCGTGCGCGGTAGGCGCGCTCGTCGCCGCGCGTGGCGGCCACGAGGTCGAGGGCGATCGGGGCGAGGCCCGTGGGCGCGGCGCCCTGCGACAGCACGTCCTCGCCGCCGCGCTCGCGCGCGTCGGCGCGCTCGGCGTCGAAGCGCTCGATGCGCTCGGCCGCGCGCCGGGCGCGCTCGGCGTCGCCGGCGAGGGCGGCCGCCGCCACGTCGCGCGCGGCGCGATCGACGTCGTCCGGCACGTACGCGCCGCGGGCCGCGAGCGGCTCGAGCGCGGCCGCCACCGGCGGAGGCGGCGGCGCCGCGCCGGCGCAGGCCAGCCCGAGGAGCGGCAGCGCCAGCAGGACGGGGGAGCGGCGGCTACGGCGTGAAGCGGTCACGGTCCACCCGCAGGGTGAAGGCGAGGAAGGCCTCGAGACGCTGCGACGCCTCCAGCTTCTCCGGGGTTCCGTCCTGACGGCCGACGGCGTCGTAGAGGCGCGAGGCGGAGTCGACGAGCTCCTGGAACGTCGCGGGGTCGAAGAGCAGGCCCTCGGGCGGATGCATCTCCACGTACTCGCGGGCGAGCTCGGCGTAGAGGTCGGCGAGGGCGAGGAGGTGCCGGTTCGCGAGCTTGCTCTCGCGATGGGTGGTGGCCACGCGCTGGAGCTCCGCGAGGGCGCGCACGTCGCCGTCGGGCGTGAGCCGGCGCGCGGCCACGAACCAGCTCGCGCGGCCCACGTCGGCGCGCTCGATCTCCTCGTCCACCACGTGCTCGTAGTGGCTGCCCACCACGTCCGCGCGCAGCGTGCGCAGGAGCGCGATGCGCCGCTCCGCCGCGGCGATCACGCCGTCCGCGTCGCGGGGCGGCGCCTCCACCGGCGTCTCGCCCGGCGGGCGGTCGGGGTCGAAGCCGCTGCGGGCGGCCTCGTCGAGGGCGTCGCAGATCGCGGCGCTGCGCCG
>Ga0073934_10010973_pt1 | contig 11094 bp, 8 predicted proteins | sample LarsenN4metaG_FD_76834 | JGI IMG/M metagenome (GOLD analysis project Ga0073934, IMG submission 76834) | Hot spring sediment bacterial and archeal communities from British Columbia, Canada, to study Microbial Dark Matter (Phase II) - Larsen... ...
GGCATCCGGCGCATCGGCGTCATCACGCAGTACAAGAGCCACAGCCTGCTGCGCCACCTGCAGCGCGGCTGGGCGTTCCTGAAGAACGAGATGAACGAGTTCGTCGACCTGCTGCCGGCGCAGCAGCGCATCGACGAGGAGAGCTGGTACCGCGGCACGGCCGACGCCGTGTACCAGAACATCGACATCATCGACGGCTACGGCGCCGACTACATCGTGGTGCTCGCGGGCGACCACGTCTACAAGATGAACTACGCGCTGATGCTGGCCGATCACGTGGCCAAGGGGCGGCCGTGCACGGTGGGCTGCATCGAGGTGCCGCGCGCCGAGGCCAGCGGCTTCGGCGTGATGGCGGTGGACGAGCGCTACGTCATCACCGACTTCGTCGAGAAGCCGGCCGACCCGCCGGCCATGCCGGGTCGGCCCGACATGGCGCTGGCCAGCATGGGCATCTACGTGTTCGACGCGCAGTGGCTGTACGCGGAGCTGGCCCGCGACATGGCCGACCCCGCCTCGAGCCACGACTTCGGCAAGGACATCATCCCGCGCGCGGTGCGCAGCGGCCAGGCGGTGGCGCACCCGTTCGGCCTCAGCTGCGTGGGCACCAAGCCCGGCGAGCCGCCGTACTGGCGCGACGTCGGCACCATCGACGCGTACTGGGACGCGAACCTCGACCTCACGGCGACCGATCCGCAGCTCAACCTGTACGACACCGGCTGGCCGATCTGGACCTACCAGGCGCAGCTGCCGCCGGCGAAGTTCGTGCACAACCTGGACGACCGTCGCGGCATGGCGATCGAGTCGCTGGTCTCCGGCGGCTGCATCGTCTCGGGCCGCACCTGGCGCTCGGTGCTGTTCTCCAGCGTGCGCGTGCACTCGTACTCGGCGGTCGAGTGGTCGGTGCTGCTGCCGGCGGTGGAAGTCGGCCGGCACGCGCGCCTGAACCGCGTGGTGGTCGACCGCGGCTGCCGCATCCCCGACGGCATGGTGATCGGCGAGGACGCCGAGCTCGACGCGCGGCGCTTCCACCGCACCGACCACGGCATCACGCTCGTCACGCGCGAGATGCTCGAGAAGCTCGAGAAGCTCGGCTGAGCGGCCGCACGCGTTGCAGCACAATCGGCGCCCGATGCGAGTCCTGCAAGTCGGCGCGGAAGTCTTCCCTCTCGTCAAGACCGGTGGCCTGGCCGACGTGCTGGGCGCGCTGCCGCAGGCGCTGGCCGCGCACGGCGCCGAGGTGCGGCTGCTGCTGCCGGGGCTGCCCGACATCGTCGACGCGCTGCTGCACCGCAAGCCGCTGGCCGACATCGGGCCGCTGTTCGGCGCGGCGCGCGTGCGGCTGGTGATCGGCCAGCTGCCGTACAGCCACGTGCCGGCGTACGTGATCGACGCGCCCTACCTGTACCGCCGCGAGGGCGGCCCGTACCAGATGGCCGACGGCGCCGAGTGGCCCGACAACCTGCAGCGCTTCGCGCTGCTGGGCTGGGCGGCGGCGCACCTCGCGGCCGGCGAGCTCGACCCCGCCTGGACGCCGCAGGTGATGCACGCGCACGACTGGCATGCCGCGATGAGCTGCGCCTACGTGGCGCAGCACCCGCCCACCGAGGCGGCCACCGTCTTCACGGTGCACAACCTCGCGTACCAGGGCCTGTTCGCGCCCGCCGACTACGCGCAGCTCGGGTTGCCGGCGCGCTTCATGACGCCGGCCGGCCTCGAGTTCCACGGGCAGTTCTCGTTCATGAAGGCGGGCCTGAAGTTCGCCGACCGCGTGACCACCGTGAGCCCGAGCTACGCGCGCGAGATCGCCACGCCGGAGTTCGGCTGCGGCCTCGACGGCGTGATCCGCGGTCGCGGCGCGCAGGTCTCGGGCATCCTGAACGGCATCGACCGCGACGTGTGGGACCCGGCGCGCGACAGCGCGCTGGCCGCGCCCTTCAGCGCCGCGGCGCCGGGCGGCAAGGCCGAGTGCAAGGCGGCCCTGCAGCGCCAGTTCGGGCTCGAGATCCGGCCCGATGCGCCGCTGTTCGCCGTGGTCAGCCGCCTGACGCACCAGAAGGGCATCGACCTCGTCCTCGGCGCGCTGCCGGCGCTGCTGCACGCCGGCGGCCAGCTCGCGGTGCAGGGCACGGGCGACGTGGCGCTGGAGTCGGCGCTGCGCGACGCCGCGGCCGCGCACCCGGCGCGCGTGGCCGTGCGCATCGCCTACGACGAGGCCACGGCGCACCGGCTGGTCGGCGGCGCCGACGCGATCCTCGTGCCGTCGCGCTTCGAGCCCTGCGGCCTCACGCAGATGTACGGGCTGCGCTACGGCACCTTGCCGGTGGTGCGCAGGGTCGGCGGGCTGGCCGACACGGTGCGCGACGCGGGCGACGGGCCCGAGGCCGACGCCGACTCCGACGGGTTCGTGTTCGAGGCGGCCACCGACGCCGCGCTGGCGCAGGCGATCGGCCGGGCCGTCGCGCTGTACCGCGAGCCCGCGCGCTGGGCGCTGCGCATGCGACGCGCGATGGCGGCCGACTTCTCGTGGAACGCCTCGGCGCAGGCCTACCTGGCGCTGTACCGGCAGGTGCTGAACACCTCGTCGTAGCTCAGGCCGAGCGGTTCATGTCGGGCACGCGCACGCGGCAGCGGATGCCGCGGCCCGCGTTCTCGCTCCACTCGACCTCGCCGCCGAGCTGCTTCACGCGCTTGCGCACGCCGCCCAGGCCCAGGCCGTGCGCCCACGACCGCGGGTTGCGCCCCACGCCGTCGTCGCTCACCACGAGCTCGAGCCGCTGGCCGTCGATCGTGATCGACACGTCGACGCGCGAGGCGCGGGCGTGCGCGATGGCGTTGCTCACGAGCTCGCGCAGCACGCGCGTGAGCGCCGACCACTGCACCACGCTCAGCATCACGTCGCGCTCGAAGGCCACCGACCAGCCGAGGTCGCACTGCGCGGCCGACAGGCGCTGCGCGATGTCGGCCTTCCACTCGGCCACCGCGTGCGACAGCCGGTGGCTCGGCGCGGCCAGGCCGCGCGTGAGCGTCTTCAGGTCCTGCAGGGTGTGGCGGACGTAGTCCTCCATCTCGGGGCTCGGCGCCTTGTACATGAGCGTGAGCAGCCGCGCCCCGATATCGTCGTGCAGGTCCTGCGCGAGGCGCGCGCGCTCCTCGCTGCGCCCTTGCTCGACCGCGCGGTCGTAGGCCACCGCGTGCTCGAGCTGCTCGACCACGCGCGCGGCGAGGCGGGCGTCCTCCTGCGTGAACAGGCGGCGGCCGCGCCGCGCGAAGCGCACGGCGATCGAGCGCGGAGCGTCGGCCGCCGGCACGCCGCCGAGGTCGGGCACCGGCACGACGAGCGTCGAGCCGTCGCCGATGATCCGCGGCGAGCGCGTCACGCGGTCGAGCGGCAGGACCTCGAGCGGCTCGAACAGCTCGCGCAGCAGGCGCATCAGCGCGGCCGGCAGCTGCGCCGGGTGGGCCTCGACCTCGCGCGCGATGCGGTACAGCTGCTCGAACATGCGCTCGGCCGTGGCCATGCCAGTGCCGATCATCTGGTTGAGGATCCACTGGCGCGCGGCCGCGTACACGCCGAAGGCGAGGAACAGCGCGAGCGTCAGCGACGCGAACTGCCCGAGCGAGAACACCGCGACGAACAGCAGGTCCAGCGACGTCGCCACCGTGCTCACCGCGGCCAGCATCGAGAACTCGCGCACCACCTGCTTCGAGCGCGACAGGAACGGCACCACGAGCAGCAGCGAGCCGAAGAACACGTACCAGATGACCGAGCCGATCGCGGCGAGGTGGTGCTGCAGCCCCGGCTCGTCGCCGGCCGCCGCGATGGCCAGGGTGAGCAGGCTCCAGGTGCCCAGGGTCACCACGCCGAAGCGACGCATCACGATGGCGTACGGGTGCGGCTCGATGCGGTACGACCACGTGAGCAGCGCGATCGCCAGCGCGCCCAGCAGCGCGCCGAGGCCCTGCGTCCACCACCACGCGAAGCCGAGCCGGCCGGCGATGGCCAGCGCCACCAGGCTGCCGGCGGCGGCCCAGGAGGCCGCCGCGATCCAGCCGCCGTGCGGCAGCCGGCGCGGGTGCACGGTGGCCGCGTGCACGATGGCCGACGCGGTGATCAGGTCGAAGGCCATGCGCAGCGGCCCGTTCCATTGCGCGAAGGCCGACGGCATGGCGAGGTCGAAGGTCGACTCGACCGCGATGAAGCCGAGGTTGCCGGCCTGGCTCAGCCCGATGACCCCGTACACGAGGTTGGGGGTCGACGGGCGCGCGAGCACCAGCACCATCGCCACGAGGTACAGGCCGAGCGCGAAGGCGGCCATCAGCCAGAACATCGCGCCGAGCGACGCGACGCCGCGTGGCGCGGGTGCGACGTCGGCGCGCGAGCCGTCGGCGAGGACGAGCTGCACCGGCCCCTGGCGCAGCAGCGACGACACGGCGTCGTGCAGCTCGCGGTGGCGCGCGCGCTGCGCGTCCGACGCGACCCAGCGCGCCGAGCGCTGCAGCAAGATCGCGTCGATGGCGACCTGCCGGCCGTCGCGTCCGGCCACGGCGCGCAGCTCGCGCCCCTGCAGCTCGCGCAGCTGCGGCAGCGGCGACGACACGAGCTCGACCCGCCCGCTGCCGTCGACGCGCCAGGTCGCGTCGACGTGCGGCGCGGCCGACAGCGCGTGCGCGATCAGGAAGACGGCCAGGCAGCCCGCCAGCGCAGCGGCCACCAGCAGGCGCAGCCGCCAGCCGATCCAGCGTGCCGGGCGCAGCTTGCCGGCCAGGGCGCTCTCGAGCGCGGCCGCTTCGGAGACCGTGTCGGGCCCGCCGGGGCCACCGAGGTCGCCGCGCGAGGGACGGCGCAGCCGATCGAGGACCGAGGACATGCGCGTCGCGCCGCAGGCGCCGCTACACCAGGCCCTGCTTGCTCGCGAGCACGGCCGCTTCGGCGCGGCTCGACACGTTGAGCTTCTTGTAGATCGACTTGATGTGGTCGTTGACCGTGAACCACTTGATGCCCATCAGGTTCGCGATCTCCTTGATCGTGAACCCCTTGCTCAGGTACGTGAGCACCTCGTTTTCGCGCGGCGTGAGGCGTTCGTGCTCGCCGCGCGCGCCGCCGGCCGGGGCGAGCGGCGCCGGGCGACTCGTGTGGAAGCCCGACATCGGCGCGAAGGTCGACTCCGCCGACGCGGCGCCCGCGCCGTCGCGGAAGTGGGTGAGCAGCCGGCGCGCGATGGCCGGCGACAGCGGCGGCTGGCCGCGCACGATCTTCTGCAACTCCTCGACCAGCACCTCGAAGCGGTCTTCCTTCAGCAGGTAGCCGTCGGCGCCGCGCTGCAGCGCAGGGAACAGGTGGTCGTCGTCGGAGTACAGCGTGGTGACGATCTTCGTGGCCGGGTAGCGCGCCAGCTCGGACAGCAGCTCCATGCCGTTGCCGTCGGGCAGCTCGAGGTCGACCAGCACGAGCCTGAAGGTGTCGGGGCCGGGCTGCGGCGCGGCGCCGCCGGTCTGCGCGATCTCGCGGCGCGCCGATTCCAGGTCACCGGCCTCGCTGATGACGATGGTGTCGCTGAAGCTTTCCCGCACCACGCGGCACAGGAAGCTGCGCGCGACCGGGTTGTCTTCGAGGATCAGTACCTTGACGGCCATGCGACGCGGTCCCTTCGGCGGCCGATCGTAGCGCAAGGGCAGGGCCGTCGCGCCCGGTTTCAACTCGACGGGCAGCGCGGCCGTGCGGTCGGCACGCCCGCCCCGCCGGAACGCGGGGGCCGATCAGTTCACGAGCACGAGCTTGCCGCGCACCTCGCGCCGCGCCATGCGGGCGAAGGCCTCGCGCAGCTCGGTCATCGGCAGGCGTGTCTCGACCACCGGCTTGATGCGGCCCTCGGCGTACCACTGCGCCAGCGAGTGCAGGATCTGCGCGTTGCCGCGCGGGTCGCGCCGCGCGAACTCGCCCCAGAACACGCCGAGGATCGACACCTCCTTCAGCAGCGCGAGGTTCAGCGGCAGCGACGGGATGTCGCCGGCCGCGAAGCCGATGACGAGGTAGCGACCGCGCCAGCCGAGCGAGCGCAGCGCCGGCTCGGCGTAGCCGGCGCCCACCGGGTCGTACACCACGTCGACGCCGCGGCCCTCGGTGAGCGCCTTCACGCGCTCGCGCAGGTCCTCGCCGCGGTAGTCGATCGTCGCGTCGGCGCCGAGGCGCAGGCACAGCTCCGTCTTGTCGGCGCCGCCCGCCGCGGCGACGACGCGCGCGCCGAGCGCCTTGCCGATCTGCACGGCCGCGGTGCCCACGCCGCCGGCCGCGCCGAGCACGAGCAGGGTCTCGCCGGCGCGCAGGCCAGCGCGGCCGACCAGCGCGTGATGCGTCGTGGCGTAGGTGCAGATGAACGCGGCGGCGTCCTCGAACGTGAAGCCCGGCGGCATCGGCATCACGAGCTTCGCGTCGACGCACACGTGCGTGGCGAAGCCGCCGAGCCCGCCGAAGGCCGCGACGGCGTCGCCCGGCTTGAGATGCGCGACGCCGTCGCCCACCGCCTCGACGATGCCGGAGAACTCGGTGCCCGGCACGAAGGGCAGCGGCGGCTTCATCTGGTACTTGTTCTGCACCAGCAGCAGGTCGGGGAAGTTCAGGCTCGCCGCGCGCACGGCCACGCGCACTTCGCCGGGCCGCGGCTCGGGCGTGGGCAGTTCGGTCCACTGCAGCGCGTCGGGGCCGATGGGATCGGTGCAGAGCCAGGCCTTCATGAGTCGTCTCCTGTCGTCGCGTGACCGCCCCGTGCGGCGTGGCGTGCGGGGCGCGATGCGGCGCGATCATAGGAGCGCAGGCGGCCGCGCGCGCGTCACGTGCGCGACGCGCGACTCCCTACAATCCCGCGCATGCGCATCCTCATCGCGAACGACGACGGCTATCTCGCACCGGGACTCGCCGCCCTCGTGCGCGCCTGCGACGGGCTGGGCGAGATCGACATCGTCGCGCCCGAGCAGAACGCGAGCGGCACGTCCAACTCGCTCACCCTGCACCGGCCGCTGTCGGTGTTCGCCGCCGACAGCGGCGTGCGCGTGGTCAACGGCACGCCGTCGGACTGCGTGCACGTCGCGCTCACGGGCCTGCTGCCGCAGCGGCCCGACCTCGTGGTCTCGGGCATCAACAACGGCGCCAACATGGGCGACGACACGCTCTACTCGGGCACGGTGGCCGCGGCGATGGAGGGCTACCTGTTCGGCATTCCGGCCGTCGCGTTCTCGCTGGTCGACAAGGGCTGGGGCCACCTCGACGCGGCCGAGCGCGTGGCGCGCGCGCTGCTGCGCGAGCTGGTCGCGGCGCCGCCGCCCGGCGGGCCGTTCCTGCTGAACGTGAACATCCCCAACCGCGCCGACGCCGACCGGCTGCCGCGCGTGGTCACGCGGCTCGGCCGGCGCCACGCGAGCGAGCCGGTGATCCGTCAGATCAACCCGCGCGGCGAGCCGATCTGGTGGATCGGCCCGGCCGGCGACGCGCGCGAGGCGGGCGAAGGCACCGACTTCCACGCCACGGCCAACGGCTGCGTGTCGATCACGCCGCTGCAGGTCGACCTCACCGACCACGGCTCGCTGCCCGCCTGGCGCGCGCGCCTGCAGCGCGGGGCCTGAGCGTGAGCCGCAACGGGCGGCGCGCGCCGCCGGGCTTTCCGTTGTCGATCGAGCGCGTCGCCGACGCGTCGCGCGCCGCGCCGCTGCTGCGTCCGCAGCGGCCGGTGCACGAAGCGGCCGAGCACGCGCGCCGCGCGGCGGCGCCGACCGGGCTCGGCCTGGACTCGGAGGCCGTGCGCGCGCGCATGGCCGAGCGCGTGCGCGCGGCCGGCATCGGCGACGAGCGCGTGCTGGCCGCGCTGGCGGCGGTGCCGCGCCACCAGTTCATCGACAGCGCGCTGGCGACGCAGGCCTACGAGGACACGAGCCTGCCGATCGGCCACGGCCAGACGATCAGCAAGCCGTCCGTGGTGGCGCGCATGATCGAGCTGCTGCTCGACGGCGCCGCGGCGCGCGCGTCGGGCCATCTCGGCCGCGTGCTCGAGATCGGCACGGGCTGCGGCTACCAGGCTGCCGTGCTCGCGCGGCTGGCGCGCAATGTCATCTCCATCGAGCGCCTGAAGCCGCTGCACGACAAGGCGCGCGAGAACCTGGCGCCGTGGCGATCGGCGCGCGGGCTGGCCGACATCCGCCTCGTGTACGGCGACGGCCGGCTCGGCCATCCGCCGAACGCGCCCTACGCGTCGATCATCGCGGCGGCCGGCGGCGAGGACCTGCCGGCGGCCTGGACCGAGCAGCTCGCGGTGGGCGGTCGGCTCGTCGCGCCGCTGCACGATGCGCCGGGCCGTCCGCAGCGGCTGGTGGTGGTCGACCGCACCGAAGCCGCACTGCGGCACTCGGTTCACGAAGCCGTGCACTTCGTTCCCTTAAGATCGGGCCTCGCCTGAGGGAGCTTCCCGACACCATGCCGATGCGTCCACACTTCCGTCCTTCGCTCGCGACCGCGGCCGTGGTCGTCGCGCTGCTGGCCGGCTGTGCCTCGCCGCGTCACCATGCGCCGGTCGAGGATCGCACCGCGGGGCGGCCCGCCGCACAGGCCAACGGCGCGGTGACGGCCGCGCCGGCGGCCACGATGCCGGCCGATCCGTCCAAGCCGGCGCCCGGCGCCGAGAACGCCGGCAAGCCCGGCTACTTCACCGTGCGTCCGGGCGACACGCTGATGCGCATCGGCCTCGAGACCGGCCAGAGCTGGCGCGACATCATGCGCTGGAACAACCTCGACAACCCGAACGTGCTCGAAGTCGGGCAGGTGCTGCGCGTGCTGCCGCCCGGTGCCGACGGCAATGCCGTGGCCGCGCGTGGCGTGGCGCCGCCGCCGGCCGTGCAGAGCCGTCCGCTCGACGCCAAGCCGCCGGCCGTGTCGCCGGGTGCGTCCGCGCCTGCGGCGACGGCGCCGGCCGTGGCGGCGGTCACACCTGCGGCCACCTTGCCGCCGGCCTCGCCCGCGCCCGCGCGCGAAGGCGAAGAGGACATCAACTGGATGTGGCCGGCCAGCGGGCAGGTGATCGCAGCGTTCGACGAGGCGCGCAACAAGGGGCTCGCGATCGCGGGCAAGGCCGGCGATCCGGTGCTCGCGGCGGCCGATGGCCGCGTGGTGTATGCAGGCTCCGGGCTGCGCGGCTACGGCAACCTCGTGATCGTCAAGCACAACAACACCTACCTCACGGCCTACGCGCACAACCAGACCCTGCTGGTCAAGGAAGACCAGCCGGTGCGCCGCGGGCAGAAGATCGCCGAGATGGGCTCGAGCGACGCCGACCGGGTGCAGCTGCACTTCGAGATCCGGCGCCAGGGCAAGCCGGTCGATCCCGCCAAGCTGCTGCCGCAGCGATAGCGGGCGCGCAGCAGCGGAGTATGGGCATGACCAGGAGGCGCCTCACGCCGAACGGGCATGCGACGAAGCGGCCCGTGGCGCCGCCTCCCCGTCACGACGAGGCCGTGCTCGCGGCGGCCAACGGGCACCTGCCGGAGGCCGAGCCGCCCACCCTGGACGACGGCGCCGAGCCCGCCGCGGCGGTCGACATCCCGATGGGCGACCCGGAGGTCGGCAACACCCTGCAGACCTACCTGCGCGAGATCCGCAAGGCGCCGCTGTTCAGCCCGCAGGAGGAGTACGACACCGCGGTGCTGGCGCGGGCCGGCGACTTCGCGGCGCGCCAGCAGATGATCGAGCGCAACCTTCGGCTCGTGGTGAGCATCGCGAAGAACTACCTCGGCCGCGGTCTGCCGATGACCGACCTGATCGAGGAAGGCAACCTCGGGCTGATGCACGCCATCGGCAAGTTCGAGCCCGAGCGCGGCTTCCGCTTCTCGACCTACGCGTCGTGGTGGATCCGGCAGAACATCGAGCGCGCGATCATGCACCAGGCGCGTCTGGTGCGGCTGCCGGTGCACGTGGTGCGCGACCTGAACCAGGTGCTCAAGGCTCGCCGCGCGCTCGAGGCGCAGTCGGCGCGCGGGCCCGAAGGCGACAAGCCGGTGCGCGTGGAGCAGGTGGCCGCGGCGCTGAGCCGGCCGGTGCAGGAGGTGTCGGAGCTGCTGAAGTTCGCCGAGCTGCCGGCGTCGCTCGACGCGCCGCTCGAGCGCGACGCCGGCGAGTCCATGCTCGACACGGTGGCCGACGATCAGGCGATCGACCCGATGGGCCTGACCCTCAGCCGCGAGGTCGAGCAGCTGCTCGACCACGGACTGGCCGAGCTGAGCGAGCGCGAGCGCGAGGTGCTGGCGGCCGCTACGGGCTGCACGACCGCGAGCCCGAGACGCTGGAGGTGCTGGCCGAGCGGCTGGGCCTCACGCGCGAGCGCATCCGCCAGATCCAGCAGGAGGCGCTGCTCAAGCTCAAGCGGCGCATGATCCGGCAGGGCATCGACCGCGACTCGATCTTCTGAGGCCGGCCGCGCGATGCCCTCGAACTGGCCGGTCCTCGTCTTCGACATCGAGACCATCCCCGACGTCGCCGGGCTGCGCGCGCTGCGCGGTGCCGCCGCCGGCGCGAGCGACGCCGAGGTCTACGCCGCCGAGCTGGCCGAGCGCGCCGAGGGCGGCAAGAGCGACTTCATGCCGCTGCACCTGCAGCGCGTGGTGGTGGTGAGCTGCGTGTTCCGCGACGCCGACGGGCTGCGCGTGCACTCCTTCGTCGACCGCACGGCCGTCGGCGCGACGGCCACCGACGAAGGCCGCGTGATCCAGCAGTTCTTCCGCACCGTCGAGAAGAAGGTGCCGCAGCTCGTGAGCTGGAACGGCGGCGGCTTCGACCTGCCGGTGCTGCACCTGCGCGGGCTGATGCACGGCGTGGTGGCCGACAAGTACTGGGACATGGGCGAGGACGACCGCGAGTTCAAGTGGAACAACTACATCAGCCGCTACCACATGCGCCACCTGGACCTGATGGACCTGCTGGCCATGTACCAGCCGCGCGCGAGCGCGCCCCTGGACGCCATGGCCAAGCTGTGCGGGTTCCCCGGCAAGCTGGGGATGGACGGCTCCAAGGTGTACGAGGCCTTCCTCGAGGGCAAGCTGGAGGACATCCGCCGCTAC
>Ga0073934_10010974_pt1 | contig 11090 bp, 5 predicted proteins | sample LarsenN4metaG_FD_76834 | JGI IMG/M metagenome (GOLD analysis project Ga0073934, IMG submission 76834) | Hot spring sediment bacterial and archeal communities from British Columbia, Canada, to study Microbial Dark Matter (Phase II) - Larsen... ...
ACCCGCCGCCGTTCTTCCTCGACATCGGAACCACCGAAAACCTCGTCCTCAACGCCAACGGCGGCAACGACTCACTTGCCTGCACCGGCAATCTCGCCGCGCTCATCTCCATCACCGCCGACGGTGGCGCCGGGAACGATACGCTCCTGGGTTCCAACGGCATCGACGCACTGATCGGTGGGGCGGACAACGACTCCATCGACGGACAGCAGGGCAACGACATCGTCTTCCTGGGAACAGGAGACGACGTCTTTCAGTGGGACCCCGGCGACGGCAGCGACTTAGTCGAAGGCCAGGACGGCAACGACACCCTCGTCTTCAACGGCAGCGCCACCAGCGAACTGTTCGAACTTCTTCCCAACGGCCAGCGCACCCGCCTCACGCGGAATATCGCCAGCATCGTCATGGACCTGGCGGGTATCGAGAAGATCAACCTCAACGCGCTCGGTGGCGCCGACACGATCACCGTCAACGACATGACGGGCACCGCGCTCACCGAGGTCAACGTCAACCTCGCCTCGTCCATCGGCGGCAACATCGGTGACTCGGCGGCGGATGTCGTCGTCGTCAACGCAACCGCCGGAAACGACATCATCACCGTCAGTGGCGCCGGAACTGCCGCCGGCGTGGTCGGACTGCAAACCGAGGTCAGCATCCTCAACTCAGAAGCCGCCAATGATTCACTCATCGTCAACGCGCTGGCGGGCGATGACGGCCTCTCCGCCACGGCCCTGCCCGCCGGGATCATCAAGCTCACCCTCGACGGCGGGGCAAACAACGACGTGCTGCTCGGATCGCAGGGCGCCGACACTCTGCTCGGCGGCGACGGCGCGGATTTCATCCTCGGCGACAACGGAAATGACCTGGCGCTCATGGGCGGCGGCGATGACGTGTTCCAATGGGAACCCGGCGACGGGAACGACATCATCGAAGGCCAGGCCGGCGCCGACCGCCTGCTCTTCTTCGGGGCCAACGTAGCCGAGAACATCAGCATTTCCGCCAATGGCGGCCGCGTCATCTTCTTCCGCGATATTGCCAGCGTCACCATGGACATCGACGACGTTGAGCAAATCGACTTCCGCGCGCTCGGTGGCGCCGACAACATCATCGTCGGCGACCTGGCCGGAACCGACGTGACCAGCGTCGCCATCGACTTGCGCGGCGCCGGCGGGGGTGGCGACGCCGCCAACGACACCATCACCGTCAACGGCACGAACGGCGGAGACGCGCTGGGCGCGGCAGGCTCATCGGGAACCGTCAACGTCTTTGGGCTTCAGGCGGCCGTCAGCATTTCGTTCGCCGAAGCGTCAAACGATCGGCTCGTGCTCAATGGCCAGGGAGGCGACGACACCATCGACGCTTCTGGAATTCCCGCCGGTGTGATTTCCACGTCGCTCAGCGGCGGGCTTGGCAACGACGTGCTCTTCGGAAGCCAGGGCGCCGACTCCATCACCGGCGGAGACGGCAACGACCTGGCCTTCATGGGCGGCGGCGACGACACCTTCACATGGAACCCCGGCGACGACAACGACACCATCGAAGGGCAGGCCGGAACCGACACGCTGATCTTCAACGGCGCCAACGTCGCCGAAAATATCTCGATCTCGCGCAACGGGGGCAGGGTCCGGTTCTTCCGCGATATCGCCAACGTCGTGGTGGACCTGGACGACACCGAGGTCATCACGTTCAACGCACTCGGCGGCGCCGACACTATTACCGTCAACGGAACGGCGGGGACCGACCTGGCCCAGGTCAACATCGACCTGCTCGCCGCCGGCGGACAAGGCGATGCCGCCATCGACAACATCGTCATCAACGGCAACTCCACCGCCGACACGATGAACATCACCGCCGACGCGACCAGCGGCGTGAACATCACCGGGATGAGCGCGGCGATCAACGTCAAGGGCGTTGAACCCGCCAACGACACCTTCACCCTCCGCGGGTTGGGCGGCGCCGACATCATCAACTTCGGCACGATCAACGGCATCAGCGGAACCAGGATGCTGGTCGATCTTGAGGCCAACCCCGGCGCTGCCGACCCCGACGGATCGGCCGACCTCGTCACCATCGACTTCGGCGATTCAGCCGACCTCGTCGGGCTGACCGACAGCGCCGCCGGATCGGTCCTCACCGGCGCCGCCGCCGCCATCACACTGGCCCATGCCGAACCCGGCATCGACACGCTGCGGCTGAATCTACAGGGCGGATTTGACCCGGCCACCATCAACCAATCCGGGCTGGCGGGCGGCGTGCGCCGAGTGATGATCGACGGCGGCGACCAGCGGGACACAATCACCATCGCCAACACCGCCGTCGATGGCGTCGTGGTCATTCTCCCCAGCGGCGGGAACGACGACCTGTCGGTCAACACCAACGGCGTCGGCCAATCCAACGTCATCTTCCAGGGCACACAGCGGATCGGAACGCTGTCGATCGGCGCCGGCGGGCGGGCAACCCTCGCCGCCAGCGGTGGGTCGGTGCTCACCGCGTCGGTCCTGAGTGTCACCGGCACCGGCCGACTCGACCTCACCGACAACGCCCTGATCCTCGATTACTCAAGCGTCAACCCCATCGCGACCGTCCAGTCGCTGCTGACCAGCGGATTCGCCGGCGGCGCCTGGAACGGCAGCGGCATCAACAGTTCGACCGCCGCCACCACACCGGGACGCACGCTGGGCTACTCGGACATCACCGATTTGTTCACCAGCTTCCCCGCGAACTTCGCCGGGCAATCCGTGGACAACACGGCCGTCGTGGTGCGGTTCACGCTGCCCGGCGACGCCGACCTGAACCAGACGGTGAACATCGCCGACTTTTCGCGCCTGGCCAGCAACTTCAACGTCGGCGCGACGCGCTGGTCGCGCGGCAACTTCGACTACAACGGGATCACCAACATCGCCGATTTCAGCCTTCTTTCGAGCAATTTCAACACGGGCATCCCCTCCGAGATGCCGCGCCTGAAATTTTCGGACACGCTGATCGAACTGGCCTGAGTTGCCGCGCGCATCAAAACCGGCGACGATAGCCAGCGATGAGCGATTCGCTTTCGATCGACCTGCACGATGTCCGCAAGACCTACCGCGGCAAGGTCGTGGCCCTGCGCGGGATTAACATGCAGGTGCACCGCGGGCAGGTGTTCGGGCTGCTCGGGCCGAACGGCGCCGGCAAGAGCACGCTGGTGAAGATCATCATGACCGTCATCCGCCCGACGCACGCGGTCGGGACGGTCCTGGGGCAACCCGTCGGGCACAAGCCGACCCTGGCGCAAGTCGGGTATCTGCCGGAGCATCATCGGTTCCCCAAATATCTCACCGGCCGGCAGTCGCTGGATTTTTTCGCCGCCCTGGGCAAAGTTCCCGCCCGCCAGCGACGACGCCGCGCCGATGAGCTGCTCGAACTCGTCGGCATGCGCGCCGACGCCGATCGAAAGGTCGGAACCTACAGCAAGGGCATGATGCAGCGCGTGGGTCTGGCGGCGGCGATGATCAACGACCCCGACCTGATCCTGCTGGACGAACCCACCGACGGCGTCGATCCCGTCGGCCGCCGCGACATCCGCGATGTCCTGCTGCAGCTCAAGCGGCAGGGCAAGACCGTCTTCATCAACAGCCACCTGCTCAGCGAACTGGAGATGATCTGCGACCGCGTGGCGATCCTGGTCGGTGGCGCGGTCGCCAAGCAGGGAACGCTCGACGAACTTTCGCTGGGCAAGGGCTATTACGAGCTTCAGATAGCGCGCGCCGACCATGACAGCGCTTCGGCCGAGACACTGGCGGCCGTCCGGCAGCAGTTTCCGCAGGCCGGCGTCCACGACGACACCATCCGCGTCGAGGGAATCGACCCCGCCGCCGTCCAGCCGCTGATTGATTTGCTTCGCTCGCGCGGCGCAACGCTTCGGCGGGTGCAACTGATCCGCCCCACGCTCGAAGACCTGTTCATGGAAGCCGTGCAGCACATGTGGGCCGCGCCGGCCAACCCGGGAGATCGCGCATGAACGCCCCCGCCGTCGATTCGAAGCCGCCCATCACCCGCGGGAGCTGGCTCACCCAGACCTGGGCCTTGTGTGTGGACGCTTACCGCGAACTGAACAACAAGCGGCTGTTCTGGATCACGCTCATCCTCTCGCTGCTGGTCGTGCTCGCGTTCGCTTTCGTCGGGATCAACGACCGTGGAATCACCGTCTTCGGCACGCAGTTCGACAATGTCGCCTGGAGCACGCGCATCATCCCGGCGGGCACCTTTTACAAGTTCATCTTCACCGAGATCGCCATTCCCTGGTGGCTGGGTTTGATCGCGACGGTCCTGGCTTTGGTCAGCGTGTGCAGCGTGTTCCCCGATTTCGTCAGCGGGGGGTCCATCGACCTTTACCTGAGCAAACCCATCGGCCGATTGCGGTTGTTCATCACCAAGTATCTCACCAGCCTTATGTTCGTGGCGCTGCAGGTGCTGATCTTTTCCGTCGGCAGCATCATCCTCATCGGCCTCAAGAGCGGCACGTGGGAACCGCGCATCCTGCTGGCGGTGCCGCTGGTGACGCTGTTCTTCAGCTATCTGTTCAGCGTGTGCGTGCTGCTGGGGATCGTGACGCGCTCCCCGCTGGCCAGCCTGCTGATCACGATCCTGTTCTGGGTGATGTTGTTCGTGGTGCATTCGACGGAAGGTGCGCTGCTGTTTTTCAAATCCACCAAGGATCAGCAGGTGGAAGACCAGAAGCGCCTGATCGCCGCCAACCAGGCCATGGTCGAAAAGACCGCCAGCGCCGACGGCGACGGCCCGGCGACTTCGCCGTGGGATTTCCAGCTCAAGGCGCAGCAGGCGCGCCTGCCGGAGCTGGAGCGCGACGCCGAAAAGCTCGCCTATTGGCACAGCCTGTTCTGGCGCGTAAAGGCCCCGCTGCCCAAGACTTCGGAGACGGTCGATTTGATGAGCCGCTGGCTCGTCGAGCGCGATCCCCTTCAGAAGGCCCAGGCCGAGTCCCGCCAGCAGCAGGAAGCCCGCCGCGAACGCCGCCGAGCCGAGCGCGGCGTGCCGACCCGCCCCGCCGGCGATGTCCAGAACGCCACGTGGGATCCGGAAAATCCGCAGGTCGTCACGAGGGTCCAGACCGAGATCGACGCGCGCTCCGCCGCCTGGATCATCGGCTCTTCCCTGGCCTTCGAAGCCGCCGTCCTCGCCCTGGCGGCGTGGATCTTCTGCCGGCGGGATTTCTGACCGGCGGGGGTGGTAGTAATAAGAAAGCCGCAGGTCGTTTTTGCGAGCTGCGGCGGTCGCCATTCGGCGGTGCCTGCGATTTCTCTTGTTGCGTAAAACCGCGAGGCGGGGTTGGTTAGACAGCTGCAAGCGTAGCTGAAGTTCCTCGTCTGTCAACTGTTGTCAGCGACGCCGGTGACATAACGTTGTCACTCCTCCTCGATATCATGTTTTCCATGGTCACCATGGGACTTGATATCGGCAGCAATTCCGTCGGCGGCGCGTGGTGGGAAGTCGGTGGCGATCGGCTCACCTCGTCCACGTCCATCTTTCCCGCCGGCGTCGAGGAATCGGACGAGAAACGCGGCGATCCCAAGAACGCCAAGCGCCGCAGCGCACGACGCTCGCGGATCACGCTGGCCCGGCGGGCGCAGCGAAAGCGCAACCTGCGGCTCACGCTGATCGCCAAAGGCTTGCTCCCCGGGCAGTACGAGTGCGCGGCGTGCGCGCAGCGTAACCCAGCCGCCGGCAACGGCATCTGCTGCTTCCGACGGTTGCTGGAGTGCACCGACCCTTGGGAGCTGCGCCGCAGGGGGCTGGAGCGTGCGCTCACCCCATACGAGTTCGGGCGCGTTTTGCTGCACCTGGCCCAGCGGCGCGGCGCCGCCGGGCTGGACCCTGATGCCGACGACGACGGGAAGATGAAGGAGGCGATCGGCAATGTCCACCGTGACATGATCGATCGGTACGGCACGGAGGCGGACAAGGCCAAGGCATCGAAGCTTCGCGAGAAGATCGACACGCTTGGGAAGAAGAAGCGCCGAAGCGACGACGAGAACGCGCAACTCGATGCAGCACATGAATCGCTTAGAGAACTGTGCCGCAACCTGCTCCGGCAGAACACCGTCACGTTCGGACGATTCATCGCCGACCTGCGGGATGAGCGTCGCACGCCCATCACCACGCCCGACAAGCGGAAAGAAAAGCGTTGCCCGCGCGAGTGGCGCCAACCGGTGCGCAACCGCAGGCACTGCTATGAATATTGCGCCGATCGCACCATGATCCGCGACGAGTTCGCCAAGCTGTGGGAGGCGCAAAAGACGTATGGCGAGCCCTTGGCGGACCTGCTGACCGACGACCTTCGCCGCGCGCTCGACGATGAATCGGGCGATTCGACGTGGCGGCACAAGGGGCTGCTCTTCGGCCAGCGCCGACAGTCCTGGGACCTGGGCACGCTCGGGCGGTGCGACCTCCATCCCGAAGAGCGCTGCGTCCCCCACGCCGACATGCATGCATCGCGCTACCTGGTGGTCGAGACCGTCAACAACCTCAGGATCATCCAGCGAGGCAGACCCGAACGCGCTCTGACGCAGGAGGAGCGCGAGATGATCAAGGAATACCTGTCCAAGCCGCTGGGTGCTGCGAAATCCGGGAAGCGCAAAGGTGAGGCCAAGCGGACGGTCTCCGTCACCGACCTGCGCGAACTGATGGGCTGGGGGCGTGCGACGAAGACCACCGAGTATCGGTTCAACATCGAGACGGACGAGGACCGGGTGATCAACACCGATTGGTTCAGCCGGGAGATTATTCACGGGGCGATCGGGGCCGAACGATGGAATGCCCTGCCCGAGTCCGCACGCGAAGGCATCAACCGCGCGCTGCTCAAGTTCGATCCCACAGATGAAGCGCACCCCACGAAGTTGAAGAGTCTGGTCATGCAGGGTTGGGCCGGCCTGAACGAGACACAGGCGGACGCGCTGGTCGCGGCGTGGAAGAAGCGCCCGAAGGTCCAGAAGCGGCTGAGCATGAGCCGCCGGGCCATTCGCAACCTGCTGGCGCTGATGGACCGCCCCGAGCCGTGGCCCGACCCCAACCGCCCGGGACAGCATCGCTGGCTGACGCAGATCGAGGCGCGCAAGCTCATCGCCGAGGATGCGGATTTCAAGGACCAGACGAGCGGGCAGCCGCTGGACGAACACACCCGCCGGCGCTACGCCACCGGCGCCAAAGGCGCCACCGCCCGCGACCGGCACTATATGAAAAAACACCTGCTGACGAAAAACGGGCAGGTGATCTACGGCCCCGACGGCCTGCCCCTGCACGAACCGCCCCCGGCGCCGATGATCACCAACCCCGTCGTCCGCAAGGCGATCCACGAAGTCCGCCGGCACCTGATCGAATACATGATGACGTTCGGTCGCAAGCCCGACCGCGTGCATATCGAGCTTTCGCGCGAGGCGCGGATGGGGAAGAAGGATGCGGATGAGGCGCTGCTCCGCAATCGCCTGCGAAACCGCATCAGCCGGGACATCCTGCGCGTGCACAACGGCGAGTCTCTCACACCCACCCAGCAGCGCGAGGCCTTACGGCGCGTGGTGCTTTGCGTCCAGCAGGGTGGCAGGTGCCCGTTGTGCGGCAACCAGGTCGTGAAGGAGTTGATCACGCCGCATATGGCCTTCAACGGACAGGACTGCGAAATCGCGCACATCATCCCCGCCGGCGCCGGTGGCGATAATCGGTGGTCGAACATCGTCCTGGCTCATACGAAGTGCAACCAGCACATGGCACGCCAGACGCCGCGCCAGTTCTGGGAGAAGGGCGCGGGTTTCGACGCGGGCATCACATGGGTGGAGCACATCTACTCAGAGGTGGAGCGCCCCAGGGGCTCCGAGATCAAGTCGGCGACCGGACAGGTGCTTTGGTCCTGTTACTTCTCCAGGCGAGACGACAAGGCCAAGATCGAGCAGTTCAAAAAGGACATCAAGGACATACAGGAGATGACCGCCCGGCAGGATGCCGCCACGAAGTACGCGACGCGGCAGGTGATGGCGTATCTCGCCGATGCGCTATACGACGGGAAAGGGTTGCCAGAGCGCTCAACCGGCTCCGCGGATGACGCTTCGCGCGAGCGTCGAATCTTCGCGGTGCATAAGCGCTGGACGGGGCGCCTGCGCCGGGAGTGGGGGCTGTTCTTCGATCCGCATGGTTTTCGGAAACTGGGGGTGAACGAGGCCGAGAAACACCTGCGGCAGGAGAAAGACCGCGGCGACCACCGCCATCACGCCATCGACGCCGCGGCCGTCGCGCTCTGGTCACCCGAGCTTGAGCGTGCGTGGGACGAGCGCGACAAGCGGGCCGAACGCGAGGGCGTCAACACCGCAGACGAGGAGGCGATGAAGGAATTCTATCGACGAAACCCGCTCCCGCTCCCGGCGCCATTCAAGACGCGGGAGGAGCTTCGCGAGGCCGTCCGCCGCGCCGTCTTCGGCGAACCGGGCGAGGGAAAGCCTATCTGCCATCGACCGGTGAAGCGCAAGCTCGTGGGTCGCCTTCACAAAGATACGCTGTTCGGACCGGTGCTCGACCGCGCTGGACGTTTGACGGACCGGTTTAAGGCGCGCCCGCTAGGAGGCATCGTCGATCTCGAGCCCAACCATTTGCGCCTGCCCCGCCCCGAAAGCAAGGATGAAGCCATCGATCGTCTATCTGCTCGAAGAATGGCCGACCTCGGAATTGACGAGCGAGCCGCCCGCAAATGGGCCCGCTCGGTGGTCAACTCGGCCGGGTGGACACCCCGAGTCATTGATCCGACACCTGGAAAGTCGGGCCTGGTGCGTGACGTCGCACTGCGCAAGCGAATTCGCCAGTGCCTGGCCGAAGCAACGCCGTCGGTTGACCCGGACAACTTTACTGCGGCGGAGTTAAAGAGACTGGTCGAAGCGGGCGCGATGAAGCAGGCTTCCGGCGTGCCGATCAATTCGTTCGTGCTGCTGCGCACGATGAACGATCCTGTCATTACCTCGCGTGGGTCACATGATCACGCAACAGGTACGCGCCGTCTTCTGTATGATGCCGCGTCGAAAACAGGCGACCCACGTGCGGCCCGTGTATACGACAGCCAGAACAATCACCACATCGAAATCCGCTTAGCAACCAAGAAGGACGGCGATGATGAGTGGTCCGGAACAGTCATTTCCGGTTTCGAGGCGGCGCAGCGGAACCTTGCCCGGCAGTGTGCATTTCGCAAGGCGGGCATCCCGACCGGCCGCGCGCTGCGCGCCCTTTCAAAGGACGAGCGCGCCAAGCTCAAACCCCTGCTTCGGCAGGTGGAGCAGGCACATCCCATCGTCGATCGGTCGGACAATGCCGACGGGCGGTTCGTCATGTCCCTTTGTGAAGGCGAGACGCTCTGGATGAAGCACAAGCAGACTGGCGAGGTCGGATACTTCGTGGTGGCCAAGCTCGACAAGCCCAACGGCATCGTGCTGGTGCCCCATTGGGACGCGCGGCCCGCCACGGGCCGGAAGAATGACGAGAAGAAGAAAGTGCCCGACTCGGAACGTGAATCGTTCACGGTGAGACCCGCCGATTTGCCGAAACTGGCCCCGCCGGACCGCCCGCACGCGATCAAAGTCCGCGTGAGCCCGCTGGGAAGGGTGACCGAATCGCATGGGGACTGACTTCCTCACACGGCCGGGTTACAGGTGATCAAACGCACCCTCGACATCTCCACCGGACCCACACGCCTGCGCATCGAGAACGATCAGCTCGTCATCGAACGCGACCGCATGGAAGTTGGCCGAGCTCCCTGCGAAGACATCGGCGTGCTGCTCATCGACCACCACGCCGTCACCGCCACTCACGCCGTCTTCACCCGACTGCTTTCCTTCGGCGCCGCCGTCGTGTTCTGCGGCGACGATCATCTCCCCACCGGAATCCTTCTCCCCGTTACCGACAACCAGCTCACCGCCCAGCGGATGCGCGTGCAGCTCGCCGCCTCGCTGCCCTTGCGAAAACAACTCTGGCGGCAAATCGTGCGCGCGAAGGTGCGCGCCCAGGCCGACAATCTCCCCGCCGATTCGCCCGTCAGCCGCCGGCTGCGAGCGATGAGCGACGAAGTCGTCAGCGGCGACCGCACTAACATCGAAGGCCAGGCCGCCCGCCTGTACTGGCCCGCCTTGCTCGGGCAGGATTTTCGCCGCGACCCCGAAGGCCCGCCACCCAACAATCTCCTCAATTACGGCTACATGGTCATGCGCGCCGCCGTCGCCCGCGCCATCGTCGCCGCCGGGTTGCACCCCGTCTTTTCTCTTCAGCACAGCAACCGTGCCAACACCTTCGCGCTGGCGGATGATCTGGTTGAAGTCCTGCGTCCGCGCGTCGACGCCGTCGTGCTCCGCCTCGTGCAGACCGGCCGCACCGAGATCGACCGTTCTGCCAAGACCGCCCTGCTCGGTCTGCTTGCCGAAACCGTCATCGTCGGCGACCAGTCCGGCCCGCTGATGGTGCAGCTTCACCGCGTCGCCGCGTCGCTGCTCCGCTGTTACGAAGGTTCTCAAAAGCAACTAGACCTGCCCACATGGCCCGCATCCTTTGCCCAGTCTGAGGATTCGTAAGCGCCGCCCCCGCCATAAACCCGCATTTCAATCTGCAATCGGCAATCAAGAATCGAAAATGGCCCCATGGACCTTTCCGCCTACCGAACCATGTGGCTGTTCGTCCTGTTCGATCTCCCCGTGGACACCAAGGCCGCGCGGCGGGCCTACGCGCAGTTCCGGAACTTCCTCCTCAAGAACGGCTTCATGAAGCTACAATACAGCGTCTACGCTCGCGTGTGCGCCACCGAGGAAAGCGTCGCCGTCCACGCACGTCGGGTGGAGATGCGCGTCCCCGACGACGGCGAAGTGAGGCTGCTTTGCATCACCGACAAACAGTTCGAGCGCCAGCGGATCTTCTGGGGAAAATTGCGAAAGCAGCCTCAGAAACCCCCAGAACAACTGGAGTTTTTCTGAGGCCGCCAACGCCTAACCGCCGCCACAGCCGCAGCTTGCCGCCGACACGAGTCTAACCAACCCCGCCCCGCGAGCAATCCGCAACCGATGACGATCGCTCGCTGA
>Ga0073934_10010975_pt1 | contig 11090 bp, 6 predicted proteins | sample LarsenN4metaG_FD_76834 | JGI IMG/M metagenome (GOLD analysis project Ga0073934, IMG submission 76834) | Hot spring sediment bacterial and archeal communities from British Columbia, Canada, to study Microbial Dark Matter (Phase II) - Larsen... ...
CGATCATTTCAGCGGGCCAATTGAGCGATGCCGAACGACAACTGGCCAAAAGGATTTTTCACAAGCTCGGACAGGCCGAGGCCGAGGTGCACGGCATCGAAATCGAAAAAGTCCATTTTCACGAGGTCGGCGCGATCGACAGCATCGCGGACATCGTGGGCACGGCCATTGCCATTTGTTCGCTCGGCATCGAGCGCGTGACGAGCCGATCGGTCCCGCCGGGGACCGGCATGGTGAAATGCGAACATGGGTTGATGCCGGTGCCGGCGCCGGCGACGGCGAGGTTGTTGCAGGGCGTACCGCTCGCCACGGTGCCGGTGAAAGGCGAGATGACGACGCCGACCGGGGCAGCGATCCTGTCGGCGACCGTGCAGGAGTGGATCGATCAGCCGCAAATGACGATCGATCGCATCGGCCACGGCCTTGGCACTCGCGACTTTCCCGATTGGCCGAACGTACTGCGCGTTTATGTCGGCTCGGCGCCGTCGCCGGCTGCGGAAACCGACCGCGTCGTTTTGCTTGAGACGAACCTCGACGACGTGCCGGGGGAAATTGTCGGCTACTGCCGGGATCAACTCTTCGCCGCCGGCGCGCTGGATGTTTTTCTGATCCCGATGCAGATGAAGAAAAACCGCCCCGGCATTTTGTTGTCGGTCCTTGCGCCGATCGACCTTGCCGGGGCGATCGAAGCGATTCTGTTTCGCGAGACGGCCACGCTGGGAATTCGCCGCAGCATCGTGGAGCGACACAAGCTCGAGCGCGAATCGATCACGGTTGGCACTCCCTGGGGGCCAGTGCGGGCGAAGAAGGGTTGGAATGCCGCGGGTTTGACGGTGGTGTCGCCGGAGTACGACGATTGCAGCCGGGTCGCGCGCGAGCATGGCGTGCCGCTGCGCGAGGTGTATCGCGTGGTGCAAGGGGAAGCCGCGAAATGAGCGACGCCCAGCCGCAAGCGAAACCGAGATCGCGGCTCCGATCGTTGGGCCGGTTCTTGTTGATTTTCATCGCCGGATGTGTCGCACTCGTGGGACTGCTGATGATCTTCGAAAATCGCTTTGTCTTTTTCCCGGCGCCAGCTTCGGAAGACTGGCACGAGCCGCCCGAGCAGTTCGAAAAACATGACGTCGAACTGGCACTTGTCGATGGCACGATCGTTCATGCCTGGTGGCTGCCCAAAGCCGGAGCGAAGCTGGCGCTGCTCTATGCGCATGGCAACGGCGGCAACCTGAGCCACCGCATGCGGTCGTATGCGCTTTTGCAACAGGAACTGAACGTTTCGATCCTGGCGTTCGACTATCCCGGTTACGGCAAGAGCACCGGTTCACCCAGCGAGAGCGGGTGCTACGACGCCGGCGACGAAGCGTTCAATTGGCTCGTTACGGAAGGCCGAGTCTCGCCGCAGCGCGTGATTCTCTTTGGCGAATCGCTGGGCGGCGCGATTGCGACCGAACTGGCCGCGCGGCAACCGTGTCGAGCCCTCGTGCTCTTCAGCGCGTTTACTTCGGCGCCCGCCGTCGGCAAAGAAATCTATCCCTTTTTGCCGCTGGAATCGATGATGCGCAACCGCTTCGACAACCTCTCCAAGATCGTCAAGTTGAAATGTCCCGTCTTCATTGCCCACGGCGACGCCGATCGCATGATCCGGCCGCATCATGCTCAAAAACTCTTCGACGCCGCCCCTGCGCCGAAACGGCTGTACTGGATCCCCGGCGCCGATCACAACGACGACATGACGGCCGGCATGGCAGCGGCGCTGCGGGAGTTTCTGCGGGAGCATCCAATGGACAAGGGGTCTACACCATGAGTAACGACGAAGGCATTCGTGCCGAACCTCCGCCTCCCGAGCCGTCCAGTTTCCTCGACGAAGCTCGGCCGCGCGAGGCGGTCGCAACGGGACCGACCGGCGACGACAAAACGATGGCGATCCTCGCGCACGTCGGCGGTTTTGTCACGTGGCTATTGTTGCCATTGATTGTCTGGACGACGAAGAAAGACAAGTCGCCGTGGGCGGAGGATCATGCCAAAGAGGCCCTGAACTTCCAGTTGGCGTTGACCATCTATTACATCGTCGGCTGCCTGATTTTTCCTGTGCTCATGGTGTTCGAAGTGGTCGTGATCATCCAAGCCTGCATGGCCGCAAGCCGAGGCGAGTTGTACCGCTATCCGCTGAACATACGGTTTATCAAGTGAATTCATTGAGGTTTCAATGCCTTCCTCCAGTGAGATTCGTCAACAGTTCATCGACTTTTTCTCCAAGAAGCACGGGCACGCCTTTGTGCCGTCGTCGCCGGTGGTGCCGCACGACGATCCGACGCTCTTGTTCACCAACGCCGGCATGAACCAGTTCAAGCCGTACTTTCTCGGCACCGAGAAGCCGCCGTACAAGCGCGTTGCCAACACGCAAAAGTGCATCCGCGCCGGCGGCAAGCACAATGACCTCGACGACGTCGGCAAGGACACTTACCACCACACCTTCTTCGAGATGCTCGGCAACTGGTCGTTCGGCGATTACTTCAAAAAGGAAGCGATCGAATGGGCCTGGGAACTGCTGACGGAAGTCTGGAAACTCGACAAGAGCCGGCTGCACGTCACGGTGTTCGAAGGCGATCCGGAAAACAATGTCCCGCGCGACGACGAGGCGGCGGAACATTGGCGGCGCGTCGGCGTCGATCCGTCCCACATCCATCTCGGCAACAAGAAGGACAACTTCTGGGAGATGGGCGATACCGGCCCATGCGGACCGTGCACCGAAGTGCATTACGACAAGACGCCGGACAAACGCGGGGCGAAGCTGGTCAACAAGGGCACGCCCGACGTGATCGAGATCTGGAACCTGGTGTTCATCCAGTTCAACCGCAACCCGGACAAGAGCCTTACGCCATTGCCCGCGAAGCACGTCGATACCGGCATGGGCTTCGAACGCATCACTGCCGTATTGCAAGGCAAGGACAGCAACTACGACACCGATGTGTTTGCGCCGATTTTCGAGGCGATTCAGAAAGTGACGGGAGCGCCGAAGTACACGGGCAAGCTCGACGATCTGAAGGACACTGCGTATCGCGTGATCGCCGATCATATTCGGGCGTTGACCTTCGCGCTGACGGATGGTGCGACGCCGTCCAATGTTGGCCGCGGCTATGTGCTGCGCAGCATTTTGCGCCGAGCAGAACGATTTGGCCGGCAGTACCTGTGCGCTAATGAGCCGTTCCTGTTTCGACTGGTGTCAGCGGTCGCCGAACTGATGGGCTCAGCGTTTCCGGAACTGCGCCGCGAACCCGGACGCGTGACCGAGCTGATTCGTTCCGAGGAGGAGACGTTCATCCGCAATTACACGCGTGGCGTCAAGCTCTTCGACGAAATTGTTTCCGAGACTCGTACGCACGGCTCGAAAAGCATCAGCGGCAAAGCGGCATTCGACTTGCACACCACATACGGATTCTTCGTTGATATCACCGAGCAAATGGCGGCCGAGCAAGGGCTAAGCGTCGACCGTGCCGAATTCCAACAGCACTGGGATGCGTTTGTCCAGAAATCCGGCGAGGGCCGGGAGAAGTTGATGATCTCCGCCGTCCAGGGCAACCTCCCGCCCACCGACGACTCGCCGAAATACGCCGGAACTAGCACGACCGCGACCATTGTCGGCTGGATCAAGGACAACGTCGTCACGACCGGCGGCATCCTGTTGCCGGGCGAACAAGTCGCGCTGCTTTTGGATCGCACCTGTTTTTATGCGGAGGCGGGCGGTCAGGTCGGCGACACCGGCACGATCACCGGCGGCACCGGGCAGTTCGTCGTCGAGAACACCCAGAAGCTCGGCGACGCTGTGTTGCACATCGGCCATTTGCCGGAGGGCATCCTCGAAGTCGGCCAGGATGTCCAACTCGCAGTGGCGCCGGAGCGGTTCGACACGATGAAGAACCACACCGCGACGCACTTGATGAACCTGGCGCTCCGCAAAGTGCTCGGCGACCATGTCGAACAGAAGGGGTCGCTCGTCGATGCCGAGAAAACGCGTTTCGATTTTGCCCACGACAAGGCGCTGACTCCGGAACAGATCGCCCAAGTCGAGCAGATCGTCAACGACCAGATTCAGGCGGATCGGCCGGTCAAGCCGGTGATTCTGCCGTTGGCCGAGGCGAAAAAGATCCCCGGCGTGCGAGCGGTGTTCGGCGAGAAGTACCCCGATCCGGTGCGAGTGCTTCTGATCGGCCCGGAGTCGCCGTCGCAAGTCACGCCCGAGGACTCGGTCGAATTCTGCGGCGGCACGCACCTGAACCGAACGAGTCAGGCGGGGCTGTTCAAGGTCGTCTCGCAAGAAGCAGTCGGCAAAGGCGTGCGGCGCGTCACGGCGGTCACCGGCCGCGGTGCGGTGGCGTATGTGCAGAACATGTCGCGGGTCGTCGGCGATCTGACGGAGCGGTTCAAGTGCGCGCCGGCCGATCTGCCAGCACGCGTCGGTACGCTGCAAGACGAAATCAAGAAACTGCAAGCACAACTAAAGAAAGGCGCTGCCGGCGATCTGGCGAGCGCCGCTGACAAGCTGCTCGCCGATGCCGAGACCATCGGCGGTGCAAAAGTCATTGTTGGCGAATTGCCCGGCGGCACGATGGATCAGGTTCGGCAGCAGACCGACCGGCTGATTTCCAAGGCCGGCAGTTGCGTCATCGCGCTAGGTTGGAGCGAAGAGGGCAAAGTGTCGCTGCGCGTCGTGGTGACTAACGACCTGGCCGGCAAAGTCCACGCCGGCAACTTGATTAAAGAGATGGCGCCGATCGTCGGCGGCAAAGGCGGCGGCAAGCCCGACAAAGCCGAAGCCGGCGGCAACCAACCGGACAAACTCGGCGACGCGCTGGCGCTGGCGAAGAAACGGATGGGGGAGTTGCTTCAGTAGCGTGCGTGGAGGCCTTTCGCAAGCCACCGCACAACCGGTGGGCTCCCAAGACTGCGCCCACCCTACGAGATGGATCAATACACAATCGTCCGCGGGTCCATGCCCACGCTGTCATACACGCAATTCAAAAACCAACCGACGTTCCAGTTCCACATGCGCTGAAAATCGGCGTATGTCGTCGTGTAACTTTCTCCGTTCGTGTCGGTGAAGTACATTTCGTGGGTTTGTTCGTTGTATCCCTGCACGACGATGTAATGCATGATGTCGCTTTTCGGGCTCGGTTTGACGAGTGCGATGACCGGTTTGCCGGATGCGAGTATCTCGAGCAATCGTGCGAACGTGGTTTCTTCCTCGAGTCGGACATCCGGTTTGTACTTGCGAAGTAGGTCGAGCAGCGCGTCGGGATTGGTTCCCTGTCCCCACTCGCCGGGGTTCATGAACGGCGCGTTTTCGACTTTGGTCGCTTGCCAGCGGGCGGTTTCGTAGCTGATGTTGACGCCGTAGAAGTTGAGAAACCGCGCAGCGACGTTGGCGCCGCAGCTCCAACCGTCGTCCTGCGGTGAAATCGTCTTGCCCGCAATCGGAAGATAAACAAACGTCGGCCTTCCGGTTGGCGCCGCCGGGGGAATCGTTTCGGGCTTGCCCCGCGACGAGTCGAACCAGCTTCCGACTTCGTGCGTTACGTCGTTGTAGACCGATGAAAAGAAATCGCCGACATCCTGATACCAGGACGACGGATTCTCGCGCCGCTCAAGCGCTTCCAGGCTCAACCGAAAATGCGGCGAGCGGTCGCTGTCCTGGCTTGGAGGGCGAGCGGACATGTCCACCATCCCGGAAGTATCCAAACCGGCACATAGTGGGTTCATCAGAAAAAGTCGAGCAAATTCTCGCCAGGAAATGAACCTCCGTGCTTCTCGCCCAGTACGTTCATAATTTGCGTAATCTGCGAAATCTGCGGATAGTCGCCTTATTCGTCCTGCGAGCCGTTGAACATGCCGACGTAGCTGTGGTAGCGCCGCACGCTGATTTGCCCGCGATCGACGGCCCGCTGAATGGCGCAGTTTTCTTCCTGAATGTGCGTGCAGTCGGGGAATTCGCAGAGCGGCACGAACGGGCGGAACTCGGGGAAAAAGCCTTCGACCACTTCGGGCCGGATGTTCCAGAGCGCAAACTGCCGGATGCCGGGCGTGTCGACGACCCAGCCTCCGAAATCGAGCTTGATGAGTTCGGCTGTCGTGGTCGTGTGTTTTCCTTTTTCCGTGACGTCGCTGACTTCCGATACGCGCAGATCGAGCCCCGGCTGGATTGCGTTCAATAGCGACGATTTGCCGACTCCACTTTGACCGGAAAAAACGCTGGCTCGGCCAACGAGACGTTCCTTCAGCAAGTCGAGCCCCTGGCCGGTTCTGGCACTGGTCAGGATCACCGGAATGCCGAGCTGGGCAAAAGCGCCGACCAGCGGGACAAAGCCGGTCGTATCAGCCAGGTCGGCCTTGTTCAGGCAAACAATGGGACTCAACTCGCCATGCTGGGCGCAGGCAAGATACCGATCGATCAAGTGCGGTTTTAGGTCCGGCTCGAAAAGCGATATGACCAGAATCAGTTGATCGACATTCGCGACGAGGACGTGTTCGCGTTTGCGCGATGCACGAGTCAAGACTCCGTGGCGAGGCTCGACGGTTTCGATCATTCCTTCACCGGCGGCTGCCGGACGAAACCAAACGCGGTCGCCGTTGGTGACGATGCTGCGCTCGTCCGTAACCAGATTCTTCAAAAGTCTGCGGACCGCGCAGCGATAAACCTTGCCGTCCGCGGCCTCGACCATGCTGTGCAAGCCTTGGACTTTTAACACCCGGCCCGGCAAGCATTCGTTCGGATCCGCAGCCGGCAATCCCTCGCCGGAACCGGCGGCCTGAGGCGATTCGACGTCGTGCTGCACGATGGTTCGCTTTCGCGACAAATCGCCCTTCGCGCGCACTCGCTCGCCGCCGCTGGTCGCTTCCTCTTCATAACCGTGCTCCTGGAAACCGCGAGTCCAGCTCTTCTCCCTCGGCGGCTTCGCCCGGTTCTTGCGGAGTTCCACGCGGACTTTCTTCTTTTTGGACATCACCCCTATTGTAGGGGTAAGTCGTCGGAAATCAGAAGTCAGAAGTCAGAGGTCAGGAGTCAGGAGTCAGGAGTCAGGAGTCAGGAGTCAGGAGTCAGGAGTCAGGAGTCAGGAGTCAGGAGTCAGGAGTCAGAGGTCAGAGGTCAGAGGTCAGAGGTCAGAGGTCAGGAGTCAGAGGTCAGAGGTCAGAGATTGGAAGTCGGTTTTGCGTTGGGTGTGAGGGGCGGCCTTAGCGCTGTGCGAGCGCGAAATGTAAAGTGGTTTCTACACGTTGGCGCGGAAGACGGAGGTCTGTTTGAGAGTGGCCATCGATTCGAGGATCTGTTCCTGAATGTCGAGAAAGGCCGTGGCGCATTTCGGATCGAACTGAGCGCCGGCCATCTTCTGCACTTCGGCGAAGGCGACTTCGGGCGGTTTGCCCTTCTTGTCTACGTGGTAAGGCCGGTTCGAAGTCATCGCATCAAAGGCGTCGGCCACGGCGACGATCCGAGCCATGAGCGGGATATTCTCGCCGGCGAGTTGATCGGGGTAGCCTTTGCCGTCCCAGCGTTCGTGGTGTGATCGCACGATCGGCTTGATCGGGGCCAGGTCGGGGATGGTGCCGACGATTGCCTCGCCTTTGACCGTGTGCGATTGCATTTCCTTGTATTCTTCCGGGGTGAGCCGGCCCGGCTTGCGAAGAATCGAATCGTTGATGCCGATCTTGCCGATGTCGTGCAGCGGCGTGCCGATGCGAATTAGTTCGATATCCTTGGGCGGCAAATTCAACTGCTGAGCCAAAAGGACGGAGTAGTTCGTAACGCGGGCCGTATGGCCGCCGGTGTATTCATCGCGAAGTTCAACGGCCTGGGCGAGCACCGTGATCGTGTTCAAAAAGAGATCGCGCTGCTTTTTCAACAGCTGGGCGCATTCGATGCCCATCGACACATTGGCCGCCAGGGCGTCTGCCAGATGCAGGTCGTCTTCGCTGAACGGTTTCTGCCAGAACGTCCGGTCGAGGTGTAACACGCCGATGCGCCGCCGCGGCGTGCGCAACAGGACGCATAGAACCGAGGCCATGGCGCCGTCGGCGATGCTTTGGGCCAGTTTCAGTTCCGGGTCTTCATCGACGCTGCCGCAGAGCACCGATTCGCCGCTCTGGAAGCAGCGCTGGGCGAGCTTGTGGCTGAAGTGGAACCGGCCGGACGAATCGCCGGCCAGGGCCCGCAACTGCAATTTGCCGTCGTTGTCGGCCAGGACGATCGCGCCTCGTTGTGCATCCAGCACCGCGACCGCGTCATTCAAAATCGAATGTAAAAGATCGGTTTCGCTTTCCAGGTGGACGAGGTGGTGCCCGGCACGCAAAAGCGCCAGCAACTGCTCGCCCGGGCGAGGACAGCGATTCTTGTCGAACGCGAGGCCGAGAAACGCCTCTTCCCACGACTGGTGGGAAGTCGCCTCGACCATCATCTGCTCTTCCTGTTGATTGGGCTGCGGAGCGGTTTCGTTCAGTTCGACAATCATCGCCACTTTGCCGAACTGGACGATGTCGCGCGATCGCAACGGCCGCTCTTCCGGGCCGAGCCGCACGCCGTTGACAAATGTGCCGTTCGTGCTTTCGAGGTCTTTGACGAGCCAACCTTGTGGGGTGTGTCGTAACTCCACATGCTTGCGGCTTACCGAGCTGTCGTCAAGAACGATTTCCAAAGAGCCGAGTCGGCCAGCTCGCAGGAGTGATTCCGCCTCCCAGACTTTCCCCTTGATGTCGCCGCTGATGCCACGAAGTCGAATGGTTTGCTTCACGGGCTGGCCTCGTCCAAAGCCATTGGCAGTCTGGGGAACATCGATGCGAATGAGATTCTGGCTCATCGATTGTACCAATTTTCATTTAGTTCGACGAAGTCAGCAACAGCAAGGACGGACCGGGTCGATTGTGCGAATTATGAGTACTTAAACAGAATAGCTTAGAATTCGTCGCTCGACAAATGCAACTTATGGCGATTCGAATTGGTCATTACTTGGACGGCGGCCGGTTTGCCAGGGTTCCGGGTGATTTTGCTCTTTGCCCTCGAAACGAATTCATTCATCGACAGCGTAATTCTTGCTTGGACGCTACAGGTTGTTGCGGGTATATTCATCATTCTCCCGCCTGTAGGCAGCTGAATGCGTCTCCCCGCCCGGAAAGGAAACTCTCCATGAGGAAAATTGGCAATCTGTTTCACATTTTCGTCGGGGCCGGCTGCCTGCTACTAGGATTAAGCGGCAAGGGCATCGCTCAACCGCCAGCATCCATCGTCCCGGCCAGTCCCCAAGCACCGACTTTGAATCTGCCGCAACCGCTCGGAATTTCGGCCGGAAGCTCGGTGGAACTGGTCCTGACCGGCTCCAACCTGAACGACCCAGTGGCCTTCATTTCCAACCTTCCCGCCAAAGCCACCTTCCCGACCGACGCCAACAACACCAAGGACGCGGCGAAGTTGCGCGTCAAGCTGGAGGTGCCGGCGACAGCGCCGGCCGGGATGTACCCCATCCGCATCGCGACGAAACAGGGAGTTTCTAATTTTCGCACGCTCTGCATCGACGATCTGCCCGCCGCCCCTGCCGCCAGCGGCAATCGGACCAAGGCCAGTGCTCTGTTGCTGCCGGTGCCGAGTGTCGCGACCGGCCGCATCGACGCAGAGACGAGCGACTTCTACAAGATTGTTGTCCCGCCGGGATACCGGCTTTCGTTGGAAGTCGTGGCGCGCCGCATCGGCAGCACGCTCGATCCAATTATCCTTTTGCACGACGCGAAGACCGGCCGCGAGTTGCCGAGCCTCTACAGCGATGATTCGCCCGGCCTGCAAACCGATGCTCGCCTGACGCACACGTTCAAAGAAGGCGGGGAATTCATCGTCGAGATTCGCGACAGCACCCACCGGGGCGGCGCCGATTACTGGTATCGCCTGCGCGTCGGCAATTTCCCGTGTGCGATCACGCCGATGCCGCTCGCGGCCAAGCGCGGCTCGAACGTCGCGGTTAATTTCGCGGGCCCCGACCTGGACGGGATCTCGCCGGTGCAAGTCTCGGCGCCGGCCGATCCGGCCGTCAACGCGATTTCGGTCGTTCCGAAAGGCGCCCGCCCGCACAGCGGCTGGCCCGTTTCGCTGTTGCTGAGCGACCATGACGAAGTGATCGAGGCCGAGCCGAACAACGAGCCGGCCAAGGCGAATCGCGTTCCGGTTCCGTGCGGGATCAGCGCCCGGTTTCAGGAAAAATCCGACCTGGATCACTTTGTCTTTGCCTTGAAGAAGGGTCAGCGGGTGTTGATCAACTCGCAAACCCAGGAACTGCTTTCGCCAGCCGATGTGTTCATGATTCTCAAGGATGCCAAGGGCGGCGAAGTCGGCCGCAGCAACCCGCAAGCCGGCACGGGCATCGACTACACTGCGCCGGCCGACGGCGACTTCACGCTAATGGTCGAGCATCTCAACTATCTGCACGGCCCGAACGAGGTCTATCACATTACGGTCGAACCGCCGGCGCCTGATTTCGACGTCGTGCTTTCCAGTGAACGTGTCGATATTCCGCAGAATGGCGCCGGGGTGTTGCCGATCGCGAACATCGTTCGTCGCAATTACGCCGGGCCGATTGAAGTCAGCGTCGTCGGCCATCCGGGAATCATCGGCTCGGTGAACGTGACCGCTGCGGCGCCGCCGGCCGCCAACCTGCCGATCGCCGTTTTGCCGATCACCGCAAAGGCCGACGCGAAACCCGGCGCGTACGAGGTTCGCATCCAGGCCAAGGCGATGATTAACGGCAAAGAGGTCAAATCATTCGCGAGTTCCAGTGCCGCCATCCGGGCCGCGATGGGCAATTTGCCGTTCCCGCCTCGTAATTTCGAGACGTCGTTTTTCGTCGCGGTCGGCGAACCGCCATTCCGTCTCGCCGCCAAATATGCCAGTCCCGACGGTGTACGCGGCCAGCCAATCCCGCTGACGGTCACCGCGACTCGCGGCGCCGGCTTCACCGAGGATATTACGCTGACCGTCGTCGGCCTGCCGCCGAATGTCACGGCTGCCGCCAAGCCGATCGCCAAGAATACCAACGAGATCCAGTTTCCACTTACCGCAG
>Ga0073934_10010976_pt1 | contig 11089 bp, 8 predicted proteins | sample LarsenN4metaG_FD_76834 | JGI IMG/M metagenome (GOLD analysis project Ga0073934, IMG submission 76834) | Hot spring sediment bacterial and archeal communities from British Columbia, Canada, to study Microbial Dark Matter (Phase II) - Larsen... ...
GACGCCCTCATCGCCGCGCCGGAGCCGCGCGAGTGCCCCACGCTCTACCGCAACGGCGTGGGCACCCACCGCATCGAGGGCGTCGGCGACAAGATGGTGACCCTCATCCACAACGTGCTCACCACCGACTACGTCCTGCTGGTCCACGACGAGGACTGCCTGTGGAGCCTGCTCGCCCTGCAGGAGACCTCGCTCGGCGGGCTGCTTGGAATCTCGGGTGTGTGCAATATCATCGCCGCGGTCCGGATGGCCGGGCACCTCGGCCTGGGGCGCTCGGACAACGTCGTCACGATCGCCACGGATGGCTTCGACCGGTACCCGTCCGTGATAGAGGACCTGCAGCACCGCCGTGGCGCCGGCTGGCAGCGCGAGCTGGCCCGCTGGAGGGACCGTCCCTTCGCGAGTTCCACCCCCGAGGAGACCCTCGACGTGCGGAGCCCTGAGCAGAAGGAACGCCTGTTCCGGCAGAAGGAAGCCACGTGGTTGCGGTTGGGCTACGCGGCGGATCTCCTCCGCCGGATGCGCGGGCGCGGGTATTGGGAGGAAGAGGCGGCGCGGGTCGCAGCGGTCGATCGGGCGTATGCCGCGGTCCGTCCTGTGCCGCGGCAGCCGCTACGCTAAGAGACGCCCCCGGCGCAGGTACTGGCCGGAGCCGGCCCGGCCGACGAAGCGCTCCCCATCTATGATCTGTGCTCCGCGAAGCCAGACCCCCGCCGGCGCACCTTCGACCGCCGTTCCCTCGAACAGGTTGTAATCCACCCGCATGTGGTGCGTACGCGCGCTCAGCGTCCGCCTGGCATGGGGAGCCCAGAGGACGATGTCTGCATCCGAGCCCACAGCCAGGACTCCCTTGCGCGGGTAGAGCCCGAAGAGCCTGGCCGGGTTCGTGGCCGTGACCTCGACGAAGCGGGTCAGGGGGATGCGCCCGCCGTTCACCCCGGCATGATAGAGCATCAGCAGCCGGTCTTCAATCACGGGCACGCCGTTGGGGATCTTCGTGAAGTCGTCCCGGCCGCGCTGCTTCTCCGTGGTGAAGTTGAACGGGCAGTGGTCCGTCGAGACCGCGGCGAGGGTCCCGTCGCGCAGCCCCTCCCACAGCGCGGCCTGGTCGGCCTCCGTACGGAACGGCGGTGAGCAGACGAACTTCGCGCCCTCGAAGCCCGGGCGATCGAGGTCGGCGGCAGTGAAGAAGAAGTACTGGACACATGTCTCCGCCCACACCGGTTGGCCGCGCCCCTTCGCCTCCCGCACGCGACTCAGGGCCGCCTCGCACGTGAGATGAACGACATACAGCGGAGCGCCAGCGATCTGCGCGATCGCGATGGCTCGTCCCGTCGCTTCCCCTTCGAGCGCCGCCGGACGCGTCAGCGGATGGTGCTTCGGCTCCCGCCGGCCGGCGGCGATGGCCTCGCGGATCAACACGTCGATGACGTCGCCGTTCTCGCAGTGCACCATCGTCAGGAGGCCGTGCTCGGCCGCCCTGCGCATGACCGCGAGCAACTGCACATCATCAAGCTGCAGCCGTCCCTTGTAGGCCATCAGCACCTTGACCGTGCTGATCCCCCACTCGGGCAGATGCGTCATCTCGTCGAGTACCTGGGGACTCGGGTCGGCGATGGTCATGTGGAAGCCGTAGTCGATACAGGCCTTGCCTTCGGCCTTCGCCTGCCACGTATCAAGGGCCTCACTAAGTGCGCGGCCCTTGGTCTGGATGACGAAATCGAGATGTGACGTCGTACCTCCGAATGCGGCAGCGACATGCCCCGAGTAGAAATCGTCGGTCGAGGTCATGTCGTCCAGCGGCATGTCGAGATGGGTGTGCACGTCGATCCCACCGGGCAGCAGGTAGAGCCCTGAAGCGTCGACGATACGGGCGCCATCGCCAGGAAGATCGGTGCCGATCGCAGCGATGCGGTCCCCGTCGACGAGCAGATCGGCCTGACTGATGCCGTCGGGACCCACAATCGTCCCGCCGGCGAATCGCGTACGCATGCGCTCAGGCGATGCCCCTGGCCCGGGGTGCGGGCGGAGGTCCCGCGCTCTTCCGCGGCGGTTCGAGGCCGATCAGGTCGTCAGGACGAACGGGGACCCGGTTCAGCTCGCGGCCCGTGGCATCGCGGAGCGCCGCGACGATCGCGGAGGTAGCGACGACGGTCGAGAGCTCGCCGACGCCCTTGGCGCCGAACGGGACGCCGGGCTCCGGCTCTTCCACCAGCGTGGAGAGCACCGGCGGCATGTCCAGGATCGTCGGGATGAGGTAGTCCGTGAACGAGGGGTTGAGGATGCGGCCGTCCTTGACCTGGATCTCCTCCATCACGGCCAGACCCAGCCCCTGAGCCGTACCGCCTTCGATCTGGCCATAGACGCCCTGGGGGTTCAGGGCCCGACCGACATCCTGGGCGCAGGCGACCTGCGCTACGCGCACCAACCCCAACTCCTCATCCACCTCGACGACCGCACGCTGTGCCACGAACGCGAAGGCGACGTGGACATCACCCTGCCCCCGCTCGTCCATGGAGGTGGTCTTACGATGGTGGTAGACGCGCGTGGCCACGATCGGTGTCTCGAGGAACTCCGCCACGCGCGCGATCATCCGCCCGTCGGCCACGACCTCTTCCCCCGCGATGCGCAGCTCCGCGGGAAGGGTCAAGCCGCGCCGCCGTGCCCACTGCCGGATCCGCTCGAACAACTGCTCCCGCACCGCGCGGCAGGCGAGCTGCACCGCCCCGCCGGACATCATCGTCTGCCGCGAGGCGGAGGTCGATCCGGCGGATCCGACCAGGGTGTCCGGAGGATGGAGGACGACGTGGTCGATGCCGAGTTCCTCGCGGGCGACCTGGACGAGGATCGTGTGAATACCCTGTCCCACCTCGGCCGCCGCGCTGTGCACCTCCGCCACCGGGCCGGAGGCGCCGGCGAAGAGCTTGACCCGGGCCTCCGCGGAGTCGTCGAAGCCGGCGCTGTAGCCGATGTTCTTGTAGCCGACGGCGAAGCCGATTCCCCGGCGGAGGCGCTCGCCGCGGCTGACGTTTCCCGCACCCCCCGGATAGGTGAGGGGATCGCGCTCCACGGGCTCCGCTGGCAGCGGGAGGGCCGCGCAGCGGCGGATCACCTCGCGGACGGGCGCGCTGCCGTGAATGACCTGGCCGGTGGGCAGCACCGACCCCGTCTGCAGGGCGTTGCGCAGGCGCAGCTCGACCGGATCGAGGCCGAGCGAGCGGGCCAGCTTGTCCATCTGGGCTTCATAGGCGAAGCAGGCCTGCACTGCGCCGAATCCCCGCATCGCGCCGCAGGGCAGGTTGTTCGTGTACACGGCCGTGCCGTCGATGAGGGCGTTCGGCACCTCGTAAGGACCGGCGGCGAAGGTCGAGGCGTTGGTGATAACCGCCGGCGACGACGACGCATAGGCGCCGCCGTCGATGATCAGCCGGGCCCGCACGCAGACGAGCCGCCCGTCGCGGGTGGCGCCGTGCCGCATCCAGAGGCGCGCCGGGTGGCGGTGCACGTGGCCGAAGAAGGATTCCTCGCGTGAGTACACCATCTTCACCGGCCGCCGCGTGCGCAGGGCCAGCAGGCAGGCGTGGATGTGCATGCTGACATCCTCGCGCGACCCGAACGCGCCGCCCACGCCCGCCAGGTGCAGCCGCACCTTCTCCTTCGGCAGATCCAGGCAGGGGGCGATCTGCTCCTGATCGACATGCAGCCACTGGGTCGCGACGTAGAGGTCCACGCCGCCGTCCTCCGCGGGAACGGCCATCCCCGACTCCGGACCGAGGATGGCCTGATCCTGCATGCCAGTCTCGTAGTACCCCTCGACCCAGACGTCGGCCTTCGCCTCGGGGTTGCCGTGCTCGATGTGGATGTGCTTGACGACGTTCCCATGATCGTGCACCCGCGGGGCACCCGCGCGCAGCGCCTGCTCCATGTCGACGACCGCGGGGAGCACCTCGTAGGACACCTTGATGTGCTCCACGGCCCGCCGGGCCGTCTCCAGGTCGGTGGCGGCGACGAGCGCCACGGGCTCGCCCTGGTAGCGGACGCGGTCCCAGGCGAGCACCGGCTGGTCAGGGATCTCCAGGCCGTAGACCTTCTTGCCGGGAACATCCGCGGCGACGAGCGCGGCATGCACACCAGGATAGGCCAGCGCCTGCGTCACGTCGATGGCGTGGATGCGCGCGTGCGCGTGGGGGCTGCGCAGCGTGTACCCCCACAGCATCTCCTCCGCCCAGAGGTCGCTGCCGTAGAGGAACTGCCCTTTCACCTTCGGCGCCCCGTCTACGCGGTGGACGCTCTCCCCCACCCCGCCTTTTGTGCGCTCGCGGACCTTCGTGCTCATCGCCGTCCCTCGCCTGCGACGCGCCTGGCCAGGCGGCGCGCTTCGCGGCCGATCTCGCCTTCGTCGGCGGTCAGGAGCTCGCCGTCGCGGACGACCCACCGGCCCTCCACCAGCAGGTGCGTGACGCGCTGCGGCTGGCAGAAGACCAGCGCAGCCACCGGGTCGGCCTCGGCTCCTGCGTACGCCAGGTTCGCCAGATCGAAGAGCGCCACGTCGGCCCGCTTCCCGCGTTCGAGCGAGCCGATATCGTCCCGGCCCAGGCAGGCCGCGCCGCCCCGCGTGGCGACGCGCAGCGCCTGGCGCGCGCTCATCGCGGCGGGACCGCTGCGTCCGCGGGCCACGAGCATGGCCTGCCGGATCTCGGCCAGCATGTGCGCGGCGTCGTTGGAAGCCGAGCCATCCACCGCCAGGCCGACGGGGACGCCCGCGTCCAACAGAGCACGAGCCGGAGCCAGACCGGATCCCAGCCTGAGGTTTGAGGTCGGACACCAGGCCACGGATGTGCGCGTCTCGGCGATGCGGCCAATGTCAGCCCCGCTCAGGTGCACGCAGTGCGCGAGCCACACGTCCGGTCCCAACCAGCCCAGGTCGTCGAGCAACTCGACCGGGCGGCGGCCGAAGGTCTCGCGGCAGAAGCGCTCCTCCTCCAGCGTCTCGGCGATGTGGGTATGGAGCCGCACGCCCAGCCGCCGGGCCAGAGCCTGGGACTCCTCCATCAGCCGGCGGCTGACCGAGAACGGCGAGCAGGGCGCGACCGCCACGCGCAGCATCGAACCGGGGGCAGGATCGTGCAGCCGCCGCACCGCGTCCTCCGTGTGTCCCAGGATATCGTCGATGTCCTCGACGATGCCATCCGGCGGCAGCCCACCCGCGGCCTGTCCGAGGTCCATCGACCCCCGGCAGGGGTGGAAGCGCAGCCTGAGCTCCCGCGCCGCCTCGACCTCGGCCTCGAGCACGCCGGTCATGCCGTTCGGGAAGACGTAGTGATGATCCGTCGTCGTGGAGCAGCCGGAGAGGGCCAGCTCGGCCAGCCCGGCGCGGGCGGAGGCCCGCATCCACTCCAGGGTCAGCCCCGCCCAAACCGGATAGAGCTCGCGCAACCAGCCGAACAGCCCCTGCTCCTGCGCGTGGACGCGCGTCAGCGATTGATAGAGGTGATGGTGCGCGTTGACGAAGCCGGGCAGCGCCACCAGCCCGGAGGCATCGATCACCTCCGCCTCCGGGCTCGGGGGCGGCTCGCCTGGCCCCACCCACTCGATGCGGCCGTCGCCGATGAGCAGCGAGCCGCCGGGGATCTCCTTCCCGGCGTCGTCCATCGTGACGACGACCTCGCAGCCCTCGATGCGGACCGTGCTCATCGCGGCCCCGCCATCTGCGCGGCCAGCTTCACGGCGTCGATGATCTTCGCGTACCCCGTGCAGCGGCAGAGGTTGCCGGCCAGCGCCTCGCGGATCGTCAGCTCGCTCGGCTGCGGATCATGCTCGAGCAGATCGGCCACGGCCACGATCAATCCCGGCGTGCAGAAGCCGCACTGCACCGCGCCGGCCTCGAGGAACGCCTCCTGCACCGGATGGAGGCGCGGGCCTTCCGACAGGGACTCGACGGTCCGCACCTCGCGCTCGTGCGCCTGCGCCGCCAGCACCAGGCAGGCGCAGACGAGCTCGTCGTCCAGCCACACCGAGCACGAGCCGCACTCGCCCTGCTCACAGGCGTTCTTCGAGCCCACCAGCCCCAACTGCTCGCGCAGCAGGTGGAGCAGGCTCGCGCCGGGCCAGACATCGGCGTCGCGCCACTCGCCGTTGACCCTCACGCGCACGAACATCGCGGTCCCCTCACCTCTGCAGCTTGCGATCCTCGAGCGCCCAGGTCAGCGCCCGCCGGCCGAGCACCCGGCAGGCGTGCCGGCGATAGTTCGCCGTCCCCCGTACGTCGTCGATCGGCCGGGCTGCCGCCGCCACGCGCGCCCCGAACTCCTCCAGCGCCGCGGCCGCGACCGGGGCCCGCGGATCGTCCCAGGCCCCGGCGGCGGCGAGCGCCCTGGCGGCGAACGCTTCGGCCTCCGGCGCGCGCAGGATCGTCGGCCCCACCGAGCCGAGGGCCACGCGCACCTGTCGCTGTGCTTCGTCGAACACGAGGCAGAGACTGGCCACCGCGATGACCATGGCGTTGCGCGTCCCCACCTTCGAGAACGACCCCGGACCGCGCGTCACCGTCCAGCGTGCCCCGAGGATGAGCTCGTCCGGCGCCAGGGCGGTCTTCTTGGGACCGATAAAGAACTGGTGCCACGGCAGGCGGCGCGTCCTGCCGCCGGCGTTGACCAGGAGAACCTCGGCGTCGTAGGCGGCGAGGACGGGCAGGGCGTCCCCGGCCGGCGAAGCGGTGCCGAGGTTCCCACCGACCGTCCCGCGGTTGCGGATCTGCGGGGAGCCCACCGAGCGTGAGGCCTCCACGAGCGGCTTGAACTCGGCGAGGGTGGAGATGATGCGGCTGTACGTCTGCCCGGCCCCGAGGAAGAACGTGCCGTTCTCCCGTCGGCAGGTGCGCAGCTCGGGCAGGCGGCTGATGTCGAGCAACGCCGGCGGGCGCAGCCGGTCGAAGTTCAGAAGGACCATGAGGTCGGTCCCCCCGGCCAGGGGCACCGCCTCCGGATCTCTGGCCTTGATCTCAAGGGCTTCGTCGAGCGTCCGCGGGAGGTGGATGCGCATGACAACCCTCCGCAGCGCGCATGCGCTCGCGCGGCGGTTACGTACGCCCGCCCTGCTGGTTCGACTTGAAGATCGGGAGGATGCCGAGGTGGACGACGTCCGTCCGCTCCTCGCCCTCCAGGAGCAGCGCCGCCTTGTTCACCACGGTCCCGCCGGCCTGCCGGACCAGTTCCGCCATGGCCTCGATGGTCTCGCCGGTGCTCACGATGTCATCCACAATGCCGACCTTCTTGCCCCCCAGTTTCTTGCTGTCCCGCCCGTCGATGAACAGCTCCTGTTCCGTCTTCGCCGTGATCGGCCGGTAGCGTACGACCAGTGGCGAGAGCATGAATGGGCGGACCTCCTTCCGGCACACCACGTAGGGCTTGAGCCCGAGATAGGTAGCGATGGCGTGCGCCAGCGGGATCCCCTTGGTCTCGGTCGTGACGAAGATCTCGCATCCGGCCATCTTCGGGGCCAGCAATCGCGCCGCGCGGTCGATGACCTCGGTGTCCCCCAGGCTGTAGTAATAGGCGATCCATGTGTCGGGGGAGACCTGGATCAGCGGCAGGGTGCGCACGGTGCCCGCGATCTCCAGATCGTAGGTCGGCTGGCCTTGGAAGGGAAGGATGTGCGCCATGCAACCTCCTGACCCGCGCTCCTCCCCTTCTTTCTGGCGGAAGTGAATCCCTGCGCTGGCGTCGAAGCAGGCCTGCAATGGACCTGGCCCGCCTGATCCGGGTGGCGCAGGGCCGTGACGCCGCCGACCTCCTCCTGGCCAACGCCCGGATCGTGGACGTCTACAATCAGGACGTCGTCGCCGGCGGCGTCGCGATCCTCGAGGACCGCATCGCCGCCGTCGTCCCGCCCGGCGATCGTGCCGTTCCCGCCGTCGAGGTGCTCGATCTCGACGGCGCCTGCCTGGCCCCGGGGTTCATCGACGGCCACGTGCACATCGAGAGCTCGATGGTCACCATCCCGGAGTTCGCCCGGGCGGTGGTCCCCCGGGGGACGACCACCGTCATCACGGATCCGCACGAGGTGGCGAACGTCCTGGGGATGACCGGGATCCGCTACATGCTCGAGGCGGCGAAGTACAATCCCCTCAGCGTCTTCGTCATGGCGAGTTCCTGCGTCCCCGCCGGCCCCATGGAGAGCTCGGGAGCGCAGCTCTCCGCCTACGATCTGGAGAGCCTGATGGCGGACAAGTGGGTGCTGGGCCTGGCCGAGATGATGAACTACCCCGGCGTGCTCGCCGCCGATGCCGAGGTCCTGGACAAGCTGCGCGCCGCGGGCAGTCGGCCGATCGACGGCCACGCCCCAGGGCTCATGGGCCTCGGCCTCAACGCCTACGCCGCCGCGGGCATCGGCTCCGACCACGAATGCACGACGCAGCCGGAGGCCCTGCAGAAGCTGCGCCGGGGGCTCGTGATCATGATCCGCGAGGCCACGGGGGCCCGCAACCTGGCCGCCCTGCTGCCGCTGGTCACGGCGAAGAACGCCCGGCGCTTCATCTTCTGCACCGACGACCGCAACCCGCTCCACCTGCTCGAGGACGGCCATATTGACAGCATGCTCCGGCAGGCCATCGGCCTGGGGCTGGACCCGCTGCTTGCCATCCAGCTGGCCACCCTGAACCCGGCGGAGTACTTCGGGCTGCACGACCGTGGAGCCATCGCACCCGGGAAGCGCGCGGACCTCGTGGTCTTCGATGACCTGTCGGCGCCCCGCCCGCGGCTGGTGTACCGCAACGGCCGCCTCGTAGCGCGAGACGGGGTGCTACTGCCTTACTCCCGGCCAGAGAAGCTGCCGACGGTTCCGGTCTCGCTCAGCGTGCCCCGCTCCAGCCTTCACTTCCGGATCCCGGCAAACGCGACGCGGGTCCGCGTCATCCAGGTCATCCCGGACCAGATCGTCACCGCGGCAGCGGAGGCTGAGGCAAAGATCGACCACGGCGAGGCCGTGGCGGACCCGGGACGCGACCTGCTCAAGCTTGCGGTGATCGAACGCCACACCGGCAGCGGTCGCGTCGGCCTGGGGTTCGTGCGGGGATTCGGCCTGCGGCTGGGGGCGCTCGCCTCGACGGTGGCGCACGACGCGCACAACATCATCGTCGTTGGCGCCAGCGACGACGCGATGCGGGCCGCGGTGGAGGTGCTCCTGGAGATGCGCGGCGGGCTGGTCGCGGTAGCGGGCCGTGAGGCGGCCCGCCTGCCGCTGCCGATCGCCGGGTTGATGTCCGATCAGCCCATCACGACCGTCGCCGGGCAGCTCCGCGAGCTCCTGGCCCTGGCCCGGCGGATGGGCTCGCGTCTGGGTGACCCCTTCATGACGCTCTCGTTCCTGGCGCTCTCGGTGATCCCGTCGTTGAAACTGACCGACCGCGGGCTGCTCGACGTGGACCGCGGACAGCTCGTCCCGCTCTTCGTCTAAGCGGCCGGGGTCGATTCCGGTTGGTTCCCCGGGGCCCTCGCGCACCAGCCTCCGGATCGCCGCGTCAATGGCTGCGTAGTCCAGGGGAACCGCTGATCGGGTCGGATCCGGCCGCCCGGCGAGCCACCGGATGGTCTCTTCCAGAGCACCTGCGGGGGAGACGACATCACCATACCGCAGCTGCGACCGCAGCCGTGCCGTGTCCAGCAGTAGGTACGGTTGAATGTGGTAGGGATCCATGCCGTAGGGGAAGGCCTGCGACAGCCGGTGTGCCGGGAGCAGACTGTCCGGGAGATCCACGACGCTCCACGTTCTCCACATATCCCCGGCTGAAGATGGCCTGCCCACCGTTCGGCGCAATGACCACGGGCCGCCGGTCCAGCGCCTGGCGCACGTAGTACCACTCCCGCGGCGTCGTGTCTTTGGGACCATAGAGCGCCGGATAGCGCAGGCTGGTCAGCCGCGCGGCCTCCTCCACCAGCACCTTGTCGTACCCGGCTTCCGGCCCATACAGGAACCGTGTGGCGGCCGTGGGCGCGGTCTCGGGAATCGGCAGCGGATGGGGATAGGGACGGTGGAACCAGGCCGCCTCGTAGGCCGCATAGACGTCATAGCTGCTGATCACCACGTAGTGCCCGATCCGATCGCCGAGCCGGTGCATGACGGTGTCGACGTCGGATCCGTTGATCGCGACATGTCCACCACCGTATCGACAGGCAGAGACTCCACGGCCGCAGCGAAGGCCACGGGATCCCGGCGGTCGACGAGAATCTCACGGACCTCAGGCGGGAGCGGCGCGCGGTGAGTTCCCCGATGGAGACAGGTCACCCGATGCCCGGCCTGCGCAAGCGCGCGCACCAGGTGCGGGCCCGACCGCCTGGTCCCTCCGATCACCAGCACGTTCATCGACGGGATACCACCAGGAGCTCCGTCAGGGCACCGATGCCCGGAAGCGTCTGGAGGGTCTGCACGACCTCCATCACCCTCTGTCTTGCCTTCTCGCTGAGCACGTCTTCGGTCAGCGCCAGGAACTTCCGGCGGATGTCCTCCGGTGTCAACGGGTTCCCCGGGTCGCCTCTGGGCGACAGGACTCTGGCGGTGCGGCGCCTGCCGTCGCGCGACAGGACTTCAATCTCCGCCGGCCACGGGGGCTGGGTCAGGGACCGCCGCCGGTGAAGGTCGTCGTAGTCCGAGGTGGCCCGTACCTGCACCTTGCGCATGAGGCCGGCGATCCTGGGGTCCTGGAGTTTGGCCGCCCACGCCGTCGGCGCGTCCGCCTTTCCCTCCACCAGGGCCACGGCCACCTGATAGGGATGGCTGAAGATGGCGTGCACGTGGGAGCGGATGTCGTAGCTGGTCCTCGCGGCCGAAGAGCTGTTCGTGGTGACCGTGACGCTCTCGATCTCCTCGGGATCGACCCCCTGCGCTCGCAGCTGCAGCGCCGCGTCAATGGAGGCGTGCAGGTACCGGCAGGCGGGATACGGCTTGATGTAGCACTCCGTCACCCGCCAGCGGCGCCCCAGGTCTGAAGCTCCCTCTGCGGGAAGGTCCGCGCCGACCCCGCGCAGCAGTCCCCGTTCACCTTCCAGGATGTCCGCGGAGCCCAGGATGCCCTTCTGCGCCAGCAGCGCGGCGA
>Ga0073934_10010978_pt1 | contig 11087 bp, 7 predicted proteins | sample LarsenN4metaG_FD_76834 | JGI IMG/M metagenome (GOLD analysis project Ga0073934, IMG submission 76834) | Hot spring sediment bacterial and archeal communities from British Columbia, Canada, to study Microbial Dark Matter (Phase II) - Larsen... ...
ATGTTGCCGTCCTTGTCCAGCGCGCAGCCGACGGCGTCCACGTTTTGTGTGATCTCCTTCCAGCCGGTGGCCACGATGATTTCCTCATCCGCGCGGTCATCGCCGTCCTTGTCCACAATCAGCGAAAGCTTGCCCTTGGACGGCACGAAGATTCCCTGCCCGTGTTTGTAGCCCGGCGGCGTGAGCGCAAAGCCTATCGGCCCGCGCATCGTGTTCTTGTCCCAGAACGCCACGGCCTTGTCCTCCAGTCCGTCGCCGTCGGTGTCGGAGAGAATGTGGATGTGGCCGTTGTAGCCGAGGGCGACGAGCTTGCCGTCGGCGCGGTATTTGACGTTGTTGATGTTCGGGATTTGCACCGGCAGCTCGCGCCAGGTGAAGCCCGGCACGAGCATTTGAATGGCAGGCGGGCTGGCGACGACTTCCAGCGGACGCGGCGCGCCGGGGTCATTGACTGGCACCCGCAAAGGCGCGTGCTTGTCGGCCAGATACTTCTCCACCTTCTGGCGCTCGTCGTCCTTCAGCACGCGGCGGAACACCAGCACCTCGGCGATTTCGCCATCAAGATGCGATTGCACAAAGGGCGGTTCCGCTTCGTTGGAATAAACCCGCGCGCCGACAACCAGTTCATCCATGTGCATCGTGGCGGCGTCGCGCTTGCGGGCCTTCTGCGGCTGGCCGTCCACGAACAGCTTCAAGCCGTTGCTGCCCGTGCCCGCGATGAGCGTGAACACGCGCCAGAGGTCAAAGTTGGAGGCGGCGGAATCGTTCAACAAGTTTTGCTGGCCGTGAAAGCCCGCGCCTTCGGCATTGACCACCTGCAAACGCGGCGTGCCCGTGCCGCCGAGGTCGAGATTCAAGCCGGTGGTGTAATCGTTGCCGCCCGCGCGCGCGAACGACACAAAGCCGCGAAAGTAACCCCCATGCGACTTGGGCGCGGCGACAACGAACACCGTGGCGTTGGAGAGCGCAACGCCAATGCACGACGCGCTGAGATAGTCGTCCTTGCCATCGAATCGGAAGGCGGCGGAAGCCCCGGCCTGACGGAAACGCGGGCGGGCATCGGGCACGCGTTGGGAGAGATGGCGGCCTTGGCCGGAGCCATCCAGCCAGAAATCGCCGGGGCGGTCAGGCGAAAGCAGGGGAAGCTGGCGCGCCTTGCGGGCGGCGTTTTGGGCGGAGGCATCAAGCCAGAGTTCGAGACCGTCCTTGACCGGCAGTTTGGCGTCCGCCCACGGCTCGGCGGCCCTGCCAGCGGCTGGAGAGGCAAGCGGGACGGCGAGGCCGATCACCCACAAGGCGGACAGGCAATAGGAACGCAGCGAGTGGAACAATGCGCGCATGGCGATGGTGCGGTTGAACTGTGGCATTCAAGCAGGCGGCGTTGATTGAGCAAGGCAGGAAACGCGGTGGAACACGCTTTGCGCCGGGGCGGTTTCTCCGTTAGCTTCGCCGGGCACATGAAGAAACCGTTTCATTCCATCGAGTCGGCGGTCGCGGACATCGCCCGCGGACGCATGGTCATCGTGGTGGACGATGCCGACCGGGAGAACGAAGGCGACCTGGTGATGGCGGCGGAACACGCCACGCCGGCGACGGTCAACTTCATGGCCAAGCACGGACGGGGGTTGATCTGCGCGCCGACGACCGAGGAGCGGCTCAAGCAGCTCGGCGTCGAGCGCATGGTGAACCAGAACCGTGAATCCTTCCGCACGGACTTCCAGGTGAGCGTGGACGCCGCTAGCGGCATCACCACGGGCATCAGCGCCGCGGACCGGGCGCGCACCATCCAGGTGATGGCCGATCCGACGGCATTGCCGGACGATCTCGTGCAGCCGGGGCATGTGTTTCCGCTGCGGGCGAAGGCCGGCGGCGTGCTTCAGCGCGCAGGGCACACGGAGGCGGCGGTGGACCTTGCCACGCTCGCGGGCTGCCGGCCCATTGGTGTGATCTGCGAGATCATGAACGACAACGGCGAGATGGCGCGCCTGCCGGACCTGGTGAAGTTCGCCCGCCGACACAAGCTGAAGATTTGCAGCATCGAGGATCTCATCAAGTTCCGCCGCCAGCGCGAGAAGCTCGTGGAACGGCTGGAGGTCATCAAACTGCCGACGGATTACGGCGACTTCGACCTGCACCTCTACCGCTCGCGGCTGGATGGCCAGCATCACCTGGCGCTGGTGCGCGGCCAGATCAAGGCCGGCGAAGGCGCGTTGGTGCGCGTCCACAGCGAATGCCTCACGGGCGATGTGTTTGGGTCGCGGCGGTGCGATTGCGGGCCGCAATTGCACCAGGCCATGCGCCAGGTCGCCGAGGCCGGGCGCGGCGTGATTCTTTACATGCGGCAGGAAGGGCGCGGCATCGGCCTGCCCGCCAAGATTCGCGCCTACAAGCTCCAGCAGGAGGAGGGATTGGACACGGTCGAGGCGAACCAACGGCTGGGCTACGGCATGGACCTGCGCGAATACGGCCTGGGCGCGCAAATCCTCTCCGATCTGGGCGTGCGGAAAATCCGCTTGCTGACCAACAACCCCCGCAAGGTCGTCGGCCTTGAAGGCTACGGGCTGGAAATCATCGAGCAGGTGCCCATCCGCATCCGGCCCAACCCGCATAACGAACGTTATCTGAAAACGAAGAAGGAAAAGCTGGGCCACCTGCTGTGAGGTTCCTTGAGGCATGATCTTGCCGACGGCCATCGCAACGACGGGTTGCCCATCACAATTCGAAATCTCACCATGCTGACCAAAAACAAGCAGGCTTCCTTGCGAGTGGCTGGCCACGGGCGCTTCGCCATCGTGGCCTCGCGTTACAACGCGCGTTACGTGGACGCCATGCTGCGCGCGGCAAAGGCGGAGTTGCGCCGGGCGGGGGCCAAGGGGATCAAGACCGTGCGGGTGCCGGGCGCGTATGAAATCCCGGTCGTCGCTTCCACCCTCGCCAATGACACGCCGCGCTGGGATGGCATCATCTGCCTGGGTGTCATTTTGCGCGGCGCGACCACGCACGCCCAGCATATTGGCGAAGCCGTGACGTGGGGCTTGACGCAAATCCAGCTTGAGACCGGCGTTCCGATCATCCACGAAGTGCTCTTGCTGGAAAACGAGCAGCAGGCCCGCGAGCGTTGTCTGTCCCGCGATCACAACCGCGGTACTGAGGCCGCCCAAACCGCCCTGGCGATGGCGGCAGTGATGGCGCATTTGCCCGGAGCGGCGACGTTTTGAGGGTCTGCCACCGAGGTGATCTACGGATCCCTTCGGGCATTGGGTGAGCATCTGCCGTCGCCCTGGAGCGCGGGCTTTAGCCCGCTTCAAGGCACAAGAGGTCAATGCCGGTCGTTTTCCAGGACGGATGGCGGGGTGTGAGGTGATGCGGCGTGAACGCCCCGCCCGCCCCCAGTCCCGCAAAGCGTCGGCAACCCACCGTACAGAAGATGGCCCCAAAACCTGGCCCAAAGGGTTTCATGTGGTCGGCCACCGCTTTCCGCCCGCGGCGGGACGCATTGACTTCAAAGGCCGCTTTGGCTAGGCCCTTTCCACGCGCCTGACCGGGCAATAGTCGGACTCCAACCCTCCAAAAAACATGACCGCTCCTGAAGAAATCAAAAAAGTAGCCATCGAGTTCCTCACGCAATACGGGTTCCAGATCATCGGCGCATTCATCATCCTGGCGGCCGGCTGGCTGCTGGCCCGGATTGTGGGGGGGTGGATTGACCGTTATCTGACCACCAAGGGCATGGAGCCGCCCTTGCGGATGCTGATTTGCCGCGCGGTGAAGGCGCTGTTCTTCGGCTTCACGTTTGTGCTGGCGCTGGACAAGTTCGGCGTGCAGGTCGCGCCGCTGGTCGCGGGCATAGGCGTGGCGGGCGTGGGCATCGGCCTGGCCATGCAGGGGGTGCTTTCCAATGTCGTGGCCGGTTTGAGCATCATTTTCACCAAGCCGTTTCGTGTGGGCGAATGGGTCGAACTGCTGGGCGTCCACGGCAAGGTGGTGTCCATCGAGTTGTTCAACACCACGCTGCAACACCCGGATTTGTCCAAGGTCGTCATCCCCAACCGCAAGATCGTCGGCGAAATACTGCACAACTATGGGGATCTACGGCAGCTCGACCTGACGGTGGGCGTGGCCTACGCCTCGGACCTCGACCGCGCGCTGGCCGCGGTGCGGGAAGTGCTGGCTGACCATCCGATGGCGCTGAAGGATCCGGCGCCCGTCATCGGCATCGGCTCACTGGCGGATTCGGCCATCAACCTCTGCATCAAACCCTGGGTGAAGGTGGATGATTACGGCATCGCCCATCGCGAAATCTACAAACAAGTCGTGGAGAAATTCCGGGCCAAGGAGGTGGAAATCCCCTATCCCCAGCGTGAAATCCGGCTGCTGGGCGAACCTCCGACGCTGCGCCAAACGGCTTGAGAAGGGGCATCGGCTGCGTTCAGCCCCGCTCCCTTTCCACCCAGCGCACGGCGGCGCGGACCAGTTCGGGCGCGCTCTGGAGGGCGAGCTTTTGCTTGATGTTGGCGCGATGGGCCTCGACGGTCTTGACGCTCAAATGCAACTGGGCGGCAATCTCCGTCGTGCCGCGGCCCTCGCCAATGAGCTGGAAGACCTCGAATTCACGGTCACTGAGCCTGGCCACAGGCGAATCATCCGCCGTCGCCCGCCGGCCAGAAAAAACCTCCAGGATGCGTGAGGCCATGCGTTCGCTGACGGCGATCTTGCCGGCCAGCACCTGGCGGATGGCCTCGATCATGCGTCCACCGCCCTCCTGCTTCATTACGTAGCCGCGTCCGCCGGCCCGCAGCACACGCTCGGCATAGAGGTTCTCATCGTGCATGGAAAGGACCAGCACGGGCAGGCCCGGACTCAACGCCTGGATGTCCTTAATCAGTTCCAGCCCGCTTTTGCCCGGCAAAGTGATGTCCGCCAGCACCAGGTCCGGTCTGAGCTTCTCAATTCCGGTCAACGCGGCCAAGCCGTCCTCAGCCTCGCCGCACACGGCCAGATCGGGCTGCTGCTGGATCAACAAGCGCAGGCCGTCGCGCATCAAGGGATGGTCGTCCACCAGGAAGATTTGTGTGCGTGCCTTGGTGCTGGCGGCGGGTTTGCGGGTGGTCATGGAGTGAACTTCGTTGGCGGGATCGGGTTGACGACCGTGCAAGCGACGGTGGTGCCGCCCTGGGGAGATTTTTGCACGACGAGCGTGCCGCCAATCATGCCGGCGCGGTATTGCATGATCCGCAGGCCCATGCCGTGGCGGCGGTGCGCGTCATCGGGCAGGCCCGCGCCATCGTCATGCACCAGGAGAGAGAGCCGCTCCGGCGTGCTGGCAAGGACGATGTCAATGCGCCTCGCCCGACCGTGCCGCAAGGCGTTGCTAACCGCCTCTTGGGCGATGCGGTACAGATGCACAGCCACCTGGTGTTCGCTGATGGGCGCGGGCGTGTCGCAGCGGAACCGGCACTTCACCTTGAACAACGTTTCCGTGCTTTCGGCCAGCTCCTGAAGCGCCGCCATCAAGCCTTCGGACTCGATGACCACCGGGCAAAGCCCGCGCGAGAGCCGGCGGGTCTGGCCGATGATTTCACGCACCTTGGCCGCGATGGCCGTCGCCTGCGCCGAGCCAGCGCGTGACCTGCCCGCCAGGGACTGGCCGAGCACGTCGCACATCAGGCCGACGCCGGCCAGCTGCTGGCAGATGCCGTCGTGCAAGTCCTGTCCGATGCGCTCGCGCTCCTGCTCGCCGGCGCGCAAAATGTCCTCCTGCAAGCGCCGCCGCTCGGTGATGTCCGTGCGGATGGCGATGAATTGCTCCGGCTTGCCGGTTGCGTCCACGAAGGGAAAAATCGTCGTATCCACCCAGTAGTAACCGCCGTCCTTGGCACGGTTGCGGATTTCTCCTTTCCACACCCGTCCTTGCAAAATGGTGCCCCAGAGGTCGCGGAAGAATTCCTTCGGATGGTGGCCGGAGTTAATGACGCGGTGGTCCTGGCCGATCAATTCGTCGCGTCCAAATTGGGAAATCTGGCAGAACTTGTCGTTCACATAGGTGATGCGCCCCCGGGCGTCGGTGATGGCGACGATGGAATGGGCGTCGAGCGCGGCCTTGATGTCGGCCAGTTCGCGCAGGGCCGCGCCCGTCTCCAAGTTTTTCAACCGCCCGGCCAGCTCGCTGCGGGTCATCTGAGAGTAATCCGGCACGGCCCGAAGAATAGGGCCTTCACCCGCCGCCGCACGCCGAAAAGTCGGCACGCCCGGCTCCGGGTGCGAGCTGTTCTTCGCCCGCACATTCGGATGCGCTTTCGGCGCGCTCAAGCGCCTGCCGCGCCCCCTTGCCGCTCTCGCCGCAAGATGGCCTCCGCCTGCAGCCAGTGCTCCAAGTCGCGCCCGACGGGACGGCCCTCGCGCTCCCAGATGCCATAGGCACACAAGGCGATTTCCTCCACTGAGGGCTGGGCGGGGGGGCGGGCGGCGGGAACGGCCTCCGTTTGCCGCTTGCGAGTCCTGTTTTTCATGGGGATTCAGGATGGTTTCGGTTGACTGGTGCCGGCCGCCATTCAGGCGGTGGTCGGAAGTTGCGCGCGGTATTGCGTGGGCGACTGCCCCATCAGCTTTTTGAAGACGCGGTTGAAGTGCGTGAGGGACTGGAAGCCCACTTCGTAGGCGATCTCGCTGACGCGCAGGTTGGGGTTGAGCAGCAGGCCCTTCGCCTTCTCAATGCGGACCCGCGACACGTATTCGGTGAAGTTCACGCCCGTGGCCTTCTTGAACAGCTTGCAGAAGTAGAACGTGCTCGTGTTGACCGCCTTCGCCACCTGGCCGAGTGAAAGATCCTCGTCCTGGTGCTCGTGGATGAAGTGTTTGGCGCGGGTGATGACCGGCGGCTCGGCCTTCTCCTGCTGGACAATGATCTGGTTCGTCAGCAGCGCCAAGTGCCGGCTGAACAGCTCGAGCAACTGCGTCACCGCCTCCAACCGCCGGGGGCTGATCACTTCGCCGGCGAAATACGCCTGGCGCAGTTCCGCGGGGTCGAACTTCAGACCCCAGCTCTCCAGCAAAGCGGACGCCTTGCCAAACTGCGCCTCCGAGGGCGCGCGCTTGAACACCTGGCCGGTCTGCAAGTAGCCGATCAACCGGTCGCCCAACCGCACGGGCACTGCCACGTCGCACAAACCCAGGGGACAGTCCACGGATTGCGGGCCGTCCTTCGCCACCTCGGCGGCCTGCTGGGCCACCTGCAAACAGGCGGCGCAACTGCGGCTTTTGGTCGCCATCAGGGCGCAGAAGGGGTTTTCGTGGCGCTTGCCATGCAGGGGCAGTTGCCAGGACTCGACGGGGCGCAGCGCCACCGGCAACCCGGTGGCTTCGCTGAAGGCGCGCTCGTAATCCTGGTAGAGGGGCGAGTGGGTGAGGGCTTCGATGAGCTGTTTGTTGTCGTTCATGGCCAGTTTTGGTTGAAATCCGTTTTTGTTCCGACAGAGCCAAAATACGGGCGGGCAAACGCGGCCACAATTGGGTGACTCCCCGAACGCTCATTCAGGCCATCCCTGCCACTCATCGGGGAAACCCTTACCCCGGTATTTCCACTCAGGCCGGGGTGAGTTCGCAAAAAGCCCCAATCCAGCCTTGGCAATCCGTGCTTTGTCTCAATATGTTGCGGGACATCAGCGTCCATGCGTTGCCCGAAATGAAAAACATCAGCCCACAGCCCCGGTTGTCGCCCGGTCAAACCCGGAGTCTCATCTTGGGACCAGCGGGCGCATGGGGCTTGCTCTTGGCCGCCAGCACCGGCCTGGCCGCCGCCGAGGACGCGAAGGGAATCGAGTTCTTCGAGAACAAGATTCGCCCGCTTCTCGCGGACCACTGCTACGAGTGCCACAGCCAGCGCAGTAAAAGCCTGAAAGGCGGCTTGTTTGTGGATTCCAAGGCGGGGCTATTGAAAGGGGGCGACACCGGCCCCGCCATCGTGCCGGGCAATCCCGAGGCCAGCCTCCTGATCCGCGCGGTGCGTTACACGGACGCCAACGTGAAGATGCCGCCCAAGGACAAGCGGCTCTCAACCCAGCAGATCGCCGATCTGGAGGCGTGGGTGAAGATGGGCGCGCCCGACCCGCGCACCGGCCCGGCGCAACTGGCGGGCTTCGACAAGATCATGGCCGAGGGCCGCAAGCACTGGGCGTTTCAACCCGTGCAACCACCGCCCGTTCCCCCCGTCAAGGAGCGCCGGTGGGTGGCAAATCCGGTTGACGCCTTCGTGCTCGCCCGGCTCGAAGCCAAAGGCATGAAGCCCGCGCCCGAAGCCGACCGACGCACGTTGATCCGCCGGCTGAGCGTGGACCTCACCGGCCTGCCGCCCACACCGGAGGAAGTGGAGGCCTTCCTCAGCGACAAATCGAATGACGCCTACTCCAGACTGGTCGAACGCCTGCTCGCCTCGCCGCGTTACGGCGAACGTTGGGCGCGGCACTGGCTGGATGTGGCTCGTTATGCCGATTCACGCGGCTATGCCGGCGTGGGCGCCGAACGGCGCTTCCCCTACAGCTACACCTATCGCGACTACGTCATCCGCGCCTTCAACGAGGACCTGCCTTTCGACCGTTTCATCAAGGAGCAGATCGCCGCTGATTTCCTCGCCACCGGCGAAGACAAGCGCGCACTCGCCGCGATGGGTTTCCTCACGCTCAACCGCCATTTTCTGGGTAATCCGCACGACATCATTGACGACCGCATTGACGTGGTGACGCGCGGCCTGCTGGGCGTGACCGTCCAATGCGCGCGCTGCCACGACCACAAATACGATCCCGTATCCACGCGCGATTACTACAGCCTCTACGGAGTGTTCGCCAGCAGCACGGAACCCGGCGAGAAGCCCTTGCTGGGCATTCCGCCAGACCCCAAGCTCCATGAGGATTACCTGGCCGAAAAGAAGAAGCGCACCGAGGAACGTGACGCTTTCCGCGAGAAGGAACTGAAGAAGGCCTTGATCGAAGTCCGCCGGCGCACCGGCGAATACCTGCTGGCCGCGCATGACGCCGCAAAAATCACCGACCGCCGTGCCGCCAACAAGCTGATCCAGTCGCGCAAACTGGAGGAGGTCGTTGTTGAACGCTGGCAGAAGCACCTCGCCGAAGCCGGAAAGAAACACGATCCCATCCTCGCGCCCTGGCTGGCCTTCACCGCGCTGGAGGAAAAGGATTTCGCCGCCAGAGCGAAGGAGTTGGCCGCGCGTTTCGCCACCAACGCCGACAAGGAGAAGCCGTTGCATCCCGCGGTGGCCAGGTTGTTCCAAGGCGAGCCGCCGGCGGACTTGAAAGCCGTTTCCGAGCGTTACGGAAAGCTGTTTGAAGACATCCAGAAGCAATGGCAGGACCTGATTGAGAGCGCGGAGAAAGCGAAGGCCGCCCAACCCGCCGCCTTGCCAGACGCCAACGCCGAGCAGTTGCGGCAGGTGCTCTACACGGCGGGCGCGCCCGCCGATGTGCCGGCGAACCAGCAGGACCAGTTGCTCGACGGCGCGCGGCCGCGGCTGACCGAGCTGAACGCCAAGATTGCCGACGTGGACGCCACCCACCCCGGTGCGCCCGCCCGCGCGATGGCGTTGGTGGACGGCAACGTCCGCAACACTCCCGTCTTCATCCGCGGCCAACCGGGCAACCACGGTCCCCAAGTTCCGCGCCAGTTCCTGGAAGTGCTCTCACGGCCCGCGCCCAAGCCTTTCACCAAGGGCAGCGGGCGGCTCGAACTCGCCGAGGCCATCGCCAGCCGCGACAATCCGCTCACCGCGCGCGTGCTGGTCAACCGCGTCTGGATGCACCATTTCGGCGAGGGCTTCGTGCGCACGCCCAGCGACTTCGGCACCCGCAGTGACCCGCCCACGCACCCGGAATTACTCGACTGGCTGGCCTGGCAGTTCATGGAGCAAGGCTGGTCCGTCAAGCAACTGCACCGCCTCATCCTCGCCAGCGCCACGTACCGCATGAGCAGCGATGCCGATCCCAAGCGCGCCGCCGACTACGCCCTGCGCGACCCGAACAACACCCTGCTCTGGCGGCAGAACCGCCAACGCCTCGACTTCGAGGCCATGCGCGACAGCTTGCTGTTCGTGTCCGGCCAGCTCAACCCAGCGCCCGCCACCCAGCCGGTGGACCTCTGGAAGCCGCCCTTCACCACACATCGCAGCGTGTATGGCTTCATTGACCGACAAAACCTCCCGGGCGTGTTCCGCGCGTTCGACTTCGCCAATCCCGACGCCTCCGCCTCGCGCCGCTTCACCACCACCGTGCCGCAACAGGCGTTGTTCCTGATGAACAGCCCGTTCGTCGTGCAGCAGGCGAAGGCGCTGCTCGAACGACCGCCGGTCAAGGACGCGGGCAGCGACGAATCACGCCTGCAAGCCATGTACCAAGCCGTGCTCCAGCGCGACCCCGCGAAGGAGGAACTCAAGCTCGCCCTCGCCTTCGTTCAACAACCGGCAACGCTCCGGCCCGAACCTGAACCGCCCGTCTGGAAATACGGTTACGGCACGCTCGACGATGCCGCCAAGCGCGTGACCAAATTCACCCCGCTGCCGCGCTGGACCGGCACCGCCTGGCAAGGCGGCGACAAACTCCCTCACGCAAAGCTCGGTTGGGTGCTCCTCAATGCCACTGGCGGCCACACCGGCGACAACCCGGACTTCATGGTCATCCGCCGCTGGACCGCGCCGCGCGACGGCATCGTGTCCGTGGAAAGCCTGTTGAAACACGGGGCGCAGGCCGGCAACGGCGTGCGGGGAAGAATCGTCTCCAGCCGCCACGGCGTGCTGGCGGAAGGCGTGGCGCACAACGGCGAGGCGGCGTTGAGGCTGGAGCGTGTGGGCGTGGTCAAGGGCGACACCCTGGACTTCGTGGCCGACTGCCGACACGACACCAACAGCGACTCCTTCAACTGGGCGCCGGTGGTGAAATATCAGGGCGCCACCGGGTCAAGCACCCTTGCCAGCCAGTGGAACGCGGAAAAAGACTTCGCCGGGCCGCCGCCCAGGCCGCCGGAACCGCTCACGCCGTGGCAGAAATTCGCCCAAGTGCTCCTCCTCTCCAACGAATTCATGTTCG
>Ga0073934_10010979_pt1 | contig 11087 bp, 11 predicted proteins | sample LarsenN4metaG_FD_76834 | JGI IMG/M metagenome (GOLD analysis project Ga0073934, IMG submission 76834) | Hot spring sediment bacterial and archeal communities from British Columbia, Canada, to study Microbial Dark Matter (Phase II) - Larsen... ...
AAGAATGCGAGGATGATCTGATGCTCATCCTCGATCACGACAGGGCCGGCGGTTACTGGGGTTCGGTCTACGTCTTCACCGCGGTGAAGGGGCTGCAGGTCGTGATCGACGGGCCGGTCGGTTGCGAGAATCTCCCGGTCACTTCGGTACTGCACTATACAGATGCGCTGCCGCCGCACGAGTTGCCGATTGTTGTGACCGGGCTGGGGGAAGAGGAGCTGGGGCAGAAGGGCACCGAGGGCGCGATGAAACGCGCGCATGCGGTGCTTGATCCCGACTTGCCGGCGGTGGTTGTCACCGGCTCGATCGCCGAGATGATCGGCGGCGGGGTCACGCCGGAAGGCACCAATATCAAGCGTTTCCTGCCGCGGACTATCGACGAAGATCAGTGGCAGAGCGCCAACCGCGCCATGATGTGGCTTTGGACCGAATTCGGCCTGAAGAAAGTGCCGGAGCGAAAGCTGCGCAAGGATGGCGAAAAGCCACGCGTCAACATCATCGGTCCGATCTACGGCACCTTCAACATGCCATCCGATCTTGCCGAAATCCGGCGTCTGGTCGAAGGCATCGGCGCCGAAGTGAACATGGTGTTCCCGCTTGGCAGCCATCTCCAGGACGTGTCGCGGCTCGTCAATGCCGACGTCAATATCTGCATGTACCGGGAATTCGGCCGTCTGCTGTGCGAGGCCCTGAACCGGCCCTATCTGCAGGCGCCGATCGGGCTGCACTCGACCACCAAATTCCTGCGCACGCTCGGCGAATTGCTCGGACTCGATCCGGAGCCGTTCATCGCCCGCGAGAAGCACACCACCATCAAGCCGCTCTGGGATCTGTGGCGGTCGGTGACCCAGGATTTTTACGGCACTGCGAGTTTCGGCATCGTCGCCAATGAAACCTATGCGCGCGGCGTGCGCCATTTCCTCGAAGACGAAATGGGCATGACCTGTCATTTCGCGATTGCGCGATGTGCGGGTGCCAAGACCGACAACGAGGCCGTGCGTAAGGCGATCCACGGCAAGCCGCCACTGATCTTGTTCGGCAGCTACAACGAGCGAATGTATCTCTCCGAGATCGCTGGACGAAGCGTATACATTCCCGCTTCCTTCCCAGGCGCGATTATCCGAAGGCATACCGGGACGCCGTTCATGGGTTATGCCGGCGCAACCTATCTTGTGCAGGAATCCTGCAACGCGCTGTTCGACGCGCTGTTCCATATTCTTCCGCTCGGTACCGAGCTCGACAAGGTCGAGGCCACGCCGGCGCGGCTGCAGCCCGATCTGTCCTGGAACGACGATGCCAAAAGCGAACTCGACCGCTTGGTCGATGCGCATCCGGTGCTGGTGCGGATTTCCGCCGCGAAGCGGCTGCGCGATGCGGCTGAGCGCGATGCATGGACGAGGGGACACGAAGTGGTGACGGTTGCGAGTGTGGCAAACGCACATGTTTCGCTGACCGAAAGCAAGGTGGTTTGAGAGAATGGGAGGGCGATCCATGGCACTCGAAGCAGATGCCCGGCATGTCGCAACAGAACACGGGCGGCATGGCGAGATCGAATACCGGATGCTTTACGCCGCGCTGTTCTGTCTATTTGTATCGTCGATAGCGCTGACTCGCGTCGTAATGCCGTGGCGCTGGTTCGTCCGCCGGACGAACGATGCCGCGCGTCGGAGCATATGGTGCGAAGCGCGCGCGACGACCAACAAGATCGTGCCAATGGTTTTCATGGGATAGGGAGCTACTGGCAGCGCGCAAGCGCGTAAATCTGAGTGGGCAAGATTGCCTGAGGAGAGTCCGGGTCCCCCGGACGCATTCGAAGCCCGGTTGAGACAAGATGACGACGCATCGCGGTCGTCATCGATGAGTTTCCGTCCGGTATTCCCGGACGGAAAGCTGCCATGGCGGGAAACCGTCACGGCAATCCTTGCCGCGCGGGACTTGCGCGGTAACGGCCGCAAGGCCAACCGGAGAGGACTATCATGGCTGACTCTAGGGGCGGCTCTCTCTCGGGACTGACGGAACAGGAAGCGCGAGAGTTTCACTCGATCTTCCTGACCAGCTTCATCGTCTTCGTCGTGATCTGCGCGATCGCCCACTTCCTGGTTTGGCAGTGGCGTCCGTGGCTCCCGGGACCGAAAGGCTACGCCTTCCTTGAAGGCGCAGGACAGACGGTGAGTTCCCTGATCCCGTTCGTGTCATAGGAGGATAAACAATGTGGAAGATGTGGCTTCTCTTCGATCCGCGGAGAACCCTGATCGCGTTGTTTACCTTCCTGTTCGCGCTGGCGCTGGTGATTCACTTCATCCTGCTCAGCACGAACCGCTTCAATTGGCTGGAGGGGCCGCGCGCTCCTGCGACCAAGGCATCGATCGAGACACTGATCGGTTGAAGGCAGTCGAGACTGGCGGACGAGGCACGGGCAATCCGTTGCCCCGTCCGCCGACGGCATAGCTTGCGGGCAGCGCGCGGCCGCGCGCTGCATGATGGAGGGTCGGGACAATGGCCATGCTCAGCTTTGAACCAAAGTACCGCGTGCGTGGCGGTACACTGATCGGCGGAGACCTGTTCGATTTCTGGGTCGGGCCGTTTTATGTCGGCTTTTTCGGCGTCACCACGATCTTCTTCACGTTTCTCGGTGTGGCGATGATCATGTATGGTGCGGCTCTTGGGCCGACCTGGAATATCTGGCTCATCAGCATCAATCCGCCTCCGCCTGAATACGGACTGGCGTTTGCGCCGCTGAAGGAAGGCGGGATATGGCAGATCGTCACCGTCTGTGCTCTAGGAGCGTTCGGCTCCTGGGCGCTGCGCGAGGTGGAAATCTGCCGTAAGCTTGGCATCGGATATCACGTGCCGTTCGCGTTCAGCATCGCGATTTTCGCCTACTTCACGCTGGTGGTGATCCGGCCTGTCCTCATGGGCTCGTGGTCGTACGGCTTCCCCTACGGCATCATGAGCCATCTCGATTGGGTATCGAATACGGGTTATCAGTACGGCAACTTCCACTACAATCCGGCGCACATGATTGCGATCACGTTCTTCTTCACGACGTGTCTCGCGCTCGCCCTGCACGGTTCGCTCATCCTGTCGGCTACAAATCCGAAGCCCGGCGAAACGGTGCGAACCGCCGAACATGAGAATACATTCTTTCGCGACACCATCGGATGGTCGATCGGTACGCTCGGCATTCACCGGCTTGGACTGTTTCTGGCCTTGTCGGCCGGCTTCTGGAGCGCGGTCTGTATCGTGATCAGCGGACCGACCTGGCTATGGCCGGAAGGCGAGCAGTGGGTCACATGGTGGGAATGGTGGCGCAATCTGCCGATCTGGTCGTCGCGGTAAGCCAAGGAGCGTGTCATGGCAGAATATCAAAATATCTTCACCGCCGTGCAGGTCCGCTCCCCGCTCTATCAGGGGGTTCCGGTCGCGGCCGGCCCCTTCGTGCGGCAGGGCGGCGGGTTTTCCTACTGGCTCGGCAAGATCGGCGACGCGCAGATCGGTCCATACTATATCGGCTGGACCGGAATAGCGTCGCTGTTCTTCGGCTTCATCGCGATCGAGATCATCGGCCTCAACATGATGGCGCAGGTGAACTGGAACCCGATCGAGTTCGTGCGGCAGTTGCCGTGGCTCGCGCTCGAACCGCCGCTGCCGCAACATGGGCTAAAGGTGCTGCCGCCGTTGAAGGAAGGCGGCTGGTGGCTGATGGCAGGCTTCTTCCTGACGGCGTCAATCCTGCTGTGGTGGGTGCGCGTTTACGTGCGCGCCCGCGTGCTCGGCATGGGCACGCATGTCGCCTGGGCGTTCGCGTCGGCGATTTTCCTCTATCTGGTGCTCGGCTTCATCCGTCCGCTTCTGATGGGTAGCTGGAGCGAAGGCGTGCCGTTCGGGATCTTCCCGCATCTCGATTGGACCAACAACTTCTCCATCAATCACGGCAACCTGTTCTACAATCCATTCCATATGCTCTCGATTGCGTTCCTGTATGGATCGGCCCTGCTGTTTGCGATGCATGGCGCCACCATTCTTGCAGTGACGCGCTATGGCGGCGAACGGGAGATTGAGCAGATCGTCGATCGCGGGACAGCAGCTGAACGTGCGGCTCTGTTCTGGCGCTGGACCATGGGCTTCAACGCGACTGTGGAGTCCATTCACCGCTGGGCCTGGTGGTTCGCGACGCTCTGCACATTGACCGGCGGGATCGGGATCCTGCTGTCGGGCACTGCCGTCGACAACTGGTTCGAATGGGGCGTCAAACATGGACTTGCAGTGCGCTGATGACTGATCTCGAACAGTCCCGGCATGAGCGCTATCTGGAGGTGCCATTCGCTAACCAGCGGGATGACGGTGACTTTAGTCATCACCTGATTTGCCCGATGGGGTTCGTCCGCTCCCCGCTGGAGTTGTCCGGAGAACCGGCAGATCCACCTCTGTCAGATCTGCTGCGGGAGCGGACGAAGCGGCTGCACGCGATTGCGGAGCGGAGCGGGATCATTGCCGACATCCTGCAACGCAAGGCCGACCGAGGAGGTTACGCTCTGTTGTTGCGTAACCTCCTGCCGGCTTACGAACGCCTTGAGGCGGAGTTGTCCGCTCGTCGCGCGCACCCGGTGCTCGGCGTTTTCGCACGCCGTGCTTTGCGTCGGTCCGGCCGGCTGCGCTGCGACCTTCGGACCATCGCAGGTGCCGATTGGGAGCGGACTCTGCCTCTGCTAGTATCCGGGAACGATTATGCATCTTGCGTCGCCCGGTCGGCCGCCGGCGATGGCCTTGGGCTCGTGTCGCACGCTTATGTCCGTTATCTTGGAGACCTCAGTGGCGGTCAGGTGCTGAAAAGGCTTCTCGGAAAATCAATGTCGCTGCCGGCAGAGGCCCTGACAGTTTATGATTTTCCCGATGTCGATACGAAGATCCTCAAACGTGAATTACGAGAAGCCCTCGACCGCGCGGGCCGCATGACCGACGATCCGCACAAATTGGTGATCGAGGCGATGAACGCGTTCGAGCACAATATCGCTGTTTCGAGGAATGTTAGAGACAGAATGTTCGCGAAAGGTCCAGGTCTCGTCTGAGTCAGCGCTCTTTTGTCGGGCGATCTATTTGCCGTTGCGCATGGCGTGCCAGATTAGGTGATCCAGCACTTCTGCGGAACGGTCGACGGAATTTCGTACGCTTTCCAGCATTTGCAGCATTCGGGCGTTGTCCACTCCGTCGGTGATTTCAAGTGCGGCGAGTTGCGCATTTTCGACGACCGACGCCAGCAGCTTCTGATACATGAGGTCTGCGTTCGTATCTTTTCTCGAAATTTTTCCACGATGACTCTCGTAGATGACATCCTGGAAGCGCCGCCCGGCGGCCTCTGCAGCCTTGCGATCCGCAATATCCGTGAACAACAGTACAAAGCCCAGGATTCGATCTGGGGAGGAAAAGACGGGGTCTCCGCGCACCAGAAACGATCGCGGTTCAAGGCCGGATTGCAAAAACGTAATCTCACCGCGCCATGTGCGCCGGAGCTCCACAAGATCCTTCAGCCGGCGGCGGGCGTCCGTTGTCTCGTCAAAAAATATCGCGAGGTCGTCGATAAACTCGTATGTCTGGCGCGTTTGCGGGAGCAGCGCCTCAAACGCACGGTTGCGAAGTATAATGCGTCCTTTGGCGTCGGCAATCACAACAGGCAAGTCCGATATCTGAACCTGCTTTGTGACATGAGCGAACTGGTCCTGTGCGATAAGTAAACGGACTGACCGGAACTGCAAAACCACATCGGCGACCGTTTCGCCGATCAGTCTTGCTGCGGTAAGGTCTGCCGTGCTCCACGGCTCGCATTTGCCTTCCACGAGCTGATGCCATTGCGCGAACGATCGCCGCGGCGACAATTGTGAGGGGTCGTCGCCGACCAGAACCGGCTTCAGAGGGTCGCCGCCCCACGTAATGAGACGGATGCGTTCAGGCCGAAACCAGATCAGATACTCGCCTGGCGTGCTGGATACCGGTGTTGCGACGATGCCTGCCGCTACGGAAACCAGCGGTGCAAAATCAGGTTGGTCGAATCCGAGCGCCGCTGTGGCCAAAACGGGAGCGCGCTCCTGCTGATCGAGCCATGCGGCAATCTCGCGTAACTGCAAAGTCCCGGGTACCTCTCCGGTCGATAAAATCTGTCCCTCGAAAAGGAGCGCTGCCCCGCTCGCGGACAATGGTTGAAGCAGCGACTGTGAATTGTCGAACAATGCGATACGCCAGTCGCCGTCGCGCGAAATTGCCTCAATCATCCGCTGTTCAAGGCGGCGAACAGACAATTCCGCCTGGGCCTGCGCAAAGCTTTCGAGCGCTGCGATTCGTGTCGCGACCGTTTCAGCCAGCAGTTCGCACGCGGCGCGCATCTCAAACGATAGCGAGCGCGGCGAATAATGATGGCAGGCAACGAGGCCCCAAAGCTTGCCTCCGACCATGACCGATGCAACGAGCGTCGCGCGGACGCCCATATTTTTCAGATACTGAATATGGATGGGCGACATGCTGCGCAGCCAGCACAAAGACATATCGATATCGCGGTCGGTGAGGGGACTTTGACGCGGGACGATCGGCACGGGTTGATATTCAACATCGACCAGAACGCGGACCCGGTTTCGTTCATATAAGCGCCGCGCAATTTGCGGAATATCCGAGGCTGGATAGCGATTGCCGAGGTAGGCTTCCAGATGCGGCTCGCGACGCTCCGAGAAGACCTCTCCATGGCCCTCGTCGTCAAAGCGATAGACCATGACACGGTCGTAGCCCGTGAGATCCTTGAATATGCTCGCGGTTTCCTCACAAAGCGTCCGCAGCGTCGACGCCGAAATGATCGTCTTCAAGGCAGATTCGATTACATCGGACAGATCGATCGAGGGCGAACTGCGTTCGAACTCGAGAACGAGACCATCTTCAGGCGGCCGGTGGAGCAGAACGTCATACTCAACGGCAGGATTCGACAGCGTACAGCGAACCGCAACAGGAATGGTTCGCAGCGAGTCCCCCAGAACGGGCTGCATGCGATCGAGGAGATTGCCGCCGAAATCCCGAATGTTTCGACCGAGAATATCGCCGGCAAGCCCGAGGAACTCGGCTGCATTTGCGCTCGCCTGGATAACGACAAGCTCCGGTTCCCGCACAATAATCAACCCGCCATGCGGCTGGATCGATCCGGCGAGCTGAATCTGTTCTCTCTCGCAATTCGAGAGATCGGCCTGTCCGAATGCCGGCGATACCAGTGTACGAGAGACCACCCCGGAATTCTCCCGTGCTGCGGTTCACTTTCCTCCGTCGGCCTTTTCAGAGCCACCATCAAGGCCGTACCGATTGAGCTTCGCATAGAGGCTCTGCCGGCTCAATCCCAGAAGCTCGGCAGCAACCGTTCGATTATCGTTCGCCAGATCGAGCGCCGACTTGACATAATGCCGTTCGACCACGCCGACTGTGTCCTTGACCAGCGATCGCAGCGGAACTTTGCCAATCCGCTCGGCCATCGCACCCAAGGCATTACGGAGACTCTTGTCGTCTCCCGGGGTGCCAATGCGGCGTCCGACGTCGCGTATCAGGACACCAATATATTGCGAAGAAGTATCGTCGTTTCCGGCGGCAGAGATCTCGACCTCGGTCGTAGCGCCCAGGTCGCCCTGTATTGTGGTCGTGAACATGCGGACGAAACGATGATGCTCGACATTGGCGAGCAGCACGGCGAGGTCCGCGCCCGGACGCGACAGCCAGCGGGTCAGTCGCTCGCCGACCACGGATCCCTTCGCTCCCACTTCTACAAGGTCCAGGAAAGCGCGATTGGCGCGGCGTATCACTCCGCTTGGGTCAATGACGACAAAGCCGTCGGGCAAACGCTCGATCAGGTCGTCGATCGAAATCGAATCCTGATCAACGATACCCGTTTGTCCTGTCCAGCCCGGAGAGAGCTGGAGCATCATTACCGAGTTCGGCTCGGGTGACATCAGTGATGCGCGTACCAGCCAAGGCTTCTTGTCTTTACCAAGGTGTATGAGGATACCCGGTGCCTTGCCGTGCTCGCGTGCGCGGAGCGCCATCGAATGAAATACGTCGCGATCTTCCTGGCTTACGCTCTGGACAAAATCCCACGTACCTGCCTCCGGTGCGGTCTTCATATCCAAAGCGGCAAGGGCGGCTGGGTTCGCTTGAAGGATACGCTGGTCTGCCGTCCGCAACAGCAGAACGGGTTCGTGCGATGTATCAAATAGCAATCGGTAGCGCGTTTCAACTTCGCGCAGCTTCCAGTAATCGCGCTCCATTGCCTGCTGCGCTGCGATCAATCGCGCTTGTAATTCAGCGACTGCCTGGAGGTTTTTGCCGACTGCAAGCAGCCCGGCGCGCCCGCCGAGCAGAACCGTAGTGTACTCTATCGGCAATTCGAGGCCGCTCGGAAAACGCTGCGTGACCTGACGAAACGCCGATACGCCCTGTTCGCGCGCGTCGGTCAGCATGCTGCGGACCTTTTGGCCTCCGGCGTCGACCACCGTTTCATTCCAAGGCTTGCCGAGCCAGGCTTCCACAGCTTCGTCTGACAGCGAACGCGACAGCGTTGCCTCCCGGATGACCCCATCGAGGTCCAGGAGCAACGTCACGTCCGGCTGAGCGATATTGATGTTGCTCATCGCTGTCGTGTCCGATCGTCCGCGACTTCTGCGGCTTTCTCGCAAAAACATGCGCTGCCAGCATTGGCGCGCACCTCATGCCCGGGTGTTCGCGGCCCCTTTGGCCGCATTTCCAACTGTCAGTCAACTGTTACACCAGTGTCGCCACCGGCTATTTCATCGCGTGCCAAGATCGGGACTGGCACTCGGCAAGGCCCGCCCGATTCCAGACAGCGTGGCAGCCTAATAAGTGTATGATTATACAGATATTTTATCCTATCGAAAGTGAATTCTTGCCGGTGTTTTCAGCTTGACCCGGTGTGACAAGCATAATTGACTATTCAGTCGTTAAGTCCATTGAACGATGGACCTGACGAGCAGCGCATATTCAAGGTTTCCCTTCCGGAAGAGATCTGAACCAATGAAAAAGCAGTGCATCGCAATAAGCGCCGCCGCCGTAACTCTTGCGGTGTTGGTGGGAAATCAGAATGCCTCAGCCCAGGATGCGGCTGCCGGCGAGACGGTGTTCAAAAAGTGCATGACTTGCCACCGGATCGGAGAGGGTGCGAAGAACGCCGTCGGCCCTGTTCAAAACGGCATCATCGGTCGTAAAGCGGGCACTGTCGAAGGCTTCGCTTATTCGCCGCTCAACAAGGCGGCCGGCGAGGCAGGGCTTGTCTGGAACGAGGAAACGATTTTTGCGTATCTGCCGGACCCGAACGCGTTTCTGATCAACTTTCTCAAAGAGAAGGGCAAGCCCGAGCTCGCGAAGGGATCGACGAAGATGGCCTTCAAGCTCTCGAGCGAACAGGAGCGCAAGGACGTCATCGCCTATCTCAAGAAATTCTCGCCGGGCAAGTAGCGATCAGGCTGCACGCTGCAGCCCGATCTCCGACCAGATCTCCGACAAAGACGCGATCAGGTGGTCGATGTCGCCGTCGCTGTGCAGCGGCGACGGCGTGATGCGGAGCCGTTCGGTTCCGCGCGGCACGGTCGGATAGTTGATTGGCTGCACGTAAATTCCATACTGCGTGAGCAGCCGGTCGCTGATCTGCTTGCACAGGACTGGGTCGCAGACCATGACCGGCACGATATGGCTGTCGTTGTCCAGATGCGGAATCCCGGCAAGATCGAGCCGGCGGCGCACCGACGCCACGCGATCGCGTTGCAATTCTCGCTCATGCTGACTGTTTTTGAGATGCCGGATGCTGGCGGCCGCTGCTGCCGCCACACCTGGCGGCAACGCCGTCGTGAAGATGAATCCCGAAGCATAGCTGCGTACGAAATCACAGAGCGCGTCCGAAGCGGCGATATAGCCGCCGATCACGCCGAACGCCTTTGCAAGTGTTCCCTCGATGACTGTCAGCCGGTTGCTCAGGCCCTCGCGTTCGGCAATGCCGCCGCCACGCGGGCCGTACAAGCCGACCGCGTGCACCTCATCGAGGTAGGTCATCGCGCCGTGGGCGTCGGCGACGTCGCACAATTCCGCGATCGGGGCGATGTCGCCGTCCATGGAATAAACCGACTCGAAGGCCACCAGTTTCGGCCGGCGTCGGTCGATCGTCAGAAGCTTCCGGTGCAGGTCCTCCGGATCGTTATGGCGGAAGATGATGCGTTCGGCGCCCGAATGGCGGATGCCTTCGATCATCGATGCGTGATTGCCGGCATCGGATAAGACAACGCAGTCCGGAAGGCGCGAGGCGAGGGTAGAGAGACTCGCCCAGTTCGAGACGTAGCCCGAAGTGAACAGGAGCGCCGCCTCCTTGCCATGCAGATCGGCAAGCTCCTGCTCGAGCAGGACATGATAATGATTGGTGCCGGAGATGTTGCGCGTTCCGCCCGCGCCCGCGCCGCACCGGTCGACCGCCTCGTGCATGGCGGCGATCACGGCGGGATGCTGACCCATCCCAAGATAGTCGTTCGAACACCAGACCGTCACTTCGCCGCGTTTGCCATGTTCATCATGATGCGTTGCCCTGGGGAATGACCCGGCCTGGCGTTCGAGATCGGCAAATATCCGGTACCGCCCCTCTCGGCGCAGCGCATCGAGCTGGCTTTTGAAGAACGCGTCGTAGTTCATAGTCCCCTCCGGGCAATTGACGTTCTGACTTCTGATCCTTGGCATATGCTTGCCGGTTCGATCGCTGATCGCGTGTCCGCAGCAGGCGATGTGTCGCGCGACCTGCGCCAGTTCCAAAGATTCATCACCGGCAGCGGGATCAGCATGAAGACGTGTTCGAGAGCCGCCAGTGTAAGCAGTGAGGCCATCAGCATGCTGCCGGTTGCGAATAGCCCGTTATCGCCAACCGAAAGCGCAAGATGCGCGCAGTAACCCGCGGCGAACAAGGTCAGAACAATAGAGGCCGGCAACAGCGGATTTGTCGGACCGCGCCGGAAATGGCTGCGCAGGTGAGAGAGCCGCTCCGGCAGCAGCTCGTCATGCAGATTGGGAACGCCAAG
>Ga0073934_10010980_pt1 | contig 11086 bp, 13 predicted proteins | sample LarsenN4metaG_FD_76834 | JGI IMG/M metagenome (GOLD analysis project Ga0073934, IMG submission 76834) | Hot spring sediment bacterial and archeal communities from British Columbia, Canada, to study Microbial Dark Matter (Phase II) - Larsen... ...
TGTACCTCGTCCGCCGCGGCGAGATCGAAGTGTTGAACGAGGACCATTCCCTCGCCCCCGCCCTCGACCAGCTCGCCGCCGAAGGCAAGATCACGCCGGCCGAAGCGCGCAACAATCCGCGCCGCCACATGCTGCGCTCTGCCGTCGCCGGCGAAGAGATGGACCTGATCGATCGCTCGCGCCGCCCACTCGTGCTGGCACCCGGAGACTGGGTCGTGCTTGCGAGCGACGGCATCCACACCCTCGACACCGACGTCATCGCACGTCTCGTCACCGGCTATGCCGATACCGGGCCGGAGGGCGTCGCCGCGTCGCTCATCCGCGAGGTCGAGGCGGCGCGCGATGCCTATCAGGACAACACGACCGTCCTCGTCGTCCACGTCGCCTGAAAAAGCTGTCCTGGATCAATGCCGGCGGATCGATTCGCGCCGAGCTTGAATCATCGAATGGCGCTGACGACCCGAGGCTTCATGATCGACCCTCTGCTCAACACGCTCTCGCGGCCCGTCGTCAACGGTGCGGCGTTCGCCCTGACGTTGTTCGTCGCAGCGCCGATGGCTTTGGCACAGCCGGCACCCAAGGCCGACCCGGCACGCGGACAGGCCCTCGCCCAGCGCCTCTGCTCCAATTGCCACGACGTCGGCGCGCAGCAATCTCCCGCCGCCCGCGTCGAACCGCCGAGTTTCCGCGCGATCGCCGCTCGCGGCTACAGTGCGGAAGCGCTTGCGGGCAAGATCATCATTCCCCATCCGGAAATGCCGGCGGTCCCGGTCACCCTTGCTGAGATCCGCGATCTCATCGCCTACATTCAGTCCGTGAAGGACTGACGGAGCCGGCATCAGGTGGTGCGCCGGCCTGTCGCAAGCCGGCAACCTGCGGCGTTCGGCGCTTGGTAACCCGAGCGGGCTACTCCTATTTCAGAAATGTCTGAAATCCGGGAAGTCTCTTCAGCCCGGGGTGCTTGGGTCGCCGCCATGAGCCTGCCGCCGCTCGCAGAAGCCTTCGTGTTGCATTTCGGAGAAATGGGCAGCCGGTGGGGCATCAGCCGCACCGTCGGACAGATCTACGCCCTGCTCTTCATTTCCGATCGCCCGCTCAACGCCGACGACATCGTCGAGCGCCTCGGCATCTCCCGCTCCAACGTCTCGATGAGCCTCAAGGAACTGCAGGGCTGGAACCTCGTGCGGCTACGGCACGTCGCCGGCGATCGCCGCGACTATTTCGAAACACCCCAGGACGTCTGGGCGATCCTCCGTGTGCTCGCCGAAGAGCGCAAGAAGCGCGAGATCGACCCGACCATGACGGTGCTCCGCGAATTGATGATGCGCACACCGAGCGACGACGCCGAACGTCACGCCCAGGGTCGCATGCGCGAAATGCACGAGATGATCGAGCTGCTGACCGGCTGGTACGACGACGTGCAGCGGCTCGAGACCGAGCGCCTGATCCAGCTGCTCCGCCTCGGCGCCAAAGTCTCGAAAGTGCTCGATTGGAAGGACCGTCTGGTCATGCTTCCGGGCGGACGCAACCCGCGTCGCCGCGGCGCCGTGACCGAAACAACGGGAGACCGCTGATGGATCTCGATACCGTCCTGCTCGCGCGCATCCAGTTCGCGGCGAACATCTCGTTCCATATCCTCTTCCCGACCATCACCATCGCGCTCGGCTGGATCCTCCTGTTTTTCAAGCTGCGCTACGCCGCGACCCGCGACGAAGCGTGGATGGACGCCTACCGCCTCTACGTGAAGGTTTTCGCACTGACGTTCGCGCTCGGCGTCGTCTCCGGCATCACCATGAGCTTCCAGTTCGGCACCAATTGGCCGGGCTTCATGGAGCGCGTCGGCAACATCGCCGGCCCGCTGCTCGCCTATGAAATCCTGACCGCCTTCTTCCTCGAAGCGGCCTTCCTCGGCATCATGTTGTTCGGTTGGCGGAAGGTTCCGGACTGGCTGCACACGCTCGCGACCGTCCTCGTCGCCGTCGGCACGACCCTCTCGGCCTTCTGGATCATGGCGCTGAACGCCTGGATGCACACGCCGGCCGGCTTCGAGATGCGTGACGGCGTCGCGCACGCGACCGACTGGATGGCCATCATCTTCAATCCTTCGATGCCCTATCGCGTCACGCACATGCTGCTGGCGTCCGGCCTCACCGCTGCCTTCCTGATCGCCGGCCTGTCGGCCTACCAGCTGCTCCGTGCGGGCGGCGGCGAGGGCGCCAAAAAGGCCATGCGCACCGGCGTGACGATCGCCGCGGTGCTGATCCCGGTCCAGATCCTCGTCGGTGACCTGCACGGCCTCAACACGCTGCAGCACCAGCCGGCCAAGGTCGCCGCCATGGAAGCCAACTGGCAGACGCGCAGCCACGTGCCGCTCGTGCTGTTCGGCATCCCCGACGAGGAGGCACGCACCAACCACTTCGAGATTTCGATCCCGTCCGGGGCGAGCCTCATCCTGAAGCACGACCCAGCCGGCGTCGTCCCCGGCCTCGACGATTTCAAGGGCCGCCACCCGCCCGTCGCCCCCGTCTTCTGGTCGTTCCGCGTCATGGTCGGCGTCGGCGTGCTGATGCTGCTCGTGGCCTGGGCCTGCGCGTGGCGGCTCTGGCGCCGCGGCGAGCTCGGCGTCTGGTCGAAGCGCGCACTCGTCGCCATGACCTTTTCGGGCTGGATCGCGACGCTCGCCGGCTGGTACGTGACCGAAATCGGCCGTCAGCCCTACCTCGTCTACGGCGTTCTGACCACGGCCGAAGCTGCAAGCGCCGTCCCTGCCGCTCATGTCGGCGCGACGCTCATCGCCTACCTGCTGACTTACGCATTGCTGCTCGTCGCCTACATGCGTTCGCTCTACTACCTCGCCGGCAAGCCGCTCGTGACACCGCTCTCGACGTCGGTGGTCGCACGCCTTCCGACCCACGCCTGAGGAGACGACCATGGTGCCCGCCGACGCCTCCTGGCTGCCTGCCGCCTTCGCGTTTCTGATGGGCGCCTCGATCCTCGCCTACGTGATCCTCGACGGCTACGACCTCGGCGTCGGCATCCTGCTCGGACGCGCCTCACCCGAGGAGGCGGACATCATGGTCGGATCGATCGGCCCCTTCTGGGACGCCAACGAAACGTGGCTCGTGATGGCGATCGGTCTCCTGCTCGTCGCGTTCCCGACGGCCCACGGCTACATTCTGACGGCCCTCTATCTGCCGGTCGCCGTCTTGCTGCTGGCCTTGATCGCCCGCGGCGTCGCGTTCGAATTCCGCGCCAAAGTGGCGACACCGGAAGAGAAAGCGCTTTGGAACAGGGTGTTCACCGGCGGCTCGTTGATCGCCGGTCTGGCGCAGGGCTTCATGTTGGGGCTCTACATCGTCGGCCTGGAGATGACCGTCCCGCATCTGGCCTTCGCCGCTCTGACCGCCGTGTGCATCGCCGCCGGCTATGCTTTCATTGGCGCCGCCTGGTTGATCTTCAAGACCGAAGGCGAACTGCAGCAGAAGGCGATCGACTGGGCACGGACGACCCTCTGGCTCGTCGGCCTCGGCATGATCGCCGTCTCGCTCGCGACCCCGCTCGTCTCGGAGCGCATCTTCTCGAAGTGGTTCGCCTTCCCCTACATCATCCTTTTGGCGCCGCTGCCCCTCGTCACGGCCGCTGTCTTCGTCGGCCTTTGGTACATGCTCGGCCGGATGCCGTTCCCGCGCGATCGCTGGTCTTGGGTGCCGCTCGCCGGCGCCGTCGCGCTGTTCGTGCTCGGCTTCCACGGCCTCGCCTATTCGTTCTGGCCCTACGTCGTGCCCGAGAAGCTGACCATCTGGCAGGCTGCCGCCGCGCCCGAGAGCCTCTTCATCATCTTCGTCGGTGCCTGCATCGTGCTGCCGGTGATCGTCGCCTACTCGGCCCTCGCTTACTGGGTGTTCCGCGGCAAGGCGACCACCCTCCGCTACGATTGACGCACGCTGTGCCCGTCTCGCGGCTCCGACCGCCGCGCGGGTCGCTTGCTCGATGCATCGCCCCTTCGCTAAGGGAGTGGATCAGCGAGGAACGACATCATGGCCGCCGAGACGACGCACGACCTGCTCCAGGGGATCCGCCGCTGGGTCGAAATCGAAAGTCAGACGGCCGACGCCGTCGGCGTCAACACGGTGATGGGCCTCTGCGCATCGGAGTACGAAGCGTTCGGCGCTCATGTCACCCGCATCCCCGGTCGCAACGGCTTGGGCGACCACCTCGACATCCGCAGCCCCTGGGGCGGTGACGGCCCCTATATCCTCGTCCTCTCCCACCTCGACACCGTGCACCCGCGCGGGACCCTGACCGGACCGCTGCCCTACCGCGTCGATGGCGATCGCGCCTACGGCCCCGGGATTTACGACATGAAAGGCGGCGCCTACATCGCGCTGGCCGCTATGCGCGAGATGGCCGCGAAGGGCATCCCGAACTCGCTGCCCATTCGTTGCCTGATCGTCAGTGACGAGGAAATCGGTAGTCCGACCTCCCGTGCCCTGATCGAAGCCGCCGGCGCCGGCGCCAAGTACGTCCTGGTCACCGAGCCCGCCCGCGACGGCGGCAAGATCGTCACCGCCCGCAAGGGCGTCGGCCGTTACGACATGCGCGCCGTCGGCCGGCCGGCCCACTCGGGCAGCCGCCACGCCGATGGCCGCAGCGCCATCCGCGAGATCTGCCGACAGGTCCTCGCCATCGAGGCCAAGACCGACTACACCCGCGGCATCACCTTCAACATCGGGCAGATCGCGGGCGGCACCGCCGACAACGTCGTCCCGGCCGAGTGCCACGCCACCATCGACATGCGCGTCCTCTCGGTCGCCGATGCCCGCGAGATGGAAGCCTTCCTGTTCTCGCTGAAGCCCCACGATCCGGACGTGAAGCTGACCGTGACCGGCGGGCTCAATCGGCCGCCGTTCGAGAAGAACGCCGGTGTCGCGATGCTTCTGGCGAAGGCCCGCGCGATCGCAGCCGAACTCGATCTGGAGCTGGTGGACTGCGCCACCGGCGGCGGCAGTGACGGCAATTTCGTCGCCGATCGCGTACCAACCCTCGATGGACTGGGTGTCGACGGCGACGGCGCCCACACCCTCCACGAGCATCTATACATCTCGTCGCTCGAGCCGCGGATGCGCCTGCTGCAGCGGCTATTCGAACAGCTCGATTAGGTTCGAGTTCAAATCTTCCGGAAGATGACCAGCGACTTGTAGGTGCCGTCCGCCACCACCAGGCCTTCACGGACGAGGTCCTTCGCGATCGCCTCGGCCTTGTCGTAGGCGAAGGATCCCGTGAAGAAGAGGAGACGTCCACCCGGCCGCAAGCGCTGCAGGACGACGTCCACCGACTGCCGATCCGTGAGCCCGCCATAGGCGTCCTGGCTGTCGCCCCGGAACTCTCCAGTGTGGAACATGGTCGCCACATCGAGATCCGGCAGAAGCTTGGGATTCAACAGATAAATGTCCCCGAACCACACCTGATAGGCGTAGGAGAGGCGGGGATGCTTGATGGCCAGCTCGACGAACCGCTGGAACTCGGGCGGCGATGCAGTGATGCCGAGGATCGTATTCGGCGCCCCCCGCTCGAGATTGTGCAGCCCGAGGTGATGATGCCCGCCTGTTCCGAAATGGAAGACTGTAGCCCCGTTGAGTTTCGTTTCGTCGACCCACTGGGTGAAATGGACGTCACAGGGGCACTGGGCCTCGTCCAGGTACCAATCAACGTCCCAAATCTGCAACATGACCCCTGCTCCCCACTCCCGTTCAGCTCTCGTACAGGTTCGCTATCGTTCCGTCGAGGCGCGGCCTTTGGGTGGGCGGCATCGACAAGACAGGGCATTTGCGGGCAAAATGTCGAAAAAAAGTCGGCGGGGGCGTCTTGAGTAACCAAACGATCGGCAATGGCCAGCCGACGGCAACGGCCAAGTTCCTGCAGTTGGTCGGGCGCTTTTGGCGTGGACCGAACGCGAAGTTCGCATGGTTCATGACGGCACTGATCGCCGTCCTGATCCTCGCCGGCGTCTACCTCCAGGCTCTGATCAACCGCTGGAATGCGCGCTTCTTCGACGCCCTCGAAAAGAAGGCGGCCGGCGAGCTCGACGATCTCTTGTGGCTCTTCGCTGCGCTGGTTCTCGGTGCCGGCCTGATCATGGTGTCGACCGTCTTCACCCGCATGCTGTTTCAGGTCCGCATCCGCGAGTTCATCTCGAAGAAGATCCTCACGCGCTGGCTCCACGACGGCAAGTTCCGCCGTCTCGATCACGACACACGGGGCGCTCAGACTCCGGAGTTCCGCATCTCCGACGACGTCCGCCTCGGCGTCGATCTCTTGTTCGATCTCGCCGTCGGCTTCACGAGCTGCATCCTGCTCGCCATCACCTTCTTCGAGGTTCTGGCGCGCGTCGGCGGTTCGCTGACCATCTCGTCCGCTGGCATCACCATCCCGGCCTACTTCCTGTTCGGTGCCATCTTCTACGCCTGCGTGATGTCGGGTCTCGCCTGGTTCGTCGGCTGGTCGCTGATCGGCCAGATCTCGGCGAAGAACCACTGCGAAGGCGTATTCCGCTATGAACTGACGCGTGTGCGCGAAACCGGACGCACGGCGCCCGCTCCCGACACCAAGTCGCCCGATCGTGCCATCATCGTGCGCGCGCTCGACGAACTCGTTGGATCGTGGCGCCGCGTGATGGTCGGCCAGTCCCGCGTCTCCGGCATCGCCAGCGCCAACGCCGTGCTGGTCGGCGTCTTCCCCGTCCTGCTCGCGACGCCGAAGTACGTATCCGGAGAACTCACCCTCGGCGCCGTGATGCAGCTCGCCACCGCCTTCGTTCAGGTGCAGATGGCGCTCAACTGGATCGTCGACAACTTCGTCCGCTTCGCCGAGTGGCGGGCGTCCGCGAGCCGGGTCGGCGAGTTCGTACAGGCGATCGAGGCGATCGACGGCGCCCAAAGCCTCACGCCGCGTCCGGCCGCCAGTCCGCCGCTCGTCATTGCCGGCAAAGCGCTGGACGTCGCCTGACCGCTGCCGGGCTCCGGCCCGGCAGAGGCGTCACGTCAGATAGGCGACCACGGCCGCTTCGGCTGGTCGCCCTGCTCTTCGGCTTCCGCCTTGTCCGTCGCCCGACCGATTTCACGGGCGAGCGCGTGCAGCGCATCCTTCACGCCGAGGCCCGACACGGCCGACAGCAGCATTGGCTTCTTGCGCGCGGCTTTCTTCAACGCCTCGGCCTTCTCGGCGAGCGTCGCCTCGTCGAGCGCATCGCACTTCGACAGCGCGACGATCTCCTTCTTCGTCGCAAGGCCGCCGCCGTACGCTTTCAGCTCGCGCCGCACCGTCCGGTAATCGGCCGCCACGTCCTCCGACGTCGCATCGACGAGATGCAGCAGCACGCGCGTGCGCTCGACGTGCCCTAGGAAGCGCGTCCCGAGCCCCGCCCCTTCCGAAGCCCCCTCGATCAACCCCGGAATGTCAGCGAGCACGAACTCGCCGTCGCCGGAGCGCACCACGCCGAGATTGGGGTGGAGCGTCGTGAACGGATAATCGGCGATCTTGGGCTTCGCCGAAGTCACCGTCGCAAGGAACGTCGACTTGCCGGCGTTCGGCAGCCCAACGAGCCCGGCATCCGCGATCAGTTTGAGCCGCAGCCAGATCCACATCTCTTCACCAGGCTGACCCGGGTTGGCTCGCCGCGGCGCCTGGTTTGTAGCGGATTTGAAGTGCGCATTGCCGAAGCCGCCGTTGCCGCCATGCAGGAGCAGCTTGCGTTCGCCCGGCACGGTCAGATCGACCAGCACCGTCTCCTGGTCCTCGGCGAGCACCTGCGTCCCCGGCGGCACTTTGAGGACAACGTCCGCGCCCTTCGCCCCCGAGCGGTTGCGGCCCATGCCGTGCCCGCCGGTCGCCGCCTTGAAGTGCTGCTGATAGCGATAGTCGATCAGCGTGTTGAGCCCGTCGACGCATTCGAGCCAGACGTCGCCGCCCCGCCCGCCGTCGCCGCCATCCGGCCCGCCGAACTCGATGAACTTTTCCCGCCGGAACGAGACGCTGCCGGCCCCGCCGTCACCCGAGCGCACGAAAATCTTGGCTTGATCGAGAAACTTCATGACGCGAACTCTCCGAGCCAGCGCCGGGCACGCGCCGCGAGGCCCGGCCGCCGGCAGACATACGTGATCGCCGGCACGTTGGCACCGCGCGCCGCGCAAAAGTGTTCGGTTTCGCCCGTGGACCGGAAGCCGGCCTTTTCGAGCACCCGCCCCGAAGCGGGATTGTCGGCGAACCGCGAGGCGACGAGCCGGCGCCGGACCGGATCACTCGCGAAAGCATAAGCGACGAGAGCACGGACGGCTTCCGTCCCGAGCCCCTGTCCCCACCACGGCCGGCCGATCCAGTAGCCGATCTCGGCTGCGTGCGCGTCGAGCGGAGCGAAGCCGCAGCAGCCGATGAACTCGTCTTCCCGCGTGATGGCGAAAGCCCCGCCCTCGGCTTCGACCATGTCGAGCCAAGCCTCGGCATCGGCGAGGCCATAGGGGTAAGGGATCCGCGCCGTCATGCGCGCGACCTCGAAGTCGCCCGCAAACTGCGCGATCCGTCCGACATCGGAACGTACCGGCGCCCTGAGCACCAGCCGCTCCGTCGTCAGCGTTCCTCCCTCCGCTGTCATCCTCGTCCAACCTCCGAAAAGCAAAAGGGGGAGACGGCGCCCCGCTCCCCCCATGCGGATCGAACGTCGGCGCGCCGCTTTACTCGGCCGCGTCCAGCTTCTGCGCCTGGACCGAGACGTAGGTGCGGTCGTCGCGCTTCGTCTCGAACTTCACCGTGCCGTCGACGAGCGCGAAGATCGTGTGGTCGGTGCCGAGGCCGACGTTCTTGCCCGGCTTCCACTTCGTGCCGCGCTGGCGGACGAGGATATTGCCAGCGAGAACGCTTTCGCCACCGAAGCGCTTCACGCCGAGCCGCTTCGACTGCGAGTCGCGGCCGTTACGCGACGAGCCGCCTGCCTTTTTGTGTGCCATGGGAGGGTCTCCTTGCCGCGCCGGACGTCAGGCGCCGATGATCTCTTTGATGCGAACCGTCGTCAGGTCCTGCCGGTGTCCGCGCTTGCGGCGCGAATTCTTCCGGCGGCGCTTCTTGAATGCGATGAGCTTGGGGCCGCGGGTCTGCTCGACCAGTTCCGCCACGACCTTGGCGCCGGCCACCGTCGGTGCGCCGAACTTCGGCGCCGCCCCGTTGGCGACCATCAGCACCTCGGTGAATTCGATCGTCGCCCCGGCATCGCCGTCGAGCTTCTCGATCGTCAGGACATCATCCGGGGCGACACGATACTGCTTGCCGCCCGTCTTTATGACAGCGTACATGGTTGTAATCCTTCAATGTTCCGCGCCCTGTGGTGCCGCAGGCCTAGCTGCGGACTTTGCTGACCGGCTCGAATGCCGATCTGGACCTCGGACAGCGCCTCGTGCGCGGAAGCTCTCGCCCCCGCGTGCAGGGCGGGTTATGCGTTTTTTTCGGCCGCCCGACAAGCGGAATTCGCGTTCTTCGTCTTGTGGGCCCTCGTTCCGCCCGACCGGCCCGCTAGTGGGGCGATAACCTTTCCGCGAGTGGACCATGGCGACCTCATCCCTCCCCCCGATCCCGGTGCTGCCGAGCGGACCGGACTTTCCGCTAGTGACCCTCGAGCGCGCCGCCGACCGAACCCTCGCCCTGCTCGACCTCGCAACCAGACACGTTCCCCAATCCCTCCTCCGCATCGGCGACACCGTTTCCCGACGCTGGCTGCTCAAATCCCGCAATCCATACCTCCGCGAGATGGACGCGGTCGCCGAACGGCTGAAGCGGCCCGGCGTCTACTTCTTCAGCGTCAACTACGAGTGGGGTTGTACCTGCCGTGTCGGCCCGTCCGAAGACCACGGACCGCCGCGCCTCGTCCGCGTCCTCGACTGGCGCACCCCGGGGCTCGGCCGCCATGTCGTCGCCGCCGACATCGCCGGCGCCGCCGGCCGTTACCTGTCTCTCACGTGGCCTGGCTACACGGGCGTACTGCAGGCCGTTGCCCCTGGCCGCTTCGCCGCGGCGATCAACCAGGCGCCCATGCGCAAGCTCGGCGGTGGCTTCCTGCCGACCGACTGGGCAGCCAACCGCGTCCGGGTCTGGCGGGTCGGTCACCTGCCTGCGGCCCACTTGCTGCGCGACGTCTTCGAAACCTGCCACACCTACGCCAAAGCCCGCCGCCGCCTGATGACCACGCCCATCGCGGCCCCGGCCATCTTCAGCCTCGTCGGTATGGGGCCGGACGATTCCTGCGTGATCGAGCGCATGGAGACCGACTTTTCTCTCCACGAAGGCCAGCGCACCGCCGCCAATCACTGGCAGACTCACGGCTGGTCGGGCCACGGCCGCGGCATCGATAGCCACGGTCGCGCGGCGGCCCTCGCCGACCTTCACCCGACCGTCGCCCCCGAATTCGGCTGGCTGCGGCCACCCGTGCTGAATCCGCTGACGCGCCTCGCCATGGTCGCCTCTCCGGCCGAAGGCCGCGCCGTCGCGCAGGGCTACGAACAAGACGGCCCGGCGACATCGCCTCTCGTCTGGCAGGCGGATCTGGCGCACGCCGCCTGACGCATTCGGCGGCGTACCTTCGGGAACAGCGTCCACCACTCTCCTCAGGCATATCTCGCCCCGGCCCAACGAGGCCGATCAGAGGAGAACAACCATGAGCACTTTGTCCCCCAGCCTGCCGATCGCGCTGACACCGGCGCATTCGGAGACGGTGTCGACGGCGACACCGATCTGGCGATCCATCGGCACCGCACTCAGCCGCGTCGTGGCAGCGATCATCGCCCACCGTCAGGCGCGAGCCGATGCAGAGATCGCCCGCCGGATGGCCTGGCGGCAGTGATCGACGACCGGAGGGAGGGCCGATCGGGCCCTTCCTCTCTCATCGGCAGCGATGACCTTGCCACCGCACCAGACGCAAGCTACAAGCGGCGCCGACTCGACACGCCGGCACTTGGAGAGGTGGCAGAGTGGTCGATCGCACCGCACTCGAAATGCGGCATACGGGTAACCGTATCGGGGGTTCGAATCCCCCCCTCTCCGCCAA
>Ga0073934_10010981_pt1 | contig 11086 bp, 9 predicted proteins | sample LarsenN4metaG_FD_76834 | JGI IMG/M metagenome (GOLD analysis project Ga0073934, IMG submission 76834) | Hot spring sediment bacterial and archeal communities from British Columbia, Canada, to study Microbial Dark Matter (Phase II) - Larsen... ...
AGCCAGGCCAGGGGCAACAAGGGAAGGGTCAGCAGGGACAGGGGCAAGACGGACAATCAGGACAGGGGCAACAATCCGGCGGACAAAGCGGGTCGAAAGCCGGCAAGGGCGGATCCCAACTCGGACCGGCCACGTCGCGCTCGCAGGGTTCCGAAGGCCAGGGCGGCATCGGCGGCGCCAGCGATCCCGCTCTCAACGCGGCCACCGGCAACAGCGACCCGGCAAGCGCACCACTCGGCGACGCCGCCAACCTCGATTTCAACCGCCAGGCCGCAGAACTGGTGCTCCAGCGGCTGAAAGACGGCCTGGAGCGCGGCGACATCGACCCGGCGCTGCTCAAGGAGCTCGGCTGGACCGAAGACGAAATGCAGCGGTTCGTCGAGCGCCTCGGGCGCGAGCTGAACCGTTCCGACGACGACAACTCGCCCGAAGCGATCGCCCGCCGGCAGCAGTTCGAGGAAATGCTCAAGAGCCTCGACCTCAAGCGAACGGGGGCAAAGCGCACGGCCGGCAACCAGCCGCAGCGGCAGGTGGACCAGGTCGACAGTCGCCGCAGTTCCGCCCCTGCCGAGTATCGCAAGGCGTGGGAGACTTACACGCGGAAGCTGCTGGAGCAAAAGAAGCCTGCGCAATAATCGGCTGGTTCGGCGGCTGGCCAACACTGCGTGCGGCTTCGCGGTCGCCAGCGAACCGGTCAAAACCCCGTCGCCGGCTTGGGCGTCTCGGGGGTGGTGGTTGACGCCGGGCCCGGAGTCGGGGCAGCTTTCGGTACTCCCGCTGGTTGGCGCCGCGTGCTGACGCGCAGCCGTTCCAGCATCAGCTGAATCCGCTCGGAGATCTTCTGCGACGAATCGATCCCCACCGGCAGCACTACCACCAGCACGAATTGCAGTTCCCCCTGACGGTAGATGTACACCTCCACCGTGTGCGGCGCGTCGCTGATGTTGGCCTGGTCGGCACCGAAACGGAACACCTCGAACTTGTTGGGAACCGTATAAGCCGGCGCCCGCGGGTATGACTCGGTCACGGCCTGCGTGGGATCGGGTGTTGGCACACGCAATGCCCCGGCCAATAGCTCCACGACGTTCCGCGAGAAGTCGGCAAACTTCTCCGGAGGCGTCGTCAGCGGCAAAGCCGCGTTTGACAGTACGTAGATGTAGCCCTTCCTTTTTTCCCGCCCCTCCGATGACGTGATGTCGAACGCCGATTCCCACGTGCCGATGAGGCCCGGCAGCTCGATCAGCAGGTAGTTCGGCTGCCGGGGATCGACGTCCGGCGGCACAACTTCCCCTTTTTCGTTCTTGACGGGGGGCGGCGCCGCGACCGGCTGGAACTGCAGGGGAACGCGCAGCTCTTCAATGGCGCCGCCTTTGAACGGCGGCTTGGCGAGGTTGGCGTCGAGCTTTTCGATGTAGGCGAAGTACTTGCGGGACTCTTCCAGCCGCTCCTGGTACGTTTTCGCCCCGCAGCCCAGGGTGAGCGCAGCCGTCGCGAGGAGAGCGACCCGCAAACAACACGCCGCTCTCTCCGAAGCCACGCCAGCCATCCCCTGCCCTTCTCGCCTCAGATCTCGGTCTTGCTGTTGAAGTAAAACGCGAAAACCCGCCATGAGTGAACACGGATTGTCACGGATCGAGATTGGATTTAACGCAAACCGGCACAATCCAGACCGCCGATTTCAGGCGATTTTCCCAAATCAACCGCCTCCTGATCCGTGGTCGTTCCGTGTTGATCCGTGGCTGCATTCTCCTTCTGCAATTGGACTGCCGATTGTCGGATGTGCCTGTGCAGCCGTCAATCAACGGCTGGCCGTTTCGACCGCGATTCCATCAACCACGCCTCTGTGCGACGCGGGTCATTGAGCGTTTGTTCCAGCTCGTCGAGGTGCCGCTGCCACACATCGTTGGAGGTCGCCAGTTTCTCCGCCTTCACTTCTGCCGCGAGTTCTTCGACCGAGAATTCCCCGAACTCCGCCAGCCACGCCGCGGTGACGGCAGACGTGGAGCCGGAGCGTGTCGCTCCGGTTTCCTCAGCCGAGCGGTGCGGCGTCGGCCCGCCGTGCTTGTCTTCGGGAACCAGCGACGTTCGCGCATTCGGCCGGCGCTGCAAACGCTCCCAGAACGGATCGCTGTCCACCGGCTGCGCGCCGCGACGGCTTGCCGCCTTGTGCAGCCGATGATCACCCGAAACGACGATCAACTGCTTCGCCGCAGAGTGCTGGGCGATGAGCTGCTCGATGAGGTCGTCCGCCTCGAAGCCCGGCGGGGCGAACAGCACCCGGATCGCGTGGTGCTTCTGCTCGCGGGCGGCATCGGGCGCGGCTTCGCCGGCGTCGAACACCACCGTGCATCGCATCTGCTCGACAGGCGACAGCTTTTCGCACAGCATCGCCAGAAGCCGATGCCGAGCGCGCTCCAGGTCCCCGTGCGCATAGCGCACCCGCGCCAGCCCCGCGGCATGCAGCAGGTTGTAGCCATCGATGAGGAGGAACGGAACGCCCATAGAAACATCGTACCGCACGCACCGGTTACAGGGAGGGCGTTTAGCCGCGACCCGGAGGGGAGCGCTCAGCAACGACGCCTCCGCCGCGCTGAGCGCTCCCCTCCGGGTCGCGGCTAAACAAATGCCCGGTGACAACATACAATCGTGCCATGGGCACAACACATCCGACACTCTCCGCCGACCAGGTCCGCCAGTGGTTCGCCACTCAGGTTCCTCTGGACGATTTCCGCGGGAAACGCGTGCTGGTGCTGGTTCCGGACGGCACGCGCACCGCCCCTTTGCCGCTGTTGTTCGGGGCGCTGTTTGAGCGCATCCGGCCGGTGGTGTCGCAGTTGGACGTGATGGTTGCGCTGGGCACGCATCCGCCGATGTCCGAAGTGCAGATGTGCCAACTGCTCGGCATCAAAGAAAAGGAGCGCAATGCCCTGTTTGTGCAGACTCGGCTGTTCAACCACGAATGGGACCGCCCCGAACGGTTGATGCAACTGGGCACGCTCACCGCGGCCGATACGGCGGAGATCTCGAACGGCCTCCTGTCGCTCGACGTGCCGGTGACGATCAACTCGCGCATTGCCGATTACGATCTGCTGCTCGTGCTCGGTCCGGTGTTTCCGCATGAAGTGGTGGGCTTCTCGGGCGGTAACAAATACTTCTTTCCGGGCATCGCAGGGCCGGAGATTCTCAACTTCTTCCACTGGCTGGGAGCGCTGATCACGAACGTGGAAATCATCGGCGTGAAAGACACGCCGGTGCGCCGCGTGGTGGATCGTGCGGCCCAGATGATTCCCGTAGAGCGCCGGGCGATCACATTCGTCGTCGCCGCCGATGCCAGTCTATATGACCTGCACTATGGCACGCCCGAAAGCGCGTGGAATGCCGCGGCGGACGTGTCGTCGCAAGTGCACATTCGCCGCTATCCGAAGCCGTTCCACACGGTGCTGTCGTGTGCCCCGCCGATGTACGACGACGTGTGGGTCGCCGGGAAGTGTATGTACAAGTTGGAGCCGGTGGTGGCGGACGGCGGGGAGCTGATCATCTATGCCCCACACCTCAAGGAGATTTCGTTCACGCATGGCAAAATGATCGAGAAGGTCGGCTACCACGTCCGCGACTACTTCACCAAGCAGTGGGACCGGTTCTCGGAGATTCCGTGGGGCGTCCTCGCCCATTCCACCCACGTCCGCGGGGGCGGCACCTTCGAGAACGGCATTGAAACCCCCCGCGTGCGCGTCACGCTCGCCAGCCAACTGCCGCCGGAGACCTGCCTGAAGATCAACCTCGGGTACCGCGACCCGGCCACGATCGACGTCGAAAGCTACGCCAACCGAGAGCACGAAGGCGTGCTGCTGGTGCGCAAGGCGGGCGAGTATCTGTACCGGCTGGGGTGAGTTGTTAACCGCCCACAATCGCGAAACCGCAAGCGTCGTTCGCTTGCGGTTTCGCGATTCGTGGCGTGATCTTGGTACAATTACTGTTCATCGGGTCAACCGTCTACCCTCACATCATGGAGTCGCTCACATGGCTACCGCCACCCTCAAAAAGAACGGCGCTGCGAAAGCCTCCGCCAAGTCGACGAACGGCAAGCCCGCCATCACCGCTCCCAAGGTCCGCCTGACGAAGCTGCTCATCGACGGCAAGTGGGTCGATTCCAAGAGCGGCAAAACCTTTCCCACATATAACCCCGCCACCGAGGAAAAGATCGCGGATGTTGCGGAGGCAGGCGAGGCCGATGTCGATCTCGCCGTGAAGGCCGCACGCAAAGCCTTCGAGACCGGCGACTGGTCGAAAATGGACGCCCGCGACCGTGGCCGGCTGATCCACAAGTTGGCCGACCTCGTCGAGAAGAATCTCGAAGAGCTGGCCGCGCTCGAAACACTCGACAACGGCAAGCCGATCCGCGACAGCCGCGCCGCCGACCTGCCCCTCACCATCGACTGCCTGCGCTACTACGCCGGCTGGGCCGACAAGATCCACGGCGAAACGCTCCCCATTCGCGGCAACTACTTCTGCTACACGCGCAAAGAACCGGTGGGCGTGGTGGGGCAGATCATCCCCTGGAACTTCCCACTGCTCATGGTGGCGTGGAAGTGGGGCCCGGCCCTGGCCGCCGGTTGCACGATCGTCATGAAGCCCGCCGAGCAGACGCCGCTCACCTGCCTGCGGATTGCCGAACTCGCGATGGAGGCCGGCATTCCGAAAGGCGTCATCAACATCCTGCCCGGTTACGGTCAAACCGGCGCAGCAATTGTGAAGCATCCCGGCGTCGATAAGATTGCTTTTACCGGATCGACGGAAACCGCGCAACTCATCATGCGCGATGCCGCCCAGACGCTGAAGCGGATCACGTTCGAACTGGGCGGCAAAAGCCCCAACGTGGTGTTCGCCGACGCCGATCTCGACGCCGCCATCGCCGGGGCCGAGTTCGGGCTGTTCTTCAATCAGGGCCAGTGCTGCTGCGCCGGCAGTCGGTTGTTCGTCGAGCAGAAGATCCACGACGAATTCGTGGAGAAAGTGACGGCCCGCGCAAAGGCCCGCAAGCTCGGCAACCCGCTCGATCCCGACACCACGCAAGGCCCGCAAGTCGACCGGGACCAGTTCAACAAGATCCTGCGGTACATCGACCTCGGCCATAAGTCGGGTGCGAAGTGCGTCACCGGCGGCGGTCGCGCCGGCAAGAAGGGTTACTACATCGAGCCGACGGTGTTCACCAATGTGAAGGACGACATGCCCATTGCGAAGGACGAAATCTTCGGCCCGGTGATGAGCATTCTGCCGTTCAAGTCGGTCGACGAAGTGATTGAGCGCTCCAACACGACCAACTACGGCCTCGCCGCAGCAGTGTGGACGCGCGACGTGACCAAGGCCCACAAGATTGCCCACAGTGTGCGGGCGGGGACGGTCTGGATCAACTGCTACGACGTCTTCGACGCCGCCGCCCCGTTCGGCGGCTTCAAGCAAAGCGGCATCGGCCGCGAACTCGGCGAAGCCGCCCTGGCGAACTATACCGAGCTGAAGACGGTGACGATGGCGCTGGGGTGAGATACCAAAAAGGGGGTGCGACTGGCGGGCATCTTCGCCCGCCAGTGCTCTTCCACGGATCGCTGGTTCGTGTCAGCACATGACAAAGCCACTGCTGGTCCAGAGCCGCCGCCGTTGGCACTTCCGCGCAACGCGAAATCGTGCGGCGATCGCCGCTGCTCCCATCAGCCCCACAGCGTGCGCTGCAACCAATCGTTGCGAAACGCGGCTGCTGGATCGATCGCTTCGCAGACCTCGCGGAACCGCGGCAGCTCGGGATACAGCCGGGCAATCGCCTCCGCCGACAGAGGGCAGAACTTGCCCCAGTGCGGGCGCGCATCGAACAGCTCGGCCATGCTGCGGGCCAGGAACGTCGTCGCCGCGACGAAGCCGGCGCGCTCCGATGGCCGCGCATAGCTGATCAGGCTGATCGCATACGACGGCTCCGCCCAGCCGCTCGACATCGACAAGAGCGTTTCATCCGGCAATACGCGGCGGATGCAGATCGGGTAGTGGTGCGTGTAGCTGCCCAGCAGCGACGCCAGCTCCGCATCCATCGACAGAACTGCCAATTGCTCGCGCGTGGCTTCGGGAAACTCTGCCGCGTCGCCGCCCAGAGAGCGCAACACGTTCGCGAGATAGTCCAACGCCTGCGGCAGGCGAGTGCGGCGGACGAACAGCTCCATCTCAATGTGACGAAACAGCTCGTGCTCCATCACCAGCATGCGCTCCGAACGGTCGACCACGCGCCAATTCCGGATCACGAATCGCGGCAGCACGGTACGGAAGTACCACTGCAGCCACTTGTTGCTGCGCACGATCCGCAGCAGGCCCAGCAGCGACAGATGCAACAACAGGTCGAACACTACGAAACAATAGACGCGGTACAGGCTGGTTCCGCCATTTCGCGCGTCGGGAGATTCCCGCCGGTGCTGTGCGAAAAACGTCCAACGCCACGGAATGAGGAAGAACTGCTGCAGCGGATACCTCTCCTCGGCGGCGAGCACGTCGTCGATCCGTTCGTATTCGCGGAAGTGCTCCTCAACGAAGTACCGCGGCCGGCATGACAGCTTGACCGACACGATGACCCCCAGGCAGCCCAGCGAGCAACGTGCCGCGAGCAATTCGGGAGCTGCGTCGATCACGCGAATAATTGGCAGACCGGTGGCGATGTCGAACGTCGCGATGCGAACTTCCTCCACGTAGTGCGACAGGCTGTGCCGGCCCGAACCGTGGGTGCCCGTCGAGATGGCGCCAGCGATTGACTGTTCGGTCACCAATCCAATCGATGGCAGAGTCAGCCCGGCGTTTTCGAGTTCCCTCAGCAACCGCTTAATCTGGCAGCCAGCACCGACGCTGGCCGTCCAACGGCCGTCGCACTGCGCGACGTGCACGTGGTTCAATTGTCGCAGGTCGAGCAGCACGTCGTCGGCGACGATGGCCGGGCTCCAGGAGTGCAGGCGGCCGACGACGCGGATTCGGCGGCCTCGATACCGGTCGAGGATCGACAACACTTCCGCCTCGGACCGCGGCAGCAGCACGTCCTGCGGCGCGAACGCGACGTTGCATCCAAAGTTCCGGATCGTGTGCGCGATGATTGGCTCCTCGCATCAGCGGCAGCCGGCATGATGATCGGCGCATTTCAACTGCACAATGAACCGGCGTTCCCTGCACGCATACAATCTCTTTGAGGTCGAAAAGTTGTCGTTTGACCGTTGGATGTCGCGCGCCTAGCATTGCCCTGCTCGCGGGCCGCGGGCCGCAACGATGGCGTTCGTGTCGATCGCAACAGGAGTGCACTTCCGAGGGCCCGCGACCAGCCGACGACATTGAATCTGTGGCGCGGCGAAGCGGAATGCTTCCCCGACCCAACTGTCGCCGTCTCTGGCTGGCGCGTATTCGCGCAGCGTCTTCCACCCGTTCGAGCGCGGGCAGCGTGCCGCTCGGACGACGTTTCCCGTGAACGTCGATCCCCCGCGTCGCCGGGATGCGGGGGTGCGTGTTTGTGTTGTTCCAGGATCTCAGGAGTTTCGCACATGCGTGTTCCACAGCTCATGCTCGCGGCCGGAGTCCTGCTCGGCGCCGTTTCCTTCAACGCCCTGCCGGTGCCGGCCGCCTCGCCGAACGCCGCCAGCAACGTCAAGGCGACGCTCGAAGTGGACGAGGAAACCGGTGTCACGTCGCTGGTGATCACCGGCGACCAGAAGAACTACTCGATTGTGGTGACGGAGGTGGATGGCACAATCTTTGTGATTGGCCAGGCAAAAACGAAAGTCAACAAACGCAAGTTTCCCGCCACGTTCGACGCCGCCGAAGTGACGTCGATCCAGATCAGCATGGGCGCCGGCGACGACACCGTGCTGGACGACCTGGACTTGGGCGCCGACACAACGCTCGACGCCGACGGCGGCGACGGCAACGACTCGCTGACCGTCACAGGCACGATCGACGCCGCGGCCACAGTTGTGGTCGAGGGGTTCGAGACGCTCGACCCGCCTGATCTCGGACTCTGAGGCGCCAGACGGCGTGCGGGAGCCCGTCTGCCACAGCGCGGGCAGGCCCTTTTTGTTGCGCGCGGCGACGGCTCGCGAAAGCTACAATGCGCCCGGCACGAAGGCGCCCTTGCGAGGATGACGATGTGATGAACAGCGCTGCGCTTCGCCTGAACGATGTCGTCGCCCGGCATATGCGGACCGATGTCGCGCGGCTGCAGGCCCAACAGACTGTGGGCGAGGCGCTAGAGGCGATTCGTGCCCAGCCGCCGGAAGGACGAATCATCTACTTTTATGTTGTGGACGAACGCGGCCGGCTGACCGGCGTTGTGCCTACGCGACGGCTGCTCATCAATCCGACAACCCAGCGGATCAGCGAGATCATGGTACGGGACGTGATCGCGCTGCCTCATACCGCCACCGTCTTCGACGCGTGCGAGTTCTTCACCGAGCACCGGCTGCTGGCATTCCCGGTAGTGGGCGACGACCGCACATTGCTCGGCATTGTCGACGTCGAACTGTACACGAAAGAGCTGAGCGACTTGGACCGCAGCCTGCACACGGACGAGTTGTTCCAACTGATCGGCGTGCATCTCACGGAGGCCCAGCAGGCCGCGCCGCTGACGGCGTTCCGGCGACGCTTTCCGTGGCTGTTGACGAACATCGCGGGAGGCATCCTGGCGGCGTTCCTGTCGGGAGTGTTCCAGGCGGAGCTGCAGCGCGTGGTGGCACTGGCGCTGTTCATTCCCGTGGTGCTCGCGCTCGCCGAGAGCGTGAGCATTCAATCGGTGAGCCTGGCGCTGCAGGTGCTACACGGCCGGCAGACCACGTTCGCGGCGATCCTGGGAAAACTGCGGGCAGAAGTGCTCACGGGGTTGCTGTTGGGCGCGGCGTGCAGCCTGGCCGTGGCGGTCGCGGCCATGCTGTGGCTGCGCGATTGGCGCGTCGCGGCGTGCCTGCTGGGAGGCATCGCCGGTGGCGTGACGTGCGCTGCGGCGATCGGCATGACGCTGCCGAACCTGCTGCGGCTCGCGAAACGCGAACCGCAAGTTGCCGCTGGTCCGATTGCCCTGGCGACGTCGGACATGGTGACGCTGCTGGTGTACTTCTCGCTGGCGCGCGGGCTTTTGGGGTGAGGTCAGAAGCGTGTTCAGACAACCGGCGTGCAGCGCGAAGCCGCAAGCGTCGATCGCTTGCGGCTTCGCGCTTTACGCCGATCTCATTCCAAGCGACGCTCGTTCACGCCAGAATCGCCTGGATCACCTGCGGACTCTCGACTCGACACCGGTCAGGCGCTGATCGAGGTCCTGAAACTTCACCGCGAAACGCTCGTGGTTGAGGCCACCACCCTCAGCTTCCCAGAACCGACCAGATCGAATTTCGGCAAGTCGTCGTCCACGGCATGGACCAACAGGTATACACGAAGGTCATAGTCGCCGGGCGGAATCTTTGCGCTCCCTTTGAAGCTGAAATTCTCCATGGCGGGACCGACCCATTCCTGTGACGGATCCCCGCGCTTCCATGCACTCTCCGAACTCCCTGCAGGTCTATGTCCGATAATCAGCATCCTTCGCGGCGACAAATGACCCGTTCGAGTTGGGGTTGCAAATTGCAATCTGCCAGCGATCTCAAATTCGGAACCGCTCTGCACTTGAACTACTCGGTCAAAGACATCTTGGCCGTCGACTGTCAGATGTACTTCGGTAACCTGGGATCGATTCACTGCGGTGGCGCGATTCTCAAAAACGATGGCCGACACGGGGTTCACTCGATGTCGGCGAGCCGACGCAATCCACAGTATGGCGAACATCACGAAAACTGCGATGATCGCAAACACGCGCCGACTTCGCATCATCACCCTCCTCGCCATGATGCGCTAATCTGCAAATCCTGAATTCGAAATCGATTCCCCGCCCGCGCGTGTTCCGATCGCACGCCATACTCGTCGATCGATCGAATCTGAAACGAACCTTACGGCCCCGTCAGCCGCCGCAACATTAACTCCGCCCGAGTGCAAGCTCGACACAGTGATCGCATAATAATCAAAACTGGCCAGATTCGCCAAAGGTCCATTCGCACAACTTGGCCGATTCGGTGTCAGGATGTGGTTATATCCCACAAACCCATAATAAAACGGAATCGGCGCACCCGCGTGGCGCTCACACTGCTCTGCAATACGATCGAAATCTGTCAAGAAAACAGGCGTTCGGCGGACTCGACGATTCCATAAGTGCCGAAAGTTATCGGGCGGTAACATCTCTCCAGTTGTGAGATGCGGCAAAGCCAGACGCTCCGCAAATGCCGCTGTGTGTGAAAGCCCGTCGGTGATATCACGAGGCTGCAAGACGCGCCCAACGACGAGAAAGCCGTCATTTGCGCTTGGACCAAGCCCCTCGTTGGGATAGAAGGACATATAGTAACCTGACCAATGGCCCGTGGCCTCCGGATCTGTCGGGCACATATAGATCGGTGAGGAGGATGCGTCGGAGTGACCGTCAAGGTATGGGAGCAGCTGTTTTGGCCAGTACATCCGGAAAACAACGCTTGGATAGGCTCCATAGGTGCTTTCGTAGTTGTTGACAGCAAGCATCAGTTGCTTCACATTGGAAGCACAGTGCATACGCCGCGCACTTTCCCGCACGTTTTGAACTGCGGGAACGAGCAGGGATGCTAGGAGCGCCAGCACCGCCACAACGACAACAAGTTCAATCAGCGTAAATGCACTTTGTCGTTTCTGGTGAGGCGGCTTCACTCTTCGTCGGTAAATGCACATCAACCGCCCTCCGCGGTGGGCGTCATTCAGACTTCGTGCGATCAGGAGACAGGCTATTGCGTTACTTGACCAGCTTCGCTGTCATAAGCGGCGCCAGTTTGCACAACGATGTTCCAATAACCCGGGCCCGCAAGATTAAAAGAGCTATCTGCGCCCCAGTCTCCACCGACGTTCAACACGGTGCAGCGGCGATAGATCGAGTTGTAGAAGCTGCTCCCATAGTTTGAGCCGCTTAAGTAAAAGTGGAAGCCCGGATCGTAAACATGGCTTGATGCCCCGTATGGCTGCTGTGGCCCGGGAG
>Ga0073934_10010982_pt1 | contig 11085 bp, 7 predicted proteins | sample LarsenN4metaG_FD_76834 | JGI IMG/M metagenome (GOLD analysis project Ga0073934, IMG submission 76834) | Hot spring sediment bacterial and archeal communities from British Columbia, Canada, to study Microbial Dark Matter (Phase II) - Larsen... ...
CAGTCGCTGCATCATGCCAGCGATCCCGAACGCGCGATCGCAGAAGCCGTCCGCGTCCTCCGCCCATCGGGACGGCTGCTCCTCATGGAACTGAAGGCGCATAATCAGACCTGGGTGCGCAGCCGGTTTGGCGATCGCCACCTGGGCTTTACGGTTGACGCGTTGCGCGAACTGCTGGAAGGCGCAGGTTTGATCCACGTGCGTGTGTCAACCGGTGCATCGCGCCGCGGCGACCCGTTCACCGTGCTCGTGGCGAGCGGCACCAAGCCTGCTCACGCGCCCGCCGCACGAGGACAGGCGCCGCCGCGCGGACGATCGCCGCGATCCTGAGCGCGACTGCATGTCCCCGCCCCTGCGTTCCCTCGACCGCGCGCTCGCCCGGCGGATCCTCCTCCTCGACGGGGCAATGGGCACCATGGTGCAGCAGCACCGGCTCGATGAAGCGGCCGTGCGCGGCGCCCGCTTTCGCGATCACTCCCACCTGGTCAAGAACGACATCGACCTGCTGGTCCTGACGCGACCGGAGTTGATCTCGTCGATTCACCACGGTTACCTCGAGGCCGGCGCGGACATCATCGAAACGAACACGTTCGGCGCCACGGCGATTGCGCAAGCCGACTTCGGGCTGGAATCGGTCGTCTACGAACTGAACGTCGCGGCAGCCCGACTCGCGCGTGAAGCGGCCGATGCGTGGACGCGGAAGAACCCCGCGCACCCGCGGTTCGTCGCCGGCGCCCTCGGACCGACCAATCGCACGTTGTCGATTTCGCCGGACGTCAACAACCCGGCGTTCCGGTCAACCACGTTCGCACGTGTCCGCGAGGCCTATCGCGACCAGGCTCGCGGTCTGCTCGACGGCGGCGTCGATCTCCTCCTGCTGGAAACGGTGTTCGACACCCTGAACGCCAAAGCGGCGATTGCCGGCATTCACGACGAGTTCGAGGCGCGCGGCAGTGAAGTGCCGCTGATGATCTCGGCCACGATCGCCGACCGCAGCGGGCGAACGCTCTCGGGCCAGACGCTCGATGCGTTCTACGTCTCCATCGAGCATGCGCGGCCGTTCAGCGTCGGGCTCAATTGCGCATTTGGCGCGCGTCAGATGCGCCCGTACATGGCCGAGCTCTCACGGCTGGTGCCTCAGTACGTGAGCTGCCATCCCAATGCGGGGCTGCCCAACGCCTTCGGCGAATACGATGAAGCGCCCGCCGAGACCGCGGCGCTCCTGCGCGACTTCGCCCGTTCGGGCTTCGCGAACATCATTGGCGGCTGCTGCGGCACGACCCCCGCTCATATTCGCGCGATAGGCGAGGCCATAGCCGGCCTCGCTCCGCGACGACCGGGATCCGGGGCTCGAGAGCCGGAGCTCGGGACTCGGGACTCGGGACCCGACGGGTCCCCGGGTTCATCGGATCCCGGTCTGTCTCGGTATGCCGGCCTCGAGACGCTCACCATCCATCCCGACTCGAGCCTCATCGTCATCGGCGAGCGCACCAACGTGACCGGGTCGAAGCGGTTCGCGACCATGATCGCGAACCAGCAGTACCTCGAGGCCGCCGCCATCGCGCTCGAGCAGGTGCGGGGCGGCGCGAACATCCTCGACATCAACATGGACGAAGGCATGCTCGACTCGGAAACGGCGATGACGACGTTCCTGAACGTCGTCGCCGCGGAGCCGGAGGTCGCGCGCCTGCCGTTCATGATCGACAGCTCGAAATGGTCGGTGCTCGAGGCCGGCCTCCAATGCGTCCAGGGCAAAGCCATCGTGAACTCGATCAGCCTCAAGGAGGGCGAGGACGACTTCCTCCATAAGGCGCGGATCGTGCGTCGATACGGCGCCGCCCTGGTCGTGATGGCTTTCGACGAACGGGGACAGGCCGACACTGCCGGCCGAAAGATCGAGATCTGCGAGCGTGCCTACAGGCTGCTGACCGAACGCCTCGGTTTCGAGCCGGCCGACATCATTTTCGATCTCAACATCCTGGCCATCGCGACCGGCCTCGAGGAACACAATTTCTACGCGCTCGATTTTCTCGAAGCGGCCCGGGTCGTGAAGATCACGTGCCCGGGCGTTCGGATTTGCGGCGGGGTCAGCAATCTGTCTTTCGCCTTCCGCGGCAACACCCTGGTCCGCGAGGCGATGCACTCGGCTTTTCTGTACCACGCCATCCGCGCCGGCCTCGACATGGCGATCGTCAACGCCGCGCAGCTCACCGTGTACGAGACGATTCCCAGAGACCTGCTCGAACACGTCGAGGACGTCATCTTCAACAGACGCCCCGACGCGACTGACAGGTTGATCCGGTTTGCCGCGACGGTTGCCGGCAGCGCGTCCAGCACTGTCGCCGACCTGGCCTGGCGCGACCTGGCCGTCGAGAAACGACTCGAGCATGCCCTCGTGCACGGCATCGCGGAATTCATCGATCAGGACGTGGAGGAAGCGCGGCGCGCGCTGCCCCGGCCGCTCGACGTCATCGAAGGCCCGTTGATGAACGGCATGCGCGTGGTCGGCGACTTGTTTGGCGGCGGTCAGATGTTCCTGCCGCAGGTCGTCAAGAGCGCCCGCGTGATGAAGAAGGCGGTCGCGTGTCTCCTCCCTTACTTCGCCGAGGAGGAGGCAAGGTCAGAGGGCAAGGGTCACAGGGCAAAGGTACTGTTGGCAACCGTGAAAGGGGACGTGCACGACATCGGCAAGAACATCGTCGGCGTCGTGCTCGGGTGCAACAACTACGAGGTCATCGATCTCGGCGTGATGGTGCCGGCTGACAGGATTCTGCAGGCTGCGTCCGAACAGGGGGCCGACGTGATCGGGCTGAGCGGCCTGATTACACCCTCACTCGACGAGATGGTGTTCGTGGCGCGCGAGATGGAGCGACGCGCGATGAGCGTTCCGCTCCTCATCGGGGGCGCGACGACCAGCCGGCAGCACACGGCGGTGAAGATCGCTCCTGAATACCGCCGCCATCCAGTCGTCCACGTCCTCGACGCGTCAAAGGCCGTTGACGTGGTCGCGCGGCTGCTCGAGCCGTCACAGCGAGCAGCGCTCGACGCGGCCAATCGCGCGGAGCAGGATCGGCTGCGGGTTCAGTATTCGGCGCTCAAGCGCCGTCCGCTCGTGCCGTGGTCGGAGGCTGCGCGGAAGCGCCTGCAGCTCCCATGGGCGGCGTCGGCGATCGCCGTCCCGTCATTCACCGGCGCCAGGGTGGTGGACGTCGATCTCGCTGAGCTCGTCCCCTACATCGACTGGACGTTCTTCTTCGCCGCGTGGGAGCTCAAGGGACGCTTCCCCGCAATCCTCGATCACCCGCAGTACGGCCAGGCAGCTCGCGACCTGTTCGCCAACGCACGTGTGCTGCTCGATCGCATCGTCGCGCGGCGCTCGATTGAAGCTCGCGCCGTGTACGGCTTCTGGCCCGCCAACTCCGACGGCGACGACGTGGTTGTGTTCCACGGCAATGTGGAACCCGGTGGGCGCTTTCGTGAGCTCACGCGATTCCCGATGCTTCGCCAGCAGGAACAGATGGCGGACGGTGTTCCGCACCTGTCGCTCGCGGACTTCGTTGCGCCACTCGATTCGGGGCACACCGACTACGTTGGCGCCTTCGCCGCTACGGCGGGACTCGGCGCCGATCGACTGGCCCGGACCTACGAAGAGGAGCACGACGATTACCACGCGATCATGGTGAAGGCGCTGGCCGACCGGCTCGCGGAGGCGTGCGCGGAGTGGCTTCATCAGCGCGTACGCCGTGAATGGGGATATGGCTCCGGCGAGCAGTTGTCACACGCCGAGTTGCTGGCCGAGAAGTACAGGGGTATCCGACCGGCCTTCGGATACCCGGCCTGTCCCGATCACAGCGAGAAGCAGCGCCTGTTCGGTCTCCTCGATGCATCGCGTGCCGGCCTCGCGCTCACAGAGAGCTTCGCCATGATCCCGGCCGCATCGGTCAGCGGCCTGTACTTCGCGCACGAAGACGCCAGGTACTTCAGCGTGGGCAGGATCGGCCGCGACCAGGTCGCCGATTACGCCCGACGAAAAGGCGCGGAGACGTCCGTAGTCGAACGCTGGCTGCTGCCAAATCTGGCCTACGAGCCCTGACCGCAACCGCCACGGGGACAGAATCGATCGCCAGACTCACCCTGCGTGGTACAGTACACGCGTCGCGTCCCCATGACCGCCGGCGAGCCCTGACCATTGATGGAGTATCTGATCAAGCAGTATCCCCTCGAGACCGGTGCCCTCGAGATCCAGTACATCGAAGAATATTTCGGCGAGTTTCCGCGAAAGAAGACTGCAGCCGAAATCGTCTCCCGCCTGAGCAACCGGGAGTTCCTCATCCTGATGGCGGAAGCGCCGCTGCGCGACGATCCCGGCACGATCGTGCCGGTGGCATTCAAGGTCGTTCACGAGATCCGGGCGAACGAGAAGGAGCCGAAGCTCGCCGATCTCGTTTCACGACTGAGCGGCAGCGTGGACTTCGAGAATCGACGAGTGCTTTACAGCTGGGTGGGGGGAACCCGCAGCGACTGGCGCGGGCAGGGACACTTCAGAGCGCTCACGGAGGAGTCCGAGGTCTGGGCGCATGCGGCCGGATTCCACGAGGTCGTCGTCAAGACGAAAAATCGCTACTACGACATGCGAGGCACGCTCGATCAGCTCGAGTTCAACGTGATCAAGTACGAGGTGCACCCGTCGGACAACCGCGAGTCAAAGGTGTATCTCAGTAAGCGACTGACCTCGGACGTGCTTCGCTCGCACACCAGCAGCCGGCGCGTCGTCGTCGCGGACTGAGCAGGAGCGAACGACGAACGAAGGACTGGAGCCGACGCCGTCCTCGAAGGCGCGGGGCTTGCCTACGTCTTCAGGCGATCGGTCAGCCGACGCAGCGCGCGTGTGACCGCCATCCGGGCGGCGTCCACGGTGCGCATGTTGAATCGCTGCGCAATCTCGCCCAGAGACCACTGCGCCTCGATGCGCGCGACCACCATCTCGCGGTCACGCGGACTGAGCTGCGACAGAACCGCACGGTAACGTTCGTACGCCTCGTTCCGAATTGTTTCCTCGTACGGAGATGGCATCTCCGAGGCCAGGTCCTGTGGCAGCTCGGCGGGTGTCGGATGCCGCCCGATCCTGCGGACTTCATCGCGAATCCGGTTTATCACCGACTGGCGCAGATAGGCCTGCATCGCACCCACGTGTCTCGGCTCGAACGTGTCGAGGCGACGAAGCACATGCAGCACGGTCTCCTGCACCAGATCGCCGGTATCGAGACTGCCGCGGGCGGCTGCCGGCAGACGGCCGTGGGCGAATCGTTTCAGGCTTGGAATCGACCGTTGAAGCAGCGCCTCGACGGCCAGACGATCGCCTTCCCTGGCGCGGACGACCAGCTCGATGGTTGGTTCGTCGCTGAGGAGGGCGCCCTCGGCGCCGGCGGGACCATCACTATCCCCGGACGCCTTGCTCGGCGGGTGGCTCACGTTGATATGGCTCGAAGAAATCATATCGGGAAAACCCTCCACCGCTAGTAACGTGTTTGCGCGTAGCAGCGAACACAGCTCAACGAGTATCCTCAGAGGGCCTCGATGCTCGGACACACCGTCAGCCACTACCGCATTACAGGCAAGCTCGGCAGTGGCGGTATGGGCATCGTGTACGAGGCCGAGGACATCCGGCTGCATCGCAAGGTCGCGCTCAAGTTCCTGCCGGAGGAGTCGGTTGACGACCCGGATGCGGAACGCCGGTTCCAGCGCGAAGCGGACACCATCGCGCAGTTGAACCATCCGAACATCTGCACCATCTACGAGATAGACCAACAAGGTGGGCGCTCGTTCATCGCCATGGAATGCGTGGACGGCGTGAACCTGAAGACCTACATGGCCCGCAACCAGCTCTCCACGTCGGACATCGTGGAAATTACGTTGCAGATCGCGGCGGCGCTGGCCTCTGCGCACGCCAAAGGCATCGTGCACCGCGACATCAAGCCTGGCAACATCATCGTCAAGGCGGGCCGCCAGGTGAAGGTGCTCGACTTCGGCCTGGCGCGTCGCTTCAAGACGACCGAAACGCACGAACTCGGACCGGACGGCTCGACGATACCGGGGCGGCCGGTCGGAACCGCGAACTACATGGCGCCCGAGCGCATCCTCCAATTGCCGCTCGACCCGCGCAGCGATCTGTTCTCCCTTGGCGTGGTCATGTACGAGATGGCCACGGGAAGGCTGCCGTTTGCCGGCGCCTCCCCATCAGAAACGGTGGCCAACGTGCTGGAGAACGACCCAGTGCCGCTGACGAGCATCGCTCCGCAGCATCCGCAGACGCTCGAGGCGATCGTTCACCGTCTGCTTGCGAAGCGCGCCGCCGACCGCTACCCCACGGCGACCGACTTGAGCGCAGCACTGATCGCCGTTGCCTCGCATCCGCGCGGGCTCGGCGACCGCCTGCGCCGGCTCTTTCGAGGATCGTGACAGGTCCGGCTCGAACCACGTGAGGGTCGTTTCTAGCTGTCGATGATCACGTCCGGGTCGTCCACGACGGTGCCGTTGCTCAACACGTCGTACTTGTAGCGGTCGGGCGCCTGGGTCACTTCGAGAGGCTGGTGCGGAACGTCGATGACGTGGGGTTTTCCCGCCTGAAACGGGCTTCCGTTCAGGTAGCCGAAGCGGATCTGGTATTTCGCGGTGCCGCCGCCCGGGGCGAGCCACTGAACCCGATCTGGCCCGTCGTCGCCCTTCTTCGTGGTGTGCACCACACGATCAGCATCCACGATCTTGCCGTCTCTCCCGATTCGAATGTGTTTCAGCATGACCCCTCCTGCTTTCGCCAACATCCCCTCGTGAACTTCGATGCGCGGAGAAAACCTCGGATGCGCCATCCGGCGATCGCCAATCCGTGCATCAAAGACTGACGGTTGACAAGCAGCGACCCCGCGTTCCCGGCAGTCAGGGCGGGGGCCACCCTATCCCTTCCCGCTGCCTCGATTTCGCTGTCCAATGGGGGCCTCGCCCGGACGCCGGGGCGAAGCTTCCAGCCAACTCTAACGGCGGCGACGCGGTTTGCGAACAGGACCGCCGCCGGCCGCGCCCACGCAACGGCGCCAGGCTACCGTCTGCGCACGATATTCTGGAATCGTGGAAAGCGCCAGAGATTGCTGAGATTCGGCGTGTCTTGCATGACCGTTACCGAGTATCCCGCCGCGCGCGCCTGCTCGAGCAGGTCGAGGGCTCGGTCGGTCGCGCCGAGGGTGTTGTAGGTCACGGCCGCCTTGAACAACACGAAGTCATCGGAGGGTGCAGACTGCAGCGCGCGTTCGGCCAGTTGGAGGGCGTTGGAGCGATCGCGCAGCATGGCGTAGTAGTGCGCGAGCTTGACCAGGAGGACGGCGTTCCTCGCGTTCACCTTCAGTTGCGGCTCGCCGAGAGCGATGGCGCGGCGGTACGCCTCCGCTGCGCGCGGCCGCTCTCCCTCCGCCCAGTGGTAGGCATCCGCAAGGTTGCCCCACAACTCGAAGTTCGTGCCGGCCAGCTTGACTGCCTGTTCGAAAGCGCGCGCCGCGTCGGCGAATCGGCCGCGGTTGAAGTACGCGGTGCCGAGGTTCGAGGTGTTCGAGGCCGTTGGCCGAATCGCGCGCGAACGCTCCAACGCGGCAATCGCGTCATCGTACCGATCGAGGTGGATGTAGCTCCCGCCGAGATTGCTGTAGCCGCGAAACCCGTCCGGCGCGAGCGCCACGACCTGAAGGAACATCTCGGCGGCGTCGGAATAGCGTCCCGCGTTGAAGTAAAAATGCCCGAGGCGGTTGTGATTGACCCAGTAGCGCGGCCGCAGGTTCACGGCGCGCCGATACGTGTCCTCCGCTCGATCGAGGCTGCCGAGCATCTCCTGCGCATGTCCCAGGCCGGCATACGCATCGTCGTTGGTCGGGTCGAGCTGCAGCGCGCGCTCGAATTCGACTGCGGCCGCTTCGTATCGGCCTCGACCGTCGTGGATTCGCCCGAGACACACGTGCGCCTCCGCCAGCTGCGCATTGAGAACGAGCGCGCTTCCGCAACTGCTCGCGGCCTCCTCAGACCAGCGCAGCTCCTTCGTCTCGTTGTACTTCCGCCAGTACGCCTCGCCCAGTCCGGCATGCGCCCGTGCGTACTTCGGATCCAGTTGCAGCGCACGCGTGAACTCGGCGATCGCGTTGTCGACGTTCTCCGGCTTCTCGTAGTACTGCAGATATCCCCGGCCTGTGAGATAGGAGGCGCTCGCGCTCGCGTTCGCCGTGTCACGCGGCACGAGCGATTCCCGTTCCGATGGCGCCACGTTGACGGCGAGCATCTGTAGTCCCGTCTCGAGAAGGCGCGCGTGCAGCGCGATCGGGTCTGACGATGGCACCTCGACGAGAGCGGCGCGGAGCTCCTGCGACGTGGCCGTATCGACGAGACGGTAGGAGACGCGTGTCGTCGCCCCGTCGCGCCGGACGACGCCGGCAAGAATGAGCGTGACCCCCTGGTCGCTGCGCACCGCGGCGGCGTCGAGCTGGGTCGATCGCATGTCGTCCAGGCGAAGAATCTGTGCTTCTCCGGTCCCCGTCAACTTCGCGAGCATCGCCGAGAGATTGACGCTGAGGCCCGTGGCCCACGCCTGATCCCCTGGTGTCCCATCGACGACCTCGAGCGGAAAAACGGCGACGTTCTTGTTCGCGGGAAGTGGAATCTCGGGCGTCGCCCGATTCCACGGCAACACGGGCAGCCACAGCGCGATGGCCGTTGCGGTCGCAGCGATCGTCAGTGCCGCCGCCGTGATCTTCCATTTCACCGTGCCCCGGTTTCGTCCCGGCACGGCGGGCGGCACCGCGACCGGCACAGTGCGCAGCTCGACCGGCAGCGACTGGCCGCGCACCTGCCGCAGCGCCCGTGCCATCTCGCGGCCGTTCGCGAAACGTACCGCCGGCTCCTTGTGCAGCGCGCGGAAGACCAGCTGCTCGATCTCTTCGCCGACTTCGGGGCGCACCGATCGAATCGGTTGCGGCGTCTCGTGCCGGACGGCGTGCGAGATCGCCTCGGCGTGCGAGCCCTGAAACGGCGGGCGCCCGGTCAGCATCTCGTAGAGAATTACGCCGAGGGCCCACACATCGGAGCGCGCATCGACACTCTGTCCACGGGCCTGCTCGGGCGACATGTACGCTGCCGTCCCCAGCGTCGAGTGCTGCACGGTCAGCTTGAGCGCATCGACGAACGTCGCCAGGCCGAAATCGAGTATTCGAACACCGTCCTCGGTGAGGATGACGTTCCCCGGCTTCACGTCACGATGCACCACGCCCTGTGCGTGCGCCCTCGCGAGGCCATCCGCGATCTGCGTCGCGACGTCGAGCGCCTCTTCAATCGGCAGGGGCCCCGACGCGAGCCGCTGCTTCAACGTCAGGCCCTCGTAATACGCCATGACGATGAACAACTGGCCGTCGGGAGCGGTCTCGATGTCGTGAATCGTGCAGATGTTCGGGTGGTTGGTCGCCGACGCGGTCTGCGCTTCGCGAACGAATCGCTGACGCGCGTCCTCGTCGTGGCTCCACTGCGCCGGCAGAAACTTCAGCGCGACGGTGCGGCCAAGCTTCGCATCCTTCGCCTGATACACGACGCCCATGCCTCCGCCGCCGACACGGGCGACGATGGTGTAGGAACCGACGGTCTGACCTATCAGCGCGTCAGCGTGAGGCGTCGACACGGCTGACGCCAATCATAATCCCGGAGGATTCTGAAATCCTCGCGCGGTGCGACGTGCGAAAAGTGCGAGGGTCTCTGCGGCACCGCGTGCGGCAGCTACGTTGCCAGAACGATCTTACCGACGTGCTCGCTCGACTCCATCACACGATGGGCGTCGCTGGCTCTGGCGAGCGGGAATACTCTATGTACGATCGGCTTCACGACGCCGCGGTCGAGCAGCGGCCACACCTCGGTGCGCAGCGCAGACGCGATCTGCCCCTTTTCTTCGACGCTGCGCGGCCGCAGCGTCGAGCCGGTGATCGTCAGACGGCGCGTGAGGATGCGGCGGAAGTCCACCTGTGCGGATGACTCGCCGCTCATGAACCCGATCTGGACGAGCCGCCCATCGGTGGCGAGCGCTTCGAGGTTTCGCCCGATGTAGCTTCCACCAACCATGTCGAGGATGAGGTCGACGCCCCTGCCGTCCGTCAACTCGCGAACGGCTTCGACGAAATCCGCCGTGCGATAGTTGATCGCTTGTTTCGCGCCCAGGTCTTCACACGCGCGGCACTTGTCGTCCGACCCGGCTGTCGCCAGGACGGTGGCGCCGCGCGCCGACGCCAGTTGAATCGCCGTCGTGCCGATCCCACTCGACCCGCCGTGAAACAGCGCCGTCTCCCCCGCGCGCAGGCGGCCGCGATCGAACACGTTGGTCCAGACCGTGAAGAAGGTCTCCGGAATCGCCGCGGCGGAAACGAGGTCCACCGAGCGCGGGACCGGCAGACACTGCCGCGCAGGCGCGACGCAGAGGGTGGCGTATCCACCTCCGGCTACGAGCGCACACACCTCGTCGCCTGCCTTCCATTGGCGCACGGCGGGGCCGACCGCCGCGATCGTGCCTGAGACCTCGAGCCCCGGGATGTCGCTCGCCCCTGGCGGAGGCGGGTACGCCCCACGACGCTGGAGCACATCGGGGCGATTGACGCCAGCTCCCGCAACACGTATCAGCACATCGTCGGGACCGGGAACCGGATCGGCGCGCTCGACCGGAACGAGGACGTCTGGCCCTCCGGGACGGCTGATCTCAATGCACAGCACGCAGGAAGTCCCTTGCGAGTAAAAACATGTTCGCGAGCAATTCTGAATGCGGAATGCGAAATGCGGAAGTCTTCAGCATTCACCTACTCAGCCCCGACGGCAAACGGGGCGAGGACAGCAGCCGTGCGAAGATGTCCCAACGCCGGGCGGCGTCGGTGCCGCCACCCGATTCAGCCTCGACGTAACGCGCGACCAGGTCCTTGCCGAGGTTGTAGTTGATGACGTAACTGCGGTACTGGTCGATGAACCGGATCCGCTGCTGCGCGCGCGGTGGTGAATACAGCGCGTAGCGTTCGAGCCATTGCGCCG
>Ga0073934_10010983_pt1 | contig 11084 bp, 10 predicted proteins | sample LarsenN4metaG_FD_76834 | JGI IMG/M metagenome (GOLD analysis project Ga0073934, IMG submission 76834) | Hot spring sediment bacterial and archeal communities from British Columbia, Canada, to study Microbial Dark Matter (Phase II) - Larsen... ...
GCGCGCGCCGCGGCCTACCTGTTCATGGCCTTCATCGCCGGCTTCCAGCAGAGGCCGCGGTGAGCCTCTTCATCGACAACGCGCGGGTGATCGGAGCAGGCGGCGACGTCGTGCCCGACGGCCGCGTGCGCGTGAAGGACGAGACGATCGTGGCCCTGGGTAACCGCATCGTGCCCGAGGTCGGCGATCGCATCATCGACGCCGACGGCCGCGTGCTCCTGCCCGGCTTCATCGACGCGCACACCCACGCGCTGTGGGCCGGCGATCGGCTGGCCGAGTTCGAGCTCAAGCTCGCCGGCAAGAGCTACCTCGAGATCCTCGCCGCCGGCGGCGGCATCCACGCCACGGTGCGCGCCGTGCGGGCCGCGTCCGAAGGCGAGCTCTGCGACCTGCTGCTGCGCCGCCTGAACATCATGCTGCGCGAGGGCACGACCACGGTGGAGGTCAAGTCCGGCTATGGCCTCGGCACCGAGCACGAGCTCAAGATGCTGCGCGCCATTCGCGCGGCGGCCGAGCGTTTCCCCGGGACGATCGTCAGCACTGCGCTGCTCGGCCACGCCAAGGATCCCGACCAGCCCCACTTCGTCGAGCAGGTCATCGCCGAGACGTTGCCCGCCGTGCATGCGGAGTTCCCGGGCGTGGCGGTCGACGCTTTCTGCGAAGAGGGCGCGCTCAGCGTCGAGGAGTGCCGGCGCCTGCTCGAGGCCGCGCGCGCCCTCGGCCACCCGCTGCGCCTGCACACCGATCAGTTCCACGCGCTGGGCGGCCTGGAGCTCGCCCTGGAGCTCGGCGCGCTCAGCGTCGATCACCTGGAAGCGACTTCGGCCGAGGGCCTGCGCCGGCTGGCTGACAGCCAGACCTTCGCCGTGATGCTGCCGGCCAGCAGCTTCCACGTCGACGACCGCTACGCGAACGGACGGGCGCTGCTCGACCGCGGCGGCAAGCTGGTGCTGGCCAGCAACTGCAATCCGGGCTCGGCGCCGACCTCGTCGCTGCCGTTCGTGATGGCCCTGGCCGTGCGCAAGCTCGGACTGACGTCCGCCGAAGCCCTCCGCGCCGTCACGACCACGGCCGCGGAGATGCTCGGCTTCCACGATCGCGGCAGCGTGGCCGTCGGTCAGCGCGCCGATCTGGTGCTGTTACGCCACCGTGACGAGCGGCTCCTGGCTTACGAGCTCGGCGGAAACCCGGTGGATGCGGTGATCTGCGGCGGCCGTCTGGTCTGGGGCTGATCGGCTGCGAGAACATTCCGCTGTCCCTCGTGCTTCGAGGAGCCTACGCTTGCGCCATGGAAGCACTTTCGACGAGGCTCTGGCCCGTTCTGGTGGGCGCGGCGCTGTGCGCTTGCGGCGGCGCGCAGCAAGGCAAGGCCGGCGATCCGGCGGCGGGCCCGAGCGCGGGCGAGGAGCGGGGCGGCATCGACGTCGAGGCGCTGATGGCGCGCGAGAGCCAGGGACTCTCGCCGCGCAAGCTGGCGGCTCAGAACGTGCGCGCCGAGGTCATGAGCGCCGCCGATCCCAAGGTCGTCGTGGAAGAAGGCATGCCCAAGGTGGTGATCCCCATCGGCGGCGAAGCCGCGGTGGAGTGCTACCTCTACGATCGGGATCCGCTGCCTGGCAGCACCTTCGTCAACATCGTCGAGAACATGAAGAAGGAGTTCGAGGTCCGGCAGGTGACCACGAGCCCGATGGAGGTGGTCAAGGAAGCTCCCGTCACGCCGCTCGCCATCGTCTACGCGGCCAAGACACAGGAAGGCATGGCGCTCGGCCAGCTCAAGCTCGCCTTCCACTTTCGGCTGGGCAGCTCCAGCCTGTGCATGCACGACGAGCTCGGCTACCAAAAGACCTTCGCGCAGGTGACGCGCTCCTTCTTCGAGACGTTCGATCGTGGTAACCCGGGGCTCGACACCAAGTACGTCGAGATCCACGCGGGCGAGATCAACGATCAACCCGCGGGCCACGACCGTAACCTGGTGTACACGGACCAGGGCACAGAGAAGCTCTTGTCGATGAGCTTGCTCATGATCCAGACCGGGCCGATCGAGATCATCGCCCAGGACTCTTCGTCCGTGATCACGCTGGACAAGCAAGACCGCATCGAGAAGGGCCGCTGGCTGGAGAGCCAGAACGGAGGCCTCTCGCTCGACGTCGAGCTCGAACGCATCAAGGGCAACCGCTACAGCTACAAGGGGACGCGCCGCGGCAGCGAGGTCAAGGGCGAGCTCACGACCAAGGATCCGCTGGGCCTGCCGAGCTCGCTGTGGACGCAGAAAGAGCTGAAAAACCGCCTGGCCAAGAGCGGTCCCTTCACGCTCAGCTTCGAGACGTACCGGCCGGACGATGATCCAGCGAAGGTCTCGACGCTCGAGATCGTACGCCGCGACGAAGATCCGCCACGCGCGGTGCGGGTGAAGATCAAGGACGCCGAGGCGATCTCGACCGTGGACGAGCAGGGCCGCGACCAGCGCTTCGAGCTGGTGCTGGACGGAGCCAAGATGGTGCTCGAGCGCGCGTACCAGCGCGGTCAGTGAGGACGGGCGTCACTTCACTGCCACGCCGAGCCGTTCGCGTAGCTTCAGGTACTCGGCGCTGACGCTGAACTCGTAGAGCTCGTCGAGCTGATCGTCGGCCGTGGTGACGCTGCCGAAGGGGAAGCGCGTGGTAAGCTCGAGGGCCTGGCCCAGATCGCCCGACGCCAGGAGCCCGGCGCGCACCGCGCTGAGCTCGACGCTGACGAGCCAGTCGTCGGCGGCTTCGGCCGGATCCTCGATCGTGCGCAGCGCCTTCCTGAGCGCCTTCTTCTTGTCGGGCGTCAGCGCCTTGTCGAGCAACGCGGCCAGGGGCTTGGCTTCGGCCGCGGGAGGCTTGCCGGCGGCGACCGCCTGCGCCGCGCGCAGCAAGAGCTCGAGCTCCGCGGGCGTCGGGTAGAAGACGGACAGGAATTGCTCGGGGCGCAGGGGCGCCAGCGAGCGGCCCCAGATGAACGCCAGCTGTTTGAGCTCCAGGCCGCTGCCGAGCGAGCGGCTGGCGCCGAGCGCAGGCGTGGTGTCGGGCAGGGGCTGAATCATGCCCTCGACCTCGCCGTTCAGGAACAGCGCCGGCGGCGCGATGCCGAGCACGCGCGTCGTCCAGACCAGGGCGCGAACCAGCGTCGCCGTCGAGTTCTGCAAGTCTTGCTGCTTTTCCCGGTCGAGCTCCGGACGCCGCTTGGCGCGGCGCAAGAGCTCGAGCTTGGCCTCGATGGCCAGGGGCGACAGCAAGCCGAGCGCCTCCGCCACCTCGCTCTCGCGCTCGCTGTAGAGGAGCTTTTTATCCCAGTCCTCGTCGCTCAGCACGCCCTGCGGAGCCAGCAGCCCTTCGTTGGCGTGGGTATGGGCCAAGAGCGACTGATTGATGTCGGCTTCGCCCAGCTGCTCCAGCACGACCGCCGCCTGGAAGGCGCCGTCGCTCAGGTTCAGGCGACCGAAGAGCTCGTAGGCCTGCTGGTAGCTCTCCACCTCGCGCGGCTCGATCGCCAGCGCGGCGCGGCAGGAGGCGAGAGCACCCTCGTTTTCGCCGAGCTGCATCTGGACCTGAGTGAGCACGCGCAAGAGCAGCGCGTTCTCGCCGTCGAGCGCCAGACCGGCGAGCAGCGCCCGCTCGGCGCGCTTCAGATCGTGGAGCTTGTCGCGCGCCAGCGTGGCGTGGCGCATGCAAGCGGCGAACTTCTTCTCGCGCGTGCCGGCGGTCGTGGACAGCCGCTCGTGCAAGTCGGCAAGGCTCGTCCACAGCGACAGGGCCGCGGCCAGGCGCTCGGCGGCGGCCAGAAGCTCGGCATGATCCGCGTCGAGCTCGAGTCCGCGCTCCACGAGCTCGAGCGCGCGCCCGGAGTCCTTGAGCTCGACGTCGGCGACCCGAGCGGCCTCCTCGAAGCGCAGGGCGCCCTGCTTGCCACCCTCGAGCTCGCCCAGCCGCGCCAGCGCCTCCACCGCTCGCTCGTGACGACCTGCGCTGCTGCAGGCCGAAGCCAGCCGGCCGAGGGCCTCCACGTCGTCGGGGCTGTGCTCCAGCACCTGCTCGAGGGCCGGAATGGCCCGGGGCGGGTCCTTGGCCTCGTCCAGCCAGAGCGCGGCGTTGGCGCGCCAGAGCTCGACCTTGCCGGCAGCCGAGTCGAGCACCGCGATGCGCTTTCGCTGCAGCTCGTCGATGTCGGAAAAAGCCCGCTGGGCGCGGTAGAGGCCCAAGAGCTTGTCGTAGGCGGCGGCGTGGCTCGGCTCGGCGGCGAGCACCTTCAGGTAGTTGTTGATGGCGATTCGCGAATTGCCGAGCGCGTCGGTGGCATCCCCAATCTTCATCAAGAGCTCGACGCGACGCGGGCCGCGATCGCCCCCCAGGAGCAACAGCGCTCGCTTGAACTCCTCGATGGCGGCGGCGTGCTCGCCGCGGGCGAGGAGCTCGTCGCCGGTCTTCTGACACCCTTCGAAGGTGTAGATGTTCACCCCGCTGACCGGGGCCTTGCTCTGGGGAGGGACCAGGGAATCGGGAACGCGTTCAGCCATGCGGGGACCAAGATGGTAACCGCGAGGCGATCTCCGCAGTCGTCCGATCGGCACCCATCCAGCGGCCATAGCGGTCTCAATCTTGGAATTCGGGCCCTTTTTCACGCTCTTGCGCAAGATTGCACTGAGACCGAAGACGTTTCCCCGAGGCGAGGCGTCACGCTGGCTCGGCAGCTCATTGCAGATCGCCCCGCGCCACCGGGGAACGGTCCCAGAAAGCGTCCCGAGCTTCGCGGATTGCGCGGTGATCGGCCGTGGCACGATTCCAGCACTGCGGGGGGGAGGGCGTGACGAGGGAGCGTGCGAAATGGAACCCACGATGTCCGAGCGCCGAAGAGCGGAGACGGAGGTGAGGTCGGAACGAGAGTCTCCGGCGCCGGCAACGGACGACGACGGGGACTTTCCCGCGTCCGAGAAGCGCAGGCTGAGCCGCAGCAGCGACGACGAGGCGTTCCTCGACCCGGAGATCACCAGCGTGCAGCGGATCGAGGAATTGCCCACGGAGCCGCGGCATGAAGCGCCGTGCGTTCTGGAAGTGGATTGGGACGCGCCCACGGTTCCCGACGGCAAGGCTCCCGAGTTCTGGGAGATCGACGAGCGCGGCTGAGCACTGCTACGCGCGCTTGCGCCACAGCGAGTGAAAGCTCGCCATGAAAGGTTGCGCAGCGGGCACTTTGCTGGGTCCCGAACTCGTGCCTACGCTGGATCCATGACCGAAACGGATCGCTCACACGAGGTGAGCATCGCGATCGATGCCCGTTGCAAGTTGCGCGGTCAGTTGTCCGTGCCGGAACAACCGCTGGGCATCGTGGTCGTGGCGCAACCGGCCGGCGGCGGGCGAAGACTCACGCGGCAGCAGGAGCTCTTGCGCGAGCTCGCCCGCGCGGATCTCGCCACGCTCGTCGTCGAGCTGCTCTCGGAGCGCGAGGCCGACGAGGATCGATTTCGACGCAGGCTTCATTTCGACATTCCTCTGCTCGGCGGGCGCCTCATCCTCACGATCATGTGGCTGCGCCGGCAGCCGGACGTCTACGATCTGCCGGTGGGACTCTTCGGCACGAACACCTGCGCCGCGGCAGCGCTCGTGGCTGCGGCACACGAGACGGACCGCGTGCGCGCGGTCGTGACGCGCAGCGGACGCCTCGACTTGGTGCCGGACGACGACGTGAGGGAAGTGCGCGCGCCGACGCTGGTGATCGTCGGCGGCAGCGACGTCCCCGTCATTGCCGCTACGCGCAGCGCCCTGCCCAGGTTCGGCTGCCCGATGAAGGTCGAGGTCGTTGCCGGCGCGGCGCACCTGTTCGAGAGACCCGACGCGCTCGATCGCGCCAACGCCCTCACCTGCGCCTGGTTCCGCCGAGAGCTCAGCGGCGAAGAAGCGGTGACGCAGCGGATGCGGCCCGCCGCCTCCTCGCGGCGCTGATGCGATCCGATCACGAGCTCGTGTAACCTTTCGGCACTAATCCGCCGTGGCTGCCGCAGTCGCAGGTTGAAACGGCAGTGTGGTAGCCTGCGGCGAAGAAGGATCGGTTTCCGCAGTGAAGCGCTGTGCCCCTGCCGCCGAACGCAACAAGGAACCCATCCTGGAGGTGCTCGCCGAGGTGTTGCCGCCTCGAGGCGTGGTGCTCGAGCTCGCGAGCGGGTCCGGGCAGCACGCGGCATTTTTCGCAGAACGGCTCCCTCACCTCACCTGGCAGCCTTCGGACGCGGACCCGCAAGCGCTCGAAAGCGTCAGGGCGTACGTGGCGGAGGCCGGCCTGCCGAACCTCTTGGCTCCCGTCCTGCTCGACGCTCGCAGCGAGGACTGGCCGCTAGGCTCGGCTGAGGCGGTGCTCTGTATCAACATGATTCACATTGCGCCCTGGACGGCCTGTCTGGGCTTGTTGCGCGGTGCGTCGCGGTTACTGCCCAAGGGTGGCCCGCTCGTGCTCTACGGTCCGTTTTCCATTCACGGTGATTTCACGGCCGCGAGCAACATCGAGTTCGACAAGGCCCTGCGGGGGCAAAACGAGGAGTGGGGCGTGCGAGAGCTCGCCGAGATCGAGCGCAGCGCTACCGAATTCGGGCTCGAGCTCGACCGAGTCGTGCCCTGCCCGGCGAACAATCATGTCGTGGTGTTGCGCCAGGTTCGCGCAGCGTGACGCGTACCTGTGACATAGCGATCAGGGCGGCGCGATCACGCACATCATGAAGCAGCCTGGTTTTGTCGCGAGCAGGCCACTCGACGCCATGGCATGCGGGCTGCATACAAAAGTGCACCGATGGCGGTCTTCGTTCGGGCCCTACTTTGGACGGTGGTGCTGGTAGCACCGGGTGGCGTCCTCTTGGCTCCGTGGCTGGTCCATCGCGAAGTTCAGCGCCGCAAGCTGGCGCTGCCTCCGGCGCAAGCGGAGTGAGCGATCACGAGGCTTCGGCGGTCGCCGCCGGCTTCGTGGGCTTATCGCCGCCGAGCGCCGCATCCTTTGGCGGGCAAGGTCCGGCCGGCGCACCCGGTAGGCCGGCGGAGAAGAGCTTGCCGAGCGCCGCTGCGACGGCTTCCCGATCGAGCTCCAGCACCGCCGAGCCGTCCTCGGTGCGAATCGGACGCACATGTGGGTGGTTGAGCACCAAGCCGTGCAGGCGTTCGGGACCTGCCGCCAGCACGCGGCGGCCGAGGTCGAGCAGCTGGTAGCGGCGCAGATCGGTGTGGACCGAGCGCTCGAAGACCTCCCGTAGCGCCGGCAAGCGCGCGAGCCCCCCGGCGCTCTCGAGCTCGGCGCGCAAGCCCAGCAAGACGGCCTGCTGGCGCCGCGCACGACTGAAATCGGAGCGACCGTGTCGCGAGCGCACGTAGAGCGCGGCGGTGGCCCCGTCCAGGCGCACCTCCCCTGCGTCGAGGTCGAGCCAGCGATAGCCCGTCGGCTCTCGTGTGTCGATGAAGCGATCGCGGATCGCGCACGGCACGTTCAGCGTCACCCCGCCGAGCTCGTCGACGGCTCGCTCGAAGACGGCGAGGTCGAGGACCAGCGCGTGTCGGATCGGCAACGCCAGCGTGTCCCCCACCACACGCTTGGCGAGCTCGAGCGGATCCTGTCCGATGCGGCGCGCCACCTGCAGCACGGTGTTGATGCGCGCCGGCTTGCCCTCGCCCACGTCGACGTAGGTGTCGCGCGGAACGCTGACCAGCCCGACGTGACCCGACGCACGATCGAGCACGATGACGATGATGGTGTCGGCGAGCCTGGCGCCCTTGCCGTCGGCGCGGCGATCGATGCCGAGCAGCAGATGATTGTCGGTGTTTTCCAGGGCGGGCGTTCTGACCTTCTGCACGCGCGGCGGCGCGCTCGGGGGAGGTTGGGCCGCCTTTGCCGGTGGCGTGGGCGGGGCCTCGGGCGGCGGCGGCGAGGGCTCTTTGGGCCTGACCGGCGGCGCGAAATCCGGATCGCGCGCGGGAGCGGCGTAGAGCCAAGACAGGGCACGCGCTGCCGACCAAATCAAGACGACGGCGCTGGCGACGACGATCAAGCGCTTCTTCACGCCGTCCGGTCCACAGCAAGGACTGATCCAGCTTGCTGCCGTCCCGGGGAGCCGGCATGACGCCGTGCGTGAACCTCTGGCTCGAGCTCGTGATCATCGCGGTGCTGAGCTTGCTCAACGGGCTCTTTTCGAGCGCGGAGATCGCGCTTTTGTCCGTACGCAAGACGCGACTGGAAGAACTTGCGGAACACAGCCGCTCCGCGCGTTCGGCCCTGCATCTGCGCCGCAATCCGGAGCGACTCCTGGCCACGGTCCAGGTCGGCATCACCGTGGTGGGCGCCACGGCGGGCGCCTTCGGCGGTGCGGCGATGGCCGCTCCGCTGGCCGACGTCTTGACGCAGGCCGGCGTGGGCAGGTGGGCCGAAGAGCTCTCACTCGCCCTGGTCGTGGCGCTGGTCTCCTTTTCGACCATCGTGCTGGGCGAGCTCGTGCCCAAGTCCCTGGCGCTGCGCTCGACGGAGCGTGTCGCCCTGGCGCTGGCGCCGAGCATCGATCTCTTGGCCTCGCTCGCGCGCCCCATCGTCTGGTTCTTGACGTCGACCTCGAACCTCGTGCTGCGCCCCTTCAACGACACGACGACGTTCGCCGAGAGCCGCATGTCGCGCGACGAGCTGCAGCAGATGGTCGAACACGCCGCGACCGCCGGCACGCTGCACCACGAGGCCGGCGACATCGCCTCGCGCGCCATGGACCTGGGCGCGCTGCGCGTGGCAGCGGTGATGGTACCGCGCACGGCGATGGTCGGCCTCGAGCGCGGGATCACGCGTGAAGAGGCGCTCGAGATCCTGCGCCTGCGCCCGCACCAGCGCTACCCCGTGCTCGGCGACAACCCCGACGCCGTCGACGGCTACGTGATCACGCGCGAGCTCTACGCCGCGCTGCTTTCCCCGGCGCCGCTCGACCTCACGCCCCTGCTGCGCGCAGCGCCGTTCTTGCCCGAGAGCATTTCGGCGGTCGACGCCTTGCGCCAGCTGCAGCAGGCGCGCACGCCGCTCGGCATGGTCGTCGACGAGGCCGGTGGCATCGCGGGCCTCGTCACCATCGAGGACATCACCGAGGAGCTGGTCGGTGACATCCTGGCCGAGCACGAAAAGCCTTTCGCCTCGGTCCTGCCGGAGGCCGAGGGCAGCGCGCGCATCGCCGGCACCATGGCCATTCACGAGGTCAACCGCCTGCTCGGGCTGGACCTGCCGGAGGCCGCGACGTACACGACGCTGGCCGGGCTGGTCGTCGATCGCGCCGAGCGAATTCCCTCGCCCGGCGAGATCGTGGAAATCGCCGAGGGCGTGCGAGCAGAAGTCCTCGAGGCAACGCCACGCCAGGTGCGCTGGCTCAGGCTACGCTTCAATCAGCCTGCGCCGGCCCCCAGCGAAGATTGAGCCGGCGGGCTCGGTGAGCGCCATGTATTTCCGACAACTGTTCGATTCGCTGTCCTCGACCTACACCTATCTGCTGGCTGACGAGGCCAGCCGTGACGCCGTGATCATCGATCCCGTGCTCGAGCAGCACGAGCGCGACGCCGCGTTGATCAGCGAGCTAGGCTTCAACCTGCGCTACGCCATCGACACGCACGTCCACGCCGATCACGTGACCGGGGTCACGGCCCTGCAGCAGCGCTTCGGCAGCAAGCGCGTGCTCGGTGAGCGCGCGGGCGCGCCCTGCGCCGACGTCATGGTCAAGGAAGGCGATCGCATCTACTTCGGCCGGCACTCGCTGGAGGTCCTGGAGACGCCGGGTCACACCGCCGGCTGCGTCAGCTACGTCAGCGCCGAGCCGGAGCTCGTCTTCAGCGGCGACGCGCTGTTGATCCGCGGCTGCGGGCGCACCGACTTCCAGGAAGGCAGCGCCAGCGAGCTCTATCGCTCGGTGCACGAGAAGCTGTTCGAGCTGCCGCCCCAGACGCTGGTCTGCCCGGCGCACGACTACAAGGGCCGCACCATGAGCAGCATCGGCGAGGAAACCGAGCTCAATCCGCGGCTCGGCGGCGGCCGAACCCTGGCCGAGTTCGAGGCGACCATGGCCGCGCTCAAGCTCGACCCTCCCAAGCGCATGGCCGTGGCCGTACCGGCCAACCTGGCCTGCGGCGGCGCTCCGGACCCGCTGCACAGCGTGCCGACGTTCGACAAGAGCTGGGCGCCGATCGTCGAGAGCGCCGCCGGCGTACCCCAGGTCGAGCCGGGCTGGCTGTCGCAGCACCTGGGCGCAGTCGCGGTGATCGACGTGCGCGATCTGGACGAGTACCGCTCTGACCTCGGTCACATCGCGGGCTCGGAGCTCCGGCCGCTGGCGTCGCTCGCCATCGCCGCGGCCTCGTTGCCGCGCGATCGGCCGCTGGTGTTCGTCTGCCGCTCCGGCGGGCGTTCGGGGAAAGCTGCGCTCGAGCTGGCCAGACGTGGATTTTATCGCGTTGCTTCCCTCGCCGGCGGAATGCGCGCCTGGAACCAGCAGGGCCTGTCCGTAGAATTCGGCCTGCCGCACGGCATTTCGAGCGAACGCCAGGGCTAGCTCGGGCTACGCTTCAGTGAGATGGAGCGCATCCTGGTGCCCGTGGATTTCTCGGAGGCCTCGCACAAGGCCCTCGAGCACGCCGCCGAGCTGGCCAAGGCCTTCGGCGCCACGATCGATCTGCTCCACGTCTGGGAAGCGCCGCGCTATCTGCCGCCGGAGCTCGTGATCGCCGGGCCGGCACCGCAACGATCGCTCGCCGATCTGTCGCGAGCGCACGCCGAGGGGGAGCTGCAGGAGCTCGTACGCAACGCGGGACCCATTGCCTCGCTGATCGGTCAGGTGCGTAACGAGGAAGGCGTCCCGGCCACCAAGATCGTCGAGGTCGCGGCCAGCGGCTACGACCTGATCGTGATGGGCAGCCACGGCCGCAGCGGTGTGAAGCACCTCTTGCTCGGCAGCGTGGCGGAGCGCGTCGTGCGGCACTCGAAGGTGCCGGTGCTGACGGTGCCGGTGCCGGAGCACCACCGCCAGCAGCTCTTCCGCTAAATGGGCGAGCGTGATTGCCGGTCACGCTCGAGCCTTA
>Ga0073934_10010984_pt1 | contig 11084 bp, 6 predicted proteins | sample LarsenN4metaG_FD_76834 | JGI IMG/M metagenome (GOLD analysis project Ga0073934, IMG submission 76834) | Hot spring sediment bacterial and archeal communities from British Columbia, Canada, to study Microbial Dark Matter (Phase II) - Larsen... ...
GATGCAAGGAGCGAGGACGACGACGTATTCGGAGAATACGACGAGTCCGAGCGACGATGCAGCGCGGGCGTGCAGCCGGCCGAAGCCAGGAGGGACTACTGAAATAGGCTCTTAGGCCCTTACCGTTCCCTGGATCAGTTCGACGCTCATTCTTCAGACGACTCTGCCTCAGCTGTTCGCCCACGTGGATCGCCCCGGCGCTGCGCGGTTATGATCCAGGCCCTCGTCGCCAACGCTCTGACAACACGGACCTGGAGAACACAACCATGTACGCCGACCGCCTCCGGTACCTGCCCCCGAGCTTCGTGCGGACGGGGCGCTGCCTCGCCGTGATCGGAGTCCTTGTCTCGCGGTTCGCCCTGCTTGCCTGCGGGCAGGTCGAGAAGCTGCCGCCGGCCTTGCCTGGCAAGTGGGAGAAGGCGGCGTCCATGATTGTCCCCCGGGAGTACGGGGGCGGCGTCCTCCTCGGGAACGGAAAAGTGCTTGCCGTCTCGGGCCATCCGCTCAATGGGAAGTCCATCGCAAGCGCCGAGCTCTACGACCCGGAGGCGGACCGCTGGGAGCCGACCGGGTCGCTCCACGAGGCCCGCAACGGCGGCAACGGCGCCACGCTCCTCCTCGACGGGCGCGTCCTCCTGGCGGGCGACCACTCGAATTCCGGCGGCGCCCTTGCCGGCGCCGAGGTCTACGATCCGGCGTCGGGGAGCTGGAGCCGGACGGGCTCTCTCAAGACCGCGCGAGGCGTGCACACGACCACGCGGCTCTTCGATGGAAAGGTCCTCGCCGCAGGCGGCATCGACTGGGGGACGGAGGAGGTGTTCTCGTCGGCCGAGCTCTACGACCCGGGGACGGGCACCTGGGGGCCGACCGGCTCCATGGTCCGGCCTCGCTTCGCGCATCGCGGCGTGTTGCTCGCGGACGGCCGGGTGCTCGTCCTGGGCGGCTACGAGAAGTACCCCGGTGGGGGAACGAGCTCAGCGGAGATCTATGATCCGGCGAAGGGGGCCTGGCGGGCGACGCAGCCAATGCTCGAGCTGCGGAGCGGCTTCACGGCGGTCGTGCTCCCCGACGGCAACGTCCTCGTGGCCGGCGGGAAGCTCGGGGCGGCGGGCGAGGTGGGCAAGAACGTGCTCGACTCGGCGGAGATCTATCACCCGCTCAAGGAGGAGTGGCGGAAGGCGAGCCCGATGACCGCTCCCAGGGCGCTTGCCGCGGCGGTGCTGCTGGCCGATGGCCGTGTGCTCGTCTCGGGAGGTGTCTCAGCGGGCGGCCTCGAGTCCGCCTCGGCCGAGATCTTCGATCCCGTCAGCGGCTCGTGGATCCCGGCGGGCTCCATGGCCTCTCCCCGGCGGAACCACCGCTCGGCGCTCCTTGCGGACGGAAGTGTCCTCACGCTGGGCGGGAGCACGCTCCTCGGCGGGAGCTACCTCTCGAGCACGGAGCGGTTCCGGCCTTCGGCCCCACGCAAGCGCACGCTCGGAGTGCTTCTCTACCCCGGGTTCGAGCTCCTGGATGCCTACGGCCCGCTCGAGATGTGGGGCAACCTCAAGGAGCACGTGAAGGTCGTGATCGTCGGCGCGAGGAAGGGCGAGATCGCTTCGAGCCAGGGGCCGAGGACAGTGGCCGAGCTCGGCTTCGACGACTGCCCGCCCCTCGATCTCCTGCTCGTGCCGGGCGGCTTCGGCGCCATCCCGCTCCTGAAGGACGAGGCGACGCTCGGCTGGCTGCGCGAGCGTGCCGGGAAGGCCGAGGTCGTCATGTCCGTTTGCAACGGAGCCTCGATCCTCGCTGCGGCCGGGATCCTCGACGGGCAGCGTGCGACCACCAACAAGGCCTACTGGGCGCTGGCCACGGCGCCGGGGCCCAGGGTCACGTGGGTCGAGCGGGCCCGCTGGGTTGAGAGCGGCAAGTTCGTCACGTCCTCGGGCGTCTCGGCCGGGATGGACATGTCGCTCGCTGTCATCGCGAGGCTCTTCGGCCGGGCTGCGGCCGCGAATCTGGCCGCCGGGACCGAGTACGAGTGGCACGAGGACCCCAACTGGGACCCCTTCGCCGAGCTCCACGGCCTCGGGGAGAAGCCAAAGTAGGCCGAGCGCGCTCGTGTAGACTGCCCCACTCGACTCCATGTCCTCCGAGCTCTCCAGCGATTTGATCCTCAAGGACGCGCCCGAGGTCGAAGACTTCAAGCTCCTCGGGCCCTGCCTCCTCCACTCGAGGGTGGGGCAGGGCGGCATGGGAGTCGTCTATCGAGGCCACCACGTGAGCCTCGGGATCGAGGTTGCGGTGAAGTGCCTGCTCCCGGGGCTAGCCTCGGTGAAGTCGGAGCTCATCACCCGGTTCCAGCGGGAGGCGCACCTCGCTGCACGCGTGACGCACCAGAACCTGGTCCGCGTTTACGACGTCGGCGAGGAGCACGGGCTCCACTACCTCGTCATGGAGTACGTGACCGGCGAGACGATCCGCGAGCGCGTGACCCGCAGGGGCCGCTCGAGCGTCGGTGAGGCGGTCACGATCATCCACCAGGCTGCGCGGGGCCTCGCCGCCGCCCACGACGAGGGCATCGTCCACCGCGACATCAAGCCCGAGAACATCATCGTCTCGGCTTCGAGGAAGCTCGTGAAGGTCGCCGACCTCGGGCTCAGCCGCCTCCAGGAGAGCGCCGTGGACCTGACGGCGACCATGGTCCGGATGGGGACGCCGCCCTACATGCCGCCCGAGCAGTGGAAATCGTTCGGGAGCGTGGGGCGCGAGGGCGACGTGTGGGCGCTGGGGGCCACGCTCTACTACCTCCTCGTGGGGCAAAACGCCTTCCTGGGGACGGTCTTCGAGATCGAGCGGAAGATCCGCGAGCAGCCTTTTCCCGACGTGCGCCTCGTGCGCCCCGACCTGCCGGAGAGCCTGGTGGAAGTCCTTCGCAAGTGCACGGAGCAGGACCCCGAGGCGCGCTATCGGCACGCCCGCGATCTCGAGAAGGCGTTCGACGAGGTCCTGAGGCGGCACGCGCTCGAGCCGGGCATAGACGAGCCGCAGGGCTCGGAGCCCGGCCTCTCCCCGTCGGCCCTCAAGCGGAACACCGCCCTGCCGCCGCCTCCCCGGTCCGTCATCGAGAAGCTCCAGAAGAGTACGTTAACTCGCACGAGGATCGGACCGCCTGCGGCACCGGGGCGGAGCAAGCTGCGGATGGCGCTCGCCGGCCTCCTGGTGCTCGCCCTGGGCACGCTCGCGGGACTGGCCTGGAGCTTCTGGCCGCCGGCCGCAGGCTCTCGCGCCATCGAGGGGTTCGAGCACAAGGAAGTGAATCCCCAGGGGCGCGACGAGTACGTCCACACGGCGACCGGCATCCTGATGGTCCACCTTCCCGGCGGCACATTCTGGATGGGGAGCCGTGAGGATGACACCAATGCGGAGGCGGACGAGAAACCGGAGCACCAGGTGACGCTGTCTCCTTTCCTCATCGCCAAGTATGAGGTGAGCCAGGAGGAGTGGGTGCGCATCATGGGGGAGAACCCCGTGTTGAAGGTGGAGGACCGCGGAGAGAAGCTCCCGGTCTACAACGTCACGTGGGACGAGTGCGATGCGTTTTGCAGGAGATCCGGCCTCTCGCTGCCCACGGAAGCCCAGTGGGAGTACGCCTGCCGGGCCATGAGCGCGAACGCCTTCGCCTTTGGGGGAACGCTCGGCCCCGACGTCGCGAATTTTCAAAGCAGGAGCCCTGTGCCGGTGAACAAGTACGGCCCGAACGCTTTCGGCCTCTTCAACATGCACGGCAACGTGTTCGAGTGGTGCCGGGATGCGTACGTCAAGGCCTTCTACCGGAGCGAGGAGAGCCGGAGGGCGAACCCGGAGTGCGCAGTCGGCCAGGACCGGGTCCTGAGAGGAGGCTCCTACCTGCGAGGCCTCGAGGATTGCCGGAGCGCGGCCCGGGAGGCCGAGGAGCCCGGCTTTCGACAGCAAGATGTCGGCTTCCGCCCAGCCTTCTCGCTTGGCGCGCAGTGAGCTAACGGCTGCCCGATCCGCCGCCTGCCGCCAGCCGATCGATTTCCTCGAGGATCCGCTCCACGGTGGGCCTATCCTCCCTGCGTGTCCCGACGTGGGCGAACACCACCTTGCCCGACTTGTCGAGGAGGAGGACGGTCGGCCTCGCCACCTTGCCCTCCGGCGGGCCGATCCCGAGCGCGTTCGCGAGGTCGAGCTCGCTGTCGTAGAGGAACTGGAAGCGGGGCGGCTGGCTCTTGAACTGGAGCTTGTAGGCCTCGAGGAAGGCCTCGAGCCTCGACTCCCGGCCCGGGTAGACCACCAGGACCTCCGTGTCCCGGGCCTCGAACTCCTGCCGGTTCCGCCCCAGGGCCATCGTCTGCCCGGCGCAGTACTCGCAGACACGGCCATCGAAGCCGCGCAGGATCACGAGGAGGACGTTCTTCTTCCCGCGGTACGCCTCGACGTCCAGCGCGGCTCCCTCGGTGTCCCGGAGCCTGGAGTCGGGGAGGCCCTTGCCGAGGAGAGATCGAGCAAGCTCCTCATCCTCGCCATGTGCAAATTGCCCGGCCTCCCGGTGCACGTAATCCGGGGCGCCGCCGTGGATGGCGAACGCAGGGAGATGGCTCGGCTCGCGGTACTCGGCGGCCCCCTTCCCACCCCTGTCGTAGCTCTGGACGATCCTGCTCAATCGCTCCTGCTGCTCGACGGTGAGCTCGACCTGCGCCCCCGTGGTCGGGGCGCCAGGCTCGATGCCCGAGCGGTCCTCGAGCGCCGTCCCGGCGAAGGCGTACCCGCTCGCCGCCTCGTCGGCCGGCGCGCTTGCCTCGGCGAGCCAGAGCGCGAGCACCTGCTCCGGCGACCTCTCGCTGCTCAGCGAGTCGCTCGACCAGTCTCCGCGCACGAGGGGCGGAGCGTGGAGCTCGTCGGGTCGAAGGGCGCTTTCCTTGCCGTCCCTCCAGACCGTCCATGCCCCTGCAAGCTTGCCCCGGGAGACGGGTCCGATCGCGAACCGGGTTCCGCCGGCATGGAAGGCCTCCCACATCCCCACCGCCTCGCCTTCCTGGAAGTCGCCGAGCATCCGCATCGCGCCGTTCGAGTGCCAGGTGACCCAGCGGCCGTGCTGCTTGCCCTCGCACAGGAACCCCTGGCGGCGGAGGACGCCGCCTGCCGATCGCTCCTCGATCAAGCGGTGCCCGGGCGGCACGGGAGCGCTCTTCTCCGTGACCCTGCCCTCCCTGTCCCGGAGCTTCCAGGTCCCGACCTTCGAGCCGTTCAGGTAGCAGCCCTCGGCGATCGGCGTGCCGCTTCCATCGAAGTAGGTCCAGTGATGGGCGAGCTTGCCCGCCTCGAAGTGGCCGGACCTCTCCTTGACTCCGGTCGGCTCCCAGAAGGTCCAGAGGCCCGTCTCGAGGTCTCCCTCGAACCTCCCCTGAGCCCGGAGCGATCCGTTGCGGTGCCAGTAGGTCCAGTCGCCGCTCCGGCGTCCGCCATCGAAGGCGCCCTCCATCTCCTTCCGGCCGTCCTCGTACCAGTACGTCCATGAGCCCTCCTGGAGATCGTCCTCGAACGTTCCCTCGGCCTTCTTCGTGCCGTCTGCGTAGTAGTGGGTCCACCGTCCCACCTGCTTCCCGTTCCGGAGGGTGCCCTCGCGCCGGAGGCGGCCGTTCTCGTGCCGCTCCTCGAAGCGTTGAGGTGTGCTGCTGCAGCCTCCCAGGCTGGATGCGAACAGGACGCAGAGGAAGAGTCTCCCGGGCATTCTCGTCTCCTTGTTGAGCCGGCGAAGAGCCGGTATCTTACGAACCCCATTCCCCGTGCACAATTCGTGCACGAGCAATTCCTCGCGAGTATTGCACTTGGCGCGCTCCCATCACGCCCTCTCCGTTGCGCTCCTGAGCGCCGGCTGCCTCACGTCGCAAGGGACCAGGCCATCCCTTGAGCTCGGCCTCCTCGGAGCGACCCAGTACAATCGGCGGGGCATGGTGGAGAACGAGCACGGCGTGCTCCAGGGCGAGGCCAAGGCTCGAGTGCCGGCGGGCTCGCTCGGCGGCGCCCTTCAGCTCAAGGCCTGGAGCAACATGGACCTCACGGACGACACTGGCGATGCCTGGTTCCCCGACGGGCACGCCGGCGAGCCCACCGAGATCGATTTGACCGCCGCGTATGGCAGGTCCCTCGGTCCGATAGATCTGTCGGCCGGCGTCACGGGCTACATCCACCCGTTCGGCTCCGAGTTCCTGAATGGGAACCGGGGCAACACGACCGAGGTCTTCGCGGCCGCCGGGGGCGAGGTGCTCCCCGGCAGGGCCTTCGGCTTCTACCCGCTCTTCGCGGCGTTCTACGATCCAGACGCAGTCGACGGCTTCTACTTGAACGGCGGCGTCTTCAAGGGTTGGGATCTCGCCGAGCGCCTGCGGCTCCTCCTCGGCGCATCGGTCGGCTACTCCGAGCAGAACCACTCGCTGTGGACCTACGGCTTCAGGGAGCGCGGCTGGGCCGACCTGCGGGGCACGCTCACGCTCGAGTACCGCTTGACGGAAAGCTCGACGATCGCCGCCGGCGTGGCAGCGTCCACGATCCTCGACGACGACATCCACGATTGGGTCGAGGACCGGGCCGTGGTCGCAAGGCGCTCCGGCGGCGCCGTCGAGCGCGGGATCGATCCGGAGGCGGTCTGGGGCACGCTCGGGGTGAGCTGGAGGATCTGAGAGTGTGAGCAATAATCGACCCTTCGCTGAGTCGGCAGCTTTCGTCGGCACTCGCGCCGGAGGCGCCCGGCGCCCAACAGGCGCCGAGGAGGGGGGTGAAGGCGACCGATGAGGGAGCCTGAACGCCCGGAGAGGCCGGGCACCAGCCGAAGGCTGGTCGGCATCGAGGGCTGGCCCGGAGCGAGCGCGAAGCGCGAGACGGAGGGCCGCGTGTCGCGGCCGCCAGTTGCCAGTTGACCTCTCCGAGGCCCTGCGGTAGATCCGTCGCCTCCATGAACGCAAGCGACCGTTACCTCGTCACGGGAGGGCAGGGCTTCCTCGGGGCCTGGATCGTGAAGACGCTCCTCGACGGGGGGGCGCAGCCGATCGTCCTCGACCTGCGGCCGGACGACTCGATCCTCGAGCAAGTGCTCGAGCCCGAGGAGCTCGCGCGCGCCGAGCGCCTGCACGGCGACATTGTCGATCCTGCGACCGTCCTGCGGGCGGTCGAGTCCTCGCAGGCCACGCGGATCATCCACCTCGCCGGCATGCAGATCCCCACCTGCCGCTCGGACCCGCTCCTGGGGGCCAGGGTGAACGTGATCGGGACGCTCAACGTCCTCGAGGCCGCACGGAAGCACCGGGGGCAGGTGAAGAGCGTCGTCTACGCCTCGAGCGCCGCCGTGGCGGGAGGCGTCGAGGACTACAGGGGCCCCATCGCGGACGGAGCCCAGCACTTCCCGCGGACGCTCTACGGCGTCTATAAGACCGCCAACGAGGGATGCGCCCGGGTCTACTGGCTCGATCATGGCATCCCGAGCGTGGGCCTCCGCCCCCTTGCCGTCTACGGCGTGGGACGCGAGGTCGGCGTGACCAGCGGGCCAACCAAGGCGATCAAGGCCGCCCTCCTGGGGAGGCGCTACACGATCGGGTTTTCGGGGCAAACTGCGTTCAACTACGCCGAGGATGCCGCCCGCGTCTTCGTCGCCTGCTCGAATGCAGTCAACGAGGGAGCGCACGCCCTCAACATGCGAGGCGAATACCTCACCGTCGAGGGGTTCGTCCAGGGCGTGGAGGAGGAGGTGCCGGGCGCCCGGGGCCTGATCGGCGTCTCCGGCGGGACGATCCCGGTGGCCCACGACTTCCTCGAGCTGGGGCTCGAGCACTTGATCGGCCCCGTGCCGCACACGCCCGTGCGGGAGGGGATCCACCGGACTGCGGAGCGCTTCCGGAAGCTGCTCGCGCAGGGCCGCCTACACGACCGGGATCTCGCGCCGTGAGCTGCGGCCCGGTCATGAATTCCTGGCCGGAAGGGCGCGTCATAGGGTTGGAAGTTGGACACGATTCCCATAAACTTTTGCGCTCAGCCATGACTCCCAGCTTGATCTCTTCGCCGGCGCGCAGCTCGACCCGGGCTGTCTCCACCCATCCGATCCATGTCGCCATCCGGTTCTGCGAGGTCTGCAACTACAGCCGTCCAGCCAGGACCCTTGCGGCCGAGATCCGGAGAGAGTTCCCTCACGCTGCCCTCCGCTTCGACCTCGAGGCCTGTGCCGGTGGCCGCTTCGAGGTCCAGGTCGACGGCCGCCTGGTCTTCTCCAAGCGCGCCACACGCCGCCTGCCGGACAAGGAGGAGATTTTCTACCACGTGCAGGCGGCGCTCGCCGGCGGGTAGCTCCCCCTAAAATCGCCCATAGCGGCCGCCTCCCTCCAGCCCGTAAGATAGGGCCGTGCTCAGAGACCATGCTTTTCTCTCCAGGCTCTAGGATCCGACCGTAACGATCCGGCTCACGGCAAGTAAGGGAGGTAGTTCGCGTGCCCCGATCCACTCTCCTCGCGTTGTTTGCGGCAGTTGTGCCCACGTCGGCCGGATTCTCGGCGGTGGCTATCTCGGAGATCCACTACAACCCGCCCGCATCGGACTTCCGGGGCGTGGAGTTCGTGGAGGTCCACAACGCCGGAGCCGAGCCGGTCTCCCTCGGCGGCTGGCGGCTGAAAGGGGGGATCGATTTCAAGTTTCCGGATGCGATGGTCCTTGCTCCCGGCGCTTATCTCGCCGTTTGCAAGGATGCTGCCGCCGTGCGGGCCAAGTTCGGACTGTCCGAGGTCATCGCCACCGGCGACTACGACGAACGCCTCGACAACAGCGGCGACTCGGTGGACCTCGTCGACTCCTGGAACGCGTTCGCCGACGGCGTCGAGTTCGATGACAAAGCGCCCTGGCCTGTGGAGGCGGACGGGCAAGGCGTGTCGCTCCAGCGGCTCTGCTTCACCGCCCCCGGACGAGATCCCTTGAACTGGAGCTGGGCCGAGCCGAACCCCGGAGCGCCCAACGCGTCCTCCGCTTGCCCTCCCCCGGCGTTTCGGCCGCCCGCTGTGGTCATCAACGAGATCCAGTACCACCCAAAGGTGGGGCCCGAAACGCATCCCGCAACCGAGGACGGCGAGGACGCGGAGTTCCTGGAGCTCCACAACCCGAGTGCAGCACCGGTCGATCTGAGCCAGTGGAAGCTCGAGGACGGCGTGGACCTCGTGATCCCCGCTGGAACGGTCCTGCCTGCCGGCGGGTTCCTCGTCATCGGGCGAGATCCCAAGCGGATCCAGGAGATCCTTGGCGTGAGCAGTGTGCTTGGAGTGGGCTATGCCGGCAAGCTCTCCAACTCGGGCGAGCGCATCGCGCTTGTGGATTCCAGGGGCCAACTGGTGGATGTCGTTTCGTATCGCGACTCGGGCAAATGGCCCTACGGGGCCGACGGCGTGGGCCGGAGCCTCGAGCGGGTCTCAGCGGCGGCGCCGGGAACGGACCCTGCCAACTGGCGCACGAGCTTCCTTCCTCCCAACCAGTTCATCCAGCTCACCGGAGAAGGCTCTGCGGGACTCTCGCTCGCGCAGAAGCTCGTCCTCTCCATCGATGGTGCCGGCGAGATGCTCATTGACCGCATCCGGGTCGAGAACGTGACGACGGGCGGGAAGGTCGTCGTCGACGAGATGTTCGACGAGGGCCTTGGCAGGTGGCGCGCAGGAGGCACTCATACCGGTTCGAGCCATGCCCCGGGGGAGGGAGCGAACGGATCGGGGGCCCTGCGGCTCGTCTCAACGGGGCCGTGCCCCAACGGGGAGTGCGGGTCGGTCAACAGCGTCTCGCTCGACGGCCTGGGCGCCATCGAGCGACAGCACCGGTACCGTGTGACCGTCACCCTCAAGCACCTGAGCGGAAGCCCGCTCTTCTTCGCCGGCTTCGCCCGGGGCGGCGGCGTTTCGATCGACACACTGTTCACACCGGGCAAGGCGAACGTGGCGGCATCGTCCGTGCTCCCGCCCCTCGTGAACGAGGTGAACCGCTTCCCGCTCCAGCCGCGCTCGAGCGACACGACGTGGATCACCGCCCAGGTGCGGTCGAGCACGACGCCTGTGGTCACTCTCGAGTTTTATTCTGTCCTGAGGGGCATGAAGGGCGCCAGGAGCCAGCTCAACATGTTTGACGACGGCCTCCACAGGGACCTCCTGGCGGGGGACGGAGTCTACGGCGTGGAGCTGCCCAGGCTGCCCCACGACACTCAGGTCCGGTTCCGCATCACCGCCAGGGCAGGCGACCTCACCGGCGAGCACCCGCTCCCGCTCAACTTCGGCGGGGCCACCCCGACGGAGGAGGCGGGCTACTACGTCGACGACCTCCAGCCCCAGAGCGATCTGCCCGTCTACCACATCCTGATCGATGAGATCGGCGGCCTGAACGACATCAAGACGGTCAACGACCTGCTCCGCAACTGCGACGTGACCGTGCCGGCCTCCTTCGTCCACAAGGGCGACCTCTACCCGGACGTGCGCCTGCGCTTCCGTGGAAACACGGCGTGCTGGGTCAAGAAGCGGAACTTCAAGCTCTCCTTCAACAAGGGGCAGCACTTCCGCGGCCTCAAGAAGTTGAACTTGAACAGCCAGTGGACGGACAAGTCGCTCGTCCGCGAGTACCTCTCCTGGGACTTCCTCCGGGAGCTGGGGGGGCCGTACATGGAGTCCGAGTTCATCCGCGTGCACTTGAACGGCGGCTACTTCGGCCTCTACACGTACATCGAGCACCCCGACGACCAGTTCCTCGACAGGAACGGCCTCGACGGCGGCGGAAACCTCTACAAGGCGAAGCAGCCGCCCCCCGACGGCGGTTTCCCCTTCGGCGTTGCGAAGAAGGGCTCCCTGGAAGAGTACAAGGACTACTGGGAGGCCGAGACCAACGAGCTCGGCGACTTCACCGACCTCCGCGACTTCATCGATGCGATGCATGCCGATGGCTTGAAGCCCACCGGCCCGTCCAGTGCCTTCTGGCGGTCCCGCTCGATCGAGGAAATGCTCATGAACTACCAGATCAGCCAGGTGGTCCTGAACAACATCGACAGCTTCGCCAAGAACCACTTCCTCTACCACGAC